>Ga0209468_1000026_pt1 | contig 87607 bp, 78 predicted proteins | sample GraSoiAngelo_102_FD_185871 | JGI IMG/M metagenome (GOLD analysis project Ga0209468, IMG submission 185871) | Grasslands soil microbial communities from the Angelo Coastal Reserve, California, USA - 14_0903_02_40cm (SPAdes) (version 2) | ecosystem: Environmental > Terrestrial > Soil > Grasslands ...
TTGCAATCGTCTACAAGGATCGATGGAGAACACCGAGCATGAGTCTGCGACGGAAGACTGTACCGCCCACCCAGAAGCATCCGCGATCGTCCTCTTCGGGTCGGAAGGAGCTGATTGCAAAGGAAAAGACCGAAAAGCAATCAGTGAGGAAGAGAACCGTCCTTGACAATCGCTTTCATAGAACTCGAGCCATCACCTCTAAAACGCGACGGGCCTCTGCACGTGCTCGTCCCCTCCCGTGCTAACCTGATTCCCCTTCAGCAATGAAACTCTACCTCGTCGGATTCATGGGCTCCGGCAAGACCACCGTCGGCCGGGAGCTGGCGATGCGTATCGATGTTCCTTTCTTCGATCTCGATGATCTGATCGAGTCGTCGGAGAAGATGTCGATCCGCGAGATCTTCGCGCAGTTCGGCGAGCCATACTTTCGGAAGCGCGAGCGCGAGATCCTTCGCTCCACGAAGCATCTCGAGGCGGCGGTCATCGCCACCGGCGGCGGGACGTTCACGTTCGAAGACAACATTCAGTTCATCCAGTCCGTCGGGATGTCGATTTTTTTCTCGGCGCCGTATTCGCTGCTGCGCACGCGCATCGATACGAAAGGCGATCGTCCGCTGTTCCGAGACGATCTGGAGACGCACGAGCTGTTCGCGAATCGCATCCGCTACTACCGCATGTCCGATCTGACCCTGGAGATCCGCGAGGACGAGACGCCCGGGGAGATCGCCGAGCGCCTGTTGCTGGAGCTGCCGAAGAGCGTGCTCGATGCCGCGCGCAAGTCGGCATGGCGCGCGGGCGGGAGGCGGGCGTGAGAGCGCTCGTCGTCAGCGACCTGCACTCGAACGCGGAAGCGCTGCGCGCGGTGCTGAATCACGTCCGCCGCAAGAAGTTCGACACCGTGATCTGCCTCGGCGATTTCGTCGGCTACGGCGCGCAGCCGAATCAGGTGCTCGACACCATGCGCACGTTGCGCGGACGGAAGATCTACATCCGCGGCAATCACGATCGGGTGGCGTCGGGACTCGATGACGCGAACGGATTCAATCACGCCGCGAAAGCCGCCGCGCTCTGGACGCGCGATCATCTCAGTCCGATCAATCGCCGATTCCTGCGCGACCTCGTCGTCGGACCGACGCTCGCCGGCGGCGTTTTGATTTGCCACGGCTCGCCGTACGACGAAGACGAGTACGTCTTCAACGTCCATCACGCCGCGCAGGTGCTCGCGCTGTACGAAGCGCCGTTCATCCTCTTCGGCCACACGCACCTTCCCGCCGTCTTCTCGATCGACGGTGAGCGCGCCGTCAAGGGCTTCGCCGTGCGTGGCGAAGCGACCGTCCGCCTCGAGCCGAACGAGCGTTATCTCATCAATCCCGGCTCCGTCGGACAGCCGCGCGATCGCAACCCGAGCTCGGCCTGCATCATCTTCGATTCCGATAAAAGAACAGTTCAGTTCTTCCGCGTCGAGTACGACGTCGGCCGCGCGCAGGCCTCGATTCTCAAGGCCGGTCTGCCGGATGTTCTCGCGCAGCGGCTGAGGTATGGAACGTAACGGATGGCAGATGGCAGACGGCAGATGGCGGCTGCGCTGATGGCCACGTCCGCCGTCTTCTGCCATCTGCCATCCGCCATCTGCCATCTGCTCAGGACGTGACCTCATCGAATGAGGACAATGACCGGCCGGGCGCAGCAGCGAAGTCATTGAAAACAAAGGTGGAATGCTCGACCGTGGCTGGCATGTGCGCCGCAACCGAGCGTGACCGGTTCTGCAGGAGAAGGTCCTCATGAAAAAAGGCTTGCTGCTCACGCTTCTCACCATCGCGATCGCGGTTCCCCTCCGCGCCGATCGCGAACGCCATCAGTCGTACATCTCCTACGATGAAGGCGGCACGGTCATCCGTTCCGGCGAGGACGGAAAAGAAATCGACGCCCAGCGCAACGTCCCGGTCTATCCCGGCGACGAGATCATCACCGCGCGGCGCGGCCGCACGGAGATTCATCTCTCCGACGGCAACATCGTCGGCGTCGATCGCGCGACGTCGGTCCGCTTCCGCTCGATCCTCGATAGCTACGACGGCGCGGACAACGAGACGATCACGGAGCTGAAGTACGGCAAGGTTGCCGTGCAGCGCACCGACATCGGCCGCGATCACATCCGCCTCGACACCGACAACGCGAGCTACGTCGCCAGTAACGAGGCGATCTACTCCGTCGAGACGGACACGCGCGGACAAGACCGCGTCGTCGTCTTCGCCGGCTCCGTCGAAGTGCGCACGCAGCAGCGCTCGAGCCGTTTACGCGCGGGCGAGTCGGCCTCGGTCGATGCGCGCGGCCCGTACGATCTGGTCGGTGATCAGCGCTACGCCGCCGACGACTTCGAGCGCTGGTTCCTTAAACGCGCCGAGCGCTTGGGCTCCTACTCGAGCCGCTACATGGATCGCCGGCTCTCCTACTACAACGATGATCTCGACGACTACGGCCGCTGGGTCAGCGTAGCGGGCATCGGCTGGTCCTGGCGTCCGTACGTCAGCGTCGGCTGGCGTCCGTACTACAACGGCTATTGGTACAGCCGCCACGGCTGCCTGACCTGGGTCTCGTACGATCCGTGGGGCTGGGGCACGTTCCACTACGGCCGCTGGGCGTACGACCCGCTGTACGGGTGGGTGTGGGTGCCTGGTTCCGGGTATTCGCCCGCGTGGGTGTACTGGTGGCACGGACCGAGTTACGTCGGCTGGGCGCCGGCAGGCTGGTGGGATTGTCACCGCGGCTACTACGACTGGGCGTATCGCCCGTACCGCAACGCGTCGATCGGCTTCGGCTTCTACGGCCGCGTGCGCGTGCGCGACATGGACCTGCGTCCCTGGACGTTCATCGACAACAACACGATTCATTCGAACCGCATCGACCGCGCCGCGCTCACGACCGACGCGATCAAGCAGCGCCTCGGACGCGGCGGCAATGACGGCTACGCGACGATCTCCGGCAGTCCCGCGCGCTTCGTCAACGAGAAGCTCCAGGATCCGGCCGAAAACGTTCGCCGTCACAGCCTCGGCGGCGACGCCGGCATCGAAGCGGGCACTCCCGCGGACCTGACCGGCTTCTTCCGCCGCGACCCGCAGGTCGCCGGCAACATTCGCGACCGCATCGTGCGCGGACGCGGTGAAGGCTCGACGTCCGGCTCGTCGACTCCCTCGCGTGCAATCGGCGGCGGAGGCGTTGCGCCAATTGGCGGAGGCAGCGTCGCCCCGGTCGGCGGAGGCAGTGTTGCTCCGATCGGCGGCGGAAGCGTCGCGCCGATCACCGGCGGCGACAGCAATCGCGAGCGCGGCGGACGCGTCAACCGCGGCGACACGGGCAGCGCCGGAACATGGCGCAGCGGAAGCGGAAGCGGTAGCAGCGGATCGAGCGGCAGCGACCGCGGACCGACGGTGCGCACGATCGGCGGCGGCGAAGGCCGTGATCGCAATCCGTCCGGCGACGTCAACAGCGGCGACAGCAGCAACAGCGGCAGCGATCGTTCGCCGTCGGTCTGGCGCAATCGCCGCGGCAGTGAGCCGAGCGAGCCGTCGACCGGCGCCGAGCGTCCGTCGACCGTCGCGCCGTCCGAGCCTTCGACGCAGACGCCCGAGCCGTCGCGCGACAACTCGTGGCGGCGCCGCGCGCGCGAGCCGGAAGGCTCGACTACGGCCGAACCGCCGCCGGCGAGCTCGAACGATTCCTCTTCGCACGGCAGTGACGTTCCGCGCCGCGTGATCGACCGCATCGGCGGCGCGCGCATCTATCCGCGCGACGGCGCCGACAGCGGCTCCTCCACGGGCGACAGTACGCCGCGCAGCACCGAGCCGTCGCGCGACAGCGGATCGACGACGCGCAGCAGCGAGCCGCGCGACAGCGGGCGCTCGCGCGACGCCGGCTCACGCGACAGCGGTTCCCGCGACAGCGGTTCCCGCGACAGCGGCTCCCGTGACAGTGGCTCCCGCGACAGCGGCTCACACGACAGTGGCGACCACGGACATTCCGCGGACAGCGGCCGTTCCAGCTCCCCGCCGCCGCCTCCTCCGCCGCAGCGCAGCAACGATTCCGGCGATCATGGCAACCGCGAAAGCGGCGGCCACGTCAAACGGGATCACTAAAGCAGAAATCAAAAGCAGAAAGCAGAAATAAGCAAAGCAGAGAGCAGACAGGCCGAACGCCGTCTGCTTTCTGCTTTTTGCTTTCTGCTTTCTTTTACAATCGCCCGCGCCGAATGTCGCTGCCGCTCTTTTTCGCCCTCTACTGCATCGAGGCCGGTCTCTTTTTCACCATCGTGCCGTGGACGCGCGTGTGGGCGGTGAATCCGTGGCTGCACGGCAGCGCGGTCATGGCGATGTACGCGGACAATCCGTTCCTGCGCGGCTTCATCTCCGGCTTCGGCCTCGTCCACCTGCTCGTCGGCTCGCGTGATCTCGTGCGCCTGCTGCGCGCGCGCCGCGAAAGAGGTGGCGCGCAATGAAGCGCGGCTCGCAGCTCGTCATCCCGGCGTTCTTCAGCGTCGCGCTGTTCCTCCTCTGGGAATTCGCGGGCCGCAACCGCGCGCTCATCGTCTATCCGTGGAAGGCCGACAACGTCCTGCACTTCCTTCTGTTCGCAGCGTGCCTGTCGGTCATCGTCTTCGCCGTCCGCCTCATCGACCTCTTCGTGTTCGATGTCTTCGCCTCGCGACGCCGCAACGTACGCGCGCCGCAGCTCCTGCGCGAGATCGTCTCGATCGTGCTCTACGCCGTGCTCGTCGCCTGGGCGCTGTCCACGATCTTCGATTACCAAGTCACCGCCTTCCTGGCCACCGGCACCGTCGTCGCCGCCGTTCTCGGTCTCGCTCTCCAGGAAACTCTCGGCAATCTCTTCGCCGGCATCGCGCTGCATCTCGAAGACTCCTTCGGCGTCGGCGACGTCATCAAAACCGGCGAAACCCTCGGCGTCATCGAAGCCGTGCGCTGGCGCGGCACGCAGTTGCGGACCTTTCAGAACCACATCGTCGTCGTGCCGAACTCGATGCTCGCGCGCGACCGCCTGGAAGTGTTCCCGCGCAACAATCTCAATGCGCGCGTGCTGCAGATCGGCGTCGACTACAACGTGCCGCCGGCCACCGTGATCGCGGTGCTCACGCAGGCGGCGGCGAACGTCGACGGTGTGTCGCGCGACATCCCGTGCTTCGCGCGCGTCGGCGGCTTCGCGGAGTCGGGGCTGACGTACGAGATCAAATACTTTACGAATGATTACTCGCAACGCGACCGCATCGACGCCGACATCCGCAAGGCCGTGTGGTACGCGTTCCGCCGCACCGGCATTTCGATTCCGTATCCGATGCGCGTCTTTCAGCGCTACACGGCGCCGGACGCGAAGCATCATCCCGATACGCCGAAGATCCTCGAGCGCCTGCGCAACGTCGACATCCTCTCGCCGCTGACGCGCGAGGCGCAGGCGACGATCGCCGAGACGGCGAACGTGCGCGTGTTCTCGCAGGGCGAGACGATCATCCGCCGCGGCGGCGCCGGCGACTCGATGTTCATCGTGCACCAGGGCACGGTGTCGGTGCGCGTCGACGGCAACGAAGTGGCGCAGCTCGGCGACGGCGAGTTCGTCGGCGAGATGGCGCTCCTCACCGGCGAGACGCGCGCGGCCGACGTCGTGGCATTGACCGACGTCGTCGCCGTCGAGATCACGAAAGCCGCGCTGCAGCCGGTGCTGCTCAATCATCCGGAGCTCGCGACGGCGATCTCCGCGAAAGTGATGTCGCGCCGCGACGCGCTCGACTCGTTCCGCGACGACGCGAGCCGCGATGAGGAAGAGAAGACGATTTTGTCGCGGATACGGTCGTATTTTGGGCTATGAGATGAAGGCAGAAGGCAGAAGGCAGAAAGCAGAAGTAAGAAGTAGGTATGTGGCCGCGGTCTTTTCTCACTTCTGCCTTCTGCCTTCTGCCTTCTGCCTTCATGTTTCGCCATGAAACGCCTCCTCATCGTCGAAGACAAAGAGTCGCTTGCGCAAATGTTGCGCGAGAGCGCGGAGGCTGACGGTCTCGAGGCGGACGTTGCGTCGACGGGGACGGAGGCGATTCGTTGGCTCGCCGAGGGACGGCGGTACGTCGCGGTGCTGACGGACTTGCGGCTGCCGGGCGCGGACGGAATCGCGGTATTGCGACAGTCTAGGGAGAACGATCCCGATTGTCCGGTGATCGTGATGACAGCGTTCGGGACGATCGAGAACGCGGTCGAGGCGATGAAGCTCGGCGCGTATGACTTCATTCAGAAGCCGATTGACGTCGATCATCTCTCGCTGCTGCTGCGCCGCTGCCGCGAGCATCGCGAGCTGCGCTACGAGAACCTGCTGCTGAAGGAAGAGTTTCAAAAGCGCTATCGACTGCCGGCGATCGTCGGCGACTCGCCGCCGATCGTCGAAGTGGGACAGGCGATCCAGCGCGTCGCGCAGACCGACTCGACGGTGCTGCTGCAGGGGGAGTCGGGGACGGGGAAAGAGCTGTTCGCGCGCGCGATCCATCAGCTCTCCCCGCGCCGCGACCGGCCGTTCGTCGCGATCAACTGCGCGGCGATTCCGGAGACGCTCATCGAGAATGAACTGTTCGGACATGAGAAGGGCGCGTTTACCGGCGCGACGTCGCGGCAGCTCGGAAAGTTCGAGCTTGCCGACATGGGAACGATTTTTCTCGACGAGATCGGCGAGCTCGGATTCGGCGTGCAGTCGAAGATCCTGCGCGTGCTGCAGGAGCGGCGCTTCGAGCGCATCGGCGGCACGGCGACGATCGATGTCGACGTGCGCGTGATCTGCGCGACGAACCGCAACGTCGAAGAAGCGGTCAAGAGCGGCGCGTTCCGCGAAGACCTCTTCTTCCGCATCAACGTCTTCCCGGTCACGATCCCGCCGCTTCGCGAGCGCCGGCAGGACATTGGCGCGCTCACGGACTTTTCGCTCGCGCGCTTCGCGCACGAGCTGAACCGCCCCGGCCTGCGCATGACCGACGACGCCCGCGCCGCGCTGTACGACTATGACTGGCCGGGCAACATCCGCGAGCTGCAGAACTGCATCGAGCGCGCTGCGATCCTCTGCGACCGCAACCTCATCCAGCTGCGCGACCTCAGCATCGTTCCGCAGAAAAAATGATCCGTGTCATCCTGAGCCGCGAAGACGGCGAAGGATCCCCCGCCGACGAAGCGCCAAGCGTTCTTGCGCCGGGGATCCCTCGCTGCGCTCGGGATGACACTATTGTTTTTACAGCCTCTCATCATGACGAACATCCCCACATCGAAAGACGTCATCGCCTTTCTCAACGAGCGCCTCGCCGCGCGCGGGTTGCCGCATCGTGTCGACTCGATCGAGGTCCTGCCGTATGTGAATCCGATGTGGCTCTCGAATTGGAACGTGCCGCAGCTCGCGAACGTGCTCGCTCGGGAGGGCGACATCGACATCCAGGAGATCATCGAGGAAGAGATTCGCGAGGCGCGCTGGCGGTTTCCGCAAGTACTCGACGAGTTCTGAAGACGACATCGCTGCCGAAGCGGCGCAGGGGGATGAGCTTCTGCAGCATCGGGCCGAGGGCAGCTTTACGTTCCGGCGTGAGACGCGCTTCGTGCACGATGACGATCGCGCAGTCCGCATCGATCGCCGCTTTCAAAAACGCGTCGTCGTACTCGAGCTTGTCCTCTTTCGTGCGAAGGAATCCGTGCAGCGGCGTCTCCCATCCCGACGCGCCGTTGATGAGCGGCACGCGATGGATGGTATTGGCGAGGATGTACTCGTACGGCACGCCGTGCGCGAGGATCGGCAGCTCCAGCACCACGCCGGGCTTCGTTTGCGCGAGCCACGTGTACACCGGCGCGATGCGCGGATCGAGCTGGTCCCAGCGAATGCGCGGAACCGTTTCGACAATCGCGAGTGCGATCACGATCGAGGCGACGAGCCGCTTCCGCTTCGTCCGCTCCATCAACGCGACGAATCCCATCGCTGCCCACACCGCGAGCCCCATGTACACGATCACCGCCCACCGCGCCGGCGTGCGCGTTGCGCGAAACGGCGTGAGCACGCGAAAGAGAAACGGATGCAGGAACGCGTTCCAGCCGAGGGAGGCGACGAAGCCGACGAGAATCCACACGCCGGCGGCACGCTCTTCCGCGTTGAAGCGAGAGCTGTTCTTCCATCGCGGATAGAGGCGCGCGAGGATCAGCGCGACGGTGATCGTCGCGGGCACGTCGGAGCCTGCGAAGGAGAAGTGGCCGATCGTGATGCGGTCTTGCACCGTCGTCAGGTAGGTGAGGACGCCGAAGACGACAATCGCGATATCAAGAGGCATTGTGGAGCGGCGGCCGCTCTCGGCCGCCGGCCTCTCGCGAGAATCCGGCGGCCGAAGCGGCCGCCGCTCCACGAGACCGACGATTGCCAGGAAAATCACCAGCAAGCCCGGAAACAACTCCCGCTCATCCCGATGCCACTGCGGGTCCGCCAGCGGCCCATACAGCGCGTTGCGCGACGACGGCGCGAGCCAGTCGATGAATGACGCCGATCCGCCGCGGGACTCGCCGGTGGTGCGCGCCGCGCCGTAGGTACGTGCGACGATTTGATACGGGATGAGAAACGGCGTGAGGATCACGCCCGCGACGACGAGCGAAGCGAAGAGGCGCATCCAGAACGCGCGGTCGCGCCGCGGGTCGGCGACAGCGAGAAACGCGATCGTCACGACGATCATGAAGCCGCCGAACATCAGCCAGTAGACGTTCGTCAGTCCGTTCATCACGAACGCGCCGCAAAGGAGCGCGGCGTGTTTGGTCGTCGGCGTGCGCCAGTAGACGAAAAGCGCCGCGAACGTCAGCGGCAGCCAGCCGCTCCAGACGATCTGGATGTGCTGGACGTGCGCGACCATGAAAGAGCCGAAGGCGAACGCGATCGCGGCGACGATCGACGCGAGCGTGTGTCGCGTGATGAGTCGCGCCAGCACGAACATGCCGTAGGCGGAGAAGGCGTAGCCGAGGATCAGCGCGATGTTCTGGATCGTGAGCGGTGAGAGGCCAAGGAGGTGCAGCGGCAGCATCAGCACGGCGAGGCCGACGAGGTTCTCGCTGTACGCAAGCGGGTAAATCCCGGGGTGGTAAATCGGCGCGCTGTAGAGATGCAGCGGCGCGTGCGTGAGCGAGTAGTCGACCCAGTCGAGGATCCACGCGGTGAGCAGCGGATCGCCGCGATCGGCGGCCGCGGTGTCGAGATGCAGGGCGAGCGGCCAGGTGAATGCGATCGCCAGCGTAAGGAACAACGCGAAGATCGCGAAGTCGCGTCTCACTGCGTGCGCTCCCACGTGAGAACGACGTCCGGCGTCCGCATCACGCGCCCGCTTTCGTCTTCGACTTCGATCTGCAGATCGGTCGCGCGGTGGATGCCGCCCGGGCGCTCGGGAATGATCAGCTCGAAGCCGGGGCGCGCGACGAAGTAGTACCAGAAGTACTTCTGCTTCACGTCGGGGCGCTCGTCGACGAGCGGCGCGTCGACGCGCACTTTGCCGAGGCCGAGGAGTGCCGTGACGCGCGTGACGCGGAAGGGCGAGAGCGTCCAGCCGCGCACGTGCAGCGGTCCGCGCACGAGCTCTCCGTACTGCGGCGACTCGATGACCGTCGTGATCGCGTTGCTGTGCGTCGACTCGCCGGCAAGCATGCGTGCGACTCTCTGCGCGGGCAGATGTCCCGCGCCGTCGGGAACGTCCGGCTCTTTCTCGCCGCGGTAGTTCTTCGTCAGGCCGAACACGAAGTCGCCTCCCAGCTCATGATCGAAGCTACGCAGGTATTCGAGGCGGTGATCGGCGAGGTGCTGTGCGAGCCATGCGCGGACGGCGCTCGACTTGTCGCCGAGTGCGTGTACGTGGACGATGATCAGCCTGCAGCCGTTCTTCTCGAGGAGCGAGAGGAACTCGTCGTCGAACTGCAGCGCGTCGTTTTTCTCGCGCAGCCGCGCGTACACGGGAGAGCTGAATGGCTCGATGCCGTTGAACTGCGGCAGATGATGCACGATCGAGCCGTACAGATATTGGAACTCCGAGCCGCCCGACAGCGGCAGTTCCACGAGCGGCGCAACACGCGCGTGCGCGAGCCAGCGATAGACGGGCGCAGGTGTCGGAACCGCGGCTTCCCATCGAATCGACGGCCAGAGATCGACCGCTGCGAGCGCGATCAACACGATCGCCGGAACTCTGCGGCGCATCAGCGCGAGCGCGCCGAGAGCGGCGAAGACGGCGATGCCAGCGTAGGCGATGATCGCCCATCGCACCGGCGCGCGGATCGCCGCGAAGATGTGGACGCGGCGATAGAGAAACTGATGAAAGAACGCGTTCATCCCGAACGAGCCGATCACGCCGATCACGACCCACAGCGCCGCCGCCCATCGCTCCGGCTGTTCGGAGCGGACGTGACGAAAGCGAATCACGAGCAGCGTCACGAGCAGCGTCGCCGGAACGTCCGCGCTGTTGAACGAAAGGATGCGGTGGCCGAAGAGCGACCACTCGATGCGGTCGGTGATGATGGCGAGCCAGGTGAAGATGGCGGTGAGGGCGATGAGCGCCGTCAGAAGAGTGCTGGGTGCTGAGTGCTGAGTGCTGAGAGGTTTTTGCCCGGCACTCTGCACCCAGCACCCAGCACCGATGACGGCCAGGATCAGCGCAACCAACCCCGGAAACAGTTGCATCTCATGCCGGTGCAACTCCTGCGGTCCGAGCTTGCCGTAGAGGATGTTGTTCGGCGTCGTGACGAGCCACGCTTTCGCGGGCGCGGAGCCGCTGCGCGCTTCGCCTTCGGTGCGAACGAGTCCGTACTCTTTCGACACGATGCGATATGGCAGGAGGAACGGCGCGAGGACGATTCCACCGATCACGAATGCGGCGATGAGCGTCGTCCAGAATTTTCGGTCGCGCCACGGATCGAGGATGGCGTACGCGACGATCGTCAGCGCCGCGGTCAACGATGCGAACAGGAAGTAGTAGACGTTCGTGAGCCCGTTCATCACCAGCGCGGCGGCGATGCAGGCGGCGAGTTTTTTCGACGGCGCGCGCCAGTACGCGATCACGGCGGCGAGGAGCAGCGGGATCCAGCCGCTCCAGATCAGCTGAAGGTGCGAGACGTGATCGAACTTGAACGGCACGAATGCGAAGAAGACGCCGGCGACGAGCGAGGCCGGGGCCGACTTCGTGATGACGCGCGCGAGGACGAACGCGCCATAGCCGGAGAGCGCGAAGCCGAGGAGCATCGCGATGTTGTAGAGCGTGATCGGCGGGACGCCGGCGAGGTGAAAGGGCAGCACGAGCAGTGCGATGCCGACGAGGTTCTCGCTCAACGCGAGGGAAAGATGGCCGGGGTAGTACGTCGGCGCGTCGTAGAGATGCAGCGGCGCGTGCGTGAGCGCGTGGCAGACCCAGTCGAGGATCCAGGTATTGACGAGCGGATCGCCGAGGTCGGCGACGGCGGTGCCGAGGTGCGACGCGAGCGGCCACGTCATCGCGATCGCGAGCGCGAGAAAAAAGACGAAGACCGCGGCTTCGCGGATATACGACGACGGAGTGGTGCGCGCGTCCACGCGCGCCTCCGAAGGCGCGCCGGAGGCGCGCACCACTCCATGGCGCTTGATCATTCGGCAGCCGAAGGCGCGCGGATGCCGAGCAGCTGCGAGACGAAGCGCGCGATGCGCGTCTGGGAGATTTCGCCCTGCGGCCCGTTCGGAGCTCCCGCGCCGGTGGCGAAGAGTACCGTATGCAGCTCGCGATGCGTGTTCAACCCGCCGTGATTGCCCGCCGAGGGCGGCGCTTGGCCGATCGCCGGCACGTCGCTCGACGGCGTGAGCTGCACGTTCAGCTTCGCGTACGCGACGACGTCGCCGCTGTTGCGATTGTGGCTACCGCTGACCTCAGCGGTCGCGGTGCCGCTGAGGGCAGCGGCACCCACAAACTTCTTCGTGATTTGTTCGAACAATCCGGTCGCGTTCAGCATCGCGACGATCGCATCCGGATCTTCGTTCCCGTACAAGTGCGCGACGTGGCCCGACGCAAACGCGCGCCACGGTTTTCCGGCCAGCAGCGCGTTCACGTGCACCTCGGTGTCGATCGGCACGAGTCCGTGATCGCCGGTGATGATCAGCGCGTCGCGAGTCGGATCGAGCGAAGCGCGAATCGCCGCGACGGCGTGATCGGCATCGACGAATGCGTCGCGCACGATCGCCGCATCGCCGATGTGCGTGTGCGACGCGGTGTCGACGTCGGGTTGATAGGCGAGCAACAGATCGAACGGCATCCGCTGGATCGTCAGCGTCTGCGCGCGCGTCATGAAGTCGGCGAGGCGATTCATCTGATCGGTGAAGATCGACGGATCGAGGCCGCGCCGCTCATCGGCGACGCCGGGCCAGAAGCCGATCTCGCTGTCGAGCAGCGTTTGGAACGACGCCGGCCACGCGTCGGTGCGCGAGATCGCTCCCCAATAAATCGCAACGTCGTTCAGCTTCGCGTCCGCGCTCAGGATCTTCGACCACGAGCCGTACAGCGCTTCGCTGGTTTGCGCGGAGATTGCGAACCAGCCGCGCGCATCCGTCGCGATCTCTCGATTTGCACTCTCGATTGCAAACACGTCGTAGTTCTCCATTGCGTCGTTCGTCGTGTCGTATGCGACGACGTCGACGTCCGCCTGCGTCTTCTGCGGCACGCTCCACTCGATGCGCGCGCGCATGACCGGGCTATATGACGCTCGGCGCTGCGGACGCGCGCTCCACGTCGGCGGCACCCATTCGCGATGAAAGTCCGTGCGCGCCAGATGAATCATGCGCGGCATCGTTGCCGAGGCGGTCCACGCGAATCCGAAGTCGCTCGTGCGCGACGATGTGCGCGCGTCGACGGTCGGAAACGGCACGCTGCCGACACGCTTGCCTTGCGCGCGCGCCGCTTCGACGAGCGTTTCGACTTCGATCGGCACTTCGAGTCCGCGCGCGGTTTCGTCCCACGGCGTACCGGCGACGTGAAAGCGATTCGCGATGACGCCGTGCACTTCCGGCTGCGCGCCGGTGAGGATCGTGACGTGGGCGCACGACGTCGCGGTCGGCGTGACCGGGATGATGCGCGCGGACGCGCCGTCGCGCGCCAGCGCTTCGAACGCCGGCAAGTCGGTTTGCGACGCGAGCGCGTCGGCGCCGAGGCCGTCGAAGGAGACGAGGATGACGCGGCGTGCGGTGGCCGTCGCGGTGAGCGGGGGCGGAGGGGCCGGGGTGGTGCGCGGTGGGGGTGGGGGCGCGCAGGCGAAGAAGAAGAGAGCGAATGAAGGCAGAAGGCAGAAGGCAGAAGGCAGAAGTGAGAAGTGACTGATCCGCTTCGTCGTTCTTACTTCTGCCTTCTGCTTTCTGCCTTCTGCCTTCATTTATTTCTTCAGCGAGGCCAGTACCTTCTGGCGGTACTCCTTCGCCTTCGCAATCGCCTGCTTCTCGTCGACGGTCAGCACTTTTCCGTGGCGGAGCAGGATTTTGCCGTCGCAGATGGTCGTCACGACCGAGCTCCCCGAGGCGGCGTAGACGATCGCGGACTCGACGGAGTACACCGGCTGCGTTTTCGCCTGTTGCAAGTCGATGATCGCGAGGTCGGCGCGTTTGCCGCACTCGATCGTGCCGATCTTGTCGGCGAGTCCGAGTGCAGTCGCGCCGCCGATCGTCGCGAGGCGCAGCAGCTCGCGCGCGGTGATCGCTTTCGGATCGCCCTTCGTCACTTTCTGCAAACGCGACGCGCTGGCCATCTCCTCGACCATGTCGAGGTTGTTGTTCGAGCCCGCGGGACCGTCCGTGCCGAGGCCGAGCTCGACGCCGGCCTGGATCATGTCGATGACCGGCGCGACGCCGGAGGCGAGCATCATGTTGCTTTCGGGGCAATGCGCGACGCCGACTTTCTTCGCGGCGAAAAGCTTGATCTCGCCGGGTGTGAGCCAGACGCCGTGCGCGGCGACGACGTCATCGCCGAGGAAACCGAGCGAGTCGAGATACGCGCCGGGCGTCATGTTGTCGTGCGCCTTCGCGACCTGCTCGAGCTCGTTCTTCGTTTCGGAGACGTGAATGAGGATCGGCACGCCGAGCTCCGTCGCCAGCGCGCGGACCTGCTTCAGGTGATCGGCGGAGACGGTGTACGGCGCGTGCGGCGCGAGCGCGGGCGTGATCATCGGATCGCCCTTCCACTGCTTCGCATACGCGCGCATGTAGGCGATCATCGCGTCCCACGTCTTGTTATCGGGCGCGGGAAAATCGATGAACGTGTTGCCGAGGATGCCGCGCAGTCCGGCCGCTTTCGCTTCGCGCGCGACGTCGGACTCGAAGTAGTACATGTCGCAGAACGTCGTCGTGCCGCTGCGGATCATCTCCGCCGCGCCGAGCCGCATCCCCCACTTCACGAACTCGCGGTCGACGTTCTTCGCCTCGGCCGGGAAGATGTAGTTCTGCAGCCAGTCCATGAGACCGCGATCGTCCGCGATCCCGCGGAAGAGCGTCATCGGCACATGCGTGTGCGCGTTCACGAACCCCGGCACCACCGCCATCCCGCCCGCACGGATGACAGTCTTCGCACTGAATTGCTTGTCGATTTCCGTCGACGGACCGACCGCGATGATCTCGCCGTTGCGGATCGCGATCGAGCCGTTCTCGATGTTGGGTCCGGCCATCGTGATGATCGTGCCGCCGGTGATGAGGATGTCGGCGGGGGCGGCGAACGCGCGAAGCGCGACGACGGTTGCGACGAGAAGGACAGCGCGTTTCAACATGAGGGGAAAGTTAGCACACGCATCAACGTTCGCGCGTCTTCAACTCGTCGGCAACATCGCCCCACCCAATCCCCTCATCCACCATCAACACCGAAACATGAAACACGAGATCGGCGATCTCGCTGATCATCCTCTCCCGTCCCTGTCCTTTCGCCGCGATCACGACCTCGGTCGCTTCTTCGCCGATCTTCTTGAGAATCTTGTCGCGTCCTTCGTTGAACAGTCTCGCCGAGTACGATCCCTCGGGGCGCTTTGCTTTCCGATCGCGCAGGACGTTCATCAATCGATCGAGAAATGCCGGCGGGACATCCGCGAAGCAGGAGTCGGCGCCGGTGTGACATGCGGGGCCGTTCGGCTCGACGGTGACGACGATGGCGTCGCGGTCGCAGTCAGGAGCGATGTGCACGACTTTCTGCGTGTGGCCGGAGGTCGCGCCTTTGTGCCACAACTCGTTGCGGCTGCGGCTCCAGAACCAGGTCTCGCCGCTGTCGATGGTTTTCTGCAGCGACTCTTCGTTCATGTAGGCGAGCGTGAGGATTGCGCCGTCTCGCGCGTCGCGCACGATCACGGGGATGAGGCCGTTCGTGAATTTCAAATCAGTCATCGCACGGGGATTCCTTCTGCTTCGAGGTGGCGTTTGACGTCGCCGACGGTGAGGACGCGGTCGTGAAAGAGTGACGCGGCGAGGACGGCACGCGCTCCGCCGGCTTCGATCGCGTCGCGGAAGTGATCGAGCGTGCCCGCGCCGCCGGAGGCGATGACGCCGATTTTCAGGACGCTCGTGGCGGCGCGGAGGAGCTCGATGTCGAAGCCGGAGTTCGTGCCGTCGCGATCGACGCTCGTCAGGAGAATCTCTCCCGCGCCGAGTTGCTCTCCGCGTTTGCACCATTCGATCGCGTCGAAGTTCGTCACTTCTTTGCCGCCGTGAACGGCGCACTGTCCGCCTTTCGCGTCGACGGAGAGGACGACGGCCTGCACGCCGAATTCGCGCGAGCATTCGGCGATGAGCTCGGGGCGGTGGAGGGCGGCGGTGTTGATGGCGACGCGGTCGGCGCCGGCGCGGAGCGTGTCGCGAAAGTCTTCGACGCTGCGGATGCCGCCGCCGACGGTGAGCGGGATGAAGATCGATTCGGCGACGCGGCGGACGGTGTCGATCGATGAGCGGTCGCCGGCAATGTCGAGAATCACCAGCTCGTCCGCGCCTTCTTCTTCATAGCGCATGGCGCATTCGACCGGATCTCCGGCGTCACGGATGTTGACGAAAGAGACGCCTTTGACGACGCGGCCGGCGCGGACGTCGAGGCAGGGGATGACGCGCTCGGGGACGGCGTTCGATGCGGCGAGACGCGCGCGCGCTTCATGCAAGTCGACGCGACGTTCGAGCAGCGCCTTGCCGATGACGCAGCCGCTCACGTTGCCGAGTCGCGCGAGCGAGATGACGTCGCTCGTTTGCGACACGCCGCCGGAGGCAATGATCTTCACGCGTGTCATCGCGTTGAGTTGACGGTAGAGCGCGAACGACGGACCGCGCAACGCGCCGTCTTTGGATATGTCGGTGACAAGCGCTTCGGGGATCGCGAGCGATTCGACGCGCGCGAAGATTTCGCGCATCGTGATGTTGGACTCGCGCGTCCAGCCGTCGGTGCGCACGACTCCGTCGCGCACGTCGATCGCAGGGACGATACGTTGCGGACCGAACGTCGTGACGAGTAGATCGAGGAGCGATGACGTTGCAGCAGTGCCGACGACGATCCGCTCTGCTCCGCAATCAAGCCAGCGCTTCGCGTCGTCGAGCGAGCGGATCCCACCTCCGACCTGCACGATGAGATCGCGTCGCGCGAGGCGCCGCACGATGTCAGTCTCGATCGGCTTGCCGCTGCGCGACGCCTCGAGGTCGACGACGTGCAGTCGCGTGCCGCGCGGCACGTCGAGCGCGTCGAGCACTTCTTCCGCGTCCCCGTAGACCTTCGCCGTCGCGAAGTCGCCGTGCGTCAATCGCACGACGCGGCCGTGCAGCAGGTCGAGCGAGGGGATCAGTTCCATGCGACGAAGTTCCGCAGCACGCGCAGTCCGGCGCGCGATGATTTCTCGGGGTGGAACTGCACGCCGAACACACGTCCCTGTTGCACGGCGGCGGTGAAGCGGCCGTTGTATTCGGCGGACGCGATCTCGCTCGCGGCGTCGCGCGCGGCGTAGGAGTTGACGAAGTAGAATGCAGTACCTTCATCGATGCCTTCGAACAGTGGAGGACAGGCAATCTTGCCTGTCCGGACAGGCAGGATTGCCTGTCCTCCGCTGACGCGATTCCATCCGATCTGTGGCACCGGCAGCGGACCTTCGAAGCGATGCACTTCGCCGCGCAGGAGGCCGAGGCCGGGCGTGGTTCCCATCTCGTGCGAGGCATCGAAGAGGAGTTGGTGGCCGACGCAGATGCCGAGGAGCGACGCGCCGTTCGCGACGGCGGTGCGAATCGCGTGATCGATGCGCGTCTCGATCAGCCACGACATCGCGGCGCCGAAGCTGCCGACGCCGGGGAGCACGAGCTTCGATGCGCGCGCGATTGCATCCGCGTCACGCGTCACGTCGAGCGAAGCGCCGGTCGCGCGCAGCGCGCGCGCGATGTTCGCGACGTTGGCGACCGGCGAGTCGATGAGCGTCGTGTTCACAGCACGCCTTTCGTCGAAGGCACGTCACTCGTCACGATCTGTTTCGCTTCGCGCACCGCGATCGCGAATGCCTTGAAGATTGCCTCGGCGGCGTGATGTCCGTTGCGTCCGCGAATGAGATCGATGTGGATGTTGCACGCGCACTTGTTCGCGAACGACTTGAAAAATTCTTCGACCAGTACGAACGGAAAGTCTTTGTGGATGAGCAGCATCTCGCGATCCATCGGCACGTCGAAGACGAGATACGGGCGGCCGGCGAAGTCGACGACGACGCGGGCGAGCGCTTCGTCGAGAGGGACGTAGGCGTGGCCGAAGCGGCGGATGCCGCGCTTGTCGCCGAGTGCGGCGGCGAAGACTTCGCCGAAGACCAGGCCGACGTCTTCGACGGTGTGGTGATAGTCGATGAACGTGTCACCGGCGGCGCTGACGTCGAGATCGAGCTGGCCGTGGCGCGCAATCGCGTCGAGCATGTGCGAGAGGAAACCGATCGGCGTGTCGATCTCGGCGCGGCCGGTGCCGTCAACGTTGACCGTGATCTCGACGGAGGTTTCTTTCGTGGTGCGTGCGAGCGTGGCGGTTCTCATTTCGTCTCCTGGAGTGCGGGCGTCTCGCCCGCCGCGGTCGGGCATCCTGGCCGGCCGCTGTCTTCGGCGCGTTTCTGGTCGCCGGGCGAGACGCCCGACGACTTGCGGGCGGGACGCCCGCACTCCTCCAATGCGGCGAGGAATGCGTCGTTCTCTTCGCGCGTGCCGATCGACACGCGGAGGAATGTCGCGTATTTGCGGATGAGGATTCCGCGCTCGAGAAAATCCTCGAACGCGGCGTTGCTGCGGAAGGCGATGAAGTTCGAGCGCGACGGAAACGCGGTCACGTGTTTCATCGCGCGCATCGCGGCGAAGACGCGCTCGCGCTCGGCGATCAGGAACGCGACGTTCGTGTCGCGGTACGCGCGGTTCTCCAGCGCGAGCGCGGCGACGGTCTCGCTGATCACGTTGAGCGAGTAGGGGAGTTTCACTTTGCGAATCTCGCGGCACGTGGCGGCGGTCGACGCGAGCCAGCCGACGCGCAGCGCGGCGAGTCCCCACGCTTTCGAGAACGTGGAGAACGTGACGAGGCCATCGTGCAGCGGCGGCAGCTCGTCTTCGGCAAAGTCGCCGTACGCGCGGTCGAACAACACCGTTGCGCCGGTCGCGAGGAGTTGTGTGATGCCGTCGTCGGGCAGCACGCCGCCGGTCGGATTGTTCGGCGAGCAGACAATGACGACGGCGCCGCGCAGCGTCGACAACGCGTTCAGCATTTCGTCGAGCGGAAGCAGACCGGCGAGTGGATCGATGTCGATCGGGACGGGAAGTCCGCCGGCGACGGTGACGAGCTTCTCGTACAGCGCGAACGTCGGCTTCGGGAAAACGACCGGCGTGCCGGGGCCGACGAACGTGCTGACCGTCGCGGCGAGCAGTTCGTTCGAGCCGTTGCCGACGAGGATGTTGTCCGCGGTGTAGCCGTACGCGCGCGCGAGCGTTTCGCGCAGCGTCGACGACTCGAAGTCGGGATAGCGATTCCATGCGCGCGCGGCCACGCGCGCGAGCGCTTCTTCCTTGAACGGAAAATCGAATGGCGACTCGTTCTGATTGAGCTTGTGCTCCGCCTCGCGCAGCTCGAGCGTGTATGCCGTCATCGCCGCAATCGTCGCGCGCGCGGTCATGCGATCACCCCCACTCTCGCCTCGATCGACTTCGCGTGGTTCGGCAAGCCCTCGAAGTACGCGATGCGTGCGGCGGACGCCCCGATCTCCTGCAGCGTCTCATCCGTCAGCGTGATGATGTTCGTGCGCTTGACGAAGTCGTAGACGCCGAGCGGCGAAAAGAAACGCGCGCTGCCCCCGGTCGGGAGCACGTGATTCGATCCCACCACATAGTCGCCCGCGGCTGCGGGCGACGACGGTCCGCAGTAAATCGCGCCGGCGTTGTTCACGCGATCCGCGATCGATGCCGCATCGCGCGCGTGAATCGACAAATGCTCGGGTGCGATTCGATCGGTGATCGCGACCGCCTCGTCGATCGTGTCGACGAGGTACATCTGCGACGCGCGCACATCGATGCGTGTGCCGATGCAGATGCACGTCACGACCGAGTCGGGGCCGTGCTCCTGCTGTGCGTCGAGATCCGCTTGAATGAAGTCGACGTTCGCGGTGTCGTCGGCGATGACGACGAGCTCCGTCGGACCGGCCGTCATGTCGATGCCGACTTCGCCGACGAGGCGCGCCTTCGCCGCGGTCACGTAGGCGTTGCCGGGGCCGGCGATCTTATCGACGCGCGCGAGCGTGCTCGTGCCGAGGGCCATCGCCGCGATCGCCTGCGCGCCGCCGCTTTGATAAATCTCGCGGATGCCGAGGCGATTGCAGACGTAGTGCAGCTCATCGCGGGCGGCGACGGCGGGCGTCGTCGCGACGACGATCTCTTCGACGCCGGCGATGCGCGCGGGGACGGCGCACATGATCAGCGTCGAGACGTACACCGCGCGTCCACCGGGTACGTAGATGCCGACGCGTTTGAGCGGACGCACGCGATGCTGCACGCCCTGCCATTCGTACGACGACGGCATTTGCGGCCGGTGAAACGCGGTGACGCGCTCGATTGCGAGATCGAGTGCGCGCGCGAGAGGAGAGCGGGCGTCCCGCCCGCCCCCGGGAGGCGGGCATGATGCCCGCTCTCCTGCGATCTCGCGTGGCTCGATCAGAATCGCGTTCGGTGCGATGCGCACTCCGTCGAACCGCTCGATCTGTTCCGCCACGAACGCGTCTCCGCGCGCGCGAACGCCGGCGATCATTTCATCGGCCGTTGCAAAAACGGCATCTTCAGGCGATGGATTGGAGCTCGGCATTTTTCGCTTCCTCGATGCGCGCGATCAGCGCGCGGATCTGCTGGTTGTTCGTGCGATAGACGTTCTTCGAGACAATGAGCCGCGGCGTGATCTCCGCGACGAAGTCCTGCATCTCCAGCTTGTGCACCCGCGCCGTCTCGCCGGTCTCGACGAGATCGATCACATGCGTCGTGAGATTGAGGACCGCCGCCAATTCGACGGAGCCGCCGAGGGGGATGATCTCGGCGCGAAGGCCGCGCGAGTCGAGAAACTGGCGCGAGACGCGCGGATACTTTGTGGCGATGCGCGCGTCGTTCGCGAGCCGCGGCGCACCGGGCGCGCCGATGACCATCATCCGGCAGCGTCCGTACGGCAGCTCGACCGGCTGATACGCGCTGCATTCATGCTCCAGGATTTGATCGAGTCCCGCGACTCCCGCGTCGGCGGCGCCGTGCTCGACGTACACCGGCACGTCGCAGTCCTTCACGAAAATCCACTCGATGCCGCCGCGCGTGAACACGAGCTTGCGCGTGTGCAGGTCCGCATCGTCCGGCACTTCGTAGCCCGCGGTGGCGAACGTCGCGAGCACTTTGTCCTGCAGTCGCCCTTTTGGAATTGCGATTCGCATAGTTAGTCCAGATCGTCGATGGTGAAGGTGAAACCGATCGCGGGTGCGTCGGCTCCGAAGCGTGAATACAGGGAGTCGTAGCGCCCGCCTTGCGCAATCGGCTTGCGGCGGTCGTCGCCGTACACCCAGAAGCGCAGGCCGGTGTAGTAGCTGCTTGGGTCGGCTTCGTCCTGTTCGTGGTAGACGAAGCGCGCGTCATTTTCGAGAAGAGATGGCAGATGGCGGACGGCGGATGGCGGAGACGAGTCGGCATCGGCACTTTTGCCATCTGCCATCTGCCATCCGCCATCCGTGTAAACGACCAACGCGTTCTCGAAAAACTCCGACGCAATTGCGGCTGCGAGTCGCAGCATCGCGATGTCCGCTTCGCTCGACGCATCGCCGATGATCTCCGCGCCGATCTGGAACATCTCGCGATTCGCACCGAGTCGCGTCGCGTCGCAGCGGATCACATCGCCGCGATAGAAGACGCGCAGCGGCAGTTCGCTCTCAGGCAGCGCGGGAGCGAGTGCGCGCGCAACCATCGGCGTGAAGTCGGATCGGATCGCGACCAGCTCTCCTTCGCGATCGGTGAATCGATAGCTTTGCCGCGCCGACTCCCGTCCCGTTACTCCCGCGTACGGCTCGGCGAAGTCGATGATCGGCAATACGACTTCGGCGAAGCCGTTGCCTTCGAGCAGCGCGACGAAGCGCGACTCGATGCGCCTCCGCCGCGCCGTCTCTTCAATGAGCAGCGGCCTCGCTCCGGTTGGATATCTCGTTTTTCCCATAAAGCCAAAAACCTCTTCCCGCTGGAGGAAGAGGCTTCGACTTCTCGCGCGATTCGTCGTGCGCCCCTTCCTTTCGGCGGGGCGCGTGTGGACCTACACCCCTACCGTTGATGGTGGTGGTGATGGTGCCGGTGCGCGCGGGTAATGTTCATTTGCGTGTGCAGTCTAGCAGATAATCGCCCGCCATGACTCTCGACGAGCAACTGGCCTACCTCGCCAAAGGCGCGGTCGACCTCATCGAAAAGAACGATCTCAAAACGAAAATTTCCCGCGGCAAGCCGCTCACGATCAAGGTCGGATTCGATCCGACCGCGCCCGACATCCACCTCGGACACACGGTCCTGATGCGCAAGATGCGTCATTTCCAGCAGCTCGGGCATCGCGTGATTTTTCTGATCGGCGACTTCACCGGTCTGATCGGCGATCCCACCGGCAAGAAGACGACGCGTCCCGCGCTGACGAAAGAGGAAGTGCTGCAGAACGCGGAGACGTACCGCAAGCAGGTCTACAAAATTCTCGATCCCGTGAAGACGGAGATCCGCTTCAACTCCGAATGGCTCGGCGCCCTCGGAGCGGAAGGAATGGTGCGCCTCGCGGCGAAGTACACGCTCGCGCGCATGCTCGAGCGCGACGATTTCAAGAAGCGCTTTCAGTCGCAGCAGCCGATCGCGATTCACGAGCTGCTCTATCCGCTCGCGCAGGCCTACGACTCCGTCGCGCTGCAGTGCGACGTCGAGCTGGGCGGCACCGATCAGCTGTTCAATCTGCTCGTCGGACGCGATCTCATGCGCGAGTACGGACTCGAGCCGCAGTGCGTGCTGACGACGCCGCTCCTCGAAGGACTCGACGGCGTCGAGAAGATGTCGAAGTCCCTCGGCAATTACATCGGCATCAACGAAGAGCCGTCGCAGATTTTCGGCAAGGTGATGTCGATCTCGGACGACTTGATGTGGAAGTACTACCTGCTCTGCACCGACCTCGCGCCGTCGGAAATCGAGAGCATCAAAACGTCATCGCATCCGATGGATGCGAAGAAACAACTCGCGAAAACGATCATCCGCGACTTTCACGGCGATGAAGCCGCGGACGCGGCGGAGGCGGAGTTCCGGCGCGTGTTCAGCGAGCGGCAAATACCGACGGATCTCGAAGAGAAGTCATTGCCCGCTTCTCATGAACCGCAGTTGCTGGCCAAAGTGATCACGCTCGCAGGACTCGCGGAGTCGAACAAAGACGCGCAGCGCTTGATCGCGCAAGGCGGCGTGCTGGTGGATGACGTGAAGGTCGATTCGACGCGGCACGCGCTCGACGCGAGCGCGGGGCGGAGCTATCTGTTGAAGGTGGGGAAGCGGCGGTTCGCGAAAATTACGTTTGCGTAGAAATGGAGCGGCGGGCTCTTAGCCCGCCGACTCGTCGCGAGGAAACGGCGGGCTAAGAGCCCGCCGCTCCACAGAAGCAGAAGCAACGTCTTACCGGTACCGCACGGGAATCGTGAGCAGGGACGTCTGTCCGTTGACCGTTGCCTTCACGATCATCTCGCCGGTCTGGCCGCGCAGACCTTCGTTCGCGCCGGTCTGCAGCGTGCCGATCGCGTCGACGAAGCGTGCGTCGGACGGGGAGGAGACGAGCTCGAGGTTCACGGTCTCGCCGAACTCGCCCTTCGCGACCACGCGGAAGAAGATCGGGAAGCCGGTGCCGGTGAAGATGTCGACCGCTCCGTCGAGGACTCCGTCATGGTTGGCGTCGTTGAGGTCGATCGTGCCGTCTTCATTCGCGTCGACGCCGAACTGGATCAGGATGTCGTCGCGCGTCGGAATGGCCGGGACGAACGTCGGGTCGCCGGTGTTGTTGATCGCGCTGCCGTAGAAGATCGCGCTGCCGCTCGAGATGCGCGCGTACACCGCGTCGTTGTTCTGCGGCTCGACCCCGAAGACGGTGTTGACGCCGAGGTTGTACTGCACGTGCTGGCCGGCGGCGTAGGTCGCGTTGGCGGAGCCGGCGACCGTGCCGTTGGCGCGCACGAGCTCCCACTTCAGCGTCGTCGCGGTGACGGCGTAGAGACCGAAGTTGAAGCGCGTGGAGCCGACGGACGAGGGAGCGTTGAGCGTCGCGATCTGTCCGGCCGCGACGGCGTCGGCGCTCTTCACCGCGGGCACGTCCTGTCCGAACTCCGAGCCGTCCGGCGCGCGGTTGAACGTGCGCGACGTAATGGCGAGGTAGCGCTCATCGCGATCGTCGACGGTGAGAACGATCGCGCCGGTGGCGGCGTCAAGACCGAACTTCGACTTCGCGATGTCGGCGATGGAGACGGTCTCCTTCGCGCCGAGGGCGACGCTGACGGGGCCGAGAACAGTGGTGCCCTGATGGAACGCGAGGGAAACGGAGAGAGCGCGCGGCGCGGAGCTGTGCAGCGTCAGCTCGGACTGCCATTGACTGAGATTTGCGCCCGGACCCGTGCCGGCCGCCGGAACGACGAGCGTCGCCGCGCCCGCGGCGACGGGCAGCAGCGCGATTGCGGCTGCGGAGAGAAAGTTACGGAATTTCATGTTGATGCCTCCTTGGCTAAGTTGCCGAGTGATACGGAGGCATCTTGTTATTTGTCTATGGGAAAGGTGGTTGTTTAATTGGTGTGGAAAATGAGGATGGTGCGGCGTGAGTTGATACGGAGCAGCGCTGTGGAGCGTCTAGCGTGCACTGCCCGGGAATGCAGAACGCAGAATGCAGAAGGCAGAATTTAGAAGCCCGCCTGCAGATACATGCGCTCTCCGGCGGATTCTCACTTCTGCCTTCTGCCTTCTGCCTTCCTGGGCAGTGCGCGATGATTCCTCCGACAAGCGCTGCGCGTGCGATCACCGAGAACCGTGCAGTAAACTCCCGCGCGCAATGGCCATCCCTCTTCTCGACCTTAAAAAACAGTACGCCACCATCCGCGACGAAGCACTGCGCGTGACCGCGGAGGTCTATGAATCGCAGCTCTTCATCCTCGGCAAGCGCGTCGATGATTTCGAGCGCGACTTCGCCGCGTACTGCCACACGAAGTACGCGATCGGTGTCTCGTCCGGCACAGATGCGCTACTCGAGGCGCTCATGGTTCTCGGCGTCGGTGCGGGCGATGAGGTGATCGTTCCCGCGCATTCGTTTTTCGCGACTGCCGGAGTCGTCGCGCGGCTCGGCGCGACGCCGGTGTTCGTCGACATCGATCTCGCCGACTACAACGTCGACGTCACGCTGATCGAAGAGAAGCTCACGCCGCGCACGAAGGCGATCATTCCGGTGCACATCTACGGACAGGTCGCGGATATGGACGCGATTCTCGCGATTGCGCAGAAGCACAAGCTCCCTGTCATCGAAGACGCGGCGCAAGCGGTGGGTGCCGACTACAACGGCAAGCGCGCCGGCTCGATGGGTCTCATGGGTTGCTTCTCATTCTTCCCCTCCAAAAACCTCGGCGCGTTCGGCGATGCGGGCGCGATCACGACCAACGGCGAAGCGCTCGCGGAGCAGCTGATCGACTTCCGCGTGCACGGCATGCGTCCGAAATACTTTCACCACTCGGTGGGCGGAAACTTCCGCATCGATGCGCTGCAGGCCGCGATGCTGCACGTCAAGATGCCGCATCTCGAGTCGTGGCACGAAGGACGCCGCCGCAACGCGGACCTCTATCGGCGACTCTTCGCCGGAACCGACGGCATCGTCATGCCGGCCGAACTTCCGGGACGCCGCCACATCTATCACCAGTTCGTCGTCCGCTTCCCGGCAGGACGCGAAACGCGCGATCGCGTGATGGCGCATCTCAAAAGCGTCAGCATCGGCTGCGAGGTGTATTACCCGCTGACGCTCCCGCAGCAGGAATGCTTCCGTGACTTGCCGAGTGCGAAGGAGCAGTACCCGAACGCCGAGGCGGCGGCGGAAACGACGCTGGCGATACCGATCTATCCGGAGCTTTCCGAAGAGCAGATCGGAGAAGTCGTTCGCGAGATACGGCACGCGTTGTGCGGCTGAGCGCGCGGCGGCACTGGTCCGATCGGCGCGCACTGCACCGGAATGCAGAATGCAGAAGGCAGAAGGCAGAATGAAGAAGCCCGCCCACGCTCCGCGTAAGTCTCGGGTGTGGGTGTGCTTCTCAATTCTGCATTCTGCATTCTGCCTTCTGCATTCCCAGCTCGTGCGCGACGAGTGTGCCACGAGCACCGCCCGCGACGAGCCGCAACACGTGCCCGAAATATGATCCCGCTCCGCACCACCCTCGAACGCAAAAAGCCTCCCATCGTCAACGGCGCGCTGGTCGCGGCGAACGTCCTCGTGTTCATCGCGCAGCTCTTCATGGGTGAGCACACGGAGCGCGTGATTCAGACGTTCGGGTTTTTACCGGCGCGGTTGGTCGATCCGGCCGCGTTTCATTACGCGCCGTGGGAAGTGGGGATCACGCTCGTCACCTCGCTCTTTCTGCACGGCGGGTTCGTGCATCTGATCGGCAATCTCATTTATCTCTGGGTGTTCGGCGGGGCGGTGGAGGAGGTGCTGGGGCACGGGCGCTTCCTTCTTCTGTACATCTCGTGCGGCGCGCTCGGGAGTCTGACGCACACGCTGCTCTTTCCGCAGTCGACGGTGCCGTCGATCGGCGCCTCGGGCAGCATCGCCGGTATCCTCGGCGCCTTCCTCGTGCTCCTGCCGCACGCGCGGATCGTCACGCTTTTTCCGCTCGTCGTGTATTGGGCGATGGCGGAGATTCCGGCGGTGCTGTTTCTGCCGATCTGGTTCGGCATGCAGTTCTTCAACGGCTTCCTCTCGCTGCAGGCGGCGCGGCGCGCGTTCGAGGTCGTGGGCATCGCCTGGTGGGCACACGTCGGCGGGTTCCTGTTCGGCGCGCTGATGTCGGTCGTCTTCCGCGCGATGCGAAGAAACGCGACAATGCGCGCGACATGAACCGGCGGCACATCCTCGTCACCGGCGGCGCGGGCTTCATCGGCTCGCACATCGCCGACGCGTTCCTCGAGCGCGGCTGGCGCGTGAGCATCATCGACAATCTCTCGACGGGCACACGCGACAACGTCGACCCGCGCGCGACGCTCATCGAAGCGGACCTGCGCGACGAGAAGACGTTCGCGCTCGTAGACGAACTGCAACCCGAGGTGGTGTGTCATGAGGCCGCGCAAGTCGATGTACGGACGTCGGTGCGCGATCCGGCGGCGGACGCGGAGATCAATGTGATCGCGAGTCTGCGCCTGCTGCAGAAATCGCATGATGTTGGCGTGAAGCGATTTCTCTTCGCGTCGACCGGCGGCGCAATTTACGGCGATCCCGTCGAAGTGCCGCAGAGCGAGGACCATCCGCGCATGCCGCTCTCGCCGTACGGCTGCGCGAAGCTCGCCGTCGAGCACTACCTCGACTACTACCGTAAAGTGCACGGCCTGGCGACCGTCGCGCTGCGCTACGCGAATGTGTACGGACCGCGCCAGAACGCGCACGGCGAAGCGGGGGTCGTGGCGATCTTCGCGCGAAAAATGCTGCGCGGCGAAGACGTCACGATCAACGGCAACGGCGAGCAGACGCGCGACTACGTGTATGTCGCCGATGTCGTCGCCGCGAACGTCGCCGCGGTCGAGCGATCGCTCACCGGCGCGTACAACGTCGGTACCGGCGTCGAGACGAGCGTCAACGAATTGCACGCGCGGCTCGCCGACACCGCGGGCACGGCGCGCAAACCGTTGCATGGCCCGGCGAAAACCGGCGAGCAGATGCGCAGCGTCCTCGACGGCCGCGCGCTGCGCGAGCTCGCGCACCTCCCGCCGCCTGTCCCGCTGTACCAAGGACTAACCCTCACGATGGAGTGGTTTCGGCAGGCGCAACCCGATGGGACGCGTCGCTAAGAACGTCGTTGCCGGCACCTTGCGAGAGCGGCCGGTGGTGCGCGTGTTCCGCGCCGCCTTTCGCGCATGGCCCTTTCTGCACGGGCGCGGCTGGATTCTGCGCGCGGCGCGCGCGGTGCTGCGCGACGATCCGGTCGCGATCGACATCGGCGGCGCGTTCATCGAAGGAACGCTCGATGACTGGATGGTGCTCTGGACATTCATGGTGGAGCACGAGCGCGACGCGCCGTTCCAACGCTCGCTCGCGCTCCTGCGTCCCCACGACGTCGCGTTCGACGTCGGCGGAAACCTCGGCATCTGGTCGCTGCTCGCCGCCGTCCGCGGAAGCCGCGTGGTCGCGTTCGAGCCCGTACCGCAGATGGTCGAGCGCTTCCGCGCGCACGTGCGGCTCAACGGCCGCGAGGACATCGTCCTGAATCCGTTCGCGCTCGGCGCCGAAGAAGGATCGCTGCCATTCTTCGCTGACGCGCACGGGAACAGCGGCGCGTCGTCCTTCGTCCGCCGTTCCGATTCCGACATCGAGATTCGGGTGCCGGTAAAAACACTCGACGCGTACATCGGCGAGCATGGAGTCGAGCGCGTCGATCTCCTGAAGATCGACGTCGAAGGGGCTGAGTTGCAAGTCTTTCGCGGCGCGCAACGCTTGTTGTCCTCCGATCGCGCGCCGATCATTTTTTTCGAGGCGAGCGCGAAACATGCGGCGCGCTTCGGCGACTCGATTCGCGGCGTGAAGGATTTCCTCGCCGGCTGCGGCTACAGGATCTTTCGATGGGATGGCCGCGTGTGGACCGATGTCACCGCGGATGAGCCGCGGCGGCACGAGGACTTGTTTGCGATGAAGCCGCACCACGAGCCGCGCATGACGGAAGTGCGCCGTTGAAGACAGTCTCGGTCGTCATTCCGACGTACAACCACGCCGCGTACATTCGCGAGGCCATCGAGAGCGCGCTGGCGCAAACGTACACGCCACTCGAGGTGATCGTGGTCGACGACGGCTCGACGGATGATACGCCGCGTGTGCTGGCCGGGTTCGGCGATCGGATCCGCGCTCTGCACCAACAAAATGCCGGCGTCGGCGCCGCGCGCAACCGCGGCGGACGCGAGGCGCGCGGTGAATATCTCGCGTTTCTCGACTCGGACGACATCTGGCTGCCGGACAAGCTCGCATTGCAGATGGCCGAGCTCGAGCGCGATCCGGCGCTCGGGCTCGTCCATTGTGCAATGCAGTCGTTCGATCCGGACGGACGGGTCATCGACGCCCATCTCGGCGGCACGGGCGGATGGATCGCCGTCGACATGCTGCGCTACGGCCAGGCGATCTCCGGCAGCAAGATGGTCGTCCCGAAACGTGTGTTCGAAGAAGTCGGCGGATTCGATCCGACATTGCCGCCGTCCGAGGATTGGGACTTCTGTTATCGCATCGCCACGCGATATCCGGTCGGATATGTCGATCGCGTGCTGCTTCGCTACCGCTTACACGGCGGAGGGATTCACTTGAACATCCCGAGGCTGGCCAGCGGCATGCTCCGCGCGCTCGACAAGGCATTCGCGGCGCCGGATCCGGTCATTCAATCGCATCGCCGCTACTCGTACGGCCGCGTCCACATGATCATCGCCGGCTGCTACTACCAAAACCGCGATCTGCCCGGGTTTTTTCGGCATCTCATGAAAAGCCTTCGGTACGATCCACGAAACATTACGCATGTAGCAGGTTATCCGGTGCGGCTGATGTTGCGTGCAATCTCTCGATAATCTATCGCCGCGCCACCCCGAAGGCGATCGTCTCCTCGGCGTGAATCGTCGCGTGCTCGATGTAGACGTCGTAGTCGAGTTGCTGCAGCAGCTGCGGGATCGTCAGGAGGTCGTCGATGCTGTGGTAGATCGACACCGCCAGCTTCGGTGCAAAGGTGCGGATCGTGTTTCGCGCGCCGTGCAACACCGGGATTTCCGCTCCTTCGACGTCGAGCTTGATGAAGTCGATCCGGCCCGCCTGTGAGGCGAAGTCGTCGATCGAGATCGACTCGGCCGCGATCGATCCGGCGCCGATTTTCGTTGCGGGACCCGCGTCAGAGAACCGCAGCTCTTCTCCTGATTTGCTCCACAGCGCCTTTTCCACGACCTCGATCCGCTCCGCGAGCCGCGGATTGCGCGCGAGGTTGCGTCGCAGCACTTCGAGGTTGTGCGCTTCGAACTCGAACACGAACACTTTTCCCGTCGGCGCGCGGTCGGCGAAGTAAAGCGCGGTGTCGCCCCAGCATCCGCCGCCGTCGATCACGACATCGTGTTCGCCTGCATCGACGACGACGCCGGAGCGATCGAATCGATACTCGCGGATGAAGAATGAATTGAGGATGTTCATCGGATGCGCTTCGAGCTCGATCGTGCCGCTCGCGCCCGGAAGTCGATAGAGATCGAGCTCGTAGTCGCCCGCGCGCGAGACTCCGCGCTCGACGAGCGCGTCGCGCTGCACGGACTCGACGCACTGCCAGAAAAACGCGTCGTTGCGCGGCAGGCGATAGTGGCGGCCGCCGAGGATACGGAACGCGCAGAGATCGAGCAGCAGGCGGGAGGATGCGGGATCGCTCAACGCCGGACCGGCGGTGCGAAGCATTGCGAGCAGCGCGCGCGCCGACGTACGGACGCCGATCCGATCGGGTCGTCTCTTGCCCGGGAATCGAAAAGGATCGACGTTCTTCGCGACGCTCGCATGAAAACCGCTGACGAGTTTGCGGAGCAACTGGATGCGGTCAGGCATGACTTCGCACCACCGCGATGATCGATCCGCGATTCTGCTCTTCGCGCACGATGTCGAGATGATTTCGCATCAGTTGCTCGCGCAGGATCGACGGCGTGTATTCGCGCACGTGATCGGCGTCCGCATAGAAACGGCAGCCGAGTTGATGGCGGACGGCGTTGAGCGCATCGGCTTCGAAATTCGGCACTTCGATGATGAGCGTGTCCGCGGCGCGGGCCATCATTTGCAGAAAAGAATCGACGTCCTCGATGTGCTCGAGGACGTGCACGAGCAGCGCCACGTCGAAATGGCGCTGTCCGATCACGTTCACGAGATTGCCGGCGATGTACTCGACGTTCGTCTCCGTCGTCTCGCGCAGCGCTTCGCGAATCGCATCGGCGTTCGTGTCGACGCCGGTGACGCGCGACGCATACCGCGCCGCGATGCGCGTCCAGCGTCCTGGTCCGCAGCCCGCGTCGAGAACAGTTGCGCCGGGCGAGACGAATTCGCGCAACAGCTCTTCCGGAATTCCGCGCGCGTCCGTTTGAAATTTTCGACCCAACACGTCACTCGCGAGCTCGAACGCGAGGCGCCACGCGAGCCATGCGACGTTGAGAAAGAAGCGAAGAACGAACTTCGCGCCGAACACGAACCGCGCGGCGCGCATCAATCGATAGGCGATCGAGATTGCGAGCGAGCGCGGTTTGCGACGCGCCATCGCGAGGTCGGCTTCGTTCATCCCACAACCCTTCGGATCATGCGTACGAGCGGTGGCGCGAACGCCATCATGCCGGCCATCCAGCGCTGGCGATTCCATGGCGGCGCGGCGAAGCGGATGCGCGCGAGTTTGCGCGCGCCGGCGCTGTCGCCGCTGTTGTAGCGCTCGACCGCTTCCCAGTAACTCTGAATTCCGCGGATCGTCTTGTCGAAGCGGTGGTCGAGATAGTCGTTGATGTGCGAGTACATCTGCACGACCGCGCGCACGCGGTCGGCGTTCGCGATCATGCTGAAGACGCCGCCGGGATGCAGGCGATAGACGGCCATGACGCGATCGATGAGCGCGATGTCGCCGTGCCGCGCGTTGATCACGTGCAGCGGCAGGTCGGCGATGCGGAGCCCGGAATACCAGTCAGGAAACCCTTCGTCCGCCCGATTGCGAAACATCACGCTCGCTGTCGGAATGTACGTTCCACGCTCGATGAGATCGACGAGCGAAGTGCGCCGCGGAATGCGGCCGCGCGGCGAGCGATACGCCTCCGCACTTCCTTCGCGTACGGCGCGCACGGGATGAAAACAGATCGCGTACTCGCGCTGCGTCTCGAGAAGATCGTGCTGCAGCTGCAGCTTCTGTTCGTCGATCCAATAGTCGTCGCCTTCCAGCAGCGCGATGTATTTGCCGCGGCACTCGAGCAATGTGGCGGCGAGATTGCCGCCGACGCCGAGGTTGTGCGGGCGGCGGTGCACGCGCAGTCGCGGAGCGTGTGCGCGCTCGAGCTCCGCGAGAATTTGCGAGGTCGCATCCGTCGACGCATCGTCGCCGACGACGATCTCGTAGTCGAACGTCGTCGTCTGCGCGAGCGCGCTCTCCACCGCCTGCCGGATGAACTGCTCGTGATTGAACGTGATGATGCAGACGCTGACCGCGGGCGGCGAGGGCATGCGATCAGGTTCCGGTCACGGCCGCGCGCAGGAAGCCGCAGATGAAATCGATATCGTCTTCGCTGACCGCGGTGCCGGTCGGGAGGACGAGCGTGCGCTGCACGAGATCTTCGGTGCGCGGCAGCAGCAGTTGGTTGTGTGGCGCGAGCGATCGATACGGCTCCATGCGATGGCAACCGGGATAGAAATAGCGCCGCGCGTAGATGTCCTGCTTCCAGAGCGCGTCGACGATCGCGTCGCGCGACGACGCGGAGCGCTCGTTGTCGATCTCGACGACGATGTATTGATAGTTCGTCCGGTCGCGATCGTCGTACTCGAGCATGCAAATCGCCGGAATGCCGGCGAGTCCGGCGCGGTAGCGCTCGTAGTTCGCGCGGTTCACGTCGATGAACTGCTGGATGCTCTCGAGGTTCGTGATCCCCATCGCCGCGGCGATCTCGCTCATCTTCCCGTTCGTGCCGATCGAGACGACGTCGTCGTAGCCGGCGAACCCGAAGTTCGTCATCAGCCGCATCTTCCGCGCGAGCGTCGCGTCATTCGTAGCGATCGCGCCGCCTTCGAACGTGTTGAAGAACTTCGTTGCGTGAAAGCTGAAGACCTCCGCCGTGCCGAAGTTGCCGACCATCACGCCGCCGCGCGAGCAGCCGAATGCGTGCGCCGCGTCGAAGAGCAACGCGAGCTCGTGACGCTCCGCAACGCGCGTCAGCGCCTCGACGTCGCACGTCCGTCCCCACAAATGCACGCCCATGATGCCGGTCGTGCGCGGCGTGATGCGCATCTCAACCTCTTCCGCGTCGAGCATGTGGGTGTGCGGATCGATGTCGCAGAAGACCGGCGTGATCTCCTGCCATTGCAGCGCGTGCGCGGTGGCGACGAACGTGAACGACGGCACGATCACTTCGCCGCACAGCTCCAGCGCCTTGATCGCGATCTCCAGCGCGACCGTCGCGTTGCAGACGGCGACGACGTGCTGCACGCCGAGCCAGGCGGCGAGTCTTTGTTCGAGCTCGTTGACGAACGGACCGGAATTCGTGAGCCAGCGGCGATCGAGCAGATCGTTGAAGCGCGCCATCAGAGCATCGCGATCGCCGATGTTCGGACGTCCGACGTGCAGCTTTTCTTTCGACGCGCGCACGAGCGTCACTCGTTCCTCCTGATGACGCGCGCCGGAACGCCGTACGCGATCACGTCCGAGGGGATGTCGTCGACGACGACCGCGCCGGCGCCGATGATCGTGTTGCTGCCGACGCTGCATCCGTCGATGATCGTCGCGCCGGCGCCGATCCACGACGCCGCACCGACGCGCACGCGGCCGGAGAGGTGCGCGCCGGGCGCGATATGTACTCCCTCATCGATCGCGCAGTCGTGATCGACGCTCGCGCTGGTGTTGATGATCGCGTTCTCGCCGATCGTCGCGTACGGATTAACGACCGCGTTCGCGGCGATGACGCTGCCGGCGCCGACGCGCGTACTTGCGGCGATGACGGCGCTTGGATGAATCGCCGTCGCGAGCATGAAGCCTGCGCCGGTGGCGAAGCGCGCGGCCTCCAATCGGCCCGCGCAATGTCCGAATGCCACGACGAGATGCGCGATGCCGCGCGCGCGCTGCGCGGCGAGACATTCGCGTCCGCCGAGGATCGTTGCGCCTTCGAATTGATGGCCGGAGTGCTCGGGATGTTGATCATCGAGGAAGCCGGCGATCTCGTATGTGCCGGCGACGCGAATGATGTCCGCGACCACGCGTGCGTGTCCCGACGCACCCCAAATGATCAGCTTCGACGGCATTCCTGCCTTGTAACAGATCGCGTGCGAGAATACGACTCTGGCCAGTCTACCGAGCGATCCGATCGAATCGCGCCGCAGTCACGAATGGGATCTCGCCGCCGGCGCGACGAATTATGTGGTTCTCATCGGCGGTCACGTCCTCGGCATCCTCTGTTCTCTTCTCTCCGCCTGGATCGCCACGCGCTTCCTCGGGCCCGCCGGATACGGACACGTTGCGCTGCTCATCGCGGCATCGCTGTTCCTGATGGTGACGACGAACTGGACGGCGACGGCGGTTGTGCGTTTCGGCGTGCGTGAGTTCGTCGACACCGGACGCATCGCCGGCGTCTTCTGGACGCGCGGGCTCATCCTCTTCATCAACCTCTTGGTCATCCTCGCGACGTCGCCGCTTTGGCTGCGTCCCCTCACGTCCGCGATGCGCGTTCCATCCGAGCTCGCGCCGTTGCTCCTGTTTCATCTCACCGCGTCGGTGATCTGGTATCACATGCAGCAGTCGCTGATGGCGGTGAAGCTGCCGAAGCTCGGCGCGACACTGCTGACGTTCGAGCGCGTCGTCATCGTCGTCTCACTGCTGGCGATGGTGACGCTGGGCATGACGTCGTTGCGCGCGGTCGTCGCCGCGTACATCGTCGCGCCGTTTTTCTGCATCGCCATCGCGTTCGTGATCCTGCGGCGAATGATTTTTCCGTGGACGCGCGTCGCGCCGGAGCGCGTGCGTGAGTTGCTCCGTTTCTCCGTGCCGTTGCTGCCGACGGCGTTCGTGTCGTACTTCTCGTCGAGCTATCTCGACTCGTTCCTGATCGCGCGATTCATGGACGTGGCGGCGGTCGGCGTCTATGCGGTCGGCTATCAATTCGCGGGCGCGAGCATGATGCTGATCGTCCTCGCGGGCTCGCTGCTGCAGCCGTTCTTCGTCAGCGTCGCGCCGGAGATGCAGGAGCAGCGGATCCGTTTGTACGCGACGCGCGTGCTGCCCGTCATCACGCTGGTCTGGTCGCTCGCGACCGTGACCGGGGCCGCGATCGGCGGCCCGCTGCTGCTCGCCGTATTCGGCGCGCGCTACGCGGCGATCGTGCCGGTGTTGTGGCCGATGATGGCGAGCCTCGCGATCAGCGGACCGGCGGTGGCCGGGTATTTCCAAATCGCCTACGCAACGAACCGCACGCACATCGTCGCGATCAACGCGATGGTCGGCGCGCCACTGAACATCGTGTTCGATCTCCTTCTCATCCCGCGCTACGGCCTCGTCGGCTGCGCGTGGGGAACCGTGCTCACATACGCCGTCTGCGTGATCGTGACGACGTCGCTCTCCGACCGCGCGATGAACGCGAGCACCTGGTGGAACGCGATCTCGACCCTGCCCGCGATTGCGGCCGCGCTCGTGGCATTGCTGTACGGACCGCTGTTCGCAATTTGCGCCGCGCTCGTTGTTGCCGCGGTGATCATCGCGATGCGGCGGGCGGAGGTGGGGGAGGGAACGAGGATATTGTCGCGCGTGTTGCGCTGGCGAAGAGCTCCTTTGTCATCCTGAGGCGCGAAGACGCCGAAGGATCTCGAAAATGCGACGGCCTTGTATTCGGAGATCCTTCGCCGCGCTGCGCCGGCTCAGGATGACGTGGAGTTTTTCTCCCTCCTGAGCGTTCATTATCATCATCAATCATGTGCGGCCTCGCGGGTTTTCTCGGCGGACGTCTGAGCGGCGACGAGCGGCGTGCAACCGTCGTCGCGATGACGGATCGCATCGCGCATCGCGGTCCCGACGACACCGGTCAATTTTTTGACGACCGCGACGGGCTCGCGCTCGGCTTTCGCCGCCTCTCGATCGTCGATCTCTCGCCGGCCGGACATCAGCCGATGGTGTCGGCGAGCGGGCGCTACGTCCTCGCGTTCAACGGCGAGGTCTACAACTTCGAGTCGATCCGGCGCGATCTGATCGACACCGGCAACGCGCCGGCGTTTCGCGGTCACTCCGACACGGAAGTGATGCTCGCCGCGATCGAAGCGTGGGGCGTGGAGAGCGCGGTGCGGCGCTTCGTCGGCATGTTCGCGATCGCACTGTGGGATCGCGAGGAGCGCACGCTGTTTCTCATCCGCGACCGCGTCGGTGTGAAGCCCTTCTATTACGGCTCGACCAACGGCACGTTTTTCTTCGCCTCGGAGCTGAAAGCGCTGCACGCGCATCCGGAGTTCGAGCCGGAGATCGACCGCGACGCGCTCGCGCTCTACTTCCGCTACACGAATGTCCCAGCGCCATTCACCATCTATCGCGGCATCCGCAAGGTGATGCCGGGCACGATCGTCGCCGTCAACGCGCGCGGCGAAACGCGCGAGATCACGTACTGGTCCGCTGCCGCGGTCGCCGAGCACGGCGCGACGCATCGATTCGCCGGCAGCGAAGACGAAGCAGCCGATCGACTCGACGCCTTGCTGCGCGACGCCGTCGGACTGCGCATGATCGCCGACGTGCCGCTCGGCGTGTTTCTCTCCGGCGGCATCGACTCGTCGATCGTGACGGCGATGATGCAGGCGCAGAGCAGCGCGCCGGTGAAGACGTTCTCGATCGGATTCGCGGAAGAAGACTTCAACGAGGCTGTGCACGCGGCGCGAGTCGCGAAGCACCTCGGCACGCAACACACCGAGATGTACGTCACCGCGAGCGAAGCGCTCGCGGTCATTCCGAAACTCCCGTCGATGTACGACGAGCCGTTTGCCGACTCCTCGCAGATCCCGACGCATCTCGTGTCCGCGCTGGCGCGGCGACACGTGACCGTCAGCCTCTCCGGCGACGGCGGCGACGAGTTGTTCGGCGGCTACTACCGCTACTTCCTCGGGCAAAAAGCGTTCAAGAAAATCTCGATCGTTCCGCGTCGGCTGCGCCGCGTCGCCGGCCGCGCGATCACGTCGATTCCGAAAAAGGCGTGGGACCGCGCGCTGTGGACCCAGAACCGCGCCGGCGACCGCATTTACAAGCTCGCACGGATCATGGAGACGACCGACGAAGACGCGATGTACTTCGAGCTCGTCACGCACTGGCGCGACGTCGTCGCCGGCGCGCGCGAGCACGATATCCCGCTGACCGACCGCACGCGCTGGCCGCAGCTGAACGATCCGATCGAGCGGATGATGTTCTTCGACCTGATCTCGTATCTGCCCGACGACATCCTCACGAAAGTCGATCGCGCGAGCATGGCCGTCAGCCTCGAGGCGCGCGAGCCGCTCCTCGATCACCGGCTCATCGAGTTCGCCTGGTCGCTGCCGCTGCGCATGAAAGTGCGCGACGGCAAAGGCAAGTGGCTCTTGCGCAAAGTGCTGTACCGCTACGTGCCCGAGGCGCTCATCGAGCGGCCGAAGATGGGCTTCGGCGTTCCGGTCGGCGCATGGACGCGCGGCCCGCTGCGCGAGTGGGCCGAGTCGCTGCTCGACGCGCGTCGCTTACGCGAAGACGGATTGCTCGACGTCGACCGCATCCGCGGCATCTGGCGCGCGCACGTCAATGGCCAAGGCGACTGGCAATATCACCTCTGGACCGTGCTGATGTTCCAGGCGTGGCACGAAGAGTGGCGCGCCGGCGCGCCGCACGTGCCGCAGACTCTCGTCGCAGGCGGTCGCGGCTGAACATCACCAGACGCGCGGCCGGTTCCTGGCTCGAGAGTGCGGCGCGGCTGGGTTATGCCGCGAAGGGCGTGACCTACGGAATCGCCGGATTGCTCACCACGGCTGCGGGCCTTCACAAAGGCGGCACCACCGCCGACCGCCGCGATGCGATTCGGTTCATCGCAGGCGCACCGTTCGGACGCATGATGCTGTTCCTCATTGCGATTGGACTCATCGGATACGCGATCTGGCGCGTGGTGAGCGCGATCAGCGATGCGGAGCATCACGGCGCGGATGCGAAGGGCGTGTTGCTTCGTGCCGGCAGCTTTGTACGCGGAGTCTTCTATGCCGCGTTTGCGTACAGCGTCGTGCAACTCCTTCTTCGCCGCGGAAATGGCGGCCAGGGGAGTGACACTGCCAGCAGGCACTGGACGTCCCGTGCCATGGGTTGGAATGGACCGTGGCTGGTGGCGATCGCCGGACTCGTGCTGATCGGCTATGCAGCGTGGCAGTGCTATCGCGCCGCGAGTGACAAAGTCACCGAACGATTAGACCTCGCGCGGGTCGAACATCGGGCGCGTACAGTGCTGGTGACCTTGTCCCGCTTCGGCGTTGCCGCGCGGGGGTTGATCGTCGGCGTGATCGGAGTCTCTCTGGTCCGGGCATCGCTGGATCGAAATCCCCATGAAGCGCGAGGAATGTCCGGAGCCCTTCGCCAACTGCGCGCCCTTCCGCTGGGAAGTTGGATCCTGGTGATCGTCGGACTCGGCCTCGTGTCCTACGGCGTCCATGCGTTCATCAACGCCCGCTATCGGCGGATTCGTGCGGCGTAGACTCATGACAGAGCCCCTCATCCGGCCTTCGGCACCTTCTCGCCGCACGGAGGAGAGCGGGCGTCCCGCCCGCCCCCCGGGAGGCGGGCAGGATGCCCGCTCTCCTCGGCAAGGGGCGAGAACCTGCGCATGACGCGATCCCTCTACATCTGCTACTTCGGCCTGCGCGAGCCGCTCGTGCAGACGCAGGTGCTGCCGTATTTGCGCGAGCTCGCGAAGTCGGGCGCGGCGATTTTTCTGCTGACGTTCGAGGCGCAGCGTTGGGATCAGGCACAGGCGCGTGAGCAGTTGCGCGCGGATGGCATCGAATGGTTCGCATCGCGCTATCACAAGCGGCCGACGGTGCCGGCGACGTTGTTCGACATCCTCGCCGGCGCCCTGCGCGCGATCTGGATCGTGCGGCGCAACGGCATCGGCATCATTCACGCGCGGAGTCACGTGCCGGCGCTGATGGGCGCGATCGCGAAACGGTTCACGCGCGCGAAGCTGCTGTTCGACATTCGCGGACTGATGGCCGACGAGTATGCAGAGTCGGGGAACTGGCGCGCGGACGGTTGGCTGTATCGCGTCGCGAAGCGCGTCGAGCGATTTCTGCTGCGCACGTCCGACGCGTTCGTGGTGCTGACCGATCGCGCGCGCGCGGAGTTGTTCGCGAATGAGGCGAAGCCGGTCGCAGTGATTCCGTGCTGCATCGATCCGGCGCGCTTCGCGGGAGTGGTGCGCGCCTCCGGCTCGCCTGCGGGCGGCGGATCGGAAGGCGCGCCGGAGGCGCGCACCACGCCGATCGTGATCGTCTATGTCGGCTCCCTCGGCCACACGTACATGCCGCGCGAGATGGCGGAGTTTTTCGCGGCGGCGAAAGCGGCCGACGCGCGCGTGTTTCCGCTCATCCTCACGCAGAGCCGTCCCGAGCTCATTCGCGAGCATCTCGCCGCCTTTGGCTTCGCATCGGACGAGTATCGCGTCGGCTTCGCCAGCGCCGCCGAGCTGCCTTCGCATCTCGCGGCGAGCGACATCGCGATCTCGTTTGTGCGGCCCGGCTATTCGAAGCTCGCCAGCTCGCCGACGAAATTCGCCGAGTATCTCGCCTGCGGTTTGCCGGTGATCTCGACGCGCGGCATCGGCGATCTGGACGCGCAAATCGCGAATGCGCGCGCCGGCGTGCTGCTCGACGGCCTCGATCGCGCGAGTTATCGACGCGCATTCGAAGCCGTCCAGGAGTTGCGCCGCGACGAAGCGCTGCCGCGCCGCTGCCGCGCGCTGGCGATGAGCGAGTACGATCTGCACGCGGTTGGCGGCGCGCGATACGCGCGCATCTACGCACGCCTGCAGGAACGATGAGTGAACGATTGCGCGTCCTCGCGCTGGCGACGTATCCGGTCGAAGCCGCCGCTTCGCGCTATCGCATCGTGCAGTTCATCGACGCGCTGGCCGCGCGCGGCATCGACGTCACGTTCTCGCCGTTTCTCGACCGCGAGCTGTTCGACGCGCTCTACACGCCGCGAAAGCTCGTTCTCCGCTCGCCGCGATTCGCGTTCCGTCTCGCGCGCCGCGTCGCCGACGTGATCCGCGCAACGCGCGCCGACGTCGTGTGGCTGCAGCGCGAGGCGATGCTCTTCGGACCGCCGGTCGTCGAGCGCATCGTGCGCGCCCTCGGTCGCCCGATCGTGCTCGATCTCGACGACGCGACGTATCTCGCGAGCGACAGCCCGGTGTACGGACGGCTCGCGTCGTGGTTGAAGTGGCCGAGCAAGAATGAACAGCTCATCCGCTGGTCGTCGGCGGTGATTGCGGGCAATGAAACGATCGCGGCATATGTCGAGAGCGTTGGGAAGCCGGCGGTGATCGTGCCGACGATCGTCGATTTGAACGTGTTCACGCCGTGTGAATCCGATCGCGCGACTCCGGTCATCGGCTGGATCGGCACGCACTCGACGTACAAATTTCTCCAGCCGCTGCTGCCGGTGCTGTCCGAGCTCGGACGCGAGCATGAGCTTTCGCTGCGCATCGTCGGCTCGGGATTCGAGCGGATCGAGATCCCGCACGTGCAGGTTGAAGCAAAACGCTGGCAGCTCGAAGAGGAAGTATCGGACTTCCAATCGCTCGACATCGGGCTCTATCCGCTCGATGACGACGCGTTCACGCGCGGCAAGTCGGGATTCAAGGCGATCCAGTACATGGCCGCGGGCGTGCCGTTCGTGATGAGCCCCGTCGGTGTCTGCGCGACGATGGGCATCGACGGACGCACGCACCTTCTCGCGCGCGACGCGGATGAATGGCGCGGGCACCTCGCAACACTCCTGCGCGACCGCGAGCTGCGGCGGGCGATGGGACGCGCGGGGCGCGCGTACGCCGAGGAAAACTATCGGTTGGAGGAGCAGGTGGAGAAGATTGCGGACGTGCTGCGAGGCGCCGCAAAGCGTTTTGCATGAGACGCAAAATTTGTGCGGTTGAGGCGGCTTGACGGAAGAGCATCCCCATCCGTAACCTGTTGCCTAACTTTCCTCGGAGGTGTGCGTGTTCCTGGTCGCCGCTCAGACGTTTGCGACGGCATTGGCCTGTTACGGGCTGTGGCGGCTGCTGCGCATCATCAGCGGATCAGGACGCATCCCCGCGCTCATCGTCGCCCTTGGCTTCTCCGCGCGTGCGCTTCTCTCGGTTGCGCTTTTCTGGGTCTCGTACCTCCGCCTGCCGCTCGGCCGCTCGCTGCAGCTCGGCCGCGGCTTCTGGTTCTACGGCGTCGATGCCGAGTATTACTTCGGCTATGCGCTCGAGACTCTGAGCCGCGGAGCCACGGCGATCCTCCATGTGTCGCCGAGCTACCCGGCGCGTGTATTCGTGCAGGTGATCGCGGTGGCGGTCCAACTCTTCGGACCGATTCCGTCAGTCGGCATTCTCATCAACTGCTTTACCTACCTCGGCCTCTGTCTGCTCATCGCGCGCCTCGGCACACAGGACGCGCGCATCACGCCGGTGACGACCGCCGCGCTTGCGGCGATCAGCTTCGCCCCCGCCTCGATCCTGAACTCGACGCAGATGCTGAAAGATCCGTTCTTTCACTTTCTGCTCGTCGTCGCGCTCGTCGTCTCGCTGAAATGGCACGACCTCTGGACATCCGCCGACGCGAGCGGACGCCGGCGCGTCGCCGGACTTTTTGGTTGCGCGCTGCTGCTGCTGCTCTGCGCGTACGCGATCACGACGATCCGCTGGTACTTCGGGATTCTGCTGCTCGTCTCCTGCGCGGTCCTGTTCCTGTGGCAAATGATCACCGCGCGGCAACGAGTCGCCGCGATCGTCGTGAACCTCGCGATGCTGGTGCTGCTCGCGCGCGTCGCCGACGCCGGCGGCCTCGATGACATTCCGGACTACGTGCGCGACATCCTTCGCATGCGCGCCGCACCACGCACGATCGCCTCACTGCCGAAGTCAGTCGTCAGCAACGTCGAAAACGTGCGCGTCGGCTTCGAGCGAACACCTGGCGCGACGAACATCAAGCCGGGTGGCGTAGTCGCGACCACGACCGCTGCACCACCACCACCACCACCTCCCGTCGAAACGGTGCCTCCGGCCGTCACGTCCGCCTCCGTCATCGACAGTGGAGCGGCGACCGCCTCCGTCGCCGAGGCGAAGCCAAAGCCCGAACCCGTCATCACAAAACCGCCCGTCGTGCCGCAGGAAACGAAGCCCGTCGTGCCGCAGGAAACGAAGCCGGTCGCAACGACGGCGATCGCAACCAAGAAGAGGATCGCACCCACGAAGACGATCGCACCCACGAAGACGATCACAACCACGACGACCACGCCTCCGCCCGCGACGACGTCCATCGCGGAGCCCGCGCCGCCGCCACCGCAAACACAAACCGCGATTGCGCAAGCAACACCGGCAGAGAAGCCGAAGAAACCGCGCCCGCGAAAGAAACCGGCTGCTCCCGCGAAGTCGGTCGTCGTCGCGGAAAAGGCACCCGCACCTGTCGTTGCGAAACCAGCGGTGCAGCCCGCGCCGCCTCCCGTCAACCCCGCACCCTCAAACCCGACTCCCTCCTTCGATCCCTCGCAGAACGTGAAACAACGCTTCCTCTCCAGCGTCGCCGCCACGTTCGTTCCGCGCGCGATCGCGCAGAGGCTCGGATGGATCCGCATGGGCGGAGGCCGTGGCTTCTGGTTCTTCGCGGACATCGACACGATCGTCTTCGACATCGTGCTGCTGTTCGCCCTCATCACCTGCGCGCGCCAACTGCTGCGCAGTCGCGGGCGCATGACGCCGATGTTCGTGATGGTCGTGCTGCTGTTCATGGTGGCCGCCGTGCCGCTGATCTACGCGATCGCGAATTTCGGCACGCTGTTCCGGCATCGCCAGATGATCTACCTCGGTCTCTGTCTGTTGCCGGTCGCGCTCGCGCATCGACAGCGGCAGCAGCAGAAGGAAGAGCAGCCGCCCGAACCGGCCGCGATGTAGATAGAATCCGCGCCCGATGCGAAAAGGAATCATTCTGGCCGGCGGCTCGGGGACTCGTCTCTACCCGATCACGTCGGTGGTCTCGAAGCAACTGCTGCCGGTGTACGACAAGCCGATGATCTATTACCCGCTGACGACGCTCATGCTCGCCGGCATCACCGACTTCCTCGTCATCACCACGCCGCCGGACCAGGCGCTGTTCAAACATCTCCTCGGCGACGGCAGCCAGTGGGGGCTCTCGATCTCGTACGAAAAACAGGAAACGCCGCGCGGACTCGCCGACGCGTTCATTCTCGGACGCGATTTCGTCGGTGACGATCCGAGCTGCCTGATTCTCGGCGACAACATCTTCTATGGACACGGATTGACCGAGGCGCTGAAGCGCGCGACGGAGCGCAGCGAAGGCGCGACCGTATTCGCGTATCGCGTGCACGATCCGCAGCGCTACGGCGTCGTTGAGATCACGGAAAACGGACGCGCGGTCTCGATCGAAGAGAAACCTCCGGAGCCGAAGTCGAACCTCGCGGTGACGGGTCTCTATTTTTACGACAACGAAGTCGTCGACATCGCCGCGAATCTGAAACCGTCACGGCGCGGAGAGCTGGAGATCACGGACGTGAATCGCGTCTATCTCGAGCGCTCGAACTTGTACGTCGAGCAGTTGGGCCGAGGCTATGCGTGGTTCGATACCGGCACGCAGGAGTCGCTGCTCGCGGCCGCGAATTTCGTCGGCGCGGTGGAGATGAGGCAGGGCTTGAAAATCGCCTGCCCGGAAGAAGTCGCGTTCCACACCGGCGCGATCGATGCGGCGCGCGTCCGCGCGCGCGCGTCGGAGCTCAAAAACAGCACGTATGGGCGGTACCTGCTCTCGATTGTCGAGGAGGACCGATAGGACCAATAGGACAGATAAGACCTATAGGGTCCTATTCGTCCTATCGGTCCTATTAGTCCTATCGCCCTCCGCCCTCGGATAGAATCCCGCCGCCTTGAAGATTCTCGTCACCGGCGCCGCGGGCTTCATCGGCTACCACGTCTCGCGCCGTCTGCTCGAGCGCGGCGACGACGTCGTCGGTATCGACAATCTCAACGACTACTACGATCCGTCGCTCAAAGAAGCGCGCCTCGCAATGCTGCGCGAGTTTCCCCGCTTCGCGTTCGAGCGCATCAACATCCACGACGCGGACGCGATGGCGAACTGCTTCGCGTCGCATCGTCCCGCGCGCGTCGTGAACCTCGCGGCGCAGGCGGGCGTGCGCTACTCGCTCACGAATCCGCACGCGTACGCCGACAGCAACATCACCGGCTTCCTCAACGTCCTCGAAGGCTGCCGGCACAACGGTGTCGAGCATCTCGTGTACGCGTCGTCGAGCTCCGTCTACGGCGCGAACACGCAGCAGCCGTTCTCCGAACATCAGAACGTCGATCATCCGGTGTCGCTCTACGCCGCCACGAAAAAAGCGAACGAGCTGATGGCGCACACGTACGCGCATCTCTTCCAACTGCCGACCACGGGACTGCGCTTCTTCACCGTGTACGGACCGTGGGGACGGCCGGACATGGCGCTGTTCAAATTCACGCGCGGCATTCTGAGCGGCGAGCCGATCCCGGTGTTCAACGAAGGGAAGATGATCCGCGACTTCACGTACGTCGACGACGTCGCGGAAGGAGTCGTGCGCGTCGTCGATCGCGTCGCGGAAGGCGACGCGGATTGGAATTCGTCCGACCCCGATCCCGCGCGCAGCCGCGCGCCATATCGCGTCTTCAACATCGGCAACAACCAGCCCGTCCAGCTGCTGGAGTACATCGCCGTCCTCGAAGAGCAGCTCGGCAAAAAAGCGAAGATGGAGCTGCTGCCGATGCAGCCGGGCGACGTGCCGTCGACGATGGCGGACGTGAGCGAGCTCGAGGCCGCGGTCGGATTTCGTCCGAAGACGACGGTGCGCGACGGCATCGCCGCGTTCGTGAAGTGGTACAACGATTACTACAACGTGAACTCATGACCACGGAAACCCAGGCTGCGGTGCTCGATCAATTCCTCGAAAAACTCGATGCGCGCACGCTGCGCGTCGGCGTCATCGGGCTCGGCTACGTCGGCCTTCCGCTCGTGCTGCTGTTCGAAGAAAACGGATTCCCGGTCACCGGCTTCGACGTCGATCCGCAGAAGGCAGAGATGCTCAACTCCGGCCACACCTACATTCGACACATCGGCGAAGAGCGCGTCGCGAAAGCGTTCAGCAACGACCGCGCGGAAGCGACCACGAACTTCGACCGCCTCGCCGCCTGCGACGCGATCATCATCTGCGTTCCCACGCCGTTAGGCGCGCATCGCGAGCCCGACCTCAAGTACATCCGCATGACCGCGGAGACGATCGCGAAGCATCTGCGCCGCGGACAGCTCATCGTGCTCGAGTCGACGACGTATCCCGGCACGACGCGCGAAGAGTTGCTGGCGCGCTTCGAGAAAACGGGCCTCGTCTGCGGCAACGATTTCTTCGTCGCGTTCTCGCCCGAGCGTGAAGATCCGGGCAACGAGCACTTCAACACGAAGACGATTCCGAAAGTCGTCGGCGGCGTCGATCCTGCCTCGCTGCGCGCCGCGACCGCGTTGTACGGCGCGGCGATCGACAGAGTCGTTCCCGTCTCGACAACCGACGTCGCCGAAGCGTCGAAGCTGCTCGAGAACATTTTCCGCGCCGTGAACATCGCGCTCGTGAACGAGATGAAAGTCGTCTTCGAGCGCATGGGCATCGACGTTTGGGAAGTGATCGAGGCGGCGAAGACGAAGCCGTTCGGCTTCATGGCCTTTTATCCCGGCCCGGGCCTCGGCGGTCACTGCATTCCGCTCGATCCGTTTTATCTCACCTGGCGCGCCGCGGAGTTCGGCACGTGGGCGCGCTTCATCGAGCTCGCCGGCGAAGTGAACACGGCGATGCCGCGCTACGTCGTCGACCGGATCGTGGAGGCGGTCAACCGCGACGGCAAGAGCATCTTCGGCGCGCGCGTCCTCGTCCTCGGCCTCTCGTACAAACCCGACATCGACGACGATCGCGAGTCGCCGTCGTTCGAGCTGATCGAGCTGCTGCAGGAGCGCGGCGCGATCGTGTCGTACTGCGATCCGTACGTTCCCGTCGCGCGCCGTGGCCGCAAGCACGACCTCGGGCTCGCGTCCGTTCCGTGCACGTCGGAAGAATTCGCGAGCCACGACGCGGTCGTCGTGTCGACGCCGCACTCGCAGTTCAAAGATCCGGCGCTCTACGCGAACGTGAAGCTCGTCGTCGACACGCGCAACATCGTCCCGCGCGAAGCCGCGCTCCGCGTCGTCCGCGCGTGATGAAGAACGCCGATGACGCCGTCGTGCGCGGATTCGGCGACGAATGGCAGCGCTTCGATCAGCACGAGCTCTCGCGCGCCGAGCTGGAGTCGATGTTCGACTCGTACTTTCGCATCTTTCCGTGGAACCGATTGCCCGCGAACGCGGAAGGATTCGACGCCGGATGCGGCAGCGGACGCTGGGCAAGCTTCGTCGCGCCGCGCGTCGGACGCCTGCACTGCGTCGACGCGAGCACGGACGCATTGGATGTCGCGCGAAAAAATCTCAGCGCGTTTTCGAATTGCACGTTCCACCACGCGACCGTCGGCGCGCTGCCGCTCGCCGATGCCTCGTGCGACTTCGGCTACTCCCTCGGCGTCCTGCATCACGTTCCCGACACCGCCGCCGGCATCGCCGCATGCGTCGCCAAGCTCAAACCGCACGCGCCGTTCCTGCTCTATCTCTACTACGCGTTCGACAACCGCGCGCCGTGGTATCGCGCGCTCTGGAAACTCTCGGAGCTGTTGCGCGCCTTCCTATCGCGCGCGCCGCGTTTCGTGCGACACACCGGTACCGATGTCCTCGCTGCTCTTTTGTATTGGCCGCTCGCGCGATTCGCGAAGTTGCTCGAACGTGCCGGCATCAGCGTCGAGTCGCTCCCGCTCTCGTTCTATCGAAACCGCAGCTTCTACGTCATGCGCACCGACGCCCTCGACCGCTTCGGCACGCGCCTCGAAAAACGATTCACGCGCGCGGAGATCGCGTCGATGATGGAGCGCGCGGGGCTGCGCGAGATTGCATTCAGCGAACGAGCGCCGTTCTGGGTGGCGGTGGGGTTCAAGAATTAGATGGCGGACTGGATGGTGGATGGCAGATGGCTGATGGCGGGTCACTCGGCTTCTGCCATCCGCCATCCGCCATCCGCGTCAATGATCCTTCGCCTTCCACGTCGCTGACGGGAGTCGCACCGGCTCGACCACCGGCGCCTGCGGCTTCGTGCGCGGCGCGATGATGCGCGCGGCGGGATCGACGAGATCGACGTCGGCGGCGGGAAGCACCCATCCGAGCTCGAGATCGGCGACGCGCTCGAGGTCGATCTTCATCCGCTTCACCGGCACGCCGACCAGCGCGCAGGACTCGACGATCTCGCGCAGGCGCAGCGGGGAGATCTTCGCCGTCGACAGTACGACTTCTTCGATGCGCAGTTTCGTGCAGAGATCGGCGATCGGCTGATCGCCCGAGTAGACGCGCAGTCCGTGCATGAACTTGCCGAACTTGCGCGTGTCGTCGTCGATGAACGCGATGGGTGTGTATTGCAGCTCTCCGTTGTTGCGCAGCTCGCGGAACAGCAGTTCGCCGCCGTCGCCCGCGCCGAAGATCAGCACGCGGCGTCCCGTGCGCGCGTGCGGCGCTGGAAGGAGCCGGCGCATCACGCGGAACGCGAAGCGGCTGCCGGTGAGCAGCAGGAGCAGCACGACGCCGTCGATGACGAACACCTTTCGCGAGAATCCTTCGAAGCGGAAGAGGAACAGCATCGCCAGGATCGTCGCGACCGAGCTCACGGCAACGGCCTTCACGTAGTCGACGACGTTCGCGAGGCTCGCGTAGCGCCACAAGCCGCGATAGACGCCACCGGCGAGAAAGACGGTGAGCTTGACGAAGACGATGATCGGCAGCGTGTCGCGGAACAGCATCCAGTCGGGCGACGTCGCGGGCTGGTGGCCGAACACGACGGCGCACGCGGCGTAGTAGGCGAGGCCGATGAGAATGACGTCGAGCGCGACTTCGAAGATGCGCCGCTTGTAGGAGAGGTCGAGCAGGAACGAGACGATCGGTTTCTGCTTCGCGGCGTTGAGCTCTTCTTCGCTGTAGACGCGCACGCCCGCGAGATACACGCCGAGGATGCCGAGAATGATCGCAAACGCGGCGATGACGGCGAGACTCGCATCGACCGCCATCTTTCGCACGAAGATCGAGATGCCGCCGCCGAGGATGGCGAAGGCGTAGAGCATCCAGACGGCGTGACGTTCGGAGAGACCGAGGGCGACGAGGCGGTGCGACGTGTGATCGCGTCCGCCCTGCGACGCGGAGCGGCCGGCGAGCTTGCGCGCGAGCGTCACGAACGTCGTATCGAAGATCGGGATGCAGAGCACGAGCACCGGCACCGCGAGCACGGCGATGACGCTGCGCGACCGTCCGCCGCCCTGTCCGCTGAGGAGCGCGGTCGAGGCGAGAAAGAAGCCGACGAACATCGATCCGCAGTCGCCCATGAAGATCGATGCGGGGTTGTGGTTGTAGACGAGGAAGCCGGCCAGCGCGCCGAAGAACGTCGCCAGCATCAGCGCCTCATTGAGTTGTCCGTTCACCACGAAGTTGATGGCCAGCGAGAGTGACGCGATCGCCGCGACGCCCGCGGAAAGCCCGTCCATGTTGTCGAGCATGTTGACCGCGTTCGTCACGCCGACGAGCCAGAAGAACGTGATCAGCATGTTCAGCGGCGACGAGTCGGTCCACGGCAGGACGAGACCGAGGTACACCACCGCGGCGGCGGTGAGGACCTGGCCGCAGAGTTTCTGATACGGCTTGAGGCGGATGAAATCGTCGACGAGGCCGATGACAAAGAGCGCGGTCCCGCCGCCGATCACGACCCACAACTCACGGCTGGTGCGGACGCGCAGGAGCAGCGCGACGACGACCGCGACATAAATCGCGACGCCGCCCATCATCGCGGTCGGCGCCTGGTGCCAGCGATCCGCCTTCGGCTGCGCGACCGCGCCGATGCGGCGCGCGAAGGCGCGCACGAGCGGCGTCGCGATCAGCGTGAGCACAAGCCCCGCGGCGGCGTTGAGCAGCGCAGCGTTCAACATTCAGAATACTCGATAGTTATTGGATTGTATGGGCATTTGCGTCTGACGCAAATCAGTTTTTTATTTGATGGTTGAGACCGGTTGCGGCTTCGCGTAAGGTTCACTACTGTCGAAACCAATGAGCTGGTGGAGTGATCGTCGCATTTTTTTGTCGGGGGGCGCGGGTTTCCTCGGCAGCATCATCCGCCGCAATCTCGAATCGAGACAACCCGCCGCGTTCTTCGCGCCGCCGTCGACCGAGCTCGATCTGCGCGACGCGCACGCCACGCGCGCGTACCTCGAGCAAGCGCGTCCGAATCTCGTCATTCACTGTGCGGCCGTCGTCGGCGGCATCGGCGCGAATCGCAGTCATCCCGGCCGCTTCTTTTACGAGAACGCGATCATGGGCATCCAGCTGATCGAGGAGTCGCGCCGCGTCGATGTCGAGAAGTTCGTCTGCCTCGGCACGATCTGCGCCTACCCGAAATTCACTCCCGTCCCGTTTCACGAAGATGACTTGTGGAATGGATACCCCGAGGAGACGAACGCGCCGTACGGAATCGCCAAGAAAGCGCTGCTCGTGCAGCTGCAGGCGTATCGCGCCGAGTACGGATTCAACGGCATCTTTCTTTTGCCGGTGAACTTGTACGGCCCCGGCGACAACTTCGACCTCGAGTCGAGCCACGTCATTCCGGCGATGATCCGCAAATTCATCGACGCGACCGAGCGCGGCGACGACGAAGTCGTGCTGTGGGGCGACGGCACGCCGACGCGCGAGTTCCTCTTCGTCGAAGACGCCGCAGCCGCAGTCGTCGCCGCGACCGAACGTTACAACGGCGCCGCCCCCGTCAACCTCGGATCGGGCCGCGAGATCCCCATCCGCGAGCTCGCCGAACGCGTCGCGCGAGCCACCGGCTACCACGGCCGCGTCACCTGGGATACGACCAAGCCGAACGGACAGCCTCGCCGCGCGCTCGACGTCTCACGAGCGGAGCGCGAGTTCGGATTCCGCGCGGAGACGCCCTTCGAGGAGGGGTTGCGGCGGACGGTGGAGTGGTATCGGGGGCAGTCGCGTGGCATGAATCCCAGAATCCCGGCGTGAAACCACGTACGACAGGGCGTGCAGCAGTGCGTCACGGCATGGACGCACGTGCAGCAGGGTCGCGCTGCAATGCGCCACGGCATGGGCGCACGTGCGGCAGGGTCGCGCTGCAATGCGCCACGGCATGGGCGCACGTGCAGCAGGGTCGCGCTGCAATGCGCCACGGCATGGGCGCACGTGCAGCAGGGTCGCGCTGCAATGCGTCGCGGCATGGGCGCACGTGCAGCAGGGTCGTGGTGCAATGCGTCGCGTCATGGGCGCACGTGCAGCAAGGTCGTGGTGCAATGCGTCGCGGCATGGACGCACGTGCGGCAGGGTCGTGCTGCAATGCGTCGCGGCATGGACGCACGTGCGGCAGGGTCGTGGTGCAATGCGTCGCGGCATGGACGAGGGGCAATCGACCAGCCGGCTATCTATTCGGGGCCTGCCGTCCTCGAGCCCTCTTCGCGGAGGCGGTTGATGTCTTTCGCCGGTGCGTTCCCGAAGAACCGGTTGTATTCGCGGCTGAACTGGGACGCGCTGCCGTAGCCGACGCGCCGGCCGGCACTGCCGGCATCGATCATCGTCGCCAGCATCAGCCGTCGCGCTTCCTGCAGCCGGAGCGTTTTCTGATACTGCAGTGGGCTCATCCCGGTGACGGCCTTGAATTGCCGGTGAAACGACGTGACGCTCATGTTCACCAGCCTGGCCAGCTCTTCGATGTTCACGGTCTGGTCGAAATTCGCGCGCAGCCGGGACACGGCGCTCGCGATTCGCTGCACGCTCGATCCGGACCGGCCAATCTGGACGACGCGACTGCCGAGGGGACTGCGGAGCAGGCGGATCAGAATCTCATCCCGCACGAGAGGTGCGAGAAGTTCCGCATCGGCCGGCTGCGCCATGAGCTCGAGGAGTCTTGTCGCCGCGTCGACGATGTTCGTGTCCGCCTCGCCGACATACAGCGAGTGAGTGTCTCGCGGTTGCGGCACGCCGTGCGGGAACACTTTCGGAGCCAGCTCCGCGATCTTCTCCGCGTCGAGATCGAGCATCAGCAAGAGGTACGGTTCCGAGACGCTGCCCCGCGTCACGCGACCAGCCATCGGGACGTCGATCGAGTACACGGCCATCTGGCCGGCCTCGTAGCTGTAGGTGTCACCGCCGATCATCACGATCTTTGCGCCCTGCGCCACGACGCACAACGTCGATCGCTGCACGTAGTGGATCGGTTCCTGATTCGTCTGCGACACCCTCGCAACGCGCACGCCGGGGACGCGGAGCTCGAACGTCCCCTCGAACGGGGCAAGCGCGGCGATCAACTTCGCCAGCGTCGCAAGGTCGGAGCTCTGCCTCAAACGCATGATCGTCTTCTACGTTGCCACCGCGCCTGGCTCGCGATCGAAATCGAGAGACGTCGACAGTTCACGATACGCCTCGATCTGCGCCTGAAGATCGGCGATCTTCTGTTCCGTCGTGGCGATGGCGTCGGCGCCTGCGATGAAGCGGCGCGGCGGTGGCTCCTCGCTGGAGATGGTGACGAGCGCTCGCGCGAGCTTCGCGGGATCCCCCGACTGTCGGCCGTTCTGGCTCTTCCAGTATTCGAGCAGCGGCCCTCTGCGTTCGTCGTAGTCCGCGACGGACGGCTCGGCGTAGTTCGTCGATCGCTCGGTGAGCAGCTCGGTGCGGAAGAATCCCGGATTGACGATCGTCGTGGTGATGCCGAACGGCGCGATCTCGGCATGCAGCGACTCCATCCAGCCTTCGAGCCCGAACTTCGACGCGGCGTAGGCGGAGACGAAGTCGAAGCCGGCGGCGAGACCTGCTGACGAGGAGATGGAGATGATGTGGCCCGAGCGCTGATGGCGCATCACGGGCAGGATCGCGCGGGTGACGTTCATCGGGCCGATGAGGCTCACCGCCAACTGCCGGTCGACCTGTTCCGGCGTCAGCTCCTCGAAATAGCCGGCGTAGAAGCTCGCGGCATTGTTGACCAGAACGTCGATGCGGCCAAAGCGGCTCACGGCAGCGAGCACCGCCGCTTCCGCGTCGGTGCGGCTCGTGACGTCCAGCTCGACCGGCAGCAGGTTCTCGGAGCGGCCAAGTGTTGCGGCGATGCGATCGGTGTCACGGCCTGTTGCCACAACCGCATGTCCGGCAGCGAGCACCGCCTGGGCGATGTCAGCGCCCATTCCACGACCCGCGCCGGTGATGAACCAGACTTTCCTGTTGTCGTTCATGAATCGTCCTTTCGTGTTTCACCAGCACCAGAGATAACGCCTCGGAGTGCTCGAACCGTTGGACGATCCTTCCAATGTTTTGCACGATCCTTCCGAATGTGCGGCTGGATCATGCGCGAGATACTAAATTGCCGTGACGCATCGCGTTGACATCGAAGGTATAGAATCCAAATCGATGACTTCCGGAGTGCACAAGTGGCGAGCCGATTTTGTGGTTTTCGACGAGACGGGGAAGTTAGCCGCCGTTGCCGAAGCTAAGAAAAAACCTGGCGCTGACTTGCCGTGGGCCATTGCTTGGTTACGCAACTACTTAGCGCATGAGCATGGCGTGCCGCCACAATTCGTTCTCCTTGCGACACCGGAGAGAGTGTATCTTTGGAAGCAGCCTGGGACGGCATCGCCAGACCCGACAGCTGTTGCTGACGCGCGTGGTCTTTTTTCTTCTTACCTGCATCGATCGAACGCTGACCCTGCGCACATATCCGGCCGTACGTTCGAATTCATCGTAGGTGCCTGGCTGAATGACCTGTCTCATCGCCTTTGGGAGCCATCGAATCCCGAGCAAGTCAGAGTGTTCGTCGATACCGGCCTGCTCGAAGCGATCGAGAACGGTCGTGTCGTTTCAGACATCGCCGCGTGAAAATATTTGTCGAGACCAACTTCGTCCTGGAGGTTGCGCTCGAGCAACAGGAATCTTCCGCATGCGAAAGACTCCTGGATCTCGCTGAACAGCGGATGATTCAGTTACTGGTACCCGCCTATAGTCTCGTTGAACCGCACGAAACGCTCACGCGCAGACATCTCGATCGCGAGGCGCTGCGGTCGCGGATTTCAACCGAATTAACACAACTCGGACGCAGTACACCGCTCGCTGAGCGCGTCCTGGCATCGCAGGAAGTGGTGAAGCTGATGGCAGATAGCGCGGAGTATGAAAGCAAGCGTATAGAGCAAGTGAAACAACGCATTTGCGCCATAGCAGAAATCCTACCGCTGGATGTGACTGTGCTTCGTGGCGCGGCCGAATATCAGGAGAGGTTCGATTTGTCTCCACAGGATTCGGTCGTGTATGCCTCGATTCATGGCCATCTACAACCTGAACATGAGGCCACAAGTTGTTTCATCAGCAGGAATCCCGCCGATTTCGACGACCCTGATTTGCGGCAGGAACTTGCAGCATTCAAATGCAAGTATTTCTCTTCCTTCGCCACAGCCCTTGAATACATCAATCATGCGTTGACGAAGCCGGGTGTCTAAGCTCTGCCCGCCTACACCGCCACGCCCGCGTGATACGCGATCACCTCGCGCAGAATCCCATCCAGCGACGTCTTCGGACGGAATCCCACGAGCGCGCTGATTTTCGAAATGTCGGGCACGCGGCGCGGCATGTCTTCGAATCCTTCTTCGTACGCTTCGCTGTAGGGGACGAACACGATCTCTGAGGACGAGCCGGTGAGCTCGCGGATGCGCTCGGCGAGGGTGGCGATCGACACTTCTTCGTTCGAGCCGATGTTGAAGACCTGCCCGACCGCTTCTTCGCGATCCATCAGTTTCACGAGCGCGTCGACGATGTCGCCGACGTAGCCGAAGCAGCGCGTCTGTTTTCCATCGCCGTAGACGGTGAGGGGGCGTCCGGCGAGCGCCTGTTTCACGAGCGTTGGGATCACCATTCCGTATTGGCCGGTCTGCCGCGGGCCGACGGTGTTGAAGAGGCGCACGACGATCGTCGGCAGTTTCTTCTCGCGCCAGTACGCGAGCGCGAGGAATTCGTCGATCGCCTTCGAGCAGGCGTAGCTCCAGCGTCCCTTCGTCGTCGCGCCCATGACGAGATTGCCGTCTTCACGGAACGGGACCTGGTCGCTGAGTCCGTACACTTCCGACGTCGACGCGATCAGCACTTTTTTCTTTTTCTTGTTTGCCGCCGCGAGGACGACTTCGGTGCCGCGCACGTTCGTCTCGATCGTGCGCACGGGACTCTCGACGATCAGCTTCACGCCGACGGCGGCGGCGAGGTGGAAGACGACGTCGCAGCCGTCGACGAGCTCCGTGACGATCGGATAGTTCTGCACGCTGTCGATCGTGTAGTGAAAGCGCGGGTGTTTCTTGATGTGCTCGATGTTGTGGATGCTGCCGGTGGAGAGGTCGTCGATGATCGTGACCTCGTCGCCGCGGCCGAGGTAAGCGTCTGCGAGATGAGAACCGATGAACCCCGCGCCGCCCGTGATGAGAACTCGCAAGATCGCTCCTTGGCCGGCCTCCGGACCTCCTGGCCTCCTGGCCTCCTAGGAGGCTGGGCGGCTGAGAGGCTGAGAGGCCAGGTCGTCGTAGAGTCGGATGATATCCGCGATCAGGCGCTCTTTGGAGTACGTCGCGCGCGCGTAGTCGCGCGCGTGGTGTGCGAGCCAGCCACGCAGCGACTCGTCGGCGAGGAGGCGGCGCAGTCCGTTGGCGAATCCGGCGTCGTCATTTGACTTCGCGGTGATGCCGCGCTCGCGGACTTGGTAGCCGTCGGCGTTCATCTCGACGACGTCGCCGAGGAGATCGACGACGCCCCCGACGGCGGTGCTGATGACGGGGATGCCGGCGGCCATCGCCTCGATGAGCGAGAGCGGCGTGCCTTCGTTGAGCGACGTCAGCGCGGCGATGGAAATTGACGAGTAGATTTCCGCGGCGGAGTGCGTGCCGGCGAGCGTGACGTTGTTCAACTGCGCGGCGCGCGCTTCGATGGTTGCGCGCTCGGCGCCGTCGCCGTAAATGACGAATTGCGTGTCGCGCAAACGCGCGGCGATGCGGAGGAACATGTCGTGATTTTTGATTGGCGCGAGGCGGCCGATGATCGCGATTTGGGGGACAGGTTGGAAAACCTGTCCCACACCAAGCTCGTCGAGGTCGAGCCCTAACGGGATGATGTGAAACTGCTCGGACTTTCCGACGCCGAACGTCTCGTGGATCTCGCGCCGCTGCTGTTCGCTGAGCACGATGATCGCGTCGGTCATGCGCGCGAGCGTTCGCTCGATCATCAGGAACATTCGCGTTTTCAGGCGACCGTAGTAGCTGTGAAAGATGTGGCCGTGATACGTGTGGACGAACTTGACGCGGCGCCGCGTGAAGAGTCGATAGAGAAAACCGGCAGCGCGTCCCGCGGCTCCGGCTTTGGCGGTGTGGGTGTGAATGATGTCGGGGCGATAGCGGCGGAAGAAGCGAAAGAGCTTCCACACCGTGATGACGTCGCGCGGCGAGATCTCGCGGCTCATCTCCGGAATCACGATCGGCGTGACGCCGTGCTCGATCGCGAACCGGCTCATGTCGTCTTCGCCCGGCGGCACGACGCCGGTGACGAGCGCGGTCTCGAGCTCGGCTGTGCTTCCACAAGGGCTCATCGCTTCTGCGAGCCACGTGACGTGCCGCGCCGGGCCGCCGACGTTGAGGCGCGCGATGATGCGCGCAACCTTTCGCGTCACTTGCGCCGCAATCCCCGCATGCGCTCGCGCACGCGCCGCTGCGCCTCGGGACTCGGAATGTTCTCGACATCCTCCGGAAGCAGGCGCGCGGCCGTCACGTAGTTCTCGACCGCCTCGTCCATCCGTCCAAGCTCGACGAGCAGCGTGCCGACGTTGTGGTACAGCTCCGGGCGCTGATCGATCGTGAGGCCGCGTCGCAGCGCGTCGATCGCCGCCTCCTTCCGCCCCAGCGCATCCTCGTTTTCCGCCTCGAACATGTAGAGCTGCACGTTCGTGCGGCACGGACCCTCGAGCCGCCGCAACTGCTCGAGGTTCTGCCGCGCGAGAACAATGAGCTTGTAGCTGTCCCCGGTCTGGTCCGTCTGTTCCGTCCGCGCGCGCAAGTCGTTCAGCGACTGATTGCACGTCAACGGCGGCTTCACGAACGCGAACATCGCCCAGACGCAGAGCGCCGCGACGACGAGGACGATGAGGATGCGGATCATCGCGTTCTCCGTTGCCCCTCATCCGGTTCTCCCGTCGCCGAGGAGAGCGGGCGTCCCGCCCGCCCCCGGGAGGCGGGCAGGATGCCCGCTCTCCTCGGCGCGCGGGGTGTTTGCGGCGAGAGGGTGGCGCGAAGCGCCGGGTGAGGGGCCGCTCCCCATCCGAGAATCAGCGCGGACATCGTAACGAGGAGATGCCGTGTTGCCGCGATCTGCAGCGGAAAGAACGCGAGCGCCAGCACGGCGACGGTGATGACGAACGGGATCGCGAGCTGCGCGGCGAATTGTGCGCGCTCGTCGTCGCTTTCGCCTTTGCGACGCACGCGCAGCGCGATCACGACGCACGCGGCGACGAACAAGGCGTAGCCGGGCAGTCCCGTTTCGGCGAGGAGCTGCAAGTGATCGTTGTGCGCTTCGGCGAAGTTCACTCCCGCGCCGCGCATGAGCCGCGCGGAGTAAATCTCGCTCAAATGAATGCGATAGGACATGTAGAGGTACTTGTACGCGCCCGGTCCGACGCCGAGGAACGGATGATCGCGAAACATCCCGTACGCTGCGACGAAGGCGGGGAGGCGATCGGAAAAGAGCACGTCCCAGTCGCCGCGCATCAACTGCTCCGGAATGCGCGCGACGCGCGTGAACGCGGGCAGGTCGATGCGCGTCGCGACGACCAGCAGCGCGATCACGAGCAGCGTGACGACCAGCGCCGTCTTCCACGATCGGCGAACTCCGATGAACGCCGCCGCGGCCGCGACGGTGATGACCGCGGTGCGCGACTGCGAGACGATCACGCCGGCCAGTGCCGCGAATGCGCCGATCGCCGCAATCCAGCGCAGGCGTCCGCGAAGAAACTCGCTCGCGCCGAAGAGAACGACCGCGCAGATGGCGAGATAGCCGCCGACGTCGTTCGGATTGCCGATCAGCGCGGAGGCCCGGAGATGCGCGGTCTGCAGCTCGGCGGCGCGGAAGTCGAACGGGTTCCAGATCGAGAATTCCTGCAGCGCCGCGAGGAGGGTGTTGACCACGACGATGGGCACGAGCACGAGCAGCGCGGCGACCGGGACGTCGCGCGCGACATACCAGACCGCGACGAACAGGATGGCGGAGCACAGGATCGTCACGAGCGCCTGGATGCTCAGGATGCGCTGCTGCGACGTCAGCGTGGTGATGATCGACCAGAGCACTGCGCCGCCGAGGATCGCGATGACGCCGCGCTCACGCAGCAGTTGGCGGATCCGTGACGTTCCGCCGTAGACAATCGCGACCGCGAGAGCGAATACGCTGATGATGGCCTGCGCACGCATCGCCGCTTCCTTCGGCGCGCGGAACATGTCGAGTCCGGGCGCGAAGGCGACGCCGAGGAGAATCAGTCCGCCGGCGGCCGCGAAGACGAGAGCTCGTTCGGCGCGCGCGGCGACCGTGCTGTGGGAAGACACGCGCGGAGTGTACCCGCGGTGCGTTAATGTTGTGAGAGAAGCAAGTGCCATCCTGAGCCGCGACGACGGCGAAGGATCCCCGGCGACGGAGCGCTGGTCGTGCATCGTCAGGGGACTCCTCGCCGTCGATGCGGCTCGGAATGACACGCGATCCGATGAAATACGAACGCATGCTTCGCTTGAAGCAGGCCAACGCCGACGAGCTGTCGGAGCTCGTCATCGAGCACGGGCCGGCGCTGCTGGAGGAAGAGGCGCTCGCCATCCTCGAGAATCCGTTCGTCACGCCGCAAATCGTCGGCCGCATCGCGCAGACGCAGCGCCTCGCGGCGTTCTACTCCGTCCGGCTCAAGCTCGTCGCGCACCGGCAGACGCCGCTGCCGCATTCGGTCAAGCTCATTCACTATCTCTACTGGTTCGATCTCTTGCGCCTCTCGATCGACGTGCGCGTGCCGGCGCCGGTGCGCCGCGCGATCGACACGCAACTGCTCGCGCGCGTGCCGAAGCTCACGATCGGCGAGCGCGTGGCGTCGGCGCACCGGTGCAGTCACGCGCTGATCAATTTTTTTCTCTTCGATCCGACTCCGCGCGTGTTCGCTTCGCTGCTCCTGAACAAGAAGCTGCGTGAAGAGGACCTGCTCGCGCTCGTCAACTCGCCGCGCGCGACGGTCGAGCAGTTGCGCCTGCTCGCGGAAGACATGAAATGGTCGTATCGATACGCGATTCGCAAGGCGCTGGTGATGAATCCGCTCACGCCGCGCTCGGCGGCGGCGTCGCAGTTGCGATACCTCTCCGCGCGCGATCTCGCGCAGATTCACGCGCGTCCGGAGACTTCGGTGTATCTGCGCCGCTGCATCGAGCGGTTGAGATCGCGCAATACTTCGGTGGCTGCGGATTGACTACAATGGCCGCCGGGATGCCTGAACAGGAATCGCCCTCCCCGGGAGGCGCATCGCAGCTCGCCTCTTTCGGCGAGGAGCTTCGCCGCGAGCGTGAGATTCGAGGCATTTCGCTCAAGGAAATCTCCGACGCCACGAAGATCAGCAAGCGCTTCCTCGATGCGCTGGAGCGCAACGATCACCGCACCCTGCCGGCTCCCGTGTTCACGCGCGGATTCGTGCGCGAGTACGCGCGTTACGTCGGGCTGAACGCCGAGGACATGGTCAACCGCTACAACTTCGCGGCGGCGACGGACGATCGCATCGAGAAGCCGCCGCAGATCGAGCGCTACGCGTCGTCGCTGCCGCGCGACATCACGCCGAGGCCGCAGCCGAAGCGCGGCATTCCGCACGCGCGCGTGAACCGCAACGCGATCGCCCTCGTCGTGATCGCGCTCGCGCTGGCGGGCGTTGCGTGGTGGGCGGTGCAGCACAGGCTCGCGGAGCACGACGTCGTTGCGGACAACACGCCGGTGACGACTGCGACGACGGCGAAGCCCGCGGTGGCGGTTCCTCGGCCGGTCGCAACCACGCCGCCCGTCGACGACTCGAAGCTGCGTCTCGAAGTGCAGGCGACGGACAACTCGTGGATCTCGCTCAAGGCCGACGGCAAGTCCGTATACAACGACGAGATGGCCCGCGGCGACCGGCGCGGCTTCGAGGCGACGGCGAGCTTTCGATTCGAGACGATCGGAAACGCGGCCGGAGTGACGCTGCGATTGAACGGCGTCGAAGTGCCGCAACTCGGAAAAGAAGGCAAGGTGCTGCACGGTGTCACCTTCAATCGCGAGTCCCTCGACCGCCTGCGCGCGGGCGAGCCGAAGGAACGGCCATGACCGCGTTCACGGGCGAGATGACCGCGGCCGCGGTCATCGAGTTGGTCGAGTCGGGGGCGTATCCGCGCGAAGTAGTGGCGACGATCGCGCGCGGCTTCATGCCGCTCGCGCAGGAGGACCTCGTCGTCGTGCTCGCCCACCTCGGCGCCAGCAACGATGCCGAGATCGCCGGACTCGCGCGCGCCGCGCTCGCGGAGCTGCCGCCGCGCATCGTCCTCGAGCTCGCGTCGGACGAGAGCGTTCCCGCGGACGTGCTGCTGCGCCTCGTGCGCGTCTCGGGCGACGCGCAGGTGCTCGAGGCGCTGATCCGCAATCGCACCGTGCCGGACAGCGCGATCATCGCGCTCGCGCGCACCGCCGAGCCGCAGGTGCAGGACGTCATCGTCATCAATCAGGCGCGCATCCTTCGCGCGCCGGAGATCCTCGACGCGCTGCTCCAGAATCCGTCGCTCTCCGGCGACGCGCGCCGCCGCGCGTACGAGACGCGCGAAGAATTCTTCGAAAAGAAGGCGCGCATCGAAGCGTTCGCGGGAGAAGAGGAGCCGGAGGTCGTCGACATTCCGCTCGGCCCGATCGCCGATCTCCTCGAGCGCGCGGCGCAGGATCCCGGTCCGTCGGCGCCGATCGCCCTCACGGAGGTGGAAAAGAAGAACGTCAAGGCCAGCGCGGTCTGGGCGAAGCTCGCCTACCTGTCGATCTCGGAGAAAGTGCAACTGGCATTCAAGGGCGATCGCGTGCTGCGCATGCTGCTGGTACGCGAGCGCAACAAATTGGTCGCCAGCGCGGTCCTGCGCAATCCGCGGCTCAGCGAGCAGGAAATCGAGAACATCGCCGGCATGCGCAATGTCGAAGAGGAAGTTTTGCGCGTCATCGGTACGAATCGCGAGTGGTCGTCGAAGTACGTGATCATGTTGATTCTGTGCCGCAATCCGAAGACGCCCATAGGGGTTGTCCTGCCGTTCATCAATCGTTTAACCTTAAGAGATTTGAAAGGGTTGAAGGACGACAAAGGCGTCTCGCAGGTCGTTCGCGAGAGCGCCAAGAGATTCTATTTGTCGCGAACCCAGAAAACCGGATGAAGGTCAACTACTACGAGATCCTGGGCGTCGAACGGTCGGCCAGCGACGAGGAAATCCGCGACCGATTCCGGAAACTCGCGCGGGAGAACCATCCCGATCGCTATCGTGGCGCGGACAAAGCCGACGCGGAGCGGAAGTTCCAGACGCTCACCGAGGCCGTCAACGTGTTGACCAATCCCGCCAAGCGCAAGCAGCACGACTCCGAGATCTCCGGCGGCGGAAAAGGGTCCGCCGATTTCGCGCAGGTGGCGAAGGCGTATCTTGCCAAAGGCGTGAAGGCATTCAAGGAAAACGATCCTCGCGGCGCCTACGAGAACTTCGACATGGCCGTGAAGCACAATCCGCAGGACGCGAAGGCGTTTCACTATCTCGCCCTCTCGGCCGCGCGCATCCCCGCGTACGCGCGGCAGTCGGTGCAGGCCATCGAGAGCGCCCTTCAGCGCGAGCCGATGAATCCATTGTTTCTGAAAGATGCAGGATTGATCTGCCGGCAGGCGGGCCTCGTAGCGAAAGCGGAACGATATTTAGAAGAAGCGTTGAAGTGGGACGCGTCCAACGTTGAGGTACAGATGGCTCTCGCGGAGCTGCGGCAAACGAAGGAGGCAAAGGGCGGCTTCTCGATTTTCGGGAAACGCTGATGCGAATGGATCTTTCCGCACACGGTCTTACCCATGTCGGCCGGCAACGGCAGCACAACGAGGACGCGTTTCTCGTCGAGAGCGGCGCGAAGTTGTTCCTCGTCGCCGACGGCATGGGCGGACACGCGGCGGGGGAGATCGCCTCGCGCATCGCCGTCGACTCCATCTCCGAGTTCATCCTCCACACGAAGGAAGACGACGGCACCTGGCCGCACGCCTACGACGAGCACTACACGCGCACGACGAATCGCCTGATGGCCGCACTGCGCATGGCCAATCAGCGCGTGCTCGAGGCGATGAAAAAGGACGCGCGTTTGCGCGGAATGGGCACGACCGTCGTGGCCTGCATGGCCGACGACGAGAAGATGTCGGTCGCGCACGTCGGCGACTCGCGCGCGTATCTCATCCGCGAGGGACAGCTCTCGCGCATCACCAACGATCACTCCTGGGTATTCGAGCAGGTGCAGGCCGGCATGCTGACCGAGGCGGAGGCGGAGAAGCATCCGCTCCGCAACGTGATCACGCGTGCGTTGGGCGGCGCGCTGCAGGTGACGCCGGACGCATCGGAGATCTCGGCGCAGAAGGGCGACGTCTTCCTGCTCTGTTCGGATGGCCTCACTGGCATGGTTCCGGAAAATGAGATCCTGCGCGTCGTGACTGCGAACGCGTCCGATTTGCAGAAGGCGTGTCAGCAGCTCATCGATGCAGCGAATGAACGGGGCGGCCTCGACAACGTCACGGCCGTTCTGGTGAGGACGGTCTGAAGTTGCGCGTTCGAATCGACTACTGCGGCGTTTGAAACTACCTTCCCCGGGCCTCCAGTCTGGCGGCCGCGATCAAGAAGAACCTCGGCATCGAGAGTGAGCTCGTGCGCGGCAGCGGCGGCATCTTCGTCGTCTCGCACGACAACAAAGTGCTCTTCTCGAAAAAGGAAGAAGGACGCTTTCCGACCGAGAACGAGATCATCGAGAAACTGCGCGCGGTTGCGGTGTAGCGCCTGCACCACACGACAAAGCAAAAAAAGACCTCCGCGTTTCCGCGGAGGTCTTTCGTTTTTGGTGCGTTGAGATGGGCGATTACGGGTGACCGAGCGTCACGACCGCGGTGCCGATGACGTCGCCGCCGGTGTTGTTGCCGAAGGCGTTGTTGCCGAAGCCGTTCACCGTGCTGCCGGTGTTGTTGATGCCGCCGGCGCCGTTGCCGAAGAACGAGCAGCCGTCGATGAACGTCGTCGCGCCGGAGGCATTCACAATGCCGGCCGCGCCGTTGTTGCTGAAGTCGCTATCGATGAAGGCCATCTGGATCGAGGTACCAAACACGTTCACGCCGTTGGCACCGTTCTGCTGGATCTGCGAGGACGTGACCGTGCCCTTCGTGTTGTTCTGAAGGCGCAGGCCGTCACCGGCCGACTGGCGCGAGCGGATGTCGTTCAGCGAGAGCGTGACGGTCTGAGCGGCGCCCGGAGCCGTGACGATGCCGTGCTGCGTCGTGTGGCGGATGTCCACGTCGTTCATGAACACCTTCGTGCCGGTGTTGTTCGTCAGGATCTCGACGCCGCGCTGCTGATGCTGGATCTCCATATGCTCGAGATGGAGGCTGTGCGCGACCGTGCTGAGGTCCTTGACGCCGTCGACGCCGGGCGTGCTGAAGCCGTTGATGCCGATCCAGCGAAGGATGACCGTGTTGCAGGCATCGCTGGCCGTCAGATTGACGATGATGCCGTTGAAGCCGGGGTTGGCGATGCCGGCAATCTGGCCGTAGCCGCTGATCGTGATCGACTTCGTGATCGTGACGGTGCCGAAACCGCCCGGATCGAGCACGTCGATCTCGCCGCACGAGGCGGTCTTGCTGATCGCGCCCGCGAAGGTCTTGCAGGGCGCGGTGCGGCTGCACGGATTGGCATCGTCGCCGACGCCGGACACCCACGTACGCGTCGCCTGGGCACTCAGCGAAGTGGCGATGAACAGACAACAAAGGATTGCGAAAACGAACAGAACTCTATTCTTCATGTGGAAACATCCTCCTAGCGGACACTGACGGGGCCTGCGCTCACTGACGCCGCTACGCGCGGCGTGATCTCTCTGTTTGCTGAAAAGCGGGACTTGGAACGGGGATGATAGCACCTTTGCGTTCCCAGGGAAGTCCCGCCGGAGACGCGTTTCCGGAAGTACAAAAAAAGGCCTCCGCGTTTCCGCGGAGGCCTTTTGCGTGGGATGCGTGAGAGTTGCGGCTACGGGTGCGCGAGCGTGTTGACCGCGTTGCCGATGACGTCGCCGCCGGTGTTGTTGCCGAAGGCGTTGTTGGCGAAGCCGTTCATCGTGCTGCCGACGTTGTTGACGCCGCCGTTGCCGTTGCCGAAGAACGAGCAGCCGTCGATGAACGTGGTGGCGCCCGAAGCGTTCACGAGTCCGGCCTGCGTGTTGTTGCTGAAGTCGGTGTCGACGAACGCCATCTGGACCGAGACTCCGAAGATGTTCGCGCCGTTTCCGGTGTTCCCCTGGAACTGCGAGTTGGTGACCGTGCCTTTTGCGTTGTTCTGCAGGCGCAGACCGTCGCCCGCCGACTGGCGCGAGCGGATGTCCTGCAGGTCCATCGTCACGGTCTGGCCGGCGGCCGGGCGAATGTCGATGCCCTGGACCGTCGTGTGACGGATGTCGACGTCTTTCATGAAGAGCTTCGTACCGGTGTTGTTGGTCGCCATGTCGACGCCGCGCTGCTGGTGCTGGATCTCCATGTGCTCGAGGTGCAGGCTGTGCGCGACCGTGCTGACGTCGCGAACGGCCGAGAGACCGATGGAGCCGGCGCCGTTGATGCCGAGCCAGCGCAGAATGACGGTATTGCAGGCGTCGCTCGCCGTCAGGTTGATGATGGCGCCGTTCACGAGCGCGTTCAGGATGCCGCCGCCCTGGCCATAGCCGTTGATCGTGATCGACTTCGTGATGGTGACGGCGCCGAAGCCGCCCGGATCGAGAACGTCGATCTCGCCGCACGCCGCGGTCTTGCTGATCGCGCCCGCGAACGTCTTGCAGGGAGCGGTGCGGCTGCACGGATTGGCATCGTCGCCGACGCCCGAAACCCACGTGCGCGTCGCCTGCGCGCTCATCGTCGTGGCGAGAAACAGACAGCCGAGAACCGTGAGAGAGAGCAGAATTTTGTTGATCTTCATGGGTAAACCGTTCCTCCTAAAATTGACACCTGGGGCCTGCGCTCGAATTCGGCCGCTACACGCGGCACGGGTACTTGATTGGTCAGCGGGGAGATCCCGCCGCATACGCACGTTTTCCTGCGACTCATCCCTCTGGAGGCAACCCTCACATGCGGGTGCGCCGGTCAGTCGTGATTCGGATCTCGCGCAAGATGGATTCAGACTCTTATCCGCGCCGTGATCCAGCTCACACTTTCATCGATCAATTTAGGAAGTCCGGGAAACAAAAAGGCCTCCGCGTTTCCGCGGAGGCCTTTGGATTGATGGCTTTGCGTCGCGATTACGGGTGCGGGTCCGTGACGACCGCCGGTCCGATGACGTCGCCGCCGGTGTTGTTGCCGAAGCTGTTATTGCCGAAGCCGTGCATCGTGCTTCCGGTGTTGTTGATGCCGCCGGCGCCGTTGCCGGAGAACGAGCAGCCGTCGATGAACGTATTCGCGCCGGAGGCGTTCACGAGACCGGCCGCGCCGTTATTGCTCATGTCGGTGCTGACGAACTTCATCGCGATGGAACTGCCGAAGATGTTCACGCCGTTCGCGTTGTTCTGCTCGATCTGTGAATCCGTGACTGTGCCCTTCGCGTTGTTCTGAAGGCGCAGGCCGTCGCCCGCCGACTGGCGCGAGCGAAGGTTGTGCAGCGACAGGATCACCTGCTGGCCGGCAGTCGGGTGAATGTCGATGCCGTGGGCGGTCGTGTGGCGGATGTCGACGTCCTTCATGTAGACACGGACCGGGTTCGCATTCGTGGCGATGTCGAGGCCGCGTCCCTGGTGCTGGATGTCGACGTGCTCGATGTGCAGGCTGTGCGCGATCGTGCTCACGTCGCGGATGCCGTTCAGTCCGAATACGCCGGCAGACGGAACGCCGTTGATCGAGATCTTGCGGAGAATGACGGTATTGCAGACGTCGGACGCCGTGATGTTGATCACGACGCCGTTGACGCCGCCGCTGTTCAGAATCGACGCCAGCGTGCCTTCGCCGTTGATGGTGATCGACTTCGTGATCGTGACGGCGCCGTACCCGCCCGGATCGAGAGCATCGATCTCGCCGCAGACGGCGGTCTTGCTGAACGCTCCTGCGAAGGTCTTGCACGGGGCGGTGCGGCTGCACGGGTTGGCGTCGTTGCCGACACCCGACACCCACGTACGCGACGCCTGCGCGCCCGCCGTCATGGCCAGGAACAGGCAAACGAGAACCGAGAGAGAAAGCAGAATTCTGTTGATCCTCATGGGGTAACTATCCTCCTTAGAATTGACACACTTGGGGCCTGCGATGATTTGCGCCGCTACGCCGCGGCGCGATACTGATTTCGTTCAGTCGAGCGAATCTCGGATGGCGCGCAAGATGGGGTCGGATTCTCATTCGCGCCGTGATCCAGCGCACGTTTGTACAAGCGCCCTTACAATCTCGCCCGTGCAACTCGAGGTGGAGGAGCTTCGGCCGAAGCTCAAAGAGGTCCTCTACGACTGCGCGGTGGAGATCCGCGCGAACAAGGCCGCGCTCTATCTTTTCGACGGAACGAACCGGTTCGAGCTGGTGACGGAGTACGGCTTTCGCTCCGGCATCCGCCAGTTCGCGGACTTCAATGATGTGCTCGTCGACCGCTGCGGACGCGGACGCACGCCGTTCTACATCAACGGAGTCGCGTCCGAGCCGCGCTTCTCGGAGCTGCTCTACGAGACGTCGACCGATCGCCTCCTCGCCGCTCCCCTCTACTCGCGCGGGAAACTCGTCGGCTTCATCGACATGCGCGACAAGGCGGGAAAGGCGCCGTTCGAACAGGCCGACCTCCCGAAGGCGCAGGAGATCGCCGACCGCATCGTCGCCATGTTCGCCGACATGAACATCTTCGGACATCGCTTCATCGCGCTGTCGCGACTGAGCGGCGCGCAGCAAGCGGCGGTCGAGACGACAGCAGGCGCTCCGGTCGTCAGCGACAAGCCGCCCGTCCGCGAGAAACCACTCTTCACGCCCCCTCCGCCACCTCCACCGCCGCCCCCCGTCCCGATGCCCGCGCCTACGGCCGAGCGTCCGCGCAGTCATCTCCCCGGTCTCGCCACACTCGTCATCGACGCGCGCAACGCCGCGAGCCGTATCGACGCGGGGGCGACGCAGGAAACACTGAGCGAAGCGGAAGTCACCGCAGCGCGTGAAGTCCTCCGCTCCGTGCTCCTCATCCCCGGCGCCGTCGCCGCCATGTTCTCCGCCTTCGGCCACCTCGGCGGCGTCCAGGAGCTCGCCGCGCGCACCGCGATCGCCGATGACGCGCGCAATTTTCTGCAATCGAAGCTGAACGTCTGGCTGACCAAGCGGGGAGAAGCAGGCGGCTACGCGAAGACGTCCGTCACGACGCCGTTCGGCACCTCGGGTCTGCCGATCACCGCGAACGACTTGCACAAAGTCTTCACCGCGCCGCTCGTCACCGGATCGCTGCGCGGCCTGTATCTCACCGTCGGCTTCGCGTCGCCGCCCGATCGCGCAGCGCACGAATTGCTCGCCGTGCTGCACGGGCACATGCAACTCGTGCTCGAGCAGTCGGTGCAGCGCGGCGCGATGTCAGCGCTGCGCTTCCGAGTCGCGGAGAAACTCGTCGAGCCCGACTTCACGAAGTTTCCCGAGCTGCGCCGCCACACCGACGTCGTCGCCGGACTCGCCGAAGGATTCGCGCGCTTCCTGGCGATGACGCCCGCGGAAGTCGACAACGCGAAGTTGCTCGCCATCGTGCACGACGCCGGCCTGCGCCTCCTCGACTACGCACGCCTTTATCGCAAAAAGGACTTGAGCGAAGAAGAGCTGGCGTTCCTCCGCGAGCATCCCGCCGTCGGCGCCGCCCTCGTCGACCCGCTCCTCGGCTCCGAGATCGCGCGCGCCGTCCTCTGTCATCACGAGCGCCCCGACGGCCGCGGCTACCCGAACGAACTGCACGGCGACGAGATCCCGCTGCCCTCGCGCATCGTCGCGCTCTGCGATGCCTTCGCAACGATCACCGACCCCGGCAGCTACCAGCCGGCCGAGCCCGTGCAGACGGCGCTGACGACGATCTCACGCGCCGCGGGAACGCAGTTCGATGGCGAGCTGGCCGTGCGCTTCATCGATTTTATCCGCACCTCGGGGCGGGGGTGACGCTGCCATAGGACTTCTAGGAGCTATAGGACCTATAGACCCATAGGACCTCTAGGAAGTCCTATAAGTCCTATCCGTCCTATAAGTCCTATCAGTCCTATACTCCGCCCCATGAAAATCGATCGCGCGGAAGCGCGCCGCATCGCCGATCTCGCGCATCTCGAATTCGATGACGCCGGTCTCGATCGGATGGCCGCGGAGATGACGAAGATCCTCACGTACATCGATCAGCTGCGCGAAGTGGACGTCGAGGGATTCGAAGAGCGCGAGCGACACGTAACGCCGATGCGCGAAGACGAGCCGCGGCCTTCAGTCGACCGGGAGGTCGCATTGAACGCCCGGGAGCAGGTCGCGCGCAACGCGCCGGCATGGCGCGACGGATTCTTCGTCGTCCCGAAGGTCATCGGCGGTGACTGATCTTCTCGATCTGCCGTGGACGGAAGGGCGCGCGGACGTGTCGCCGCGCGAATACGTCGATGCGTGCCTGCGTGCGATCGAAGCGCGCGACGAGAAAGTGCACGCGTTTCTCCACGTGAACGCGGACGCGGATGCAGCCGCGCTGCCGATCGCGATCAAGGACAACATCGTCGCGCGCAACATGCCGACGACGTGCGGCTCGCAAATCCTTCGCGACTTCGTCTCGCCGTTCGACGCGACCGTGGTCGAGCGGCTGCGCGCGTCCGGCGCGAGCATCGTCGGCAAAACGAACCTCGACGAATTCGCGATGGGCTCGTCCACCGAGCATTCGGCGTTCGGACCCGCGCGCAATCCGTGGGACCTTTCGCGCGTGGCCGGCGGCTCGTCCGGCGGCTCCGCCGCCGCCGTGGCCGCACGCATGGTACCGGCAGCACTCGGCTCGGAAACTGGCGGCTCGGTGCGGCAGCCCGCTGCGCTCTGCGGCGTCGTCGGCTTCAAGCCGACCTACGGCCGCGTGAGCCGCTGGGGACTCGTCGCGTTCGCGTCGGGCCTCGACCAGATCGGTGTGGTGACGAAGACCGTGCGCGACTGCGCGGAAGTCTTCGGCATCATCGCCGGCCATGACCCGCGCGACTCGACGTCGAGCACGCACGACGTCGACGACTACGCCGCCGACGTGAGCGCCGGAGTGAAAGGACTGCGTTTCGGAATCGTGCGCGAGGCGGTCGAGCAGCTCGGCGGCGAAGTGCGCGCGAACTTCGACGCAGCCGTCGACGTGCTTCGCCGCGGAGGCGCGATCATCGAAGAAGCGAGCGTGCCGTCGATCGGCTACGCGATCGCGATCTACTACATCGTCGCGAACGCCGAGGCGAGCGCGAACCTGTCGCGCTTCGACGGCGTTCGTTACGGACATCGCAGCGAACGCGCGCGCACGCTCGACGAGGTCTACTTCGACTCCCGCGGCGAAGGATTCGGCGCCGAAGTGAAACGCCGGATCATGCTCGGCACCTTCGCGCTGTCGTCCGGCTACTACGACGCCTACTACGGCCGCGCCCAGCGCGTCCGCGCCAAACTGCGCCATGAATTCGAGGAAGCGTTCCGCTCCTTCGATTACCTCGTCACCCCGACCTCGCCCGAAGCCGCGTTCCCGATCGGCGCGAAGACCGAAGACCCGCTGGCGATGTATTTGAACGACGTCTTCACCGCGCCCGCAAATCTCGTCGGCACCCCCGCCATCGCCGTCCCGTCCGGGTTCAACGCGGAAGGACTCCCACTCTCGCTGCAGATCATGGGACCGCATTTCGGCGAACGCGCGCTGTTCCGGGCGGCGGGGTTTTTCGAGAACGAAACCGGATACTGGAAGAAGGCGCCTCTGAGCACTTGATCAAAGACGTGGCCTACGGGCCCACGAAGCGCGGCTCCGCCCCACGGAAGGCGTGATCGTAGCCCTCACCTCGGCGCGTGGTGTTGCCATCGGAGCGGCAAATGATTCGATGGCACGAGTCATCAAATCAAGAACATGAATCATCAAATCGAGAGCATGAGTCATCAAATCAAGAGCACCGAGTCATCGAATCAAGAGCAGGATTCATCAAATCGAGAACATGAGTCATTACATCAAGAGCACGATTCATCAAATCGAGAACATGAATCATCAAATCGAGAGCACGATTCATCAAATCGAGAACACGAGTCATCAAATCAAGAACACGAATCATCAAATCTATGCATCGAGTGATCGGCGATGTGGCGAATGTCTCCTTTAGGGGACAGGACTGGAAAAGCTCAAGTGGAGGACAGACAGTCTTGTCTGTCCGTTCCGGCATGGTCCGTGCCGAGTCGCGCGTGCGTCTAATTTTTCTTACGCGCTGCGTATAGCCGGTTGTACCCGGCTCCAATGATCCGCGCAGTGGTGCGCGTGCTTGCGAATCAATCCAACTCGTTGTCGCACCTGTAGTTGTGCGGAGTTTTGGATCGTCACCGGAACTGGTCTTCCGCTTGCGCTGACGACCCCTTGTCGTCAAATTCGAAAGGAGATCATTCCGACATGTTTCAACGAATCCTCACTGCTGTCGCAGCACTGTTGTTGTCCGCCGCCGCCGTATCCGCCTCGCCGTTGCGCGTCAACGATCGCGATTATCGCGGTGCGTTCACGATTCCCGGAGCAGGAAGAATTCAGGGCCAGACCGCGCGCTATTGGACGGACATCAAGATCTTCAACGACTCGGATCATCAGATTTATCTTCGGTTCGAGCTGTATTCCACGGCCGGCTATCGCGAAGCGCTCATCGATGTGAACCCGATCGCCGCGGGCGGAGCGGCGGGTTATACGTGGGGAAGCGGGTATACCAACGGTTTGGACCCGGTCACGGGATTGCCGATCACTCCCGATCCGCCCGATTTCTGGGCCACCAAGCTCGGATACAACGTCATGGGCGCACTGCGCATCGTCGCCGTGCATCAGGACGGCACCGATGACGAAAGCGCCGTTCTTCACGGCTCGGGGCGATTGATGGTGGCGCCGAATTCCGGCGGCTACATGTGGGAGTCGCAGCCGGGCTTTACCGACTATGAGCTCGGCGGGGTCGATCGCGGAAAAGTAACCGCCAACGGAACGTTGCTGCCGGGATCTCCCGAGTCGGTCTCGTTCATCACGCCGTATCTGAAGAATGCTCGTCTCGCGGCCGTCGTGACGAACTTCGACCGGCAGCATGATCTGCATTTCACGGTCGGCGAGCGCTGTGCCCAGTTCCTCGGCCCGAACGGCCTGGAAAAGGTCTGTGCCGCCGGCGCTTCGTTCGACGTTCCGCGCGGAGAAACGCGGCGCGTGCCGATCGAGATGCTCGAAGCGCATTTCGTGGACCGCCAGTTCGTCCAAGTGGGCGTGAACGAACACGGCAATCACAACTGGTCGGCCTTCCTGACGGCCGTCGACGATGAGACGAACGACTCGATCGTCATTTGGGATGCACTGTCCGAGAGGCTCTTGACGCAGCGCTGATCCAACCCGGGAGCGGCGGGCGAGAGCTCGCCGCTCCGCATCAGCGGCGCGGCTTCTGAATCTTCAGCGCAACGATTTTCTGATGCAGGTACGTTCGCTGGATGTCGAGCATCTTCGCCGCGGCGGTGTAGTTCCAGTTCGTGCGGCGCAGGACGGCCTCGATGTACTCCGTTTCGCATCGCTCCTTGAACTCGCGCAGCGGCATCACGTCGACGGCGTCATTGAATCGCAGCAGCCCGGCCTCGCACGTGCCGGCGTCGCGCGCGACCAGGAGCGACGGCATCTGGTCGATGGTGATCGGATCGGCGCCGAAGATCGCGAGCTGCTCGCACACGTTGCGCAGCTCGCGCACGTTGCCGGGCCACGAGTAGCGGTCGAGCGCCGCGAACACTTCCGGCTCGACGGTCAGCTTCCGGCGCTGGTGCTCGGTGCAGAACGACTCGAGAAAAAAGGAGAACAGCAGGGCGACGTCGCCGGCGCGCTCGCGCAGCGGCGGCACGTCGATCGGCACCGTCGCCAGCCGGAAGTACAAATCCTGGCGAAACGCGCCGGCCGCGATGGCTTCGTTCAAGTCGCGATTCGTCGCTGCGATCACGCGTACGTCCACCTGCCGGTCGTGGTTCTCTCCCACGCGGCGCACCTTGCCGTCTTCGAGCACGCGCAGGAGCCGCGATTGGAGCGGCAGCTCCATGTCGCCGATCTCGTCGAGGAACAGCGAGCCGCGATCCGCTTCCTCGAAGAGTCCCGGCTTCGCGAATTTTGCATCGGTGAAGGCGCCGCGCGCGTGGCCGAACAGCTCGTCCTCGATGAGATGCGCCGGGATCGCGGCGCAGTTGATCTTGATGAACGGCTGATCGCGGCGCGCGCCGAGGTGATGCAGCGTGTTGGCGACGAGCTCCTTGCCGGTGCCGCTCTCGCCGCGGATGAGCGCGCGGGCGCCGGTCGCCGCCACGCGCTCGATGCGCTCGCGCAGCTGCGCGATCTGTGGCGAGCGGCCGAGGATCGTGTGGCGCTGATGGATGTGCGTCTTGACGGCCGCGAGCTCGCGCTTGAGCACCGCGTGGTCGAGGCAATTGCGAACGGACTGCAGGAGCCGCTCGCGGGTGAAAGGCTTCTCGATGAGGTCGTAGACGCCGAGGCGGAGCGCTTCGACGGTCTCGGAGATCGAGGCCTCGCCCGTGATGATGATCGCGGGCACCGGAGAATGCTTCGCCGCGCGCCGCTTGAGGAAGTCGATGCCGCTGGCGCCCCCGAGGCGGATGTCGACCAGCAGCAGATCGGGCGGGCTCTCCTGTTCCGCGAGAAACGCGTCCGCTTCCTCGGCGGAAGCGACCGCGTGCGCGTAAAACCCCTGATCGCGGAGCTGCACCAGCGTGCTCGTGCGAATCTTCGCGTGGTCTTCGACGATCAGGATGAAAGCGCTGTCGTTCATTCGGGGCATGCCGCCGCGGGCAGCGTGATCCGAAACGCCGCACCATGCGTTGAGCTCGACAGTTCCAAATCGCCGTGGTGATCGAGCAGGATCTTTTTCGAGATCGCCAGTCCGAGTCCCATGCCTTCGCCGGTCTTGCGCGTCGTGGTGTACGGCTCGAAGATCCGCCGGCGCACTTCCGGTGCGACTCCCGGCCCGTCATCGACGACGTCCACCGTCACCGCCTCCGGGCCGCCGCCGATCGTGAACGTCACGTTTCCGCTGCGCTCGCCCGCCGCGAGCGCACTGTTGTTGCACAGATTCACGAGGACGCGTCGAAGCATCTCGCGATCGAGCGCCGCGCATCGGCGCGACGGTGCTCCCGCGCAGTGAAGCGTCAGATGGGGCCAGTTCGATGCGAACGTCATGCAGAACTCTTCCAGGAGTTGCCGGACGTCGCGGACTTCGAGCTTTGGTGCGCCGACGTTCGCGAGCGCGACGAACTCGTTCGTGAATCGCCGCAGGTGCTCGAGCTCTTCGAGAATGCTCGCTTCCGCCCGGCTCCACGTGCTGGCGTCCGACGGCAGCCGCCTTTGAGCTTCCTGGACCAGCTGCCGGATCTCCAGATGAGCAGCCGTGAGCGGCGTGCGCATCTCGTGCGCATGCCGGCGCGCGGCCTCCTGCCACGCGGACAGATGCTCCAGCGCTCGCGTCCGGCGGCGCTCGCGTCCGATCACTCCCGACGTCTCCTCGATCATCCTGGCGATCCGTCCGATCACATCGCGTCCGCGGTCATCGACGGCGATCTCCGCATCGCCCATCGAAAGCGATTGCAGCGCATCACCGATCCGCGCGAGGCGTCGCGTGCGGCTGCGCTGCTCGAGGAAATACGCGGCGACGGCGGCCGCGACGATGACCGTGACCAGGCCGACCAGCACGAGCTCGAACTGCCGCATCACTTGGCGCCGCGTCAGCGCCATGATCTCGATTCGCGTGAGCAGACGTCGCGTGTCCTCGAAGCGGCGGCGGTAGACGTCGCGGTGCGCCGGATCGGCGCGCGCCAGCGCCTTTTGATCCTCGAGACTGCGGCGCAGCACTTCCTGCGACTCGCGATTCGCAGCAAGACCGTACGATACCAGCGATAGCCGGCGTGCGACGGAGGCGAACATCACCAGGACGGCGATCGCCAGCAGAATCAGAAATGTGTTGCGGAGAGTCATGGCCGCGTCAGCGGAACGGTCCAGCGCCACGAGCGAATCGGTTTTCGCCGGACTCCGTTTCCAATGATGACATCGAGGATGCTCGTGTCCGCGCCCGCCTCCCGCTGCGGCGGCGCGCGGGTGTTTCTCGCCTCGGTCATCGAGCGCATCAGCCAGCGCTGCGCGTCCGCTTCTTCCGCCGCCGAGAACGGCACCACTTCTGTTTTCACGGTCACGCGCGAGGGCGCGTCCGCGGCGGAAACCGCCGCGGCTCCCAGCGCCGCGTTGCTCCACCACGACACGAGTTTTTCGAACGTCGCAAAGGAGAGATTTTGCCGATGCGCATGGGTTCCGATCACTCCGACGAGGAACTTCTCGTCCCACAACTCGTAGCGGATCTCGACGCGCACCGCGCCGCGGATCGGAACGCCGCTCCGCGACGTTGCTTCGATCGATGTGATCACGACGGTCGTCAGTCCGTTCGTGAGCTGCTTTTCCATCGCGGCGTCGTTCAGCACTGAGGAGGGGAGGGAGACGAGAATCTGGTCCGACTGCAGGATCGCCTTCGGCGCGGCAGGCGGACGTGCGACGGCGGCCGCGGCGGCGATCAACACGGCGGCCGCAAGCCTCATTCGTTGCCGAGCCTCCATCCGTTGTACGAGAGGTCGAACCGCGCGACGCCCCACACGTTGCGGAATACGAGTCCGGCGCGTGCGCTCGCGCGCAATCCGCCCGAATCCGAGTACGCCGGCTCCGCCTCGAGATGGAATCGCAGCTCGCCGGAACCGGGAGCGTGCCCGCTCCAGAGGCTCGCCGTATAACCGGCACGCCCGGCGATCTGCCCGACGCCCGACGATCCTCTCGTGACATCGAGCCCGCCGATCACCGATTGGTGCGGAGTGATCTCCCAATATTTCGTCAATCCGGCGACGAGGTCCCGCGACCAGAAATACTCCGCGTTCAAGTTGCGCGGATCGTCCGGATCGGCAGACGTAAAACGGCTGTCGCGGTACGCGCGCGCGGAGATCGTTGCGTACACGCCCGACGACGGCAGCAGCAGGTCATCGGTGGTGTCGTAGATCCACGAGAGGTCCGCGGTGTGAACCGACCGCCGCACGAGGAAGTCCGTGCCTTCGGGATTCACATCACGCGTGCGCTGCTCGCGGTGCCACGTTGCGCGCAGCGCCTGATTTTCGCGCAGCGGAAACGCCGCGCTCACGTTCCAGATCAGATGATCGCCGAAGCTCGTCGTCGTCGCGCCGCCGAGGTCCGGAACCTCGGTGAAGTCCTGCCGAAACTCGCGATACTGGACGAGCGCGGCGATCGACGCGCGCGTAGCGAACAAATCGTATTGCGTGAACGCGATGCTGTAGCGATTGTCGCCTGCGCCGAGAGGATCCGTGCCGCCGATGTCGGCAGTGACCGCGAGCATGGTGCGGCTGCCGGGAAAAATGCGGCCGCCGATGGTTTCACGATCCACGTGATCGCGGAGCACGCGGCCGCTGACGGTTTCGGAACGGCCGGTCGAGGGGTCGATCACCTGCCGGGTCGTGGCGAACATGTCGATGGACGTGCGCCAGTTGCCGAACAGCGGCTTGTTTTCCGTGACGCGCAAGACGACGACGTACGTTCCGCGCACCGATCCTTTTTCGAGCTGCACGTCCGTATCGAGGACAAAGGGCAGCCGCCGCACGCGCGCAACCGCGTCGCGAATCTGCCCCTCGGTGTAGCTGCTTCCGGCATTCAGCTGCGACTCGGCGACGACGATCGCCGGCGATGCGAAGCGGAGTCCCGATACCCGGATCGATTCGACTGGGAATCGCGGCTCGTCCGCCGCGGCGGCAGCCACGCACGTCACGAGGAGGATCAGCAGCGCTGAACGCGCGATCGGCATTCGTCTGAATGCTATCGTCCCAGGCGCGTTCAGCAAACGGACGCGTCAAGATGCGTGGCGCCGGCAGCGTAACTCACACGGAACATGGGCGTTGGCCGTTGCGATGGCGAGCCGCGTGAAGTGTATGAAGCTTCATACGTTGACTGACCGCATCCCTCACACCTCACCCCCGGCTCACCTGCTCCCACTTCGCATTCGTAATCTTCCACTCTCCGCCTTCTTTGGCCAGCCAGACGTCGAACTTGTATTTTGCCGACGACGGCAGGAGTTGATCGAGTCCGCCGATTTCTCTCGCGGTGCCGTTGAAGTTCGCCACGAAGCGCGCCTGCGCGGTCGGGCCGCTCTGCCACGTCTGCAGATCGGAGATCGACACGTCGACGCTCTTGTAGCCGAGGAAGTAGCGCTTGAGGTTTTCTTCCGCTTCGCGGCGTCCGCCGATGTCGTCGGCGTAGTTGGTCGCGAGCTTCTCGACAATCGCACTTGCATCGCGATCGTCCGCCGCCTTTTCGATGTCATGGATCACGTTCGCGATCGGATCGCCTTTTTTGCATGCGACGAAAAGGAGAATCGCGATTGTGACGGCGCGGCGCATGGAGCGATCTTATCTTGACCGGGTGTACAATTTTCCCGTGCGTAAGTGGTGGGTGTGGTGGTTCTGCAACCTCGGCGCTGCAGCTGTCTTCGCCGCTCCCCTCGCGCAGTCTCCCATCGCCCCTGCAATCGCGATCGCCCAGGTTTCGTCCGAGGTGCGCGCGGCGTTGACGCGCGAATACGAGATCGAGGTGACGGTGCGGCCGCACTCGGGCGACGCGTGGACGCGTCTCGCGAAGCGCATCACCGGCGACGCCTCGAACTGGGAAGATCTCGCCTCCTTCAATCAAGCCGACGACAAGCTCGATAGCGAGCACACCGTGCGCGTTCCGTTCGTGATGCTGCGCGCGAACCTGCAGCGCGATCTCATCCGGATTCTTTTCCCGCTCGACAAAGCGACGCCCGACGGCTGGCAGCACGTCGTCGTCGGCTCGCGCGGCATCGAAGGCGAATCGCTCTGGAAGCTCGCGGAGTGGTTCACCGGCGACGGCGCGAACTACAGCCTCATTCGCAAAGCCAATCCCAATCAGGGTCTCTCGACGCACAAAGGGGACGTGATCCTCATTCCACAACGGCTGCTCACCGCCGCATTCGGCGGGAGCTCGGAGGGAGAGAATGCACCGAAGACGGCAGCGGATGTTCGGAAGGCACAGGACGATTCGGCTCAGCGTGCAACAGCGGATGAAGATGTTCCGGAGGCGGCTGCGAGTGTCGTCCCTCTGGCCTCGCCCGCTCTGACGTATGAGCGAAGCGCCGCCGAACCGTACGCCGTCTACCGGCTGCAACGAGGCGAGGCGCTCTATTCGTCCGTCGCGATTCGCTTCACCGGCCGCGTCTACTCGAAAGACGTCGGCGACGTGCTCGATCGCATCGTGAAGTTCAACGAGATCGAAGACGTGGCGAAGCTGCCGGTCAGCTTCGCGGTGAAGATTCCGATGGACCTGCTGCTCCCCGAATACCTGCCGCAGGATGATCCCGAGCGCGTGGCGCGCGAGACGACGCGGCGCGAGAGCGCGCTCGCCGCGCGGCGCGCGCGCGCGACGGGACTCGCCGGCGTGCACGTGATCCTCGACGCAGGTCACGGCGGCCGCGACGTCGGCACCGAGCACGAGGACGTGTGGGAGTCGACGTACGTCTACGACGTCGCGTGCCGCCTCAAGCGCATCCTCGAGAACAAGAGCGGCGCGCGCGTGTCGATGACGACGAAATCGAAGGGCAACGGCTACACGATCCTCGACAAGAACGTGCTGCCGGGCGCGAACGATCACTTCGTGCGCACGACGCCCGAGTATCTGCTCGACGACGCGATCGTCGGCGTCAACCTGCGCTGGTATCTCGCCAACTCGATGTTCCGCCGCGCGATGAAGTCGGGCGTGCCGAAAGAGAAAGTGATTTTCCTTTCGATCCATGCCGATTCGTTGCATCCGTCGCTGCGCGGCGCGATGGCGTACATCCCCGGCGCCGGATTCACGACCGGCACGTTCCAGAAGAAAGGCGAGATCTACCTGGCGCGCGAAGAAGTGCGCGAGCAGCCGACGGTCACGCATTCGCGCGACGAGGCGCTCGCCGCGGAAGGACTCTCGCGCGATCTCGCGGAGTCGGTGATCGCGTCGTTCGAAGACAAAGGACTGCGCGTCCATCCGTTCGAGCCCGTGCGCGACAACGTCGTACGCCGCGGCCACGAATGGGTCCCCGCCGTCATCAAGTACAACGAGGTGCCGACGCGCCTGCTCCTCGAGATCTGCAACCTCGGCAACCCCAAAGACCGCGACCTCGTGACGACGAAGAAATATCGGCAGCAAGTCGCCGATGCGATCTATCGCGGCATCGCCGACTTCTATTCCGCGCACGACGACGCGCGGCGCACGGTCGTGGCGAGCGGGTCGAAATAGCGGTTGCTCGGTTGCGCAGTCGCGCGGTTGCGCAGCGCCGCGTCATCCTCAGCGTGAAAAAAAAGTGTCATCCCGAGCGCAGCGAGGGATCCCCGGCACAAGAGCGCTAGACGCTCCGTCGACGGGGGATCCTTCGCCGTCTTCGCGGCTCAGGATGACATTGATTTTTTCATAGGCGTCATGACAACGATTTCTGCTCTCCACAAAGCGCCGCGCAACCGAGGGACCGCGTAACCGCGCAACTCATATAATCCCGCCCGCAATGCCCCGTTCTTTCGAAGGCGATCTCGACGCCCGGGATCTGAAGTTCGCCATCGTCGCGTCCCGCTTCAATGACGAAATCGTCTCCGCGCTGCTCGACGGCGCGCTGGAATGTCTCACGCGCCACGGCGCATCCGACGACGCGATCGTCTGCTGCCGCGTTCCCGGCGCATTCGAAATCCCGGCCGCCGTCGCGAAGCTGATCGGCTCCTGCGACGCGATCGTCGCCCTCGGCTGTCTCCTGCGCGGCGACACGCCGCATTTCGATTTCATTTCCGCGCAGGTGACGAACGATCTCTCGCGCATCGCCAGCGACGCGAAGTTCCCCGTCGCCTTCGGCGTCATCACCTGCAACACCTACGAGCAGGCCGTCGAGCGCTCGCGGCCGGGAACGAAAAACAAAGGGTGGGAAGCCGCGCTGGCGGCGATCGAGATGGCGAACCTCTGGAAGCGGATGGCAGAGGGCAGAAGGCAGATGGCAGAGGACCGAGGAAACGAAGAATGATGTGCCGTCCCTCCTGCCATCTGCCATCCGCCATCCGCCATCTGCCATCCGCTATCCGCCATCCGCCATCTGCCATCTGCCATCTCCTCCTGGCCTGCGAATCGCACAAGGAGTCCACCTGAATGGGTGCCCGCAGGAAAGCGCGCGAGCTGGCGCTGCAGATGCTCTTTCAGCACGACATGTCCGGCAACCGGCCGGAGCAGATCATCGACACGTTCGAAGAGTTGCAGAAGTCGAAGCCGAACACGCGCGAGTTCGCGACGAAGATTTTCAAAGGCACGATCGACCACATGACCGACATCGACGAGATGATCCAGAACCAGGCCGAGAACTGGCGCCTCTCGCGCATGGCCACGGTCGACCGCAACATCATCCGCATGTCGATCTATGAATTTCTCCACGAGACCGACACGCCGAAGCTCGTCATCATCGACGAGGCGATCGAGATCGCGAAAAAGTACGGCACGCAGAAGTCGTCACAATTCATCAACGGAATCCTCGACGGGATTTTGAAACGCTACAATCTCGCGGGTGCTTAAGCGCTTCGCGTTCGCGATCGCAATCCTCCTCGCCACCATCCCGCTCTCCGCGCAGAAGCGGCGCTCCGTTGCGCCGCAGCCGGTCGATGCCGAACAGCGCATTCTGTTCATCGGCAATAGTCTGACGGAGGGGAATGACCTGCCGGCGGTGGTGTGCAGATTGGCGGCGGCGGGACGGCATAACGCCAAGTGCGAGTCCGTCATCGGCGGCGGCTACGCGCTCGAAGATCACTTCGCGGACGGACGCGCGCTGCGAAAACTCCAGGACGAGCGCTGGTCGATCGTCGTGCTGCAGCAGGGACCGTCCGCGTTGGACGAGAGCCGCGTCAATTTGCGCGAATGGACCGCGAAGTTCAACACGCTCATCACCGCATCGGGCGCGCGTGCAGCGCTGTTCGCGGTGTGGCCCGAAAAAGCGCGCTCGCGCGATTTCCCGCGCGTCTCCGACTCCTATCGCCTCGCCGCCGACGACGTCGGAGGCCTCTTCTTTCCCGCCGGCGACGCCTGGCTCGCGGCCTGGCGGCGCGATCCGGGTCTGCCGCTGTACGGCGGCGACAACTTCCATCCGTCGTCGGCCGGCTCGTATCTCGCGGCGCTCACCATCTATCGCGTGATCTTCGGCGAGCTGCCGCCGATCTTCGCCGATCGCGGGTTTGCGGCGGCAGCGGCGGGAAGCGATCTCGGACTCGATGCAGGGCGATTGGCAATGCTCGTCGCATCCGCCGAGGAAGCGGTGCACTGAAACCGCTACAATTCGCCCGGCGCATCAGCCCGGCGAATGAAGGCAGAAGGCAGAAGGCAGAAGGCAGAACTTAGAAGTGCCGTTGGCACGGGCGACTTCTGCCTTCTGCCTTCTGCCTTCTGCCTTCTGCCTTCATCAGCGGGAGACCACCAATGAGTCTCCTCGGCCGCCTCGAAGACCTCTCCCTCACCGACATCGTCCAGATCGTCTATCTCTCGCGCCGCACGGGGGTGCTTGAGATCATCAACGATGACGGCCGGCACACGGTGCTGTTTCGCGGCGGTCTCGTCGTCAACGCGTCGTCGCCCGAGCTTCCCGATCTCCTCGGCTTCCTCGCCGCCGCGGGACTGCTCACGCGCCCGAACGCCGACATGATCCGGCGGATGGAAGAGCAGGCCATTCCCGCCGGCACGTCGCTCGTCGAGATGAATCTGATGTCGAAGGACGATCTCGGCAACGCGATCCGCCAGCGCGTGCTCACCGTGATGACGCCGCTGCTGCAGAGCAAGGAAGGGGAGTTCAACTTCCTCCTCAGCGACTCGATGGACGCGCTCGACATCGAGTACGACCCCGACGACATTTTCAAGGACGGCGGCTTCGCGCCGAGCAAGATCGTCGGCGTGCCGGAAGGGGAGAAGATCAAGCCGCTCAAGGGGCTCGAAGAGTCGCTCAAAATCGGCAAGGCCCTTCTTCGCGGCACCGCCGCGCCGGACGCGACTCCCGCGTCTCTCAACCTCGGCCTCGGCCAACCCATCTCTCCCGCGCCCGTGCCCGCTCCCGCGCCCGAAAATGAGCGCAGCGACAACATCCTCCCGTTCCCCGCGCGCGAAGAAAAACCCTTCACGCCGATCGAAGAACTGCCGGACCAGCTCAGTGGAGGACAGGCAATCCTGCCTGTCCGCGATGAACAGGACAGGCGGGATCGCCTGTCCTCCACGGCCGCGAGCGGCCAGTTCAAAGTCGCCGGCGGATTGTTCGAAGTCGAAACGCCGGAAGCCGTGTTCCGCAACGTCGTCCTCTTCGAGCGCAACCCGCTCGTGCGCGTCGCCGCGCGGCGCGCGTTCACGCAGGAAGGCGCGAAGATTTTTCAGTTCGGAACGCTCGACGACGTCCGCTCCGCGCTCACCGATCTCTTCGCATCGAACAGCTTCTTCGTCACGTTCCTCGAAGTCACCGAAGACGAGTCGTCGACGCGTCTCATGCAGCAGGTAAAGCGGAAGAACGCGCGGCTTCCGGTCGTGATGATCGACTCGAGCGCGGATCTGCGCCGCCGCCACAATCTCCTGCGCGCCGGCGCGGACTTGTACGTGACGAAGCCTTCGCCCGCGCGATTGCAGCCCGGCCTCATCGAAGAAGAGCTCTCGCTCTTCGCCGACGAGCTCGTGCTCTTCGCGGGGCGGCAGTTCGAGCAGTGGGAGCGCCTCACGCGCGGGCTCGGACCGAACGCCGGCAAGCAGTTTTACGAGATGGCGACGAAGGAGACGATCGATCGCTCGTTCAGTCTCCTTCGCCAGTTGATCAACGAGCTCTCGAATCCGAACGACATCGGGCAAGTCTCCTCGACGATCCTTCGCCTCTCCGCCGAATATCTCGATCGCGGCGCGCTCTTCGTCGCGCGCAAAGAAGATTTCCTCGGCCTCGGCGGATTCGGATTCGCCGGACAAGGACAGGACCTCGACGCGCGCGTGCGCCAGCTGAAGATCGCCGCCGATCAGCCGTCGATCCTCGCCGACGTCGCGAAGAGCGGCGTCGTGCATCACGGAAAAATGCGGCGCACTCCCGCGAACGTGTCGCTCATCGAAGGACTCGGCAGCATCCTGCCGACTGAAGTCGTCGCCCTTCCGATCACGCACGGCAAGCGCGCCATTGGTATCCTGTACGGCGACAACGCCGAACATCGGGCGCCGATCGACAGCATGACCGGATTGGAGATCTTCTTGTCGCAGGCCGGCTATGCCTTCGGCAACGCCGTGTTCGCATCGGAGAGAACGCGTCGATGAAGATCCTCGTGGTGGAAGACTCGTCGTCGATGCGCGCGTATCTGACGACGATCATCGAGAGCGGCAGCGAGAGCTACGAGCTCGAGATCATCGAGGCCGCGAGCGGCTTCGAAGCGCTCAAGACGCTGCCGCACCACAAATTCGACGCCATCCTCACCGACATCAACATGCCGGACATCAACGGCCTGGAGCTGGTGAGCTTCCTCAAGAACCATCCCGTCTACCGCAACATCCCGATCATGGTCATCTCGACCGAATCGACGGAAGAAGACCGCCGCCGCGCCGCCGCGCTTGGCGCCGAGGAGTACCTGGTGAAACCGTTCCAGGCGGGCGATCTCGTGGAGAAGTTGCGCAGGCTGCTCAGGGTGGCCTGATGCGTTGCGGAGCAGTCGCGCTGCCTGGACTTAGAGCTCAACCCGAGGTTCGTGCGGTGACTTTCAGCCATTCTTCGACCTGCAACACATAGTCGTTGAATGTGAGCTCTTGTGGATTCAGTTGCAGGCGTTCGCAGGCAGTAGGCAGTTCCTGCTTGAAGGTTGCGTAGCGCCGGGCAATCACGGTACCACTCGGTATCTTCACAGAATGGCGCGATGCCGTGGACAACCAATTTCTGACGGCCCGTATCGCCTCGTCAGGACTTCCCCCATGAGCTGAGATGTCCTGACCAGCGATATCCGAGATGAACTTCTGGTATCGATAGCGCTCGATGTCGAGGATTAGACAGGTCTTTGCCCTGTGCCTGGCTGAGCCGAATCGTTTTGCGCCGAGAAAGAGTCCGAGCTCGAGCGGCATGTTGAAACGAGGGAGCTGCGTGTCTGTATCGGCTTCTGTTCGAGATATGTCGTGAATACCGAAGCGACAGGAGGCAATGATTGCCGCGATTTTGTCGATCCGAACCTGACTCGCATCAGAGACTTCAAGCGAGCATCGAGCGACATAGCCACAATCGTGAACCGCAAATACGATGGCTTCGAAAAGCGGCCGATAGTGGTCATCGAAAGGACAGTTGATGAAGACGCCGTGTTCGGCGTCTTGCTCAGGCATTGCTGCTCGTGTGCGGTTTTTTTGCACGTTTCGCGCGAGCACCCATTTTGCGCTCGGAGCGCGCGTCCTTCCGCTCTTCCGCGATCGTCTTCATGACAGCCGCAACCTCAGTTCTCGTGACGGATGCATTCCGCGGTGCCGTTCGGATCGTGCGAAGTTTCGGAGCCATGCGCAGCAGTGTACCCGATGAGGAAACCGTGATCAGCTGCTCACGTGTTCCTTGGCGAAATGTTCGACCGGCTGTTGCACGGTTGCACAGTTGCGAGCCATCCGACAGTTGCCGCGTGACCGCGTAACCGCGCAACCGGTTAAGATGACTCCGGTCCATGGCACGCGAAGACGATCGCGCACGGGAAGAGTTCACCAGCGAAGCGGAAGAGCTCCTCGACACGCTCTCGCGCGACCTCGCCGACTTCGAGTCGCAGGGTGCGAACGTGCGGCCGGAGCTGGTCAACAAAATCTTTCGCGAGGTCCACTCGCTCAAAGGCCTCGCCGGCATGCTCGGCTTCACCGAGATCTCCGAGCTCTCGCACAGCCTCGAGGACATGCTCGACCGCCTGCGCATGGGACGTGTCGCGATCTCGAAAGACCTCGTCGATCTGCTCTACGACTCCGTCGACAGCCTGAATCGGCTCGTCATCGCCATCAACGATCCGTCGCTCTCCGGCCTCGTCGACATGACCGGCCTCACGCGGCGCATCCACCAGATCGTCACGAATCAGCCGCAGCAGAAGCACGGCGACGCGTTCTCCGAGTTGACGCTCGACGAGCAGACGCGCAAGTCGCTCACCGAATACGAAGAGCATCGCCTCCTCGAAAACGTGCGCGCGGGAAAGCACATCCTTTCCCTCGAAGTCACGTTCGACTTCTCCGACTTCGACGAGCGACTGCGCACGATCACCGCGAACCTCAGCGAAGCGGGCGAAGTCATCTCGACGCTGCCCGCGATCCCGACCGGCAACATCAACGGCATCGCGTTCCGTTTGCTCTACGGCTCGACGCTCGATGTCGATGCCGTGGCCGTGCTCGCACCTGAAGCCAACGTCAGCTCCCTTCGCAAAACCGCCCCCGCCACCCCGACCCCCGCACCCGTCACCCCGGCACCCGAAGTCGAAGAAGAGATGTCCCTGCGCTCGCTCTCACAGACCGTGCGCGTCGACATCGCCAAGCTCGATCACGTGATGAACATCGTGGGGGAGCTGATCATCGAGAAGACGCAGCTCGAAGCGCTCACGCGCGCAATCGCGATGCAGCAGGCGCGCATGGCCTCGCACGAGCTCGGAAAAATCTCGCGCAATCTCGATCGCAAGCTCAACGAGCTGCAGAAGTCGGTCATCGAGATCCGCATGGTGCCGGTCGGGCAGATCTACTCGAAGCTTTCGAGGACCGTGCGCAAAGTCGCGCGCGAATTGAACAAAGAGATCGAGCTGATCCTGCGCGGCGAGGACACGGAGCTCGACAAGATGATGGTCGAGGAGCTGACCGATCCGCTCATGCACATCATCCGCAACGCGCTCGATCACGGCATCGAGCCGGCGGACGAGCGGAAGGCGGCAGGCAAAAATCCGGTCGGCCGGGTGACGCTGACCGCATACCAGCAGGGCAACTCCGTCGTCCTCGACGTGACCGACGACGGACGCGGAATCAATCCCGAGAAAATCCGCCGCGTCGCCGTCGAGCGCGGACTGATCGGCGAGAAGGACACGGTCGATCTGGCGCGCGCGTACGAGTTGATGTTCACGCCCGGCTTCTCGACCGCGGCCGCGGTGAGCGAGATCTCAGGACGCGGCGTCGGCCTCGACGTCGTGAAGAAAAACATCCAGGACCTCAAGGGCTCGATCGACGTGATCACGCACCTCGGCGAAGGCACGACCTTCCGCGTGTCGCTGCCGATCACGCTGGCCATCATCCAGGCGCTGATCGTCGAGGCCGGCGGCGACAAGTTCGCGATTCCGCTCACGTCCGTCGAAGAATCGCTGCGCATCTACTCGCGCGACATCCGCACCGTCGAGCGCCGCGAAGTCTTCACGCTGCGCGACTTCACGCTGCCGCTTCTCAGACTCGCGGACGCGTTCGGACTCGAAGACCATCACGATCACGGACCCGACACGAAGTGGTTCGTCGTCGTCACGCGCGCGGGCGAGAAGACGATCGGCATCCTCGTCAACGCCCTCGTGCGGCAGCAGGAAGTCGTCATCAAGTCGATCGGCGAGCGATTGAAGACGATCCCCGGCATCGCCGGCGCGACGGAGATCGGCGAGAGCGAGATCGTGCTGGTCGTGGATGTGGGATCGTTGATCGATCATTTTGGGGGGCGGGCGCGAGAGGTGAGGGCGGCCGTCTTGAGTTGATATGAAGGCAGAAGGCAGAAGGCAGAAGGCAGAACTGAGAAGTGGCAAATGGCCGCGTCTCACTTCTTACTTCTGCTTTCTGCCTTCTGCCTTCTGCCTTCATCCGCATGTTTGAAGAGTTCTTCGGCTTCGCCACCAAACCCTTCGGGAAAACGCCCGATCCGTCCTTCCTCTACGAATCCAACCAGCACAAGGAGGCCCTCGCGCGGCTCGAGTATTCAGTCGAGGAAAAAGAGCTCGCGCTCCTCGTCGGCGACATCGGTTCGGGAAAGACGATGCTCAGCCGCGCGTTGCTTGATCGCATCGGCGATTCACGCCCGATCATCTTGCTGATCAATCCGCGCCTGACGCCGACACAGCTTCTTCGCGCGATCGCGCGCGGCCTCGGCGTCGAGCCCTCGCGCTTTCGCAACGATCTTCTCGATCAGATTCACACGCGCCTCTACGAGCTTTACGAAGAAAAGCGCGAGCCGGTGCTGATGATCGACGAGGCGCAGCTGATCCCCAGCAAGGCGACGTTCGACGAGATTCGCCTGCTCACGAACTTTCAGCTCGACGATCAGAATCTTTTGTCGGTGATCCTCATCGGGCAGCCCGAGCTGGAGAAGCGCCTCGATCGCGAGCACTACGCGCCGCTGCGCCAGCGCATCGGGATGCGCTACTCTCTCGGCCCCTTGTCGCTGGAAGAGACGCTTCGATACATCGAGCACCGCATCCACGTCGCCGGCGGCGCGCGCAATCCCTTCGACCGCAAATCGATGGAAGAGATCTACGCGCTCAGCGGCGGCATCCCGCGCCTCATCAACACCCTCGCCACGACCGCACTCCTCGACGCCTTTGGCGAAGACGCCGAGACCATCGACCCAGCGCGCATCGTCTCCGCGGCCAAAGAACATCGCATGGAGGCGGCGCATGGTTGATTTGGTGAAGATTCGGAAGAAGAAAGCAGAAAGCAAAAAGCAGAAAGCAGAAGAGTCTCCCGGTCTCCCGCTCTCCGAGCCTCCTGGTGAGTCGCCACCCATCCTCGCCCCTGCCACCGTGGCGGAGACACTCGAAGACTCCGCGCAACCGAGCGACCGCGCGACCGAGCAACCGGAGCCGACCAAGCTCGAAAGGTTCAAAGAATCCGCAGGCAAACGACGCACGTCCGAGTTGGCGAAAACGGATGAAGCCAAGGCGACAACACAGAATCTCGAGCTGCTCACGTTCGTCATCGCGCACGAGCATTACGCCGTCGACATCGAGCGCATCGTCGAGATCGTCACGCCTCGCTCGGTCACGCGCATTCCGAACGCGGACTTTTCCGTCGTCGGGATCATGTCGCTGCGCGGGACGATCGTGACGCTCGTCGACGTGCGGCGGAAGTTGCGCCATCCGTCCGCGGGCGAGCCGACGCCGGACACGCGCATCGTCGTCATCGACTATCTCAACGAGATGATCGGCTTCCTCGTCGATCGCGTTTTGCGCGTCGTCAAAGCCGACGCCGCCGAAATCGAGGCGCATCCCGTCGTCCATGCGACCGAGCTCGATGAATCGGTCCGCGGAGTGTTTCGTGCGGGCGGCGCGTTGACGATCCTCCTCGATTTGGACAAGCTGTTGGACAGCAGAGCACTCGCCCTGTGAAAATCAGAAAGCAAAAAGCAGAAAGCAGAAATGGCCGGCAGTTCTTTCTGCTGTCTGATTTCTGCTTTCCAAAAATATGGATCTGACCTGCAAAAAATGCGGCTCGACCTTTCGCGCCGCGGTGAGCCTCCCGCTCACGTCACCCGTTCGCGTGGCCTGTCCCGGCTGCGGTTACCAGATGGTTCTCAAGCCGCGCACGCTCAGCAGCATGCATCCCGTTCCCGTCCCGGAAAACGAAACGCCGCCGCCGCCCGCTCGTTTGCGCCGCCGCCGCATCGCCGCGATCGCCGATGAGCCGCGCCCGTTCCGCCATTTTCTCGGCGAGCATCTCCGCCGCCTCGGCTTCGAAGTCGAGTACTTCGAGACCGGCGATCCCGCGCTCGAATACGTCCGCTCCACGCGCGCCGATCTCATCATCGTCAACGTCTATCTCAAGGGAAAGCTCGGCGTCGAAGTCACCGAGGAGATCAAGGCCGATGCCGAGCTCAAAGAGACGCGCGTGATTTTGATCGGCGCACTGTTCCGCGCGAACCGCTTCCGCGCGAATCCGACGAACCTCTACGGCGCCGACGAATACATCGAAGAACAGATCCCGGAGAAAGAGTTCCGCCAGATCCTGCGCAAGCTCTTCCCGCAGATGGGCGAGACCGCCGAAGTGCCGCTCGAGCCGCGCGAGTACGATGACGCGCGCCGTCTCGCCCGGCTCATCCTCTCCGACATCATCATCTATCACGCGCAGAAGGTGGAGCAGGGGATCCGCGACGACAACTTCTTCGACGTGCTGCGCGAGGAGATCGAGGAGCACAACCGGCGGTACTTCGTCGACG
>Ga0209468_1000027_pt1 | contig 85758 bp, 80 predicted proteins | sample GraSoiAngelo_102_FD_185871 | JGI IMG/M metagenome (GOLD analysis project Ga0209468, IMG submission 185871) | Grasslands soil microbial communities from the Angelo Coastal Reserve, California, USA - 14_0903_02_40cm (SPAdes) (version 2) | ecosystem: Environmental > Terrestrial > Soil > Grasslands ...
TGTCGAGCAGGTACGAGCGCTTGTTCGTCATCACGTAGTCGATCGCTTTGCGCAGCGCATCCTTCACTTCCGCAGGTGTGTTCACCTTCTCGCCTTCGACGCCGCCGAATCCTTTCGCGAGACTCAGGAAGTCGACTTTCGGCCGGTCGATCAGCAGATAGTCGGGAGTGAGCGTCTTCGGATTCCACTCGTATCCCGGCGCCTGGCCGTACGCGTCGACGACCTGCGACAGTCCAACCTGTAGCGTGTGGTACTCGTGGTTGTTGGTGATGATGTAAAGGATGCCGAGCTCGCGATGCGCGGCCGTCCACCACGTCTGCGGATAGAAGAGCGACGAGCCGTCGCCGACTGCATTGACGACCAGTTTCGTCTCGATGTCCTGCCAGCCGCGCTCCTCGAGCTTGATGCCGAGCGAGGCCGGCATCGACCAGCCCAGCGATCCGCCGGCGACGCAGTAGTAACTGATCGGTGCGGCGGCTTCGGGGTTGAACGGAAGGTAGTACTGAAACGGCGCGGGATCGGAGACAGCCTCGTGGACGTAGACGAATTTCTTCGCGAGATCCATCTCGTCGATCAACTCGCTCAGCGCGTGTGCGATCACGACTGCCCAGATGTCGTCCGACTTCATCGCGGTCGCGAGATACGCGTCCCAGTTCTCCGCGCGCTGCGCATCGCCCGCGCGCATCGTCTTGTTGCGCGACTTCGCGCCGCGCGGCGGATTCTCGCGAACGAGATCGTTCAGCAGCGGCAGCGTCGCCTTGATATCACCGAAGATCGCCGCCTTGCCGTAATAGTTCTTGCCGATGTCCCACGTGTCGTTCGAGAGATAGATCTGCGTGACATCCGGCGGAATCAGCGGACCGGAGCTGTATTTGAAGACCGTGACCTGCGCCTGGCACGCCCAGCCGACGAGGAACGCGACGTCATGGTCGGCGAACACGGCCTGCATGCCGGACTGTGTTCCCGGCAGCTCGCCCTGCCAGTGGTAATCGTCGTTCGGAAAATTCGAGACGCTGCTGAACGTCTGCAGCAGAACCGGCGCACCGAGAATCTGGGCGAGCTCCTGCAACTCCGGCCACGCGTTCGCGTAGCCGACGGCGTCGCCGGCGATGATCAGCGGGTTCTTCGCCTTCGTCAGGATCGCCGCCGCCTGTCGGATCGTTTCGGGATCGCCCGTGAAGTGCGGCGAGATCTGCGTCACGCCTTTCACGCGATCGTCGTCGTCGATCAGGCGCATGTTGAACTCCCACGGGATCGACACGAACACCGGTCCTGCGGGCGGCGCCATCGCTTCTTTGAACGCGCGCTGCAGCACCATCGGCAGTTCCTGTTCCGTGCGCACCTCGTGTGCCCACTTCGTGTACGGCCGCGCGAGGTCGACGAGGTTCGATGCCAGCAGCGGCTCCTGCGTCACCAGCTCATTCTGCTGCTGCGCGCAGAGCACGACCAGCGGCATCTTCGAGCGCCAGGCATTAAAGAGATTGCCGATCGTGTGCGCGATGCCGGGCGTGACGTGGACGAGCAGAACGCCGGGCTTGTTCGTCATCCGCGCAGAGCCCATCGCCGCACCGATGGCGATGTTCTCGTGCAGGCACTCGATGTATTGGACGTCGTTCGACGGATACGAAGTGCCGTCGATGATCGGAATCTCGTTCGTGCCGGGAACACCGAACAGATAGCGGATGCCGAGGTCCTGGAGAATGTCGAAAACGTAATCGCGCGCCCAGCGCTTCGCCGGCTTTTTGGTGGCCATGCTCCCTCTCTCCTCTTGACTGTTTGCTGAATGCGGAACCCGGAGGGAAATTTAAGTCGGGAAGGAGGGAAGTGCAACCAGTTACTTCAAGAGGTACACGATCGTCGTTTCGGTCTCTGCCGGATCGGGAGTCGGATCTCCGTAGATCTCCCACGAGAGTCCCGCCGACTCCCTGCCATTCGCCGCCATCCAGTTTCTGATCGCGTCGTGCGTGTCCTTCATGCGATGGTAAGGGCCGCGGTGAACGGCGATCGCGGCCTCGCCTCCCGGCGTCGCGGTCGCGTAGACCTCGCCCGCGTTCTCGAACGTGCGAGTGACCTCGACACCGAAGTCGCACACGATCGGCGCGCCGGGCTGGGTGGGGTGATGGTACAGAAAGATGTTGTGGCCATCCGTCCGCAGGCTTGGCTGACCGCGAATGAGCTCCCACACTTTGTCCAGCGCCGGACCCCATGCCGAGGCAACCGCGCCCGGCGCAACCTCGCGCCGCACCGCAGCCAGCTTGCGGGGATGAACGGTTTGTACGTCGACGGAGACGGGCATTTCCTTCATCGTAAGCGAATATCGTCCGGGAGGTGGCGCGGGCAACCAAGACGATTTTCGAGCCACCTGCTCGCCGCGTGAGGGCCCTACCTTCGTCTTCTCCGCGGCTTTTGGCGTGCCGCCCAGATGACCTCGATCTCGTACCGTAGAAACTGATCGTCCGCCGTCATGATCGGGAGGCTCTCGATCTGAGCCTGCGCGATCAGCAGCCGGTCGAACGGATCGCCATGATGTGGAGGCAGGCTTGCAACGTGGCGAGCGTGGGAGTGCAGAATCGGAAGCCGCGTGATGGGTTGCTCTTCAAGGATGTCGAATAAGGAATCGCTGTCGTGCGTGAAAACGCGCAGCTTTCCAAGTGCTGACTTGATGGCGATCTCCCAGACGGAGGCGGCTGAGAAGACCACTTCTGTCTCGCCGTCGCCGAGGAGTGCTGCTGCTTCGGCATTCAATGCTTCGGGACGGGCGAGCGCCCACAGCCAGCAGTGCGTATCGACGAGGACTTTCACCGCCTGGCTTTGAATGTTTCGGGATCAAGAGGCGAATCGAAGTCGTCGGCGATCCATATCTTTCCGGCATATTCGCCGAGTTTGCGGCGTCGCTTCGGGCGATCCGCGCGGACCAACTTTGCGACGGGTTCCCCGGCGCGCGCGATCACCACTTCTTCGCCTTGCTCCACCCTCGCGATCAGCCGTGAGAGCTGCGTCTTCGCCTCGTGGATATTGACCTCGATCATAGCGTCGATGTTAGCTAAGCCATGAGACTAGGTCAACGAATAGGGCGGCAGGGACTCGCAGAAGTGGCGGAGAGGGTGGGATTCGAACCCACGGTACGGTTACCCGCACGGCGGTTTTCAAGACCGCTGCCTTAAACCACTCGGCCACCCCTCCGTGAAAAGCAAAAAGCAGAAAGCAAAAAACAGAAAGCAAAACAGATGTCGAATGCACTGGCTCGAACGCGTTCAACAGCTCGAGCATTTCGCGAGTCGGCTGCCGTTGAACATTTCTGCTTTCTGCTTTTTGCTCTCTGCTTTTCAGGGCAAGAGATTCACGTCGAGTGTGATCTTGAGCCGCAGGCGGCGATGGTTGCGGATCTCGTCCAGGGACAGGTTGAGAGGGATGCTCACTTCTTTCACCAAGCCGTCGTTTGCGCGGCGTTCCTGCGGCGGCAGCGCGGTGATGGTCGCGGGTTCTCCGCCTAACACGGGCAGCGAGTCGAGGATGCCCGGCGGGAGGGGGATCTCGATCGACATCTGCGGCACTTCCATCGCCGCCGGCTCGGCGGCCGGACCGGGGGTGCTGAAGTAGACGCCTTCGAACGGGTTCGGCGGCGGGACGAGCTCTGTTGCGACGAGCGGCACGTGCTCGTCGTCGCTCGCTTCGTCCATGTCGAACTCCGGCTCGTTCGCCGGCGCGTGTGCGCCGCTGCTGCGCGCCGAAGACGGCGGCGGCGGAGGAGCGTGCGGCTCGTCATCGTCATCCCACAACGACTGCGATGTCGACGCGGGCGTTGGCGACGGCGCGTTGAGAATCTGGATCTCGCGGTCGAGCGGCTCCGATCCTTCGAGTCCGTATTTTTTGACGAGATGCGCGAGGACGAGCTGGGTGATTCCCTTCAGCGTCTCTTCGACGCCGAGTCCCGACGTCGCGACCGACTCGAACGACGGCACGCGCTGCTGGTTGATCTCCGCCTCCATCTCCGGCAACGCCATCGCGTTCGGCAGATCGCGCTTGTTGTATTGAAGCACGAGCGGCATCTCGCGCAGCCGCACGCCCTGCCGCTTCAGGTTGTCTTCGAGGTTCTGCAGGCTTTCGAGATTTGCGTCCAATGCAAAGTCCTGCGAGTCGGCGACGAACACGATTCCGTCCGCGCCTTTGAGCACGAGTTGGCGCGTCGAGTTGTAGTAGACCTGTCCCGGCACCGTGTACAGCTGCAGCTTCGTGCGCATGCCGCGGATCTTTCCGAGGTCGAGCGGCAGGAAGTCGAAGAACAGCGTGCGGTCCGTCTTCGTCGCCAGCGAGAGCATCTTGCTCTTGTTGTTCGTCGGCAGCGAGTCGTAGATGAACTGCAGGTTCGTGGTCTTTCCGCAGAGACCGGGACCGTAGTACACGACTTTCGCCGTGATTTCTTTCGTGGCGTAGTTGAAGAGGACCATGGGGAGTTCTCGAAAGTGCTGAGGTTAGCGGAGCGCGGGACGGCGCGTCAATTTACGGATGGCAGATGGCGGATGGCGGACCGCGGCGGAAAAAAGCGAGTTTGCGGTTTTGCCATCTGCCATCTGCCATCTGCCATCTGTATCATTCGCGCGCTGCGGAGGTGAGCATGATCCTGAGGCTTCTTGGGGGAGCTGTTCATTCAGGCGAGTCATTCGCCCGAGGCTTGGCCAACCTACGCGGCCGGCCGTGCCGGCTCGCCATCCTTCTTTTCCTCGCTGCGCCGGCGCTCTTTGCCGACGCACCCGGCGTCTACGCGATCACCGGCGGAACGGTGCATCCGGTTTCCGGTCCCGCGATTGAGAACGGCGTCGTGATCATTCGCGGAGGCCTCATCGAGGCGGTCGGAAAGAACGACATGCCGATTCCGCTCGACGCCACGAACATCGACGCGAAAGGCGCGCATGTTTATCCCGGCCTGATCGACGCGCAAACGTCTCTCGGCTTCGCCGCACCCGCGCCGCGTCGCGGTTTCGGCGGCGGCGGTGGAGGCGGAGCCGCGCGGCGGCAGACCGAAGAGACCGCGGAGCCGACGCCGGACTCGCTGGCGATTCGCAACGCGCGGATCTCCGACGACGATGCGGACGCGCGCCGCGCGATCGGCGTCACGACGATCATCACCGCGCCGGCCGCCGGCATTTTCAATGGCCAGTCGGTCGCGCTGAACCTCGGCAGCGGCGCGATCGAGTCGCGCGTGATCAAGAGTCCCGCCGCGATGCAGGTCTCGTTCAATCCGCGTCCGGCGTGGACCTATCCCGACAGCCTGATGGGTGTCATCTCATACATCCGTCAGACGCTGATGGACGCGCAGCAGCACACCGCGGCGCGCGCGATCTACGAGCGCAATCCGTCGGGACTCAAACGCCCCGATGAGAATCCGTCGCTCGAAGCGCTGCAGCCGGTCCTCGGACGCACGCTGCCGGTCGTCTTCATCGCCGACAGCGAAGAGATGATCCGCCGCGTGCAGCGCATCGCGGCCGAGTTCAACATCAACTACATCATCTCCGGCGCGCGCGAGGCGTACGCGATGAGCGGCGACTTGAAGAACGTGCCGGTGCTCGTGTCCGTGCGCTGGCCGGTCGCGCCGTCGGACAAAGACGATCAACAGGATCAGCCGCTGCGTCTGATCCGCTTCCGCCAGCTCGCGCCGACGTCACCCGCGTCGCTCGCGAAATCGGGAGCGACGTTCGCGCTCGTCAGCGGCGCCGGAAAGACGGGCGACTTTCTTCCCGGCATTCGCAAGGCGATCAAGAGCGGACTGTCCGACGACGATGCGCTGCGCGCGACGACGCTCTCGCCCGCGCGCATCTTCGGCATCGATCGCCAGCTCGGAACGCTCGACAAAGGAAAAATCGCGAACGTCGTCGTCAGTGACAAACCGATCTTCGACGAGAAGTCGAAAGTGACGCACGTGTTCGTCGACGGACGCGAGATACGCCTGCCGAAGGACGAAAAGAAAACGGCGGAAGCCGCGATCTCAACGTCGCCGATCGACGGCACATGGAACGTCACCGTGCGCGCGTCGCAGGGCAACGTCGCGCTCTCCGTCACGCTGCGCAACGAAGACGGCAAGCTCGCCGGAACGTACAGCGGCGAGATCGGCAGCGGCGACGTCCGCGGCGGATCATTCGCCGACGGCACGTTCGAGTTCACGATCTCCGCGTCCGCGCAGAAGGGCGCCGAGGCGAGCGACTGGGTGTTCCACGGCACGCTGTCCGGCGATTCAATGAACGGCAACGTCTCGACGACCCTCGGCACGTTCGAATTCAGCGGGAGCAAATCGAAATGAGCAAAACCTATGTCATTCCGAGCGTAGCGAGGAACCTGGGCGGGTGGGGCACGAGGTATGAGCATGGACGCACCACCCGAGCCCCAGCTCCCTCGCTCACGCTCGGGATGACACTTCTTCTCCTGGCGCTCCCCGCGTTCGCGCAGGAGCGCGTCATCCTCATCAAGAACGCCACGATCCTCACGATCACGAACGGCAGGATCGAAAACGGCTCGGTGCTGATTCGCGGCTCGAAGATCGCCGCCGTCGGCAAGGACATCGCGGCGCCGGCGAACGCGCAGGTCATCGACGCCACCGGCAAGTTCGTGAGCCCCGGCATCGTCGACACGCACAGCCACACCGCGGTCGAAGGAAGCGTGAACGAGATCTCGCTGCCGAACACCGGCATGGTGCGCATCGCCGACGTGCTCACGGCCGACGACATCTCCGCGTATCGCCAGCTCGCCGGCGGCACGACGACCGCGCTCGTGCTGCATGGCTCCGCGAACTCGATCGGCGGACAAAGCCAGATCGTGAAGTGGAAGTGGGGACATCCGATCGCCGAGTGGCCGGTGCAGGGCGCGCCGCGCACGATCAAATTCGCGCTTGGCGAAAATCCGAAGAGCGCGAATTTCCGTCCGCCCGAGGGCACGCCGCGGCAGTATCCGGCAACACGTATGGGCGTCGAGGAAGTGATTCGCCAGTCGTTCACCGACGCGCGCGACTACATGGCCGCGTGGGATGAATACGACGCGAAGAAAAAACGCAACGAAACCGCGATCCCGCCGCGCCGCGATCTGCTGATGGAGACGATGGCCGACATCCTGCGCGGCAACATCGACGTCCATTCGCACTGCTATCGCTCCGACGAGATCCTGATGCTGCTCAACCTCGGCGACGAGCTCGGGTTCAAAGTCCGCGAGCTGCAGCACGTCCTCGAAGGCTACAAAGTCGCGCGAGAGATCGCCGCGCATGGAACCGGCGGCGGCACGTTCATCGACTGGTGGGGCTTCAAGGCCGAGGCGTACGACGCGACGCCGTACAACGTGGCGCTGATGGTGAAGAACGGCGTGCTCACGTCCGTCAACTCCGACTCCGACGAGCTCGCGCGCCATCTCAATCACGACGCCGCGAAGTCGATGAAGTACGGCGGATTGACCGAGGACGAAGCGCTGCGGCTCAACACGATCAATCCCGCGACGCAGCTGCGACTCGAGAAGCGCATTGGCTCGATCGAAGCCGGCAAAGACGCCGACCTCGTGATCTGGACCGGACATCCGCTGTCGGTCTACTCGCGCGTCGACACCACGATGATCGAGGGCGAGATCCTCTTCGATCGCGCGAAAGACCTGCAGCAGCGCGACGCGCTCAAGCGCGAGAAGGACGAGCGATTGAAGAAAGAAGCGGACGAAGCGAAGAAGGACAAGGGCGGGAAGGAGAAGAAAGATGCGTAACCACACAGTCCACCTCATCCGCCCTTCGGGCACCTTCGCCGAGGAGAGCGGGCGTCCCGCCCGCCCCCGGGAGGCGGGCAGGATGCCCGCTCTCCTCGACGCGGGGAGAAGAGCAACAAAACGACAAGCACACCGAGTTGCCGCTGTGCTGGCGCTGGCACTGTTCTGCCTCCCGCTCCTCGCGCAGTCCACCATTCCGAACAATCCCGGCAGGAAGCAGACGATCGTGCTGCGCGGCGGGACGATCGTTCCCGTCACGTCCGCGCCGATTCCGAATGGCACGCTCGTGATCGAGAACGGAAAAATTAAAGCGTTCGGTCCCGCGGGCAGCGTGCAGATGCCGACAGCCGCGGTCGTGCTCGACGTGTCGGGACAGTTCATCTATCCCGGCATGATCGACTCCGGCACGAACGTCGGTCTCGTCGAGATCGACTCCGTTGCGGGAACCGTCGACACGACGGAGCTCGGCGATCTCAATGCGAACGCGCAGGCCGCGGTCGCGATCAATCCGCACAGCGAGTTGATTCCGGTGACGCGCGTGAACGGCGTGACGAACGTCGTCAGCGTCCCCGAAGGCGGCATCATCTCGGGACAAAGCGCGCTCATTCAAATGGCCGGCTGGACGCCGAAGGAGATGATCGTCAAGGCGCCGCTGGCGATGCACATCCGCTTTCCGCGTCTGCGCAGCGCGCCGCTCATCGACGTGCCGCAGGACGAAGAAGCGGAGAAGGAGCTGAAGAAGAGCTACACGAAAGACGTCGACAAGCTGCGCGACATCCTGCGCGACGCGCAGGCGTATGCGCGCGCGACCGGCGCGAAAGTGAAGCGCGTCGATCGCGATCTCATTCTCGAAGCGCTCGTGCCGGTCGTCGAAGGACGCCTGCCCGTCATCATGCACGCGAACCTCGAGCGCGACATCCGCGCGGCAATTCAGTTCGCGGACGAATTCAAACTGAAGATGATCCTCGCCGGCGCGCAGGACGTCGCGCGCGTGATCCCCGAGCTGAAGTCGCGCAACATCCCCGTCCTCCTCGGCCCGATCCTCGCGATGCCGCAGCGCGAAGACGATCCGTACGATTTGCTCTTCACGAACGCGAAGACGCTCTACGACAACGGAATCAAGTTCGCGATCCAGACGAGCGAAGCGCAGAACGCGCGCAATCTTCCGTATCACGCCGGATCGTGCGCCGCGTTCGGATTGCCGAAGGACGTCGCACTGAAGTCGATCACGATTTTTCCCGCCGAGATTTTCGGCGTCGCCGATCAGATCGGATCGATCGACGTCGGCAAAGTCGCGAACGTGATCGTCACCGACGGCGATCCGCTCGAGTTCCGCACGAACGTGAAGCGCGTCTTCATCGGCGGTGAAGAAATTTCGACGGATTCGCGCCACACGCTGCTGTACGAGAAGTTCAAAGCGCGGCCGTGATTTAGTTTATCCCGCGCGAAGACGCGGGATCTCCGGTTCCACCGGAGTGCGGTTGCCCACGCAGCGTTGCATAGGCAGTCGCATCGCGGTGTAACCAGAGATCCCGCGTCTTCGCGCGGGATAAACTCAAAACCCGAAACCGGGTACACTCCGCAACCTGTTCTTTAACAACCAACGTCCGAAACGGTAACGGGAAGCCGGTGTGATGCCGGCGCGGCCCCCGCCACTGTAACCGGAGACGACTCGCGCCTTGATCGAATAGGCGATCCCCACTGCGAACAGCGGGAAGGGGGCGCGGGAAGGATGACCCGGAAGCCAGGAGACCGACCGTGCGGACGAACGCGCAACCCTTCGGAGGGAAGGAGTCGTCATGCTTTTTGTCCTCTCGTTCATCCTCGCTGCCACCATCCCCGTCACACCGCCCCAGCTCAAGACGGAGATCATCGTCACCGCGTCTGCGACGCCGGAGACGGTCGAAGACACGCCCGCGTCCGCATCCGTCATCACGAAAGAAGAGATCGAAAAGCGCGAGGCGCGTGACGTCGCCGATGTGCTGCGCGAAGTTCCCGGCGTGACGATCTCGCGCACCGGCTCGCCCGGCAAGACCACGTCGATCTTCCTGCGCGGCGGCAGCTCGAAGCAGGCGCTCGTGCTGTGGAACGGCGTCGAGATGAACAACGCCTATCACTCCGCATACAACTTCGGCCAGCTCTCGACCGCGGGCGTCGAGCGCGTCGAGGTCGTCCGCGGTCCGTTCTCCGCGCTGTACGGTTCGGACGCCGTCAGCGGAGTCGTCAACGTGTTGACCACGCCGTCGCATGACGAAACGGGCGTCGACATCGAAGCCGGCGAGCGCCGTCTTCTAAACGCGGCCGCGCACGGCGCCTACACATTCGATCGCTGGAACGTGAACGCCGCGGTCGAACATCGCACCGATGACGGCTTTTCGCCGAATGACGATTACAAGTCGACCTCGATTCTCGGCGGCGCTACGTTCGCGCCGCACGATCACGCCACGATCGGCGTCCTTGCACGCTACAGCTCCTACGACCTCGGCATCCCGCGCAACGTGAACGCCGCCGGCACCGCGTTCGTGCCGACGCCGAACCGGCGCGAAGAAGGATGGGAGTCGCAGATCGCGATTCCGATTCACTTCGATGCCGGACGCATTGCCTACAGCATTCGCGTCAACGAAAACCATCGCAAGGACAACTACGCCGATCCGGACGGAGCGTTCGGTCCCGAGTTCGCGCACACGGACGCCGTCACGCGCGTGGCCAATGCGAGCATTCGCACGAAGAGCGCGATCGGCACGATCACGTTGGGCGGCGAATACGAAACGTCGAACGTCGATCACACCGACAACTTCGGACTCGACGTCGACTCGCGCGATCGCGACAGCAACGCGCTCTTCATCGAAGACCGCGTGTCGATCGCGGCGCCGAACGGCGGATCGTTCGAGATCGCCGCGGGTGTTCGCCGCGACGACTACGATACGTTCGGCAGCGAAGTCTCACCGCGCGTCGCCGCGGCGTGGGTTCGCAACGGACATAAGATTCGCGTGGCGTACGGCGAGGGATTCCGCGCGCCGGCGATCGGCGAGTTGTACTCGCCGTTCTTCGGCTTCCCCGATTTGCATGCCGAGAAGAGCCACAGCATGGAAATCGGCTACGACCGCTACTTTCAGAACGGCTCCTTCATCACCGCGTCGCTGTTCGACAGCGATTACGACGACTTGATCTTCTACGACGTCATCGCCAACCACTACGCGAACATCAACTCCGCGAGCTCGCGCGGACTCGAGCTCGGCGCGTCGCGCACGTTCGGCGCGCTCACCGCCTCGCTGTCGTACACGTATCTCGATACCGAGGACGACAGCAGCGGCGGCGATTTGCTGCGCCGTCCGCGTCACTCCGGCTCGCTCGCCCTCGGGTACGACTTCGATCCGTTCAACGCGCAGCTGGTCGTCTCGCATACCGGCGCGCGCCTCGACATCACCGATCTCTTCCCCTACGGCAACGTCACCAACGAGGCGCACACGATTGCCGACCTCACGCTGCGCTATGCGACCGGCGCGCTCACGCCATACGTGCGCGTCGAGAATCTGACCGACGAGCACTACGACGAAGTGTTCGGCTATCCATCCGCGCCGCGGCGCTTCAGCGCGGGCGTGCGGTACACGGTGCGCTGATGAGATTCGCACTCTCGCTGCTCCTCGTCCTCCTCGGCGTCGTCTTCCGCGTCGCTCCGCATCCCTGGAACTTCGCGCCCGTCGGCGCGATCGCACTCTTCGCCGGTGCGACATTCGACGACCGCCGTTCCGCATTCATCGTTCCGCTGGCGACGATGTTCATCGGCGATCTCTTCATCGGCCTGCACTCGCTGATGCCCGTCATTTACGCGACGTACGCATTGATCGTGATTCTCGGTATGCTGCTCCGCAAACACATCAGCCTGAGCGAAGCGAAGGATCTCAGAGGTCGAGATCTTTCGCCATTTTCGCGACTCAGGATGACGGGATGGATCGCCAGCGCGTCGGTCGCGTCGTCGATCCTCTTCTTCATCACCACGAACTTCGCGGTCTGGCTCTCGGGCATGACCTACGCGAAGACGTTCGACGGTCTCGTCGCGTGCTACGTCGCGGCGATTCCGTTCTTCGATCGCACGCTCGCATCCGATCTGTTGTTCTCCGCGATTTTCTTTGGCGCATTCGCGCTCGCGGAGCGGAGACTCAATGTTCCAGCGAATCGTGTCGCTGCTTCCAAGCGCAACTGAGATCGTCTGCGCCCTCGGCTACGAATCGTCGCTCGTCGGGAGGTCGCACGAATGCGACTTCCCGCGCGGCATCGAGCGGCTGCCGGTGTGCACGGAGTCGAAGGTACACGGCGCGATGACGTCGGAGGAGATCCACGCGCGCGTCGACGAGATCCTGCGCCACGACATCAGCGTGTACCGCGTCGACGCCGAGCTGCTGCGCGAGCTCGCGCCGACGCACATCGTCACGCAGGTGCAGTGCGAAGTCTGCGCGGTGAGTCTGCGCGACGTCGAAGCCCCGATCGCTGACTGGGCGGGCGTCGCACCGCAGATCATTCCGCTCAATCCGCAAACGCTCGACGATGTCTTCGCCGACATCGCGCGCACTGCCAATGCACTCGGCGGCTCCGGAGCCGGCGAAACGCTCGTCTCGGAAATGCGCGAGGCAATGAACGGAGTGGTGCGCGCCTCTGGCGCGCCTGAGGGCGGGGGCGCGCCGGAGACGCGCACCACTCGAAAGCGTGTCGCCACGATCGAATGGCTGTCGCCGCTGATGACCGCCGGCAACTGGATGCCGGAGCTGATCGAGATGGGCCGGCGGCATCAATCTCTTCGGCGAGCGCGGCAAGCACTCTCCGTGGCTCGATTGGAACGCGCTCGTCGAATCCGATCCCGACGTCGTACTAATTTTTCCGTGCGGCTTCGGCATCGAACAGATCGAGCGTGAGTTTCACGGATGGCCGGAGCTGCGCGCGGACGTGTTTCTGCTCGACGGCAATCAGTACTTCAACCGGCCCGGGCCGCGGCTCGTGGAGTCGCTGCAGATCCTCGCCGAGGTGTTGCAACCGGAGCGGTTCTCGTTCGGATTCGAAGGAAAGGCGTGGAAGCGATGGCGCGGTTGAAGACGCTGTTGTCGTGGAGCAGCGGCAAGGATTCCGCGTGGACGCTGCATCGCCTGCGCAACGACGTTCGCTTCGAAGTCGTCGGCCTGCTGACGACGATCAACTCCGCCGCCGATCGCGTGGCGATGCACGCGGTGCGCTCGGAATTGCTGCGCGCGCAGGCGGATGCCGCGGGATTGCCGTTGTGGCCCGTGCCGATTCCGAGTCCGTGCTCGAACGAAGAGTACGAGCGCGCGATGTCGGAGGCGATGACGCGCGCGGAAGCCGAAGGCGTCGAGTGCATGGCGTTCGGCGATCTCTTTCTCGAAGACGTGCGCGCGTATCGCGAAGAGAAGCTTGCCGCGACGCGCCTCCGTCCGATTTTCCCGCTGTGGGGCAGCGACACGCGCTCACTCGCGGCGGAGATGATCGCCGGCGGCTTGCGCGCGCGCATCACCTGCGTCGATCCGCGCGTCGCGCCGCGATCCCTCGCTGGTTCGGACTTCGATCCGCGCGCGCTGCCGCTGGACGTGGATCCGTGTGGCGAGCGCGGCGAGTTTCACACATTCGCGTACGCCGGCCCGATGTTCCGCGCGCCGATCGCCATCGAGAGCGGTGAAGTCGTCGAGCGCGACGGCTTCGTGTTCGCCGATCTCCTTTGGACTGCGCTGGCTACGCCAGCGCTTTCGCTGCGCTCTTGAAAGCGGCGGCGTAGCCGCCGCAGTCCAAAGACTCGATCGTCTCGATCGCGCGCGCGACTTGCTTCTCGCGTTTGTCGATCTTGCGCGCTCGTCCGATCACGTCCTCGATCAGCGCCCACGTCACGTTCGACGGCTGATAGCGATCGGGCGACGACTCGGCGACGTGACGTCCGAGGGCGCCGAGGGCGGTGTGATACGGAAGAGGCGTCGGGTCATCGATATAGCGCGCGACCAGCAATCCCACCGCCGCAGACTCGACGTAGCCTTCGACGCCGGTGATCTGTCCGGCGAAGAAAATGCGGTCGTCGCGCTTTGTCTGAAACGTCGGACGCAGATGCTTCGGGCCGTTGATGAACGTGTTGCGATGCATCGATCCGAAGCGCGCGAACGACACGTTCTCGAGTCCGGGAATCATTTGTATGACGCGCTTCTGCTCCGGCACGCGCATCTTCGTCTGGAAGCCGACGAGGTTGAAGTACTCATCGGACAAATCTTCCTTGCGCAGTTGCACGACCGCGTGCGGGCGCATGCCCGTTTCCGGATGCTCGAGTCCGACCGGCTTCATCGGGCCGTAGCGCAGCGTCTCGATGCCGCGCGACGCGATCTCCTCGACGGGCAGACATCCCTCGAAGTGCACCGCCTGCTCGAAATCATGCGGCGCGAAGAGCTCCGCGGAGAGCAGCGCAGCGACGAACGCTTCGTACTGCTCGCGAGTCATCGGCGCGTTGAGGTAATCGGTCGCCGTTCCTTTTCCGTAGCGAGACTTCCAGTAAAGCTTCGAGAGATCGAGCGAGTCGGCGCTCACGATCGGCGCGATCGCGTCGTAGAAATACAAGCCGTCGCGACCGAGAAACTCGTTGATCGCGTCGAAGAGCGGATCGCTTGTCAGCGGACCGGTCGCGACGACGAGAAAATCGAACTCGCCGCGATCGAGCGACGTCACCTCGCCGCGGCGGACCGTGATGTTCGGCTCATTCTCGATTGCGCGCGTGATCGCGGCAGAGAATCGATCGCGATCGACGGCGAACGCATCGCCCGCCGGCACACGCGCTTCTTCGCCGCAGCGAATGACGAGCGAGCCGAGGAGCAACATTTCTTTTTTCAGAAGGCCGACGGCGTTCGTCGGCGAGGAAGAGCGGAACGAATTCGAGCAGACGAGCTCCGCGAGATTCGACGTCGCGTGCGCGGGCGTCGACTTCACCGGCCGCATCTCGCACAGCTCGACTTTGTGTCCGCGCTGCGCAAGCGCGAAGGCGCATTCGCTGCCGGCGAGGCCGGCGCCGATGATCCGGATGTTGGCCATCGTCAGTTCGAGGGCTCGTCGCCGGCGAAACGCGCGGCGGGATCGCCGTGAATCTCACCGAACTTCTGTTCGAAGAGCGAGATGTTGTGCGCGAGCGCCTCGAGAAACTGCTTCGCGTGCAGCGGCGTGAGGATCACGCGGCTGTAGATCTTCACGTCCGGCCGGCCGGGAACGACGCGCCCGAGGTCGATCACGAACTCGCTTGGAGAGTGGATGATGTTCGCGAAGTTCACGTACTCGCCCTGCGCGACGTTGTCGTCGATAGTGATGCGAATCGTTTGCTGCTGTTCCTGCGGGTTGTCCATTGCGGAGTCGTCAACGTTGGCGGCTACCGCGAATTCCGCGCTTCGACGAGCCGCAGCGACGCTTTCGTGACCGCGTTCAATACGACGCGCGTGGCGTTGAAGTGCAGCGAGTCCGTGTGCACGAGCACCGCATCCTCGATCGCATCGAACGACTCGCCGGCGAGATTGAGCCGCGACAGCGCGACTTCGAGCGGCGACATGCTCGGATTGAACGCCGCGTTCTCCGCGTACGCACCCGACGCGATGTGCCCGCTCGCCGTGCGCACCGCGACGCCCGCGAACGATTTCGAATACGGCGCATAGCTCATATTCGCTGCCTGCAGCGCCGCGCGTGCGACGTCATCGTCTTCTTCGATCGTCAAACCATGTTCGCTGCGCTGCATCAAACCGCCGGCGATCCCGAGATCGCGCGGCCCGAAAGCGCTCGGCAACAGCTCCGAAAGCGGACGCGTCTCCTTCGGCATCGCGACGATCAATCGATCCGCCGTCGTCAGCTCGTTCAAAAACTGCCGGCAATACCCGCACGGCGCGGCGTTCACCGCGATGAGATCGATTCCCTCCTCGCCGCTCATCCACGCATTTGTCACGCTCGACTGCTCCGCATGCACAGTGAAACTCAGCGCCTCCCCCGCGAACTCGAGATTCGTCCCGAAGTACAACGCGCCCGACAATCCACGCGACACACAACCGACAAAAAAATTCGAGACCGGCGGCTTCGCCAGCTTCGCGACTTCAGGCAACAGCATCGTCATCAAACGCGGGACGTCGATGCCCGCTTCGCGGGCGCGCGCCTCGGCTTCGGCGGCGGAGAGGATGCCGTTTACGGACACGGCGGTATTTTACTGTCGCAGCGACGTCTACTGGCCGGAGCCGTAAAGTTGCAGGGAGGCCCACACGCTCGGCGGAGCTCCGCGGCGGATCATTTCGCGTTGCGTGATCCGCAATGCCTCTGCTGGAGTCGAGCCGGTACGCAATTCACGGTGAAACATCGTCGACATTGTGCGCGTCGAAGCGTCTTCGACTTCCCACAACGTCCCGACGACGCTGCCCGCGCCGGCGACGAGAAATGCGTTGACGAGACTGTCGTCGCCGGGTTGTGACGAGAGCGCAGTTCGACAACCCGCAAGCATGACAGTACGAAGATGATTGAGATGAAGCGCAGCGATCTCGGGCGCGGTGAGGATTCCTTCGTCGTCTGCCGTTTTCGTCAGAATCAGGTGCGGCGGCACTACTGCACCCAGACCCGCATTGGCGTGCACGGCAAAATGTGCGGCGTCGCAAAGCGGAAGCGCGCCTACGACTCGGTCCTTTGTTGCGTCGCCTTCGACGAGGAGCGCATGCGACGGATACATGGCTGCGATTTCTTCGGCTTCGGACTCGGCTGCGGGGAGAGGCGATGGCTCGCTGCCGAGGGAGTTCCCGACGGAAAGAAGTGCGCGCGGCGTGGTTGTGCTCGTGTGCGACGCGCGCAGATAGGCGGAGGTGCTCGGCGTCACGACGACGGCGTGATCTTGGATGATGTACCGGTTGTCGTTGCGCATCAGCGCGCCGAATGGCAAGTTGGTGAAGACCGGATCGGACACGATCACGAGTGTGTCCGCATTTACCGTGAGGTTCGCGATTGGTGCAAAGAGAATCTGTTCCAGCGAGCGCCCGGTGTTTTGGAAGGCCGAACGATCGTTCTGCACGATTGCCTGATTGAAGGCCGAAACGAGGCGCTCGATTTGCGGGCGCGTAGCGGCGACTGTCGTTCGAGTAAATCCGTCCGAATTGCGCGTGAAGACCGCAAGCCGATCGTCGAATACGCCATAGGTGATGACGAGCGTGCGCGGCGGAATTTTTTTGTAATCGCTGAATGGTGAGCGTTCGAGCGCGTTCAATGCCTGTTCCGTCTGGCCGCGAGCGTCGAGAGAATCGGCGAGCATGCAATACGCTCCGCCAGGCGTTCCCAAGACTGCATCACGAATGGTCAAGGTCGAGTTGCGGCGAGGAGTTTGCTCGAGCACCGCCGCACGTCCCAAGTCATCGTGAGCGCGGGATAGCTGTCCCGTTGCGCGGAGCAGCCGCGCGCGTTCAACGAGTAGTTGAGCCAGTGCTCTCTTGTCCCCTTGCTGTTCAGCGGCCTTCAAAGGTTTGTTCAACAACATCAACGCCTCTTCGGGCGTTCTCGCAAGGAGCGCTTCGACGAGAGCCAAATCGTCTCCCTGTGATCGGGACTGCCGTGCTGCTAGGAGATTGGCCGCCGCAGTGCGATTCATGCCGGCGCGTTGCGCGGTGAACGCGCGCCAAGCGAACGCATCGCCCGGACTCCATTCCGTTGGCTGCAGCGTCGTAATTATCGCGTTCAACAGTCCATGAGCGACGTCCCAGCGGCCCGCCATGATTGCATCACGTGCTGCTCCGGACAGACTGGGCAAGAACGTGATGACATTACCAACTTCGTCTGCTATTACCAGAGCTGCGCTTCGCAGATGCCACGCTTCGTCCGTTCGTCCGGCCTCTGTTAAAAGCGATGATTGCATCTCAAGAATCCGCGCAGCGCTGCTTTTGTCCCCGACACCGGTGAATGCGGCGCCGGCGGATCGATATAGCCTGAGAGCGGCATCGCCCTTTCCGCTCACCGACGCGACCAGAGCATTCGACCACTGCATTTGTGCATGGAGTGCGCGGTAACGTTCGGGCGTTTGGCGTACGAGATCGGAAATGGCCGATCGACCACGCCCGGACTTGAGGAACCCCAGCGTAATCTGCAAATGCCTTACGGCAAGCGCCATCGGACTGCCATTCGCTTCAAACAATCGCCCTGCTTCGTCGAACGTAATCCAGTGCCCGTCGGAGAAGAACGAGCTCGAGTATCCATGCCCGTAAGCGACGTGCGCTTTCGCAAGATCTCTTGGGTCCGCTGCTCGATCGATCGCTCGCACGCAGTCCGCTACGAAGCTGTCTCCGACGTGCGTCTCCAATGCACGACCGATGATGCGGCAACGCTCGAGCATCGACGCAGCATCCACAACATCCTTCCAAAGAACGCGCTGACCCCAGGTTGCGAGACACTGCTTCTGAGCCCATTGTTGCGACTCGTGCGGAAACGCGATTGCAGTATCGTTGATGAAAAGCTCGTCATTGGTATTAGCAACTCGCGCGAGAGCATCCCGCGCTTTATGCGCATTTCGCGACGGTGACTCGAGCTTATCGAGTCGCGCCTGCACCTCCAGTCCCCACGGCGACGACCCATCGACCTCGAGATACTTTTGGTACGCGTCGACTGCCGCGGTCCGCAGCGACAACGCCTCCAGCGCGAGCGCCCGATTGAAGAGCGCCTCCGGCAGATCCGGATGGAGATCGAGCGCATGATCGGCCGCGGCGAGCGCCGATGCCAACTGGAACGCATCATCCGGCAAGGCATCAGCATAGAGCGCAGCCGAGTAATCGCTCCAAGCCGCCGCGGTTGCGTTGCCACGCGATGCGACGCGTTCGAGCAACTCCTTCGCCATGTGCACGTTGCCGGACCACAGAGCGGCGCGGGCTCGCACGTCATCCGGTTCCTTCGAGGCGCATACACCCAGCCAAATCTTGCGTGTGGCATCGCTGGGTCTGGTGTTTGGTGCTGCGTACGACACGCCGTCAATGCGTCCGGCGACCGAACGGCACGGCATGTCCCGCATCGCGCGCTGAAGCGTGTTCTCTGCGCGACAGCCGATGAGCGCAACCAGCGCGACGGCGAACCAGGAAGCTGGTCGTTCCACCTCATTGATAGGAGTGCCACAGAGTCACATTTCCATACCTGCGGCGGAGGTAAAAATCAGGCGGTGGATTTGGTCGGGCAGGAGGATTTGAACGCCAACCACCTGAAATCCCAAGACTCATCGCTCACTTGCTGGGAAGCTCACGATGCCTGCCTTTGGGGACTTATCGTTCAGGTTCTGGAGACTCCGTGCGCTGGGGACGCGGCAGGAAGACGTCGCCTGAAAAGCACCCCCGAGGCCGAGGCTGCTGCCTAAATCAGCGGCACTCGCCGTCTCAGTCGGCAGTAGAGACGCCGGCGCCGAGGCGGAACGTTCCCCACGGCGATCGCCACACCCACGTCGCCATCGCTTCGAAGGACTGTTGATCTTCGATGTCGCGGCCCCGGTGATCCAGCACCGCGCGCGCCTCGAGGGCGACGCGCCCGCCGCCGAGGGCGCGCGAATAGCCCGCCTTCACGATTTGGTAGGACGTGCGGCGGCCCTGCTGCTGGCGGCTGTCGATGTCGTCCCATCCGGCAAGAAGGCCGCCAAAGACGGAACTGACGTCGGAGAGCTCCCAATGATGCAGCGTGGCGAGGTCCACGCCCTTCGCTCTCAGATGTGTCGCCGTCGGCACGAATTGCTGCGGCAACCCGCTGAAACGGAACGATGCATCGTCGCGCATCCAATACACCGGCGCGATCTCGACGAACGTACCACGCGACGGCGCGTACGGCTCGTTCGTGGTGTCGTAGGTCCAGGCGACGGTGATCGTTCTCTCGGCGTGCAGGTCGCGGAACGTCGTGCCGAAGATGTTGAGTTCAGCGTCGCGGAAAAGGGTGTCTTCGAAGTCGACGGTCACGGTCTGCGCCGGCGTGAGCGGAAGGCCAGCGATGAATTCGGGCGTGAAAGTTCCTTCGGAGAGCGAATCGCTTGGCGAGCGGACGATTGCCGTTGCGAACAGGCGCGTGCCGAGGAGGCGATATTGCGTATATCCGAGCTCGTACGCGGTGTAGTTGTTGCCGAAGCCCTGCCGTCTTCGCAGAACGGGCATGCCGAAGTGCGCGACGCCGCTGCCGCCCACCACCCAGCGAACGCCTGCCGCCACGTCCGGCCACGGCGTCGCCGGATCGGTGAAGTCGTAGTCGAAATCGTTGGCCGTCGTCGGATTCTCCACCGCGATCCCGCGCGCATCGAGCAGAAACGACAGCGGCTTCATCTCCGTCACGCTGATGACGAGAACGTTGTTCTCGATCGTGTAGCCGGCTTTGAACACGAACGGCAGCCGCTCCAGGCGGGCGACCGCGTTGCGGATGTCGTCCTCCGAATACGCGCGTCCCTCTCGAAGCGTCGTTTCCGCGACGAGCACCTGCGGCGACACGCGAGCCGTATTCCGCACTTCGATGCGTTCGAGGACGAATCGGCGTTCCTGTGCGAATGCGGGAAGCGTGATCAGAAGAAACGCGATCAGGATCCGTTTCATCGCCGCCGATCCTCTGCGAAGGGAAACTTGTTTGGTCGGGCAGGGGGGATTTGAACCCCCGACCACCTGAACCCCATGAAGCCCCATGTCGAGATGTCATGGGACCTCCTTTGTCGCAGTCCTATTGTATCAGCGTTTACGAGTGGCGATCATTTCGGGACATCTCGGCATACAGCGTGAAACCCGCGTCACTAGGGCGCGTACTAGACGCGGGTTTCCACAAGCGAAAACGGCCCCGTGATGACCCCTCGGAAATGCGCTCAGCGGCGCGGTGCACTCTCCGTGCCCTGAGACGCGGCGCACCCGAGATGGCTCATCCAGCGATGCGATCAGGCTCGCCTGTACTCATCGATCGACGCTCACGCTGGTAGGTGGAGTAACCCCAATGATAACCTCTCGAATGTGCCTCGCCTGACACTCGCGACCGTTCCCGCCGCGCGGCGAAAACAGCTGAACGGCGGGATCGCCGAGACAGCTCACCTCCTCGAGTGGTTGAGCGTCGATATGGGTGCGCTCCTTGTCGCCACCGCCCCTCAGTTACGCCTCCGATCACCTATCCCAGACGAGATCACATCGGAAGCGTTCCGCGGTGTCGGTGTCACGAAGCGGCTCGCACGTATCGGGCTATACCTGCGTTCGACCGGTGTGGCACCTGGGACGACGCTTTTCCGACGCGTCGCTGGCCATGATTCTGATGTGGTTCGGCAGTGGGCAGCCTACGCGCTCATGGCTGATACATCGCTGTCGCTTCACGAGCGATTGCAACTCACGCATACATTCGCAGCGGATCGGAACATGAGTGTTCGCGAAGTCGCATGGATGACGTTCCGACCGTACGTGGCAAAGGAGGTTTTGGAAGCACTCGCGCAACTTCGACCTCTCACGGTCGATCGCGATCCGAACGTACGTCGATTCGCGATCGAGGTCACGCGGCCGCGAAGCGTCTGGGGCGAACACTTGCGTTCGCTGAAGGCCGAACCAGAGCAGGCTCGTGAACTTCTCGACGCTACGAAGGCGGACAGGTCGAAGTATGTCCAGAACGCTGTAGCAAACTGGCTCAACGATGCGAGCAAGACGCGCCCCGATTGGGTTCTAGGGCTTGCGGCGACATGGATGTCGTCGCCCAGCATCGATGCCGCGACGAGGCGTATTCTCATCCGTGGCGTTCGGACGCTTCGCCGTGCCGACCAGTTGCCGCGACATGTTGCGTCTTCGCTCTTTTAGCCATTCACCTTGCATCTTGGTATACCTGAATATATATTCAGGCATAAGAGGAGATACCGTGCCGCGTCATTCTAATCCTGGTCGAACGAACACATACAAGCTGGTCGTCGAGCCTGAACTCAGCGTTGATCTGGACGCATTCTGCCACGCGAACCGCGGCGCACCTCGCGTGACCATCATGCGCCTAGCTATCGACACGTACATCAAAGAAGAGCTGAAAAAGGATCGGCAGCTCAACCAACGCTTCGCCGCAGCCAAGCACAAAATCTTAGCGGAGATCGCGGCAGAGACCGCGACCGGATCCAAGCTCCACGTCCTCCGTCCCGAGAAGGAAAGTGTATGACCACGCCGATGATACTTGCGACCGTTTCAGGAAGTTTCCACCGGCACATGCCTGCAATCGCCGAGGCCGTCGCACAGCTCACCGATCTCGGTGTCCATGTGCTCTCGCCGGCGGATCCACGCATCGTAGCCGCACATCATGACTTCTTCTTCGTCGCGAGCGACAAGACGCGATCCGTTCGGCTTGTTCAAGATCGACATTTGGAGAGCATCACGGCATCTGCGTTTCTTTGGTTGGTGACGCCGGATGGATACGTTGGGCAGTCAGCCTCGATGGAGGTCGGTTACGCCGTCGCGCGGGGCGTCGCTGTCTACAGCACGACGCTTCCGTCGGATCTGACACTCCGACAGTACGTTCGGCAAGTGCCGCACGTTCGTGCCGCCATCATGGATTCGGCGACCATTCAAGAGCACCGCGCCCTTCCGGGCTTCCTCGTCGATCCACTCGCATCAATCGGAGAAGCGCATGACGTGCTCGAGCGGATGCGGTCATTGCTTCTCAACCCGGCATCGAAAATTGACGACGCGGCGGCGACTGCCGTCAACCGCGATCGGTCGCGCGTGCGTGAATTGCTGGGCGACCAGACGCTGTGACACCGAACGAGCTCGGATTTCCCGACCTTGAGCGCCTCCGGCGCGTGCTCGTCGCGATTCGGGACATGCAAGTGGCGTCACTCTCGAAGTACTACGACGCTTCCGTCAAGGGCTTTGCTCACAAGCTCAACAAGAAGAAGTTGTCGAAAGCCAGCACCGCAACGTGTGTCGGCTCGCTGCTCGCGACTCGCAGGTGGGATCATCCGACATCCAGCCCGCCACCGTGGGCGGGCACCGCATTCGAACTCGCGAGGTTGCTTCTCACGTCGGATTGGAAGAGTTCAGAATTGCCGCTGGACAACGTCTTCACGACAGCGTTTGTCCTCGAATGCGTCACGGATCTCGGAACGACTCTTCCACCGAACACGATCGAAGCAGATGCGACCTGCGCCACTAAGGTCGCGGCAGCAACTGACATTTTACAGAAGGGTGTGGCCGACGGGAGTGCCTCGATTCAGGGGTATCCGGCAACAGCGTACGTCACGCAGTTGGTGGTTCGAACACTTGCCAAGCGGGGCGCGTTAGAGGACCCCACTCGAGAGCGCGTCCGAAAATGGGCCAGATACGAGATCGCAAACCAAATCACGCTCCTTGCTGCTGAAAGCGCCGCGTCCGACATTTTCCAGCTCGCCTACGCCACGATGCTGGTAGCGAAGCTCACTGATGCGCCGGCAATGACACCTGACGATGCACGGCTCATTCGAGTAGCGCTCGAAGCGCTCTTTGCGAAGCAGCTGAAGGACGGCTCATGGCCACGTAGCCAACCGCTGTTTCACTATCCCGGAATAGGAAGTGCGTACTGCTACGAATACGAGATGCTCGTGCAACTTCTGCAGACATTCCAGGAGCGACGTGAACCGGAGCGGCTTTTGCCTTTCCTCGGTCATCTACGTCGATCGGCGGATGAGTTGCCACGCATAGCTTTCCGACTTGACCAGCACTCCAACGGTTGGTCGTCTGGCCACCACCCGCAACTCGCTGGACCTGAATCATGGTCCACAGCTTCTGTCTTTCACTTTGCGCACGCATTAGATCGACTGCTTGCGGAGGCTATCCGTAAGAACATCTTCGAATACTTAGATATTGTCTACGCGCCGCCGACCGAGCCATCGCTAGATCCAGCGACGTTTGCTCCTGATTTCCTCGACGGAAAAGTTTGGACTGACGACAAGACAGCGCTACCCCTGAAAGGTACGGTCTTCGACAGTTTCGTGCGACCGCTCGCGGACCATGTCCGTGAGGTTCGCTCGGGCGGTCAAATCCCCGAAACGGTCGCTACCTCCGCGATCTTTTTTGGTCCCCCGGGCACCTCGAAAACGGAGTTGTCAGACAAAATCGCGAAATATATCGGCTGGCCGCGCCTCACCGTCGATCCTTCTCACATCGTGCGGAACGGACTCGATCTGGTGCAAACGGAGGCAAACAAGCTCTTCGGAATGCTCTCAGTCGCGGAGGAGATCGTCGTTCTGCTCGATGAATTTGATGAACTGGTACGGGAGCGTGGCGTGTCCTCTGAGGTGCTGTCACGATTCCTCACTACGGCGATGCTACCCAAACTTGCGACGATCCGTAAGCGACGCAGGATCGTCTTCATTATTGCAACGAATCACATTGAAACGTTCGATATTGCGATTAGCCGCCCTGGCAGGTTCGATTTGATCCTTCAGATCATGCCGCCGACGGCCGAAGCCAAACTCGCGCACTGGACGGCAACCCGTGATCACCTGTTGAACGACCTAAAGATACCGCGCGATTTTGTCGAGGAGCACATTGAAGGTCTGACATATGAGGAGTTCAAACTGATCGAGCCAAAGCTGCGCGCAGCATCCGCCGACGACGCGTTGAAAATACTCGCGGCGCAGCATGCGCGCTCGACGCTGCAGATGCCGCACGTCGTGACCGAGGATTCGACCAAAACGTGGCACGACATCTCTGTTGAGCAGAGAAGTCGCGTGCGTCTTCCGTAACGGTGAGGAGATAACATGGCGAGCGGCGCGCGCGTTCAGCCACACCGCCGCACTAGGCAACTAGGCTCGCGAGCAGTTTTCGGCTTTTCCCGAGATTTGGCCTGTTCGCCTAAGTTGTTGGTGGAATTGGGGTAGGTTTTGGTCGGGCAGGGGGGATTTGAACCCCCGACCACCTGAACCCCATTCAGGTACGCTACCAGGCTGCGCTACTGCCCGACTCCGGGCGATCGTATCACGCGCGGCGCGTTGAAAATTCCTACGGGACGTTGGCGGCCCAGAGGATGAGGTAGCGGGTGACCTCGATGTTTTTTCTCGCCGGGACGATGGTGAGCTCTTCGATTTCCTGCGCTTTTCCCGTCAGTTCGTCGCGGAGGGCTTCGAGCTCTTTGTCCCATGCGCGCTGGATCTGGGCGATGTTTTCGAGGTAGTCGATCTCGCGCACGCTCACCTTTTCATCCGCGACGGCGGCGGGGCGGCCGCTGGTGATGTTGTAGAGGGCCTGGCCCCAGGCGACGTTCACTTCCTGGTTGCTCTCGCGGATTCCGCTTTCTTCTTCTTTGGAGTCGATCTCGCGCTGTTCACGTTGGGAGCGTTCGCGGAGCTGGTCGAAGCGCCGGCGGAACGTGCTCTCCAATCGCTCCTGCTGGTCTTCGAGCTGGCGGTTCGCTTCTTCCATGCAGCGCTCGAGGAACGACGCGCGCGTCTCATTGGCGTCGGAGTAGAAGCCGAATGACGGGTTGTGAAAGATGTGCATCCGCTCGCTCTCTTCGAGCAGCGTGGTGAATCCTTCTTCGGACTGCGATGCGTTCTGCACGAGCGCCTCGGGTGTGATCGCCGACTCGAGTTTGCGATGCGGCTCGGGAACGGCGGCGATGTTGAGCGCTTCGGCATTGATCTGTGATGCCTGCTCCCACAACACGTGCCCGTCGTGCGAGGACATCGGCGCAATGTAGGTGCGCGCGACGGCGTGTCTCAATCCGCTGCGTCCTTCGGACAGCGTGACGATTCCTTCGGCGAGGACGAACGGTCGATAGTTGCCGAAGCCGCCGTAGACGTAGAGCTGTTCGATCGACGTTGCGTCGCGACGCGCGCTGCGGCTGCGTGTCGGCGGCGCTGCGTGCGCGTCGCGATCCTGATTCACGGTCATTCCGTGTGCGACCGGTGCCACGTCGAGCACGCGTCCCGGCACGGTCGACAGCGCGCGCACGACCTCCGCGCGTTTGTCCGGGGGCAGCAGGAACACGACGCATCCGCCTCCGCCCGCCCCGCACACTTTTCCACCCCACGCTCCCGCCGCGCGCGCGGCGTCGATCGCGGCGTCGATCTCCGGCGTCGAGATGCCTTCGATCAGCGCCTTTCGCTCTTCCCACTCTTTGCGCAGCGCGGCGCCCGCGGCTGCGAAGTTGCCCGCGTCGAGCGCGCGTTCCATCTCGATCGAGGTCTCGGCGATGCGCTCGAAGCCTTTCATCACCTTTTTCTTTTTCTCGATCTGACGCTTGTACAGCTGCCAGTTGTTCGTCCCAGAGAAATGCGCGACGCCGGTGTGATGCAGGACCATGTGTGATGCGAGCTCGGACACCGACGTTTGCAGCGCATGGCGCGCCGGTTTTCCGGGATTGAGATGCAGCGAGCCGAGTCCGCCGAAGACGGGCGGGTAGTAATCCTGAATGCCGGCGGGGACGCCGAGGAGACGGGTCTCGAGATCGCGGACGAGGAAGATCAGGTCTTCGCCTTCGAGAGGGTGTCCCGCGACCTGGGACAGCGCGCGGACGAGTGTGATCGCGAGCGCGGACGAACCGCCGAGGCCGGAGCCGCGCGGGGCGTCGGTGCGCGTCGTGATCTGCAGGCCGGTGAGCTTGAAGTGCTCGATCGCGCGATGCAGCAGCGCCGCCTTCGGATCGGACGACATCTCCTGCATCGACTCGTAGCGCTGGCGATATTGCTGATCGGTGAGATGAATCTCGATCGCGCCGTTGCCCGTTTCCGTGACTTCGGATTCGGCGTAGTACGAGATCGCGACGTTGACCGTGCGCGAGCCGGGGTGGAAGAGGTAAATGGGCCAGAGATCGAGAGTACCGCCGGCGAGATCTGCGCGCACCGGCGCGCGGACGATGACCTTATTCATGTGGGTTTCCGGAGGGAGATTCTGTCAGAAAAGCGCGCGCGGTTGTATTGCGTCGGATGCAACCACGTTCGGCGCGATGGAGAGCTGCCTGCCATGACGCTCGACCTCGGCTAGGAACTGCCGGAGTGACTCGCCGCGCAGCGGATCGGGTGTGATGGATTTGAGCTTGAGGGGATTGAGCCAATTGCCGTCCTCGGTCACGCGATAGTCGAGATGCGGTCCCGTGGCCAGTCCGGTCATGCCCACGTATCCGATGACGTCACCCTGCTTCACTTTCGCGCCGCGCGCAATCCCTTTCGCGAAGCGCGAGAGGTGGAGGTAATAGGTTTCGACGCGCGAGGAGTGGCGGACGCGGATGAAGTTGCCTTCGCCGGCGCTGTAGCGCGCCTCGACGACGACGCCGTCCGCGGTCGTCATCACCGGCGTGCCGATCGGCGCGCCGTAGTCGACGCCATGATGCGGGCGGAAGTATTTGAGCACCGGGTGAAAGCGGCTCTGCGAGAAGCCGGAGGTGATGCGCGTGAACTTGAGCGGCGCTTTGAGGAACTGCTTGCGCAGCGGAGCGCCGTTGCGCCCGTAGTAGCCGAGCTGCCCACGGAACGCTTCGTAGGTGACGCCTTTGTGTGTGAAGCGCGCGGCGGTGACCGGTCCGTAGCCGGTGAGATCGTTGCCGGAGAAGTGCTTCGACGTGACGACGCTGAAGGAGTCGCCTTTTTGCAGCTCGAAGAAATCGACGTCCCACTGGAAGACGTCGACGAGCTGCTGCACGAGCTGCGGACCTTCGCCGCGCTCGCGCATCGCTTCGTAGAGCGAGCTGTTGATCGTCGCGGAGATCGCCGTCTCGACGCTGCGCTGCGCGGCCGGCGTCGCGGTGATGTCGAACGCTGCGCCGTCGCGCACTGCGCCGATATCGCCCCAGCCGATGACTTTCATCTGCACGGCGTCGACGCTGCCGAGATTGTCGTAGTGGAAGCGAAGCAAGTGACCGGGACGGAGGCGCCGCACATCGATCGACTTCGCGAGCTCGCGCGTGAGGAGCGCGCTGTCGCCGCGCGACAAGCCGCCGGCGACGAGGACGGCATCGAGCGTGTCGTCTTTTTCGATCGTGAGCAGCAGCGAGTGTTCGGGAAGATCGGCCTGCGCGGGACGCGCCAGAGCGTCGTAGCGAACGAGCGGCGAGGCGAGAATCATCGGCGCGCCGAAGTCGGGTTGCGACCGAACGGCGGCGAGGATGATCGGAACGGCGAGGGGAAGCGCAAGCGCGAGGTAAGCCCGCGGCCGCTTCACCACCCCACCCAGACGCTCGCCCAAGGCGCGACGTGTCTTCATCAGTAAATCGAAAGGTGAACCGGGGACTAGGTACTGCCGACGCGGGCGATGGTAGCAGACGAGCCGCCGAGTCTCCTAGCTTCCCGGCCTCCTGGAACCTGGGAGCCTTGGGAGGCCGGGCGGCTGGAAGGCCTATTTTCCGTCGAACGTGAGGACCTGCGTCTGCGTCTTCGGGCGCTCGCCGACGTCGGCCCGGGTGAAGCCGGCGGGGATCGCGAAGTCGGTTGCCTTCGGCTCGAGCTCGCGGATCGCGCTCACCTGCATCTCGCGAATGACGGTGCGCTGGCTCATTCGCAACTGCGAGTTGACCGCGGAGGAGATGGGCGTGAGGCGGATGGTAACGGTTTGCCGCAGCGGGAAGCCGACGGCCTTCGTCGTCTCGAGATCGAGGAGGCGATCGACTTCGGTGTTGCCGGTGCTCATGCCGCTGGCGAATTCGTTGGGCGTGAGGTCGCCGTACTTGGTCGTCATCCAGTTGTCGATCACGGTGTGCACGCTCTGCTTGAGCGGGATCTGGCGCATGGTGAGCGTGACCTCGTAGTCGACGGTGAGCTGATAGTGATGCGTCGGCGTATTGGCGATCAGCGGGCCGTCGCCGAGGTCTTTCGTGTCGGAGCGGATATTGTCGATCTTGATGTTGTTCGCGCCGATCGCCGAGACCGCGCCCGCGGCGTTGAACTCGGTGTACCACCGCTTCCCCGGGTCGACGAAGACGAGGTGCGAGCCGTCGTTGCTGATGACGTACGTGCCGGGCGGATAGAGATTGCCGCCGATGAATTCGACACGCGTCCTCGTGCCGTCCACGGTTGCGCGCGCCACGAGATCGGTCGTTGGGACGACGGCGTCTTCGGTAACGCTTTTCTGGGTGTAGTCGTACTGGATGGCCGCGATCGAGGGAAGAGCGATCAGCGTCAATGCGAGCCCGAGCAATGTTCTTCTCATTGTCAATAACCTCGGCCGATATCTCAGTATACACGGGAAATTTTCATGATCTTTGCAGCGGTTGGGCAGCGCATGTTCAAACGTGACTCGCTCGCGGCAGCAGCGTTCGGCATCTTTGCGATCGCCGCGCCGGCGTTCGCGGCCTCCAATGCGTCGCTCCAGGCTGTCATCAAGAAGGTGCAGGAGCAGCAGAAAAACACGAACACGCTACAGGCCGACTTCAAGCAGGAAAAAGAGCTCGCGCTGATGTCGAAGCCGGAAGTCTCGACCGGCCAGTTCGTCTATTCGAAGCCGAACAGCGTGCTCTGGACGTACGACGCGCCGAAGCGCGTGCAGATGGTGATCGCCGGCGGAGTGCTGACGACGTACTACCAGGACCTCGGCAAAGCGGAGCGCATCGACGTCAAGCGCTTCGAAGACCGCATCTTCAAATACATGGGCGCCTCCGGAGCGATCGACGAGCTCGCGCGCTACTTCGACTTCACCTTCACCGACTCGAAGTCGAAGCCGACGTACCTGCTCGATCTCACGCCCAAGAACCGCGCCGTGTCAAAGCGCGTGCGCCGCATCAAGCTGTGGATCGACAAGACGACGTACCTCACGTCGAAGATCGAGTACGTCGAAGGCGACGGCGACATCACGCGCTACGAGTTCACGAACATCAAGATCAACGAGCCCGTGCCGCAGAGCCGCTTCGCGCTGCACCTTCCCGCCAACGTGAAGGTGGAGCAGATGAAAGTGCAGTGATCCGGACGAGGTGCTGCGTGCCGGGTGCTGCGTGCTGAGTCACGCTTCGCGTCTCGGCTTCAGGCTGCTCGAGACCGACGGATCTGCGCGGCTCGGCGAAGTCGAGACGCCACACGGGATCATCGAAACGCCCGTATTCATGCCTGTCGGAACGCATGCCTCGGTCAAGAGTCTTACGACCGAGCAACTCAAGCAACTCGGCTCTGACGCACGCAGCACCCAGCACCCGGCACCCAGCACTGGTCCCCGTATCATTCTCTCCAACACCTACCACCTCATGCTCCGCCCGGGCGTCGACCTCGTCGAGCAGCTCGGCGGCATCCACAAATTCATGGGGTGGGATCGGGCGGTGCTCACGGACTCCGGCGGCTTCCAGCTTTTCTCGCTCGCGGCGATTCGGAAGATTCGCGAGGAAGGCGTCGAGTTCCGCAGCCACATCGACGGCTCGCCGTATTTTCTGAGTCCGGAGACTTCCGTCCAGATCCAAACGCGCATGGGCGTCGATATCGCGATGGCGTTCGACGAGTGTCCCGCGTACGGCATCTCGCACGCGGAAGTGGAGAAGTCGATGCAGCTGACGCATCGGTGGGCGAAGCGATCGCTCGCGGCGCGCACGACGTCATCGCTCTTCGGCATCGTGCAGGGCGGCGTGCATCTCGACCTGCGCAAGCGCAGCGTCGAAGAGATCGCGGCGATGGACTTCGACGGCGTTGCGATCGGCGGCGTTTCGGTCGGCGAGCCGAAAGAGGAGATGTTCGAAGTCGTCGACTACACGGCGCCGCTGCTGCCGTCGGACAAACCGCGATATCTGATGGGCGTCGGCACGCCGGAAGATCTCGTCAACGGCGTCGCGGCGGGCATCGACATGTTCGACTGCGTGATGCCGACGCGGAACGCGCGCAACGGCACGCTCTTCACCAGCTCCGGCAAGATTCAAATCAAGAACGCAAAGTACGCGGCCGACGATGGACCGCTCGATCCGGAATGCTCGTGCGTCACCTGCACGACCGTTTCGCGCGCCTATTTGCGGCACCTCTTCATGAACGACGAGATCGCCGCGCTGGTCTACAACACCATTCACAACGTTTCCTTCTACCTTGACTTGATGCGTGCGATCCGGCAGGCTATTGCGCTCAACTCGTTCGCCGCGTACCGCGAAGGGTTCCTGTCGCGGCTCCGACAAGAAGAAAAAACATGAATGCGATAGCTCTGCTTCAAGCCACGGGCGGCGCCACCGGCGCTCTGTTCCAATTTCTGCCGATCCTGGCGATCGGCGCCGTTTTCTATTTCCTGGTGATCGCGCCCGCCAACAAGCAGCGCAAGAAGCAGCAGGAAATGCTCGGTTCGCTGAAGAAAGGCGACCGGGTTCTCACCACCGGCGGGATTTACGGGACGATTCAGGGTGTTGAGGCCGAAGTCGTTTATCTGAAGATCGCCGAAAACATCAAAGTCAAGGTCGCGCGCTCCGCCGTCTCCGGTGTCGTTACGGAAGAAACGGAGTCGTAGTGCGGCGGTTTCGTTCCGGAGGAATCCTTTGAATCGCAATGTCATTTGGAAAATCGTGTTGATCCTCGGCGTGCTGGCGATCTTCACCATCGCCATCATTCCGACGTCGAGCAATCCCGAGCCGATCAAGCGCGGACTCGACCTCAAAGGCGGCGTGCATCTGGTGATGCGCGTGAACGTCAACGAGGCCGTGCGCCTCGAGACCGATCAGGGCATGAACTCGCTGCGCACGCAGGCACAGGCGCAGAACCTGCCGGTGCCGTCCGTTCGCCGCATCGACGACCTGACGTTCGTCGCCAATCCGCCCGCGGGCGTTCCGACGTCGAACTACGAGCGCATTGCCAGAGACTTCCTCCCGGCGTTCGAGATCACGCCGATCAGCGACGGCCTCCGCTTCCACATGAAGCCGCAGGCGCAGTCGCAGCTCCAGCGCGACACGGTGACGCAGGCCGTCGAGGCGATCGATCGCCGCGTCAACGCGCTGGGCGTCACGGAGCCGATCATCGTTCCGGAATCGAACGACCGTATCGTCATCCAGCTCCCGGGCGTCGACGACCCGGCGCGCGTGAAGGACATCATCAAGACGACCGCGCAGCTGCAGTTCCGCCTCGTCGAAGGCAACAGCGCGTCGACGGCGCAGGCGGTGTTCGACTCGCTCACGCCCGCACAGCGCGCGGCGACCGACATTCTCCCCGCGAACGAGGAAGATGACATGGGACGCGTTGTCGGCGTCAAGTATGTCGCGGTCCAGAAGAATGTGCCGGTCAGCGGACGCGATCTCAAGAACGCGCGCGTGCAGAAGGGCCGCGTCGGCGAGCCGGTCATCGGGTTCTCGTTCACGCCGGACGGAACGCCGAAGTTCGCCGCGTTGACGAAAAACAACATCGGCCGCTACATGGCGATCGTCCTCGACAACAAAGTCGTCTCGTATCCGGTCATCAAGAGTGAGATCACCGGCGAGGGCGTCATCGAAGGCAGCTTCACGACGCAGCAGGCCAACGACCTCTCGCTCGTGCTGCGCAGCGGATCGCTTCCGGCGTCGCTCACGCAGCTCGAAGAGCGTACGGTCGGTCCGTCGCTCGGACGCGACTCCATTCGCCAAGGCGTGACCGCGTCGGTGATCGGATTCCTGATCCTTGTCGCGGCGCTGATCGTGTACTACAAGGGCGCCGGCATCAACGCTGTCGTCGCGCTCCTCCTGAACCTCGTCATCCTGCTCGGCATGATGGCGTACTTCCACGCCACGCTCACGCTGCCCGGCCTCGCCGGCATCATCCTCACGCTGGGGATGGCCGTCGACACGAACGTACTGGTATTCGAGCGCATCCGCGAAGAGCTGCGCGAGAAGAAAACCGTGCGCGCGGCGATCGAGCAGGGCTTCTCCCGCGCGTTCGCCACGATCATCGATACGCACCTCACCACGATCATCTCGGCGCTGTTCCTGTTTCAGTTCGGCACCGGCCCGATCAAAGGATTCGCCGTCACGCTGCTGATCGGTCTCGGCGCGTCGGTGTTCACCGCGTTTTTCGTATCGCGAATGATTTTCGACATCGTCTACAAGCCGACCGATCGCCCGAAGGAGCTCAGCATCTAAGCGGGCGAGGAGACCACCATGCAGATTTTCGTCAATCCCGATTACAAGTTCGTCAAGCACCGCTGGAAGGGCATCGCCATCTCGATGATCTTCGTCATCGCGGGCATCGCCGCCTACTTCGCCAACGGCATCAACTGGGGCATCGACTTCGCCGGCGGCGCAGCGATCACGCTCAAGTTCCGAGACGCGGTTCCTCTCACCGAGCTGCGCCGCGATCTTCCCGATGCGACGATCCAGCAGTATGGCAAGGCGGAAGAGCGCAACATCTACATCCGCCTTCCGGAACAGAAGCGAGAGAGCGATTACGCCGGCCAGGTCGTCGGGCAGCTGCACGAGAGGCTCAATCCCGGCCAGACCGGTAAGCACGATCTCAACTACGACGGCCGTGACAAGCTGGCGTCGCTGCTCAAGCAGAATGATCCCGACAATCGCGGCACGAACCCGCAGGCGATCCAGCACTACGACGATCTCTCGAAGAAGATCATCGATCAGCGCTCGAAGGTCGGCATCTTCACCAGCATGCAGCAGGTGACGAGCACCGAGGGCGTGTCGGCGAACGCCGCGCGCCTTCTCAACGAGAAGACGTACCTCGGACGCTTCAATCCGCTCAGCCAGGAAAACGTCGGACCGCAGGTCGGCGCCGAGCTGCAGCGCAAAGCGCTTTTCGCGATCATCCTCTCCTCGCTGGCGATGGGCCTCTACATCTGGTTCCGCTTCCGCGACTTCACGTTCGGCATGGGCGCGGTCGCCTGCATCGTGCACGACGTCGCGATCTCGCTGGCGTTCATGTTGATCATGAAGCTCGAGTTCTCGCTGAACATCGTCGCGGCCTTGCTCACGATCGTCGGCTACTCGATCAACGACACGGTCGTCATGTACGACCGCGTGCGCGAGAACAGGCGCAAGATCAAGAAGGGCCTGTCGCTGGCCGAGCACCTCGACCTCGCCATCAACCAGACGCTGTCGCGAACGATCCTCACCAGCGGCTCCGTGTTCCTCGTTCTCGTCGCACTGATCGCCTTCGGCGGCGACGTGATCCGCGGCTTCGCCTGGATCCTGATGATCGGCGTCATCTCCGGAACGTACTCGACGCTGATGATCGTGCCGGCCGTCGCGCTGGCGTTCGATCGCTGGACCTCGAAGACAACGACCGCCGCGCCCGCGCGCATCGAGCCGCAGCGCAGTGAGACGCCCGCGCGCAAGCGCAAGGCTTCGTAACGACACGTTCACCGCACCGCGCGGCATAATCGACGGGCATGAAGCGATTCATGCCCGTTTTTCTTTCTCTGCTGTTCGCGCTGCCGTCGTTCGCGCAGATGAAATGGGGCATGCACGTCGGCGTGACCGACGGAAGCGGAATGGTCGGCGGCGACGTCGTCCTCCCCCTCGGCAACGGCTTCTACTTCAATCCCAACATCGAGCTGTCGCGCAGGCTCATTTCGACGAACGCCGATTTTCACTACGACATCAGCCTCAGCCGCGACACCGCGTACTGGATCGGTGCGGGCGCCGCGTTCGTGAATCCCGATGGAGGCGATCTCGATGCCGGCGTGAACGTCATCGGCGGTCTCGCCGTCCGCCAGGCGCCGCGAATCTTCTACACGCAGCTGAAGTACACGATCGCCTCGAGCGACAACAGCTTCCTCACGGCGTCGTTCGGCGTGCGGTTCTGATTCGCTTCGCCGTTTGCGGCTGCGCTGACGGCAGGATAGCGGCTTCGCCAGATGGCGTCTACTGCCATCCGCCATCCGCCATCCGCCATCCGCCATCTGCCATCCGCCATCTGCCATCCGCCATCAGCGAAGCCGCTATCTGCCATCAGCGCAGCTGCAAACAACGCCTTCATATAGACTCCGCGCCTGTGGAGCGGCGTCCGCCCTCGGCCGCCGAAACGCTCCGGCGCCCGAGGGCGGGCGCCGCTCCACTCAGGAGGAGAGAGCATGGCCAACGACAGCGACGAGGCGCTGGAGTACCACTCCGGCGGGCGGCCGGGGAAGATCGAGGTCATTCCGTCGAAGCCGACGGCGACGCAGCGCGATCTCTCGCTCGCTTACACGCCCGGCGTCGCCAAGCCGTGCCTCGCCATTGCCGCCGAGCCGTCCGACGTCTACAAATACACCGCGAAAGGCAATCTCGTCGCGGTCATCACCAACGGCACCGCGGTCCTGGGCCTGGGCAACATCGGCGCCGCTGCCGGCAAGCCGGTGATGGAAGGGAAAGGCGTTCTCTTCAAGCGCTTCGCCGATATCGACGTGTTCGATCTCGAGCTCGATACGCGCGACACCGAGGAGTTCATTCGCTGCGTGAAACTGCTGGAGCCGACGTTTGGCGGCATCAACCTCGAAGACATCGCCGCGCCGGAATGCTTCGAGATCGAAGAGCGGCTGAAAAAAGAAATGAAGATCCCGGTGTTTCATGACGACCAGCATGGAACGGCGATCATCTCCGCCGCCGCGCTGATCAACGCGCTCGAAGTCGCGAACAAGAAAATCGGGAAAGTAAAACTCGTCATCTCCGGCGCGGGCGCGGCGGCGATGGCGTGCCTGCGGCTCTACATCAGGCTAGGCCTGAAAAAAGAAAACGCGATCCTCACCGATCGCCACGGCGTGATCTGGAAGGGGCGCGCCGAGGACATGACGCCGTACAAAGAAGAGTTCGCGGCGGACACGAAAGCGCGCACGCTCGCCGATGCGTTCAAAGGCGCCGACGTGTTCGTCGGACTGTCCGTCGGCGGCATCGTCACGCAGGACATGATCCGCGCGATGGCGAAGAACCCGATCGTGTTCGCGATGGCGAATCCCGATCCGGAGATCGGCTACACCGAGGCGACCGCCGCGCGTCCCGATATCATCATGGCCACGGGCCGCAGCGATTACCCGAACCAGGTCAACAACGTCCTCGGATTTCCCTTCATCTTCCGCGGCGCGCTCGACTGCCGTGCGACGACGATCAACGACGAGATGAAGCTCGCCGCGTCGCGCGCTCTGGCCGATCTCGCGAAAGAAGACGTGCCCGACTCCGTGTTGCGCGCGTACTCGCAGAACCGCATCACGTTCGGGCGTGAGTATCTGATCCCGAAGCCGTTCGATTATCGCGTGTTGCTCAACGTGCCGGTCGCGGTCGCGCGCGCGGCCGCGGAGACGGGCGTCGCGCAGCAGCCGATCGAGGACTACAACGCGTACCGGCGGCGGCTCGAGAACATGTTGGGCCGCTCGCGCGGTCTCATGCACGACATCTACGGACGCGCGCGTCAGGCGCCGAAGCGGATCGTGTTCCCGGAAGGCGAGCAGGAAAAGATCTGGCGCGCGGCGAAGATCCTCATCGACGAGAAGCTCGCGCATCCGATCCTGCTCGTGCGCCGCGACGACGTCGTGTCGCTGATCGAGAAGTACAACATCGAAGAGTCGAAGGTCACGATCATCGACATCAACTCCTGCGACAAAGCGCCGCAGTATGCGGAGCGATTGCACGAGCTGCGCAAGCGCCACGGCGTGACGCTCCTCGACGCGCAGAAGATTCTCAACAGCCGCAACTACTTCGCGATGATGATGCTCGAAGCCGGCGACGCCGACGGCGTGATCGCGGGCCTGCGTGCGTACTACCCCGCGACGATCCGTCCCGCGCTGCAGATCCTGCAGACGCGTCCCGGCGTGCGCCACGCATCCGGCGCGTATCTGCTGATGTTCAAGAACCGTACGATGATCTTCGCCGACACGACCGTGAACATCGATCCCGACAGCCAGACGCTCGCCGAGATCGCGGAGCAAACCGCGGAGACCGCGCGACGCTTCAACATCGAGCCGCGCATCGCCTTCATCTCGTTCTCGAATTTCGGCTCGACGAAACATCCGCTCGCCGAAAAAGTGCGCGACGCCGTGCAGATTCTCAAGTTGCGCCGGCCCGACCTCATCGTCGAAGGCGAGATGCAGGCCGACACCGCGGTCGTGCCCGAGATCGCGTCGAGCGACTATCCGTGGAGCGCGCTCCAGGGAGATGCGAACGTGCTCATTTTCCCCAATCTCGACGCCGCGAATGCCGCCTACAAACTCATGTGGCGCCTCGGCGGCGCCGAAGTCATCGGCCCGATCCTGCAGGGACTCTCGAAGCCGGTGCACGTGCTGCAGCGCGGCGTCGACGTCAACGACATCGTCAACATGGCCGCGATCGCGGTGCTGGACGCGCAGGATTTAGGGTGACGCTTGCGCAGTTGCGCGGTTACTCAGTTTCGCGGCGAATGTTCTGTGTCGCGCCGCGTAACTGCGCGACCGCGTAACTGCGCAACCGCAATCAGCGCGCCGGAGCCGACGGAACCTCCGACACCGTGCCAAACGGCGCGGGCGGCGGCATGCAGCTGCGTACCAGCGCGGACAGCGCGCCGATGTCGAACGGCTTTGGCAGGAACGCGCAGATGCCCTGGCTCACCGCGTGGGCCACTTCGGGGTCGCGATTCGCGCTGACGATGATCACCGGGATGCGGCGCAGCACCGCGTCGCTCATCCGCTCGCGTAATACGTCCCATCCGGAGAGGACCGGCATCATCAGGTCGAGCACCACGACGTCGGGGTGCTCGTTGCGCATCAGGTCGAGCGCGTCCCGTCCGTTCGGCGCCTCGAGAAACGCGTAGCCATCCCGCTTCAGCGCTGCGCAGATCATCCGCCGGATGTTGGGATCATCGTCTACGACGAGCACGACGTTGTGATTGGTTGCATCCACTACCGGGGGAATTATGCATCAAGAAGGTCGTTGAGCAAGGCAACGTGAAGGTTGCAGTCGCGATGTCCGGCGGCGTCGACTCCTCGACGGCCGCGTATCTCCTCAAGTCTCAGGGACATGAGGTGGTCGGACTGTCGATGCAGATGTACGACAATCTCAGCAACGCTCCGCTCGACTCCACGTATGGCGGATGCTGCACGATCGACGATCTCGCCGACGCGCGCCGCGTCGCATGGCGGCTGGAGATCCCGCACTTCACGCTCAACCTCGAGTCGAACTTCCACGACAAAGTGATCAAGCCGTTCGTCGCCGGCTATCTCAGCGGCACGACGCCGAGTCCCTGCGTGCTGTGCAACACGCACGTGAAGTTCGATCTCTTTCATCAGAAGGCGATCGCCATCGGCGCGGAGAAAATCGCTACCGGCCACTATGCGCGCATCACGCGCACGAACGGCACGCTCGAGCTGCGCAAGGCGCGCGATCTCGCGAAAGACCAGACCTACTTTCTCTTCGAGCTCTCGCAGGCGCAACTCGCGGAGGCGCTCTTCCCCCTCGGCGAGCTGACGAAGCCGGAGGTGCGTGACATCGCCGAGGAGGCGGGACTCTCCGTCGCGCGGAAAAAGGAGTCGTACGAGATCTGCTTCGTTCCGCAGAAAGACGGCTACGCGAAGATCGTCGAGCGTGAAGCGGCGCTGACGCCGGGCGAAGGCGCGGGCGAGATCGTCGACACCGACGGCAACGTCGTCGCGCAGCACGACGGCTACTACCACTTCACGATCGGACAGCGCCGCGGACTCTCGATCGGCGGAAGCGCGGAGCGGACCTACGTCGTCGACGTGAATCCGTTCACGAAGCGCGTGGTCGTCGGTCCCGCGTCCGCGCTGGAGAAGGACGAGCTGATCGCCGAGCGCGTGCACTGGATCGCCGGCACGCCGCCGAGCGGCCCGATCGAAGTGCAGGCGCGCGTCCGCTCGCGCATGGCCGACGTCGCGGCTACCGTCACTCCGCTCGCCAACGATCGCTCGCGCGTCACCTTCGCGCAGAAGCTCCGCGCCGTCGCACCGGGACAGGCCGTCGTCTTCTATCAGGACGATCTCTGCCTCGGCGGCGCGTGGATCGCGCGTTAGCGTTCGTCGCACTGCGCGATCTTCGCGTCGATCGCGGGGGCCCATTCCGCCGTACACGCCGGATGAGCGCGCGCTTTTTCGAAGGTCGCGCGCGCTCCGTGCGTGTCGCCTTTGAGCCGTAGCAGCGTGCCGATCTTGACGAGAGAGCCGATTCCTCCCGGATCGGATGCGAACGTCCGCTCGTACAGCGTCAGCGCCCAATCGCGGTCGCCCTTACGCTCGGCGAATGCCGCCGCGCGGGCGAAGAATTTCGGCAATGCGATCGCAGGGTCGGACGTCACTTCGTGAATCAGCGTCGCGGCGGAATCGTCCTGCTTCTCCTCGAGATAGCGCGTGAGGAGCCGCGTCGCGGCGCCGTCGTACATCGCCGCGTCACCGCTCGCCCGCGCGACGTCCGCCGCGGTCTGCAGCGCGTCGATGTTGCGCGGATCGGCGCGCAGCGCCGCCGCGAGCTCGCGTTTCGCCGTCGCGTAGTCTTCGTGGTTGCGCGCGCTCATCGCCCGCACCACCCGCTCGTCCATCGCCCACGTCGTCTCTTTCTCGACGGCCGGATTCACGTACTTCTCTTCGAATGACGTGGCCTTCACCAGCAGCGCGACAACGGCTCCGTAGAGAAATCCGCCGATGTGCGCGGAGAACGCAACGCCACCGCCGCCCGCCTCGGTCTGCAGCTCCCACATTTGCTGCATGAGCCACAGCGGCAGGACGACGAACGCAGGCGCCAGGAACTTCGTGCGGTAAAAGAGCGAGACCAGCAGGAACTCGACTTTGGAGTGAAAGAAGCGCACCAGATACGCGCCCATCACCGCCGCGATCGCGCCCGACGCGCCAACGAGAGCGATCGTCGATTGCGGATGGCGCAGTGAATAGGTCAGCGACGCGACGATTCCGCCGCTGAAGTAAAGGAAGCCGAAGAGCGGCCGCCCGAACACGTCCTCGACGAACGGACCGGAGAGGTAGAAGAACAGCAGATTGCCGAGGAGATGCAGCAGGCCCGCGTGAATGAACATCGAGGTCACGAGCCGCATCACGCCGCCGTCGGCGGGAACGTAGCCGAAGCGTATCGTCGGCAGCTGCTTGTACATCGCAACGGCATTCGCGGTCAGCGCCTCGAGCTCCCGCTGCTCGCGCTTCGCGACGTCCGCCGCGGGCGCCGCAACGTTCGTGCGATTCGACTCGATGTAGCGGATCACATCGGCGCGCACGAGATCCGTCATCGGCGCCGGCGTCTGCAGATACGGATGCCGGAAGTAGTACTCGAGCGTCTTCTGCCACTCGAGATTGACCTGGCTTGCCGTCGTCGACTGCTCGCCGAAAAACGTGAAGGCGAACGCCAGCACGTTCATCGCGATGATCGCGTACGACACCCAGGCATGGCGGCGAATCTCCGCGTCATCGCGGCCGATGGGGATGAGGAGAAACATGGGAGTGCCGCAATGTTAACGCGGCACTTCCGCTATTCCACCGTCACACTCTTCGCCAGATTGCGCGGCTGGTCCACATCGCAGCCGCGCCGCAACGCGATGTAGTACGCGAGGAGTTGCGTCGGCACGACGGTGAGGATCGGCTGCAATGGCTCGATCGACCACGGCACTTCAATGTAGTCGTCGGCCATCTTCTTCATCTCGTCGTCGCCTTCGTCGCAGATCACGATCAGTTTGCCGTCGCGCGCTTTTGCTTCCTGCAGGTTCGAGGCGATCTTGTCGTAGACCGGTGTGTGCGTGGCGATCGCGACGACCGGCATGTTCTCGTCGATGAGCGCGATCGGTCCGTGTTTCATCTCGCCCGCCGGATAGCCCTCGGCGTGGATGTACGAGATCTCCTTCAGCTTCAGTGCACCTTCGAGTGCGATCGGGTAGTGGACGCCGCGTCCGAGGAAAAGGAAATCCTGGGCGCGGTGATATTTGTGGGCGAGCTGCTCGATGTGCTTCTCCTGCGTCTTCAGGAGATGCTCGATCTTGTGCGGGATCACCGACATCTCGTGCATCGCGTAGCGGAGGTCGTCTTTGTCCTCGCCGCGCAGCATGCGGATGTAGAGCGACAGCAGGTAGAACGCCGTGAGTTGCGTGGTGAATGCTTTCGTCGACGCGACGCCGATCTCGGGTCCGGCGTTCGTGTAGATCACGCCGTCGGACATGCGCGTCGCGGCTGCGCCCAACACGTTGCAGATCGTGATCAGCTTCGCGCCCTTCGACTTCGCCTCCTGCATGCCGGCGATCGTGTCGGCGGTCTCGCCCGACTGCGTCACGCCGATGACGAGCGTCGACTCGTCGATGATCGGATCGCGGTAGCGGTACTCGGAGCCGTAGTCGACTTCGACCGGGATGCGCGCGGCGTTCTCGATCATGAACTTGCCGACGAGTCCCGCGTGCCACGACGTGCCGCAGGCGACGACGTGCACACGTTTGAACTTTGCCCACTCGTCCGCGTCGAGGTGGAGGTCGTTGAAGAAGACCTCGCCCGACTCCTCGAACATGCGGCCGTTGAATGTGTCGCGCACGGCGCGCGGCTGCTCGTGGATCTCCTTGAGCATGTAATGCCGGTAGCCTTCTTTCTCGGCGGTCACGGCATCCCACGTGATCCTGCGCGGCTCGCGCTCGATCTTCTGATCGCTCTCGCCGAACAGCTCGACCTTCTTGTCGTCCGCGACGACGTACTCGCCGTCTTCGAGATAGATGATGTTGCGCGTGTAGGCGAGGAGCGGCGCGACGTCGGAGGCGATGATGTTCTCGCCTTCGCCCAGGCCGACGACGAGCGGCGGTCCGTGCTTCGCGGCGACGATCGTTCCCGGCTCGTCGGCCGCGATCATTACCAGCGCGTAGTGGCCTTCCAGTTCCTTGAGCGTTTTCTTCACCGCGTCGACGAACGGCACGCCGCCTTTGCGGTGCTCCTCGATGAGATGCGCGACGACTTCGGTGTCGGTCTCGCTCTTGAACTCGTGTCCCTGCGATTTCAGTCGCTGCTTGAGCGCGAGAAAGTTTTCGATGATGCCGTTGTGGATGACGACGACGTTGCCCGTGCAGTCGCGATGCGGATGGGCGTTGTTCTCGTTCGGCTTCCCGTGCGTCGCCCAGCGCGTGTGTCCCATCCCGAACGTGCCGTGCAGCGTTTTCTCGTGGAGCTTCGACTCGAGATTCGAAAGCTTTCCTTCCGCGCGCACCACGTCGACACCGTTGCCGTTGACGACCGCAATGCCCGCGGAGTCGTAGCCGCGATACTCCAGCTTTTTCAAACCGCCGATCAAAACCGGCACGACGTCACGCGTGCCGACGTATCCAATGATTCCGCACATGCTTGCTTGTTCCTTTAGAATCCGCCCTAGTTGAAACAACAGCTGAGAAAAGTTCTGGCGGCGCTGGTTGTCATCTCGTTGTGCGCTTGCGGCAAGCGCGGCGATCCGAAGCCGCCGGTGCCGGTCATCCCGCAGGCGACCACCGACCTGGTTGTAACACAGCGTGCCGACAAAGTGCTCCTCACTTGGAGTTATCCGGCGCTGACGACCGCCGGCAAGAGCCTGACGGACATCCGGCGCATCACGGTGCTTCGTTACGTCGAGGATCTTCCGGTCGTGCCCGGCGGCCGCGATCCGAAGTCGATTGTCCCGGGCGACATCGATACGACCGAGCCGCTGCCCATTGCGCTCTTTGCGAAAGTGCCGACCATCGCCGCCGCGCAATTTGCCAAGCTCGCTACCAAAGTAGACAGCATAGAAAAGGCCAACCTCGGAAGCGCGACCGCCGGCGCGCGTCTGCTCTTTACCGACTCGCCGCCGCTTCGCTCCTCGGACGGACGTCCGGTGCGTCTCACGTACGCGGTCGTCACCGAAGGCGCGCTCGCGCGCAGCGCGCCCTCGAATCTCGCCATCGTCGTTCCGCTCCCCGTGGGTTTGCCGCCGACGGACGTGAAAGCGACCGCGGATGAGAAGGGCGTGAAGATCACGTGGAAAGAGCCGGCGCAATCGGTGGGGAATCAGGGCGCGCCGGTGATCAGCGGCTACTTCATCTATCGCATGCCGCTCGACACCGCGCCGACGGAGCTCACGCCGCCGCTCAACACTGCGCCGTCGAAGGGAACGATCTACGTCGACACGCCGCCGTACGGCGATCACGAGTATCGCGTCGCCTCGGTTGCGTCGACGGGACCGCCGCTGTTGCAGGGCGAATTGTCGGAGCCGGCAAAAGTGCGGTTCAAAGACTTCGCGCCGCCTCCCGCGCCGGCGAGCATCACGCCGCTCATCGAAGAGAACGGCGTGCGTCTGATCTGGGACGCGGTCGAAGCGACGGACCTCGCGGGATATCGCCTGTATCGCACCGAGGCGGCCGGACATGATGCGAATCGCAAGGAAGTCGGGACCGTGAATGTGTTCGCGGGTGAGATCAAGGAGACGCAGTACACCGATCATCCGGCGCTCGGCATCGCGTTCAAGTACGCAGTCGTCGCGGTCGACAAGTCGAACAACGAGAGCGCACGCGTCTGGACGGATTGGATCGTGATTCCGAAGACGCCCTAGGCAAAGCATTGATGAAGCGTGTGCTCTGGCTCGCGGGTGCGCTTGCGCTCGCGGCGTTCCTGCGATTCGACGGACTCGGCGAGCCGAGCTACTGGCTCGATGAAGTACTGCACCAGCGCGTCACGGCGACCGCGCTCTCGCAATCGTGGTGGCGCTGGCTCGTGGGATTCGAGCCGGAGAACGGGCCGCTCTATTATGCGTCGCAGGCTTTGATGCGCGCTTTCGGCTCAAGTGAATTCGCGGGACGTTTTCCCGCCGCGCTGTTCGGCCTGATCGCTGTCGCGCTGCTCTGGCTCGCGGGCAAACACACCAAAGATCACGGCATCGGCGCAGCGCTGCTCGCGATCTCGCCGCTCGCGATTTACTACAGCCGCGAGGCGAGGCCGTATGCGCTGATGATGATGTTGACCGCGGCGCTGATGGTTGCGCTGTTGCGCGGGTGGCCGGTGGTCGCGATCGCGCTGGCGATGGTTTACACGGCGGCGGCGGTCGCGCCGGTGTTGGTTGCTGCGCTCGTCGTTGTCGTCGCAAACCAGTGGAGCGGCGGCCGCCTCGGCCGCCGAGCTCTCGCGACGAATCGGCGGCCGAGGGCGGCCGCCGCTCCACTGGTTCTCGCAATCGGCGCGCTTCCGTTGTTGTATCGCGGCGCCGCCCAACCGGCCGGCAACAGCGCTCCGCTGCATCTCGATCTCGCGTTCTTCGACTCGCTGCTGCGCAACTTCTCCGTCACGGCGCTCTCGTCGCACTTCGGCGGGCGCGCGGCGATCGCGCTGTTCGCGCTCGCGATCATCGGCGCGGTCGCGTTGGCGAAGCGCGATCGCCGCACCGCGATCATCGTGATCGGGATGGCGATCCTGCCGCTCGTCATCGCGCTCGTCGCGCTCGTCGTGTTCAAGCGCTGGTACGCGATTCGTTATGTCACGCCGGTGCTGCCCGCGTATCTCTTGCTTGCCGGGGCGGGCATCGCGTTCGTCGCGCGACGACTTCACGTCATCGCACTCGTCATCGTCGCGCTGTTCATGACGCAGACGTGGCACGCGGCGCGGACGGAGCCGTGGCAGAAGTTGAACTGGCGTTTGATCGCCGAGAAGATTCGCGTGAACGCACGGCCGGGCGATCTCGTGCTCACGGCGGAGCCGTGGTCGACGATCATGATCGACTGGTACAAGATCCCGAACGTGCAGCACGCCGCGATGGAAACGGCGCCGCTCGCGCAGCTTTTTGCGAACGCGCATCCGTCATGGCTCGTGACCGCCGGGTTGTCGGACGACACCTCGGTACGCAACTGGATGTGCAGGTATCCGCTCGTCCTCGCGAGTCCGCTCGAAAACTTTCGTATGCACTACGCGGCACCGATGCGCATCACGTCCCCGCCGTTCCTCGAAGAAAACGCGACGTGGCGATTTTCGAAAACGCGCTTCAAGCCCGACGAGCTGCGCGAGTCGAAAGTCGTTCCGCTGCTCGAGCAACTCGGCTTTGATCCAAAGTACGCGTGGCCGCGATTGCGCAACGGCAAGCTGCATCTCGAAGACTTCGGCGAGAGCGTCGCCTACGGCAGCGACTGCATGGATGACGCGGCGTTCGTCCGCTACGCGTGTCACGTGCTTCTCGCTCGCGAGCCGGGCGAGCTCGATCTCGTGCGGACGACGCGCATCGAGTTTGTGCGAAGAGTGATGCGCGGCGACGAGTTCCGCGCGCGGGTCACCGGTCGATAACGTGTCATTCCGAGCCGCGCAGACGGCGAGGAATCCCCGGCGCAAGAACGCTTCACGCCCCGTCGGCGGGGGATCCTTCGCCGTCTTCGCGGCTCAGGATGACACGAGCGCGCGCAATCTCTCGGGATCGCCCGTCGGCTCTTCGCAGGCGTAGCCGAAACAAACGTACGCCATCACGCGATCCTGCGGACGCTCGTGCATGAGCGGCAGATCGGCGGACGACGATCCCGCGACGAGCACGCGATGCGGAAGGAACGTTTCGCCGACCACGCGTTGCAGCGCAGCGATGTCGTCGCCGGTGATCGCGATTTCTTTCGGCTGTCCCGCGCGCCACTCCGCGACGCCTGACAGGAACCCGAAGCCGGACGGATATTTCTCCGCGAGCGGCCAGATCGACTCGAGCGCTTCGGTCGCGACGCGCGCGTACTCTTCGTTCGCGAACAACAGCGCGTGGCGCAGCAGCACGTCGCACGCGACCGAGGTGCCGCCGGGCGTTGCGTTGTCGAAGAGATCTTTCGGACGCGTGATCAACTGTTCGCCGTCGCTCGGCGTGTCGAAGAATCCGCCGTTCTCGTCGTCGCGGAAACGCGCGAGCATTTCATCGACGAGACCGCGTGCGTGATCGAGGTAGCGTCGCTCGTGCGTCGCCTCGTACGCGAGCGTCAGCCCCCACGCGACGCCGGAGTAGTCCTCGAGGAGCGCCGGGATCCTTCCCGTACGAAGGAGAGCGGGCGTCCCGCCCGCCCCCGGGGAGGCGGGCGGGACGCCCGCTCTCCTCATCAAAAAGTCGGCGTTCTTGCGCACGACGTCATCGTATTTTCCGAACGCGAGCGCCGCTTCCGCGAACGCGGCGAGCATCCAGCCGTTCCAGCCCGACAGAATCTTCTCGTCGCGCGCAGGCGGTACGCGCTGCGCACGCACGCCGTACAACTTGCACTTTGCGCGCGCGACGAGGTCCGCGTGTGGACCGGGATCGCCCTGCAGGTTGAGGATGTTGTGTCCTTCCCAATTGCCGTGCTCCGTGACGTCGTACAGCGCGCAGAACACGCGCCCTTCTTCCTCCCCGAGAATCTCCATCACCTCGGCGCGCGACCAGACGTAAAACTTCCCTTCTTCCCCTTCCGAGTCCGCGTCCATCGTCGAATAGAAGCCGCCGTCGGGCGACGTCATCTCGCGCTGCACGTAGCCGAGGATCTCGTTCGCGATCTGCGCGAAGAAGGGGTCCTTCGTCCACTGCCACGCGCGCGTGTAGAGGCGCGCGAGCAGCGCGTTGTCGTACAGCATCTTCTCGAAGTGCGGCACGAGCCAGCGCGCGTCGACGGAGTAGCGATGAAAGCCGCCGCCGATCTGGTCGTACATGCCGCCGCGCGCCATCTTCGTCAGCGTGTGCGTGACGATCTCGTGGAGGTCAGGCAATCCTGCCTGACCGGACAGGTGGGATCGCCTGTCCCCCACCTGCATCAGAAAATCGAGCGACATCGACGGCGGGAACTTCGGCGCGCCGCCGAATCCGCCGTTCTCGGAGTCGTAACTCGCTGCGATGCGCGCGGCCGCGCGATCGAGTCCGTCGCGATCGATCGGCTGCGCGGCTTTCGGCGTGCGCATCGAGCTGCTGATCGCCTGCCGCACTTCGTCCGACGCCGCCTCGACTTCCTGTCGCCGCTCGCGAAACGCGCCGGCCACGTGCTCGAGCACGCGCGAGAATCCCGGCATGCCGTGCCGGTCCTCCGGCGGAAAATACGTACCCCCGAAAAACGGGACGGCCGACGGCGTGAGAAACATCGACATCGGCCAGCCACCGTGTCCCGTCATCATCTGCACGGCCTGCATGTAGATCGAGTCGATGTCCGGCCGCTCCTCGCGATCGACTTTGATCGACACGAACTCGCGATTGAGAATCGCCGCGGTGTCGTCGTTCTCGAACGACTCGCGCTCCATCACGTGGCACCAGTGACACGCCGAGTAGCCGATCGAGAGAAACAGCGGCTTGTCTTCCGCGCGCGCCTTGGCGAACGCCTCCTCGCCCCACGGAAACCAGTCGACGGGGTTGTGCGCGTGCTGCAGCAGATAGGGCGAGGTTTCGTTGGCGAGACGGTTCATTTGTTTGGTTTTGGTTTCTCTCTGAGTTTATCCCGCGCGCAGACGCGGGATCTCTGGTTATACCGCGACGAGAATTACCAATGTCGGTGCACGTGCGGCGCCAGTGGCACCCGGCAGCGCGGTGTAACCGGAGATCCCGCGTCTGCGCGCGGGATAAACTTGAAAAGCGACTACACAGCGGGCCGCTGGATCACCTCCAGAAGAGCGGCCGGAAACGCACGCATCTCGAAGTATTCGCTCTCCAGCTCTTCGACCTGGAAGCGGTCGAGGCCGGAGTTCGAGAGAAAGTCGTTGCGCAGGCGCGCGTCCTGTTCGTCGACGATGCGCGGCAGAAGCTGGTTGATGTAGAACGCCTCGAGGCGGATCTTGGTGATCACTTCTTCGAGCAGCGTGTCCGTCACGAGATCATGCAGCTGGCGGTCGTGCGCGATCTCTCCCCGGATTTCTCTTCGGAACGTCTCGCGTCCCTCGGCGGTATTGAGCTCGAGATAGAAATTCGCCATCCGCCGCCGCGCGAGGTTGTACGCGGCAAAGTACGCGCGCTCGTGCAGGTTGAGCCGCGCGATCGACGTCACGACGTCGGCGATCGATGCCTCGTTGTTCTCGATCGAGATGAGGCCGAGGGTGAGCGCGTAGAGTTTTTTCTTTCCGTACGCGAGCGCGTATTCGTTGTTGACGACCGGATCGATGAAGAGCTGCTGGAACAAGCCGCGCTGCATCTTCTCGAAGACCTGCATGTTGCCGAGAAGAGAGCGGACCTGTTCCGGCGTCAGCTCGACGTCGTCCATGAACGCGAGCTTGTTGACGAGCGTCGTCGTGTGATCGATGCGGTCGAAGAGCGTGACCAGCTCGCCGAATGATTCGAGCCGCTCGTAGTCTTCTTCCTCGCGTCCGATCTCGTCGATCAGGCGTCCCGTTTCGAGCAGCAGTTCCTCGAAGGTCTGATCGCGATTCGCGGCCGCTTTCTGCTTGTTGTCCATCAGCTGCACGAGATCGAGCGACGACAGCTTGCGCGTGATGTTGCGGCCCAACAGGAAGCCGCCGAGGATCTCGCGCGTGGAGCGGATGTAATCGGGCTCGTCGATTTTGTGTGCGACGGCGCGCGGCTCCTGCAGCACGATCTCTTCGAGCGTGTCGAAAATCGAGAGCGGCACATCGTTGCGCAGCGACAGCGTGCGCAGGCGCATCAGGCGCGCGCGCGCCGAGGAGTCGATCGTCGAGCCGGCGCACGACGCAAGGATGCGCTTGTATTCGTCGATCAGTTCCTGATTGTCGGGATGGTGATAGATGACGTCGATCTGGATGCGCTCGCGCTGATACGGCTCGATCGGCAGCTCTCCGAGCGCGGACGAGACGTCATCGAGCGAGCGCGTCGACGCGTATGCCTTCTCGCAAATCTCCGCGAACTTCTGGTTCGCGCGATGGACCGCGCGTACGACCACGATCGTCGTCTGCGGCTCGTTGAGCGCCTCCAGGATCTCCTGCGCGAGCGCGAGAAAGTTTCCATTCGCGACTTTCTTCGAGCGCTTGAGCAGCTTGCCGATCGATTTCAGCGTCGCTTCCTGCCGGTCGCCGACGTCCGCGTATTTCTTGCGATCGTCGAGAAAGAACAAGTAGTTCGCGACGGCGTTGCCTTGCAGGAACAGGTTGTCCCAGCGCTCGAAGCCTTCGGTGTTGGTCGTGAAGTGCAGCTCGTGACGCGAGTCGACCATCGTTCCGAACAGAACGAGGCGATTCACGACTTCGTCGTTCAGGAGATCGCCGACGGGCAGATGTCCGCCGAACATGTACTCGCCGAAGATCCCGCCGTTCCCGCGGAACCGCACGCCCTCGGGGTTGAGCACGATCTCCGACGTGCCGCCGAAGTAGCGCACGACGTCGCCGCGCTTGCTCGCGATCTGCTCGAAGAAGAAACGCTTTTCGACGTCGAGACCCGCGACGACGGCGAAGTATTCGATGGTCGTTCCGAGAAAGCCGTGATGGACGATCGCGCGGATCACAGGCCGATTCTAGAGAATCGGGATTGAGGATTGTGGATTGAGGATTGAGGAAGTCGTTCCGGCCTAGCCTCAATCCTCAATTCTCAATCCTCAATTCTCAATCCTCAATTCGCGCCGTCACGCGCGTGGATGCGCCTTCTTGTACACCGCGATCAGCTGCCAGTCATTCAGGTGCGTGTACTTCTGCGTCGTCGAGAGCGACGCGTGGCCGAGGAGCTCCTGGATCGCGCGGAGGTCGGCGCCGGCGGTGAGGAGGTGGGTGGCGAATGAATGGCGCATGGTATGCGGCGAGATTCCGGAGCGCAGCGCGGCTTTACGAAGGTAGCCGTCGAAAAGGCGGTGCACGCTGCGCGTCGTGATGCGGCCGCCGCGGTAGTTGACGAACAGCGCCTGCTCTTCGGGATCGTCGGTCAGCTCGCCGCGCTTCGCGAGATACGCGCGCAACGCGGCTTCCGCCTTCGATCCGAACGGCACGATGCGCTCCTTCGATCCCTTGCCGTGCACTTTCACGAGGCGCGAGCGCAGCTCCAGATCGTCGATGTCGATCCCCACGACTTCGCTGATGCGCAGGCCGGACGCGTACATCAGCTCCATCCACGCCGCGTCGCGAACGCCGAGCGTCGACTCGCGGTCGGGTTGTTCGATGAGCAGCGCGACGTCGGACGTCTGCATGACCGCGGGGAGATGTTTCTCGCGTTTCGGAGTCGCGACCATGCGCGCGGGATTCGCCTCGACGATTCCCTCGCGCACGAGCCACTTGAAAAACGTGCGCATCGCGGAAAGATGCCGCGCCATGGAGGCGCGGCTCAGTTTACGGCGCGAGAGATGCGCGAGGTACGAGCGCACCGCGAGGTGATCGACACGGCGCAGGTCGAGCTCCTCGCGCGCCATCGTGAAGTAGTCGTTGCAGAGAAACGCGGTGAGCGACTCGAGGTCGTCGCGGTAGGCGGTGACGGTGTTCGGCGAGACATTCCGCTCGTACGTGAGGTAATCGAGAAAGCTGCCGATTTCGTTCGTCACACCCGCCCTCCGCTACTTCCGTCATCCTGAGCCGGCGAAGCGCGGCGAAGGATCTCAGTCTACGTAACGTGAGATCCTTCGGCCTCTGCGGGCCTCAGGATGACCTGCTCCGCACGTCAGTTTACGCTCGCCGTCACCACAACCACCAATGCTTTGTCGCGCATCGTCGTCGTTCCGATGACGACCTTTTCACCCTGACGGATCGACACCGGCGTGTTGAAGCCGACCGACTGGTACTGAATGTTGTTCGTGCCGACGTCGATCGGCACGCGCATCGAGAAGTTGAAGTCGTCGATGTCGATCGTCGAATGCGTCGGGTCCGCGGACGTGATCTTGCGCAGGCTGTACTCGTAGAAAACCGGACGGTCCTGCGAGGCGGTCATGCCGAGGAGCGTCGGCTCGGCGACGCCGGAGCCGCGGATGCCGTTGCCGAGCGTCGTGCGATTCACCATCGACGTCATGAGCCCGTAGTAGCTGTAGCGCAGCGTCGACTGCAGCTGTTTGACAACCGGCGCGAGCTCGTCGGGCAGCGCAGCGTTCGCCAGCGGCGTCTTCGATGCGATGAGCACCGAGATCTTCATCTCGATGTCCGCGCTTTTCGGTGCGGGCTTGTCGAGACGCTTGATCGCGTCTTCCATCGCCGCGAGATTTTCCGGAAAGTCGCGCGCGGTGATCGTGCGCAGCTCTTCGTTGATGCTGATTTCCGCGCCTTTGAATCCGCTGCCGAGCAGCTTGATCGCGCCGGCGATCGAGCGCACGTCGCCGTTCTGGATCGTGAAGATCTTGTTCTTGTACTCCTTGATGTTGTTGAACTCGTCCTCGGCCGGTTTCTGGTTTTGCGCGAAGGCCGCGAACGAGAGAAAGACGATCAATGCAATGCGTTTCATGAATTCTCCTTCGGAACGATCCAGATGATGCGGACATCGGGATCGGCAGTGTGGATTTCGATGCGGGAGACGGCGACTTGGGGTGTCAATTCCTTGACATGATGCCGATGGACTTTGTGGTGACCGCTGCCCCCAGCGGTCACGCCGCCGCTCGTGGCGGCGGCAACGGTGCTACGCACCGTGTAACCGCTGGGGGCAGCGGTCACCACAAAGGCAGCGCGCGTAACACCGGAAGGCGCCTGTGGTGGTTGCGAAGGAATCAACGCGAGCACCGCGAGCGCCGCGGCGACGAACGCGCTCGCAAACCGGAACACCCACGCCCTTCGCTGCTGACGGCGCGCAATCTCCGACCGCACGCGTGCACGCACGGCGGCGAAGTCGAATTCGGTCAGCGGGCAGTCGTCGCGCAGATGTTGCAGGTTCATCGCTGCATCCCTTCGATGATCTTGCGCAGCTTGGCGCGCGCGCGGCTCAGCTGCACGCGCACGGTCGCGATGTTGTTGCCCATCGCGGCGGCGACTTCGTCGGTCGGCAATCCTTCGACGTCGCGCAGCAGGATCGCCGCGCGCTCGCGCGGCGCGAGCGTGTCGATCGCCTGCGTCAGCAGCGCGCGGTTGCTGCGTTGAATGAGCACGTCTTCGATCGACGCCGCGTCGAACGTAAGTTCGGGAAGCGGAGCAGTCGGACGCCGGCGCCGCCGTAGATCGATGCAGGCGTTGACGGTGATGCGTGAGAGCCACGCGACGAAGTCTTTCTTCTCGTCGAATTTGCCGAGGTAGCGGAAGAGGCGCAAGAACGTTTCCTGCATCGCGTCTTTCACTTCCTCGGCGTCGCCGAGGATCCGCCACGCGATCTGGGCGACGCGCCGCTCCGTCAGCACCATGATTTCCTCGAAGGCCGTGCCGTCGCCCGAGCGTGCGGCTCGGATCGTTTGCAACAGCGCCGGCGTATTTGCTGTGGTTTCCGGTTCATCGATCACTAAGGTCTCGGCGGTCATTTCTGCCGTCTCACCCTCATGTACCGATGCACCCGCAAAAACGCTTACTCGCACCGCACGTTTCGACGCGCGGTGAGCGGCTGCCGTTCTGTGTTACGGTACGCGTCCTCTCTCGGAGGCTGCATGTCAGAGTCCCACGGACCGTTGAAAAAGACCCCGCTGAACGCAGTCGAGAAGGAGCTCGGCGGCAAGATGGTCGACTTCGGCGGATGGGAGCTTCCCGTCCAGTACAGCGGCATCCTCGAGGAGCACGAGGCCGTGCGCACGAAGGCCGGCGTGTTCGACGTCTCGCACATGGGCGAGATCACGGTCAAAGGCCCGCAGGCGCTCGAGTTTTTGCAGAAGACGACGTCGAACGACGTTTCGCAGCTGACCGACGGACGCGCGCAGTACACCGGCCTGCTTTATCCGAACGGCACGTTCGTCGACGACATCATCATCTACCGCATCGCCGAGCACGAGTACTTCATCGTCGTCAACGCATCCAACGCCGACAAAGACCTCGCCTGGTTCCGCTCGCAGCAGGAAATCCTCGACGTCGCGGTCGTGAACGAGAGCGCGAACTGGGCGCAGCTCGCGATCCAGGGTCCGGACGCGGAGAAGAAACTGCAGCCGCTGACCGACATTCATCTCTCGAAGATCAAGTACTACCGCTTCGAGCGCGGCAACGTCGATCACGCGCCGGCGATCGTCTCGCGCACCGGCTACACCGGCGAGGACGGATTCGAGGTCTACATCGCGCCCGATCACGCGCCGAAGCTGATGAAGAAGCTCGTGCACGAAGGCGTCAAGCCGTGCGGCCTCGGCGCGCGCGACACGCTGCGCCTCGAGGCGAAGATGGCGCTGTACGGCAACGACATCGACGACACCACGACCCCGATCCAGGCCGATCTCGCGTGGATCGTGAAGCTCGACAAGGGCGCGTTCAACGGACACGACGTGCTGGCGAAGGAAAAGGCGGACGGGCCGCCGCGCAAGCTCGTCGGATTCGAGCTGCTCGACCGCGGCATCGCCCGCCACGGATTCAAGATCGTCGAGGGCGGCAAAGAGATCGGGGTCGTCACCAGCGGCACGCATTCGCCGACGTTGAAAAAATCGATCGGTCTCGCGTATCTTCCGCTCGACAAATCAGCCCAAGGCAGCGAATTCACGATCGACATTCGCGGCAAAGAAGCCCGGGCCCGGGTCGTCCCAACGCCTTTCTACAAACGCGCGAAATGACGCGCGGTCAAGGAGTACCGCAGATGTCCAGCTCGATTCCCGAAGACAACCGCTATGCCAAGAGCCACGAGTACGCGCACGCCGAAGGCGACGTCGCGATGGTCGGCATCACCGAGTACGCGCAGAAAGAGCTCGGCGACGTCGTGATGGTCGAGCTGCCCGCGGTTGGCACGCAGATCGATGCGAACGAAGAGATGGGCACGATCGAGTCGGTCAAAGCCGTCTCCGATCTCTTCGCGCCGGTGTCCGGCGAAGTGATCGAGATCAACGAAGCGCTCACCGAAAAGCCCGACCTGGTCAACACCGACCCGTACGGCGACGGCTGGCTCGTGAAGATTCGCATGAGCGATCCGAGCGAACTGGACGAGCTGATGGGGGCGGATGAATACGACGAGTACATCGAGGCTGAGAGCGCGAAGTGAACCTTCCTGATCCCATCGATCCCGGTTCTTCCCATCGGTACATCTCCAACGCGGGTGAAGACATCCGCGAAATGCTCGCGACGATCGGCATCGACTCGATCGATCGTCTGTTCGACTCGATCCCCGCCGACGTCAAGCTCGACGACCTGCTGAACATCCCCGGCCCGTGGTCGGAGGTCGAGACGCGGCAGTGGTTCCGCGCGCTCGCATCGCGCAACAAGACCTCCGCCGATCACGTCTCGTTCCTCGGCGGCGGCGCGTACGCGCACTATCAGCCGTCATGCGTCGATCACCTGATCCAGCGCGCGGAGTTTCTGACCGCGTACACGCCGTATCAGCCGGAGATCTCGCAGGGAACGCTGCAGTCGATCTTCGAGTATCAGACGCATCAGTGTCTGCTGACGGGACTCGACGTCGCCAACGCGTCGATGTACGACGGATCGACCGCGCTTTGCGAAGCGGTGCTGATGGCGGAGCGGCTGGTCAAGGGCAAGAAAAAAGTCGTGCTCGCGAAGTCGATCCATCCGCACTATCGGCAAACCGTTCGTACATACATTCAAAACCTCGGCATCGAGATCGTCGAAGTGCCGTGGTCCGACGACGGACGCGTCGACATGGATGCACTGCGCGCTGCATGTGACGGCGCATTCGCACTCGCCATCCAGTCACCGAACTTCCTCGGCGTCATCGAAGACTACGACGCGATCGCGAAAGCGACGGAAGGCGTCACTAAGATCGCGGTCGTCGCCGAGGCGACGTCGTTCGGCATCCTCGCGCCTCCGGGAGAGCACGGCTTCGACATCTGCTGCGGCGAAGGGCAGGCGTGGGGCGTCCCGACGCAGTTCGGCGGACCGTACGTCGGCTTCATGGTCGTGCGCGACGCGTTGAAACGGCAAATGCCGGGACGCCTCGTCGGCGAGACCGTCGACGTCGACGGCAAGCGCGCGTACGTCCTCACGCTCGCGACGCGCGAGCAGCACATTCGCCGCGGAAAGGCGACGTCGAACATCTGCACCAATCAGGCGCTCATCGCGCTCGCCGCGAACATTTACCTGTCGCTGATGGGCAAACAGGGACTGCGTGAAGTTGCGACGCAGTGCTTGCAGAAGGCCGCGTATCTGCGCGGACGATTGAAATCGATCAGCGGCGTCGAGCTGCCGTTCGCGGGTCCGGTGTACAACGAGTTCGTCGTGCGCACGCCGTTCCCGGCGGAAGAGATCCTGCGCGATCTCGAGCACGAGAAGTTTCTCGGCGGAATCCCGATCGGGATGTTCTTCGACGGACACGAGCGCGACTTCCTCGTCGCGGTCACCGAGCTGCACTCGCGCGAACAACTCGACGGCTACGCATCCGCGCTGAGCGCGGCGCTCGCGAGGGAGCGGAGATGAAAGGAAAAGCAAAAAGCAGAAATCAGAAAGCAGAAAGACAAAGCCGGCGACATTCGCTCCCTTCTGCTTTCTGATTTCTGCTTTCTGATTTCGTTATGACGACCATCGAGCCTGAAATCACCGAGCGCGAGGCTGCGCAGAAGTTGACTGAGCCGCTGATCTTCGAGCGCTCGAAAGCGGGACGGCGCGGTTATCAACTGCCGGCGCTCGACGTGCCTGAGCAGAGCGACGTGCTGCCGCAGTCGCTCATGCGCGGCGAGATCGCGGAAGAAGTCGAAGTCTCGGAAGTCGACGTCATCCGCCACTTCACACGCTTGTCGAAGCTCAACTTCTCGATCGATCAGGGCCTGTATCCCCTCGGCTCCTGCACGATGAAACACAACCCGCGCATCAACGAAGAGATCGCGCGCACGTGGGGATTCGCGCAGTCGCATCCGTTCCAGGCGGAGCATCAGGTGCAGGGGAATCTCGAGCTGCTGTGGACGCTCGAGCAGACGCTGAAGGAAATCTTCGGCATGCCGCGCGTGACGCTGCAGCCGGTGGCCGGCGCACATGGCGAGCTGACCGGCATCCTGATGGTGCACAAGGCGCTCGCGAAGAGCGGCAACGCGCGCAAGTACATCCTCATCCCCGACTCCGCGCACGGGACCAATCCCGCGTCGGCAGCATTCGCCGGCTATCAGATCAAGGAACTGAAATCGAACAACCGCGGCACCGTCGATCTCGCTGTACTCGAAGCAGCCGTCGACGAAGACGTGGCCGCGCTGATGATCACCGTCCCCAACACCCTCGGTCTCTTCGAATCCGACATCCGCAAAATGGCGGACATCCTCCACGCAAAGGGCGCGTATCTCTACTGCGACGGCGCGAATCTCAACTCCTACGTCGGCGTCGCGCGCCCCGGCGACATGGGCATCGACGTCATTCACTCCAATCTGCACAAGACGTTTTCCACGCCGCACGGCGGCGGCGGTCCCGGTGCGGGACCGGTCGGTGTGAGCGACAAGCTCGCGCCGTTCGTGCCGACTCCGACCGTCGAAAAGCGTGAAGACGGTACGTTCTATCTCGACTTCAATCATCCCGACTCGATCGGACGCATGCGCGCGTTCCACGGCAACTTCAACGTGCTCGTGCGCGCGCTGACGTACATGCGCTCGATGGGTCCGACCGGCTTGCGCCGCATCGCGCAGCTCGCGGTGCTCAACGCGAACTACATTCGCGCCCGGCTGCGCAAGCACTATCACCTCCCCTACGACGGTCCGTCGCTGCACGAAGTCGTCTTCAGCGACAAGCTTCAGGCGCCGAAAGACGTGCACACGCTCGACATCGCCAAGCGGTTGATGGACTACGGCTTCCACCCGCCAACGATCTACTTCCCGCTCATCGTCTCCGGCGCGCTCATGATCGAGCCGACCGAGAGCGAGCCGAAAGAAGAGCTCGACGCCTTCTGCGACGCAATGATCGCCATCGCGCGAGAATGCGAAGAACGTCCCGAGCTGGTGCGCAGCGCGCCGCACACGACACCCGTGCGGCGATTGGACGAGGCGCGAGCCGCGCGGCAGCCGGTTTTGCGCTGGCGCCGGTCTGTTTAGTTTATGCCGCGCGCAGACGCGGCATCTCCGGTTACACCGCCACGATCGTGCCCATGAGCGGGGCACGTGCGACGTCGTTGGTCCAGATCCTGCCGGTGTAAGCTGAGATCCCGCGTCTTCGCGCGGGATAAACTAGAACAGAGCCATGTCCTACTTCGACGATGAAGACACCGACCGGTTCGATCGGACGCTTTCCGTCCGTCGCGTGCCGAAGATCGCGTCGACGACGCAGTCGGACCAGCGCGTCGTCGATCGCCGCCAGTCCAGCTCGCGCATCCTGATCGGCACGATCATCACGATCGCGGTGCTGCATCTCGCGCGGCCGGTCATCGTTCCGATCGCGCTGGCGATTCTCTTCGCGTTTCTCCTCACGCCGATCGTCGTCCGTCTCGAGCGCACGTTCATCCGCCGCACCGGCGCGATCATTCTCTCCCTCGGACTCACTACCGCGGCCCTCGGCGTGGGCGGGTGGTGGATCTATCAGCAGTTAAACTCCGTGGCGAAGGAGCTCGCAGGCGCGGCGACGAGCAAGAACATCGAACGGAAGCTTCAGTCGCTGCGCCGCACCGGCGGCGGCGCGATCGAAAAGTTGGAAAACGCGCTGCAAAAGGTCCAGGCGGCGCGCGAAGGGCCCGAGGCGGTCGCCGACCTGAAAGTGCGCGTGATCCCCGAGCGCAAGCGGATCGGCGAGCAATACTCGGACGTAGCTCCGACGGTCGAAGGCGTCGCCGCGATCTTCCTCGTGGTGGTCGTGGTCTTCTTTTTGATGCGCGACCGCGAGTCGTTGCGCGACAAATTCCTGCGTCTCGCAGGACGCGCCCACCTCACCGTCACCACGCAGGCGATCGGCGAGACCTCGCAGCGCATCAGCCGTTACCTGCTCACGATCGCATTGCTCAACATCGGCTTCGGAGTCCTCATCGGCGTCGGACTCGCGCTGCTCCGCGTTCCCCACGCTGCGCTGTGGGGCGTGCTCGCCGGCCTCCTGCGCTTCGTTCCCTACATCGGCGCCGTCCTCAGCGCCGCCGCGCCGACCTTCCTCGCGCTCGCGATCTTTCCGAACTGGTACACCGCGCTCGCCGTACTCGGGTTGTTCGTGTTCAGCGATCAGCTCATCGGCGGATTCGTGGAGCCGATCGTCGTCGGACATCGCGTCGGCGTCTCGCCGATCGCGTTGCTCCTCGCCGCGATTTTCTGGGGCTGGCTGTGGGGACCGGTCGGACTTCTCCTCGCGACGCCGATCACCGTCTGCCTCACCGTCGGCGGCGAGTTCATCCCCGCGCTGCGCGTCTTCTCGATCCTGTTCGGCAGCGAAGACCCGCTCGAGGGTTATCTCAGTTTCTACAACCGGCTGCTCTTGCGCGACCGCACCGGCGCGATCGCGATCGCCGACCGCTACGCTGAATCGGCCACGATGGAGGAGATGTTCACCGACCTCTTCATCCCGACGCTGACCTTCGCGCAGGAAGAGCTCGACCGCAAACGCATCACGCCCGCGCACGATCACTTCATCAAGGACGTCGTGCGCGAGCTCATCATCCGCTTCGGCGACCGCAACTCCGGCACTCCCGATCCCGAGCGCCACATCGTCGCCGTCTCTGTCGCCGGCGAGCGCCTCTCGCTCGGCACGCTCATGCTCACGCAGCTCCTCCGCAGCGAAAGCTACAGCGCGGATTACTTCACCGACCTTCCGGACCAGGAGCTCGTCGCGTTCATCAACGAAGTGAAACCGGAGGCCGTGTTCGTGAGTTGCGCGAACACGGACCACATCGATCAGGGTTACGCGCTCCTGCAACTCCTCTCCACGAACTTCCCCGAGCTCGCGATCATCGCCGGCGGCTCTGCCTTCTCACGCGACCGCGCACGCACGCTGGCAGCAGGAGCGACCTACGTGCCGTCGACGCTGAAAGAAGCGAAAGAAGACTTCATGGCCCAGCGCAAAGGCGCACGCCGGAAGAGCAACCGCCTGACGTTCAGCGGAACGCGATTCCGAGTGCCGCCGCCGGCGTGATCATTCCGACTGTGATACTGTGAAATTGTGAAGAATCTCACGATATCACTGCCTGATGACGTCTACCGAAAGGCTCGCATAAAAGCCGCCGAGCGGGATACATCCGTGAGCGCTCTGGTTCGCGATCTCCTTACCGAATTTGCTGACGAAGAAAGCGACTTCGAGCAGCGCAAACGGCTTCAGGACGAGGTGCTCGCTTCCATTCGCAGCTTCCGGGCCGGCGATCGATTGACTCGCGAGGAAGCTCATGACCGCGCCGCAGTTCGTTGATACGAACATTCTCCTCTACGCCATCAGCAACGCGGCAGACGAGGCGCAGAAGTCGCGCGAAGCGCGAAGATTGCTGGAGGGCGACGATCTCGCGCTGTCCGTACAGGTGCTGCAGGAGTTCTTCGTTCAGGCGACGCGCAAGTCGCGTCCCGATGCGCTGACTACCACGCAGGCCTCTCAGCTGGTCGAGGCGTTCCTTCGCTTCCCGGTTCAAGAAAACACAGTCTCTCTCATGACTGCGGCTTTCGCATCATCGGCGCGATTCCGCATCTCCTACTGGGACGCGGCGGTTCTGGAGGCAGCGCGAAGTCTCGGGTGTAAGACCGTGCTGTCAGAAGACCTTGCGCACGGCCGTGACTATGACGGCGTCGTCGTTCGAAATCCGTTTCGCAGGAAATAACGAGCGCGCAAGCACCTATCCCGGCGGCCAGCGAAAACCCCGCCCGCCCAGCACGTGCACGTGGATGTGGAACACGGTCTGGCCGGCGCCTTCGCCGTTGTTGACGACGAGGCGATAGCCGTCTTCGTGCAATCGCAGCTCGCGCGCGATTTCTGACGCGCGGACGATCGTGGTGCCGATCGTTGCGGCGTCGGCGTCGGTCAGGTCGTTGAGCATCGGGATGTGCTTGCGCGGGATGACCAGCACGTGCGTCGGCGCTTGCGGGTTGATGTCGTGAAAGGCCACGACGTCGGCGTCTTCGTGCACTTTCTTCGCGGGGATCTCGCCGCTGGCGATGCGGCAGAAGAGACACTGTGCGTTACCAGCCATGCGCCGATAATACGACGACGCGCGGAATGCCGGCGAGGTCGGGCAGAAACGCGTCCACCGCATAGCGCTTCGTCTCCGCGATCTCGCGGATCGCGTCTTCCTGCCCGTATCCGACTTCCATGATCACGAGTCCGTCCGCCGCGAGCCGCGCGTGCGCCTGATCGAGCAGGCGCTCGATCACTTCCGTTCCCTGCGGCCCCGGCGTCAGCGCCATCCGCGGCTCGTGCACGCGCACTTCCGTCGCGAGCTGTTCGTACTCCGCGCGCGGCACGTACGGCGGATTCGACACGATGAGGTCGAACGTGCCGCTGATCGACTCGAAGAGATCGGAGGCGGCCAACGACACGCGCGAGTCGAGTCGCTTGCGATTCGTTTCCGCGACGGCGAGCGCGTCGAACGAGCGATCGATGCCGGTGACCCGCAGATCCGTCCGCTCGCATTCGATCGAGATCGCGATGCAGCCGCTGCCGGTGCCGATGTCGATCACACGCGCGCCGCGCGGCGCGCGCTCGATCGCGGTCTCGACGATGAGCTCCGTTTCCGGACGCGGAATGAGCACGCGATCGTCGACGAGAAAATCGCGCGAGTAAAACTCCGTGTGTCCGCAGCGGCTCGCCCGTGTAGCGGCGTTGTAAATACGCATCGATGCGTGCCGGGTCGAGCTCGATCTCGCCGCGTGCGTAGAGCGACGCCAGCGACAGGGAGAGCAAGTCGGCAAGCAAGAGATCGACGTCGCGCGGATTGATGCCGCGCGCCAGTGCATCCTGGCGCAGGCGCGCCCGGACGTCGTCGAGCCGCTCAGTCGCCATACGTCAACTCGAGGAACACATCCTCCAGCGCGCTCTCCTTCTTCAACTCCGCGGTCGTTCCTTCCGCGATGATCCTGCCGTGATTGATGATCGCGATGCGATCGCACACCGCCTCCGCAATCGACAGCGTGTGCGTCGTGAGGAACACGCATTTCCCTTCGTTCGCCAGTCGCCGGAACAACAGTTTCACCTGCCGCTGCGCGAGCGCGTCGAGGCCGACCATCGGCTCGTCGATCACCAGCACCGCCGGATCATGCACGAGCGCCGACACGATGACGAGCTTCTGCTTCATGCCGTGCGAGAGGTTCTCGATACGCGCGTCGATCCAATCGCCGAGTCCGAAGTACCGCAGCCGCTCGACCGCGCGCGGCTCGCAGTCGCTCCAGTTTTTTCGATACAGATCGGCCACGAAATGTAAGAGCTCCCGGCCGGTCAATTTCTCGTAGAGGTAAGGACGATCGGGAACGTAGCCGAGGATCGCTTTCGACTTGACGGGCTCTTCGACGACGTCGATTCCGTCGACGCGCACGGTTCCGGCGGTCGGCAAAGAGAGGCCGGCGATGATGCGGATGGTGGTCGTTTTGCCGGCTCCGTTCGGTCCGAGGAAGCCGAAAATCTCGCCGTACTGAGCCGTGAGCGAGAGGCAATCAACGGCAGTGAAATCGCCGTATTTCTTTGTCAGATCGTGAATTGCGATCATCGCCCTCAGGTTATCATTCGCCTGTCATCCCGAGCGGGAGCGAGGGACCCGGGTGGGTGGGTCGGCACGTGAATCGCGCCTCCCGCCCGGTCGGATCCCTCGACTCCGCTCGCAATAAACCTTCAGAGGCTCGAACCGTACACACCAATGGCAGAACGTGAGCAGCTCGACGACCGCACGCTGGTCTCGCGGATCATCGGGGGCGATCGAGATCTTTTTACCTTACTGGTGTCGCGCTACGAGAAGCGGGTCATCAACTACGTTTACCGGATCACGCATCGTTATGAAGAGGCTCACGATCTGGCGCAGGACATCTTCGTGAAGGTCTACCTCGCCCTCGATCGCTACGACCCGAAGTACCAGTTTTCAACCTGGCTCTTTCGGATCGCGCAGAACAGCGCCATCGATGCGTTGCGGAAGAAGGCGATCATCGAGGTGCCGCTGGCGCGTCCCGTCGACGACGAGCCGGGAACGAAAGAGCGCGAGTTTGCGGACGGCGGCATCTCGCCGTATCGCGCGCTCAAGAACAAGCAGCTCAGCGCGGCGATCGACTCGGCGGTGGACCAGCTTCCTGCCGACTATCGCGAGCTCATTCAACTCCGCCATTTCGCGGAGATGTCGTACGAGGAGATCGCTTCGATGAAGAAGCTTCCCCTCGGCACCGTGAAGAACAAATTGTTCCGTGCGCGAAACTTGCTGAAAGACGCGCTCGGATCGTTCGTGGAACCGCTATGAGAAAGCAGAAATCAGAAAGCAGAAAGCAGAAATCGCACACAGGTACGACAAGCATTTCTGCTTTCTGCTTTTTGCTCTCTGATTTTTAGAATCGTCATGATGACTTGCGACGAATACCTGCAGGATCCCGAGGAGCACGCGGCTCACGTCGCGTCGTGCGAGACGTGTCGCGCGCTCATCGAGGAGCTCGACGACATCGTCGACGTGCGGCATCGAGCGATCAGCCTCGACGCGCTTCCGCTCGCGCCGTGGGAAGGCGCGTCGCATCGGACGTGGCCTCTCGTGGCCGCGGGTCTCGCGGCGGTGCTCATTCTCGCGATCGCGCTCTTCTTCGCCTCGGGTGTGTCGTCGCTGAACGGAATCGCGAGTGCGGTGATGTCCGCGATTCCGCCGGTGCAGCCGGTCGTGCGCGTGCTGCAGTTGACCAGTCACGCGATCGGCGTTCCGGTGATCGCGCTGCTGTTCGTCGCGATCAACTCGATCCTGTTCTTGCTGCTGCGGCGATCGCCGAAGGGGATCGATGTTTAAACGGCTGGTCGTTCCGCTGACGTCGATCGCAGCGATCGTCACGCTGTGCATGGTCGTCGCGCCGACCAGCGCGAACGAGCGCCACGCGTTCTCGAAAGACCTCTACGTCATCGGCAAGTCCGCGACGATCAACAAACCGGTCGCGGGGAGCGTGCAGGTCTATCGCGGCAACGTCACGGTCGCGAATGTCATCGCCGGCGATCTCCTCGTCCTCGGCGGCGCCGTCGTGTTCACCGGCGCGGGACGCGTCGAAGGAAATCTCATTTACGCCGCGAGCAAGGTGACGAACGCGGACAATCGCGTGCGCGGTCACGTTTATCCGCTGGCGTCCGTCGAAGGCGCGACCGCGTCGATGACGAAGAACGCGATCGTCGCTTCGCTGCTCCTGGTATGGCTCATCACCGCCATCGTCGTGACGCTGATGAGCGGACGCGAGATTCGCCTGTCGTCGATCGAAGTGCGCGCCAGCGGCCTGCACTGCTTCGTTCTCGGCCTCGTCGCATTCACGAGCTTCGTCCTCACCGCGATCGCGTTCAGCTATCTCATCCCGTACGTCATCGGCGTGCCACTCCTCGCCGCGCTTGCGGTCTTCGCAATTCTCACGAAGGTCTACGGCATGATCGCGGTGTTCCACGCCGCGGGAACGATCGTTGCGGGCTCGCGATCGCGCCAACAACTCGCGTCGCGCACATGGCTGCGCGGCGATCTCGCGATGGTCGTCATCGGCGCGCTGATTCTCGGCGCGATCCGGCTGATTCCCATCATCGGACCGATCGTATGGGGACTCGCAAGCGTGTTTGCGATCGGCACTGCCCTGGCAACGAAGTTCGGCAGGCGCGAGCCGTGGTTCCTTGCGTGGCGACCGAGCGAAGCGTAAGCCTTCTTCGGCTTACGTCGTGGCAGGATGGACGTTCCTATCCGGGAAAGCATCGACGAGCTCCCCAGACCTCGACGTCGACTACGCGGAAGTCACCGTTGACTTGCTCCGGGTCAAATTGACTACGCCGGAAGTCACGGTTGACTTGCTCCGAGGTCAAATTGACCACGCCGGAAGTCACCGTTGACTTGCTCCGAAGTCAAATTGACTACGCCGGAAGTCACGTTGACTTGCTCCGAGATCAAATTGAGTAAGCCGGAAGTCACGGTTGACTTGCTCCGAAGTCAAATTGACTACGCCGGCAGTCACGGTTGACTTGCTCCGAAGTCAAATTGACTACGCCGGAAGTCACGGTTGACTTGTTCCGAGATCAAATTGACTACGCTGGAAGTCAAATTGACTTAGCGGAAAGGTCGCGGCTCTGGCCGTTCTGAGACGCGAGACGTCGAAGAAATCGAAAATTTCTACTGCTTCTTCGCCGGCGGCTTCTTCGCGTTCTGCTGCAGCTCGCGTCCTTTTTGCGCCATCGCCTCGCCTGCGTTTTCGACCGCTTCGCCCGTGCCTTGTTGCACGCCCTTGCCGGCCTCTTTCGCGCCGTTGGCGATGCGCTGCGCGGCCTCGGACTGCTTGATCTGTTCCGCGGTCTCGCTCAGCGCTTCTCTCGCATCAGACGTAGCCTGATCGATTTTCTTTTGCGCTTCGTCGATGGTCTGCTTCGCCTTCTTTTGCTGGTCGATGAGGTTGTTCTTGGTTTCGGCGCTCGGCTCGATCTTGCCTTCGCACGCGAAAAGGAGGGCCGCCGCGAGAAGAATGATGCTGCTGGTTTTTCGCATGAGAGCGGCGGAAGCAAATCACGCACCCGTTCGTTTCTTACTCGCTCATGGAAAATCACGATCGCATCATTCAGGGGATGGCGGGCGACGGCGACTTTCGCGTGATCGCCGCGCAAACGACGGTCGCGGTCGAGACCGCTCGTGAGATCCTCGATTTGTCTCCCGTCGCCGCCGACGCCCTCGGCCGCGCCATGACCGGCTCGCTTCTCCTCGCGCGCCTGCTCGACAAAGACGTGCGCAATCAATACGTGACGCTCCGGTTCCAGGGCAACGGTCCGCTCGGCACCGTCATCGCCGACGCCACGGTGAAAGGCGGCGTGCGTGGGTTCGTCGCGAATCCGGTCCCCGAGGATCCGTTGCTGGACGTCGAGAAGGCGATCGGCACCGGCATGCTCACCGTGGTCCGCGGCACGCCGCCGGCCGGCAAGCCATACACATCGCAGATTCTCCTCGGCGGCAAAGGCATCTCCACCGATCTCACTCGTTACCTGATGCGCTCGGAACAGATCGCGTCCGCGGTGTTGCTCGGCGTGCTCAATCGACGCGACGGCGTTGCCGCCGCGGGAGGCATCGTCATCCAGGCGTTTCCGCACGCGACGGAAGAAGCGATCGCGGCGATCGAGCAGCGCGTCAAAGACGCGCCGCCGCTCTCGACACTCATCGACAAGCTCGACATCGAAGACGTCGTCGCGACCGTGCTGCACGGCGTGCATTACAAACAGATCGACGCCGGCTACAGCGTGCCGGTGAGCTATAGCTGTCCGTGCAGCCGCGAGCGCGCGCTCGCGCCGATCGCGCTCTTCGGCGAGGCGGACATCCGCGAGATGATCGAGGAAGGCGGCACGGAAGTGGTCTGCCAGTTCTGCGGCCGCAAGTACTCGTTCAGCGCGCACGATCTGCTTGCGCTCACCGCGAAACACGATGCGTGATGCGGGGCCTCCCAGTCTCCTGGCCTCTCAGCCTCCCAGGAACTCCTCGGAGGCCGGGAGGCTGGGAGCCTGCGCGGCAGAAACGACGATGTCAGGCGCGTTGCGCCGCTCGAAGCCGCATTCGTGACGTGACGGCAAGCAGGCCGCAAGGCGGAGCAGTCCACGCAGCCGCCCGTGGCGGCTAGGAGGCCGGGAGGCTCAGGAGTTAAGCTCTCGCGCTAAATGAAGTCCGTCATCACCGGCAGCGGCATCGGCATCCCGAAGAACGTCGTCCGCAACGACATGCTGACGAAGCTCATGGACACGTCGGACGAATGGATCCAGCAGCGCAGCGGCGTGCAGGAGCGTCACTACGCGGAAGCCGGCCAGAGCTCCGCCGACCTCGGCATGCTCGCCGCGCAGGACGCGCTCACCGCGGCGAACAAGACGACGGCCGACATCGACGCCGTGATCTTCGCGACGATGACGCCGGCGTATTACTTCCCCGGCAACGGCCCGATCGTGCAGGCGAAGATGGGATTCCCGGAGATCCCGACGTTCGACATTCGCCAGCAATGCTCCGGATTTCTCTACGGTCTCGATCTCGCCGACTCGCTGCTCAAGAGCGGCAAGTTCAATCGCATCCTGCTGATCGGCGCCGACTCGCACACGCCGCTGATGCCGTGGCATCGCGGCTGGGAGATCACGTTCGGCCACGACCGCGAGATCACGCCCGAGGAGTACGAGTTCAACACGCGCTTTCGCCACCTTACCGTGTTGTTCGGCGACGGAGCGGGTGCGATGGTGATCGAGCGCAGCGAGAACGGCGAGCGCGGATTCCTGCACTCGCGCCTCTTCACGAACGGCTCGAACATCGAGGCGCTGTACATGAAAGGGGGATCGCGGACGCGTCCGTGGATCGAGCCGGAGCAGCTCGTCAACGGCGATCTGATCCCGATCATGGAAGGCCGCGGCGTATTCAAGGAGGCGGTGTCGCGCATGCCCGGAGCCGTGCGCACGGTGTGCAGCGAAGCGGGCGTGCAACTCGAGGAAGTCGATCTGGTTCTCAGCCACCAGGCGAATTTACGAATCGTCGAAGCAGTCCAGAAACAGCTCGGACTCCCGCCGGAGAAAGTGCCGCACAACATCGAGCGCTACGGCAACACGACTTCGGGCACGCTCCCGATCCTCTTCCACGAATGCCTCACCGACGGCCGCATCCAGCCCGGCATGCTGATCTGTTTCACCGCCCTCGGATCGGGTCTTCACTGGGGAGCCGCGTTGTACAGGACGTAGGCTCATAGGCGCACAGGCTCATAGGTTCATAGCACTGTGAGCCCATGAGCCTCTGAGCCTATGCGCCTTCGTGCAATCCTCATCGCCCTCGCCGTCGCGACTACCGCGCAAGCGGACACCCTTCCCTTCCTCACCGACAAAGAAATCACCGCGATCACGAGCGAGATCCGCGACGCGCTGTCGGCGATCTACCAGCCGGTCGAATTGAAAGACGTCGAGAAATACCTCGCCGCGCTCGCCTCGGCCGGCGTCATTCGTCTTTCAGGTAGCGCTCCATGAGCGACGCGTTCTCCTGCATCGCGTGAATCTCCACCCAGTACGCGCGCGCGAAGAGCAGCAGCGATATCGCGGCGAGCGCGTTGTGCAACCACACCGGCGTCTTTCCTGAGCCCACGCCGCCGCCCATGATGAAGGTGATCATGATCGCGGCCATCGAGTACGTCGCCGCGGGAAAGACTTTCGACTTGAACACTTTCGTGCGTTGCACGACGTCGGTGTTTTGATCCGACTTGTCTTTCAGTTCCTTGCCCGTGCCGATGAAGAAGAACATCGTCATCGACTGCGAGAAGAGCCCGATCACGACCGTCACGATCGCGACCATGATGTGGTCGGCCTGATGCGCGGGCGTCGCGCGGAAGCCCATCACGACGGTGACGATGAGGCCTGCAATCGTGAGGAGCGTGCTGATGAGGAGCGCCGAGGCCATCGGCGCATTGTAGTGTCCCGGCCGATGAGCGACCGCAGCTTCGTGAGATTCCTGCGGTCGGATACGACGTCGATCGTCTTCGGCGTCTCGATCACTTTCGGGATGCGCGTGAAGCGCGGATCGTTGAGCAGGAAACGAAACGCTTCGAGACCGATCTCGCCTTTGCCGATGTGCTCGTGGCGATCGACGCGCGAGCCGAGTGGCTTCTTCGAGTCGTTGAGATGAAACGCGCCGACGTTTTCGAGGCCGACGAACTTCTCCATCTCGTCGATCGTGCGCGCATAGCCGTCGCGCGTGCGGATCTCGTATCCGGCGGCGAAGACGTGACAGGTGTCGAAGCAGATGCCGACGCGCTGCTTGTCATCGACCGCGGCGATCATGCGTCCCAATTCTTCGAACGTGCAGCCGACGCACGAGCCTTGGCCGGCGGAGGTCTCGAGGAGCGTGACGACGCGATGATTCGGAATCGCCGCGTGGATCTCGTCGAGCGACCGCGCGATCTGATCGGTTGCGGCGTTGCTGCCCGCGCCCATGTGCGCGCCGGGATGAAGCACGACGGCGTGAATGCCGAGGCGCTCGGCGCGATCGAGCTCGTCGATCATCGCGGCGATCGACTTGCGGTGAAACTCTTTGTTCGTCGTCGAAAGATTGATCAAGTACGACGCGTGCGTGAGCATCGGACCGACGCTGCGCTTCTCCGCAAACAGCGCGCAGTCCGCGTCGGTCAGCTCCTTCCCTTTCCACTGATTGCCGTTCTTCGCGAAGATCGCGGCAGACGACGCGCTGACCTCGTCCGCGCGGTCGAACACCGTGTGCAGGCCGCCTCTCGTCGAGAGATGCGCGCCGATGAGATCGCCGGGTGCGTCGGGGAAAGTGAAGCGGGACATTGGACGCGCGTGAGAACGCGTACGGTGCGCTCCGTCATCCCGAGCGTTCAGCGAGGGACCCGGGCGGGCGGGGCTACGAGGCGCGTACCTCGTGCCGCGACCCGAGCCCCAGGTCCCTCGCTCACGCTCGGGATGACATCACTGCAGTTTGAAATTCACGGTGACGGTGTAATAGAAGACGTCGATCGGCTCGCCCGCGTACCTCGTGCCGCACCCGAGCCCAGGTCGCTCACGCTCCGTCATCCCGAGCGTTCAGCGAGGGACCTGGGCGGGCGGGGCTACGAGGCGCGTACCTCGTGCCGCCACCCGAGCCCCAGGTCCCTCGCCCACGCTCCGTCATCCCGAGCGTTCAGCGAGGGACTTGGGCGGGCGGGGCTACGAGGCGCGTGCTTCGTGCCGCCACCCGAGCTCCGTCATCCCGAGCGTTCAGCGAGGGACCTGGGCGGGCGGGGCTACGAGGCGCGTGCCTCGTGCCGCCACCCGAGCCCCAGGTCCCTCGCTCACGCTCGGGATGACATCACTGCAGTTTGAAATTCACGGTGACGGTGTAATAGACGTCGATCGGCTCGCCCGCGAAGGTTGCCGGACGGAAGCGCCAGCGGCTGACGGCGCGGCGGGCGGACTCGCCGAGGCCGTAGGGGAGATCGCGAATGATCTCGACGTTGTCGATCGTGCCGTCGCGGCGCACGATACCGCGCACGACGACCGGTCCGGCAATGCCGGCGCGTCGCGCGGCGGGGGGATAGGCGGGAATCACGCGATCGACTTCTTCCGGTTGCGTTCCGCCGGGAGGAACGGCCGCGTAGACGCCGCCGCTCGGCTCGGCCTGCTGCGGCGTTTCCGGAACGACAGGTGCCGGCACTGGGAGCGGCATCGTTGCCATCGTGTCGGGAACGGGCGGCGCGGTGTCGGTCGTCTCGGTCGTCGACGTCTGCGCGACGTCGAGCTGGCGCGTGCCGGTCGAGCTGACGTCGATCGCGTCGACGCTCGCGTACGCGACCGAGCCGTCGTGATCGATCGCGTAGAAATCGTGATCGCGCGTGAACACGAGCACTGTGCTGTCGCCGCCGAGCTCGCCGACGAGCGGATAGAAAATGCCGGGACCGGCGTAGAGCGGCGTGCGATCGCCGGAGACGCCTTTCAGCGGCGGCAGCGCGCGGATCGCTTTGTAGCGCGCGAGTCGCCGCTCGCGCTCGGCCGTGCGCTCGAGATACGCGCGCTCGGCCCATCCCGATAATCCTTCGCCCGTTTCGACGCGCACCCACGCGCCGCGATCTTCGAGCAACTTCACCTGCTCGCCGCTCTTCGCCTGCGCTACCACCGGCGCGCTCGCCTTCGGCTCCGTGCGAATGCGGATTCGCGCGGGAAGGACGGTGAGGGTCTCGCTGACCGGCGCGGTTTGCGGCTCGGGCTTGCCGCCCGTTTTCAGGATAATCAGCGCGAGCAGCGCGAAGAACAGCAGCGCGAGCGCGATCACCACGGCGAGGCCGCGGCCGCGTCGAGTCGGAGCGTCGGTCATTGCTTCATCAGCGCGTACATGATCGCCTTCTGCACGTGCAAGCGGTTCTCCGCCTCGTCATAGATCACGGACTGCGGTCCGTCGATGACTTCGGCGGCGACCTCTTCACCGCGATGCGCGGGCAGGCAGTGCAGGAAGATCGCGTCTTTCGTCGCGAGCGACATGACGCGTGGATCGACGATCCAACCTTCGAAGTCGCGATGCCGCTTGTCCGCCTCCGCTTCCTGTCCCATCGATGCCCAGACGTCGGTCTCGATGATGTCGGCGTTGCGCACGGCTTCGTCGATCGACGTCGTGATCAGCATCTGCGTGCCCGCGGCTTTCGCGTCTTCTTTGGCTTGCGCGACGACATTCGCATCCGGCGCGTAGTCGGCAGGCGTCGCGATGGCGATGTCCAGTCCGACCTTCGGCGCGCCGAAAAGCAGCGAGTGCGCCATGTTGTTGCCGTCGCCGATGTACGCGATCTTGCGGCCTTTCAAATCGCCGAAGCGCTCCCACGCCGTGAAGTAGTCGGCCATCACCTGGCAGGGGTGCGAGAGATCGGTGAGGCCGTTGATGACCGGGACGCTCGCGAATTGCGCGAGGTCGGTGACGGTCTTGTGCGCGAACGTGCGCGCCATGATGCCGTTGACGTAGCGCGAGAGCACGCGCGCGGTGTCGTTGATCGGCTCCCCGCGGCCGAGCTGGATGTCGCGCGCTGAGAGGAACAGCGCGTGCCCGCCCATCTGGAACATGCCGGCTTCGAAGGAGACGCGCGTGCGCGTCGACGACTTCTCGAAGATCATCGCCAGCGTCTGTCCCTGCAGCGCATTCGCGAATTTCTTGGGGTCTTTTTTCATGTCGCGCGCGAGCTCGAACAGCTCGTGCACTTCGTCGGCGGTGTAGTCGTGGAGCTCAATGAAGTCCTTGTGACGCATCTCGGCGCGCATTCTACCGGCACGGCCGGTAGCGTTGGTTGGCCTGGCCTTCTTGTCACCCTTTCGCGAGCAGGCATGATTTTCGTCGACCCGTTCCCCTTATCATTTCAGCGTGACGTTTCAGGTGCCGATGATCGAAGTGGCCGTGACTGTGGCGGTCGCGGGCCTCGAGCCGGAGGAGTATTTCCTCTACCTCGCGCCGTACTCCGATCGCCGCGACGGGCCGGAAACGGTCGCCGACTACGTCAACGGCCGGCGTCGTTTCTTTCCGATGATGGCGGCCGGCGCGGCGAAGATGCTGAACCGCGATCAGATCCTCTGGATGCGCTACGAGAAGCTGCCGGATGTCGTCGACGTCGAAAACACGATCGTCGACAAGCTGACGATCGTGGAACTGATCGACAGCACGCGCATCGAAGGCGTCATCCCGATCGGCGACCGCCCGCGCGAGCACTCGCGCGTCTCCGACGTCCTCAACGACGCACGCGAGTTCTTCTTCCGCATCGACGACGAGACCGACACGTACTACATCAACAAGTCGTTCGTGCGCACGATCATCCCGCGGTAGCTCGCTGGCGCTCGCTAAATTGAGGATTGAGGATTGAGGATTGAGGATTGAGAATTGAGGAAGGTCTTCGGCTAGGCTTTTCCTCAATCCTCAATTCTCAATCCTCAATCCCACGAGCCGAAGGCGAGCGGCACGCGTCCTTCGTCCTGCAACTTGATGAGATGCGCGCGCAGTTGCACTTCCGCTGCGCGGTGCAGGCGCTCGTCGAGATCGGGATAGATGAGAGTGCGCATGTCGGAAATCGTCGTTGCGCCGCGCGCGAGCGCATCGAGGACCTGTCGCTCGCGCTCCAGTCGATGCGCGATGTACTCGTCGATCAGCGCGACGGCGTCGTCGCGCGTGGGACCGTGCGCGGGATGGATACGCTTCGGGTTGCGCGCGCGGAGCTTGTGCAGCGAGCGGAGGTAGTCGGCCATGTTGCCGTCGGGCGGAAAGATCGCGGTCGTGCCGAAGCCGAGGATCGTGTCGCCGGTGAAGAGATCTCCGTCGTTTGTGAGGAAGCAGACGTGCTCGCTGGTGTGGCCCGGCGTGGCAATGACTTCGAGCGCGTCAACGACGTCGCCGTCGTTGACGATGCGATCGGTTTCGTCCAGCACACCGCGCGGCGCGACGATTTGCGCGTTCGTGGCGCGCTTGAGCGGAATCGCGGCCGGCGCGTGATCAGCGTGGCGGTGGGTGATGAAGATCGTGCGGAGGTTCGGCATTGCCGCGCGGATCGCGTCGATGTGCGAGTCGATCGCGGGGCCGGGATCGATGACGGCGTGATCGTCGAGGAGATACGTGCGCGTGCCGTCGAGCGTGAACGGGCCGGGATTCGGCGCGGTAATCGAGCGGATGTTCATCGCAGCACCGGCTTTCCGTCGACGAGCACCGGTTGAATCGGCTCGATGACCGCGCCGCGCCGCGAGTCGATGAAGGCGTCGGCGCTGTCGAACTGCGCGACCGCTTCGAGATTCTTGATCGTGGGAAAGACGAGTCGCAGATCGCGGCGCGCGAGCGCATCCGCCGGCGCGATCCACATCTCGTCGACGATCTCACCACCGTCGATCGTCGCCTTCGTTTCGTGCGAGACCTTGGCGACGAAGAACCAGGTGTCGAATCGCTTCGGAATCCCGACCGGCGTGATCCAGCGCGAGGTCACGACGAGCGTGTTCGGATCGAGCGCGATCGCGCATTCTTCGAGCGTCTCGCGCACCGCGGCGTCGCGCATATCCTCGTCCGCCTCGATCGCGCCGCCGGGAAACACCCACGCGCCCGGCACGAACGAGCTCTTGTCGTTGCGCTTGAGCAGCAGCACTTCGAGCCCTTCGGCTCCGCTCAGGGCAGGCTCCGCGTCGCGCAGCACGATTACGCTCGCGGCGGGTATCGGCGTCAACACTTCCCCTGCCATCCGACCCACTCCTCGCCGTCCGGTCCGCGCTCTTTCTTCCAGATCGGAACGGTCTCTTTGATGCGATCGATGGTCATGCGGCACGCGCTGAACGATTCCGCGCGATGCGGCGACGAGGCGACGATCGCGATCGATGCGTCGCCGACGACGAGCTGTCCGAGTCGATGCAGGACCGCGAGTGCGACGTCGGGGAATTGCGATTCCACTTCCCGCACGATCGCGCCGATCTCTTTCTCCGCCATCGGCCGGTAGCAATCGTAGAAGATCGACTCGACGCGTTTGCCTTCGTGATGATTGCGCACGACACCTTCGAAGAGCACATACGCGCCGTCGGAGTTGCGCAGCACGCTGCGAACGAGCGCGTCTGAATCGATCGGATCGTCGGTGAGGTAAGGCATAGCAGAAATCAGAAATCAGAAAGCAAAAAGCAGAAATGTGCAGCGCGAGGATTTCTGCTTTCTGCTTTTTGATTTCTGCTTTTCACATCATCCGCCTGCGACCGGAGGGATGAACGCGACCTCGTCGCCGTCGCGCAACACGGTCTCCGGCGCGGCGTACGCTTCGTTGACGGCGATCAGCGGCGGCTGCGCGTAATCGGCGAGCGGCGCGTACGACTCACGCATCCACTGCCAGACGTCGCGCGCGGTTGCGCCGTCGGCGAGCGCGAGCTCGCGCGCGCCGGTGCCGGCGATGTCGCGCAGCACGGCGAAGAAGAGGAGCCGCACCTTCATCGTTCGCATTCTATTTTCAGTTTATCCCGCGCGTAGACGCGGGATCTCCGGTTGCACCGGGATAAACTAATACGCGATGTTCTCACCGGAAACACGCGTCGACGAAGCGCTGCGCACTCATCCGAAAGCGCGATGGGTGTTCGCCGCGTATCACATCGGCGGCTGCAACAGCTGCGAGCGCGCGAGCGACGAGACGCTGGCGCAGGTCGCGGAAGGATACGCGCTGCCGCTGCAGCGTCTCCTCGATGATCTCAACTCGCTCCTCGCGAGTTAGATGTGGAGCGGCGGCCGCCGCTCCACATCAGAATCGATAACGCACGCCGGCTTTCGTGTGCACGTTGTGCGGCTTCGGAATGTTCAGGCCCGGCGTGTCGGGAAAATCGTCGCGATGAAACGGCGACGCCGTCACGATGTCCGTGATCTCGCCTTCGAGTGCGAAGCGATTGCTCAGATGCCACGCCGCACCGAATCCCGCCGCGCCGCCCCACTCCGTGCGCGAGCCTTTGAAGACGCGAATGCTCGCGTCCGCATTCTGCGGACCCGACGGGCGATAAACGGCATAGGCGGGACCGAACAGGATGTGAAAGCGCAGCGCGCCGTTGCGGTTGATGCGAAACACGAGCGGCGTCATGAACGTCGTGACGTCGAGGTCGCCGGCGCTGACGGACTGTCCGCCGCCGCTGTCTTCGATCCTGAGAGGCGCTCGGGTGAATGCGCCTTCGACGCGGATCGCCCAGCGGTCGGCAAGCTCGCGCTGGATGTCGACGGCGAGACCGGCGCGCGTGGCGGCCGTGAGCGTGTTGGTGACGGTCCGGGAGGGCTGGTCGGGAGAGCCGGGACCGCGCAGCTTGCGCTCGACGAAGTCGCCGAACACGAACGCGCCGCTGCCTGCGCCGATGGACCAGGATTGGGCGGAGAGAGGGAGGGCGGCGAGCAGAACAGCCGCCATGGTCAGTTTTTTCTTCATGCCGGCTGGTCAGAATTGCAACCTCGGAGCCAGCAATGGAAAAAGTTTCCGTCGAAAAACGTCCGGTCGGAGGTTGCGCTTTTTTTCACAAGCAACGGCGGATGTGCCTTGATTACTGAGGTTTCTGCGGTTGCGGCCGCTCCAATGTTCTGTTAGGGCACCGTTTTTCACCGCTGCCGCCCATATTGGCCTGCTTCTAGCAGAGAGTCGGAGCACGTATGAATCAGGTTTCGACATGGAGTTTGAAACCGCTTGAGCGCGGGTCCCATCTCACTCGCCTGCGCAAAGTGGCCGCTGCGGGCTCCCTCCTTGACTATTGGACCGATTTTGGACGATTACTCACTTAGCTTCCTTGAACCCCACCAACTGGCCGCAGCGGTCCAGCCCGAAGTACCACGAACGGAGCCGAAAGGCTCCGTTAGTGCTTTAAGGGGAACCTGCGCTTCCGGGCTCGTGTTTGCGCAGGGTTGATGGCGTGAGTTGCGCGCACGGCCCGGGAATGCAGAAGGCAGAGCGCAGAAGGAAGAAGTGAGAAGCACATACCGCGAGATGCGCATCGCTCGCTGAATTGGTCGTCATCGGCTGGTCGTGATTCTCAATTCTTCCTTCTGCGCTCTGCCTTCTGCATTCCCGGCCCGTGCGCGAACGATCATGCAATGACCCGCGCCCGCCACGAGCCCAAACGCGTGCTCGTTCCCTTCTTCCCTATAATCCGCCCCCGTGCCCAAGAAACGCCCCAGTCTCTTCATCATCGACGGCTCCAACAACGTCTATCGCTCCTACTTCGCCATCCGCAATCTGACCAACTCCGCGGGTCTTTCCACCAACGCGGTCTACGGCTTCACCACCACGCTGCGGATGCTGCTGAAGGACTTCGATCCCGATTGCATCGCCGTTGCGTTCGATGAGGGGCGGGAGACGGTGCGCACGGCGCAGTATGCGGACTACAAGAAAGATCGCCGGCCGATGCCGGACGATCTGGTCGTGCAGATACCGTTCGTTTACGAGGTGCTCGAGGGCTTTGGCATTCCGGTGATCCGTTCGGCGGAATGGGAGGCGGACGATTTCATCGGCTCGCTCGCCTGCACGGCGCGCGATCGCGGCTACGACGTCGTGATCGCGACGAGCGACAAGGATTTTTTCCAGCTCGTCGGCGACGGCATTCGCCTTTATCACACCGGCCGCGAGACGCTGTACGACGCGAACAGCGTCGTCGAAGTGTTCGGTTTGCCGCCGGAGAAAGTCGTCGACGTGATGGCGATCTGGGGCGATGCGATCGACAACATCCCCGGCGTTCCCGGCATCGGCGAGAAGGGCGCGAAGACGCTCATCCGCGAGTTCGGCTCGCTGGAAGGCGTGTACGAGAACCTCGATCAGATCAAACGCGCGTCGCAGAAAAAATCGCTCGAGGACAATCGCGACAAGGCGTTTCTCTCGCGCGAGCTCGCGCGCATCAAGTGCGATCTCGACGTCGCCGTCGACTTCGATGCGCTCAAGCGCAGCGAGCCCGATCGCCCGAAGCTGCACGAGCTTTTCTCGCGTCTCGAGTTCGCGTCGCTGATGCAGGAGTATCTGCCGGCGCCGCCGCCGGTCGCGACCGAGTACCGCATTGCCGCGTCGGCAGACGAAGTACGCGAGCTCGTGAAAGGCGACGCGCCGCTCGCGATCTGGGTCGAGCCCACCACGAACGAAGGCTTCGATGCGCCGATGGCCGTGTCGCTGACGCTGCGCGCGGCGGAGTCGCTCATCGTTCCGAACGAAGCGCCGTTCGAGCCCGCGCTGCGCGAGTTGCTGCAAAGCGATCGCGTGTTCATCGCCTACGACGCCAAAGCGCAGGAGCGCCGGCTGCGCGCGGGCGGCTATCCCGTGCCGAAGCGCTGGGCCGACGTGATGCTGATGTCCTACGTCATCAACCCCGGCCTCCCCAGCCACGCCCTCGGCAACATCTCCCGTGATCGCCTCAAGCGCGACATCCTCGTGCGCAAGGAAATTCAGAAAACGGCGCCGCTCTTCGAGCTCGATCACGAAGTCGGCTCCTCGCGGCTTGCGCCGTATCAGGACTACCTCGGCGACAAATCCGACGTCACGATCGCGCTGCACGAAGTGCTCGAGCCCGAGCTGCGCCGCGACGCCGCGCTCGTCGACATCTACGGACGCATCGAGATGCCGCTCTTCCCCGTGCTCGCGCGGATGGAGGAGCGCGGCATCCGCGTCGACGCCGATTTGCTGCGCCAGATGTCGTCGACGATGGGCGCGCAGCTCGCCGACCTCGAGAAGAGCATCTACAAAGAGGCCGGCACGGAGTTCAACATCAACTCGCCGCAGCAGCTCGGCCACGTCCTCTTCGAGAAGCTGAACTACCCGGTCGTCAAGAAGACGAAGACGAAGGGCTACTCGACGAGCGTCGACGTGCTCGAAGAGCTGGCGACGCACGGCTTCGCGGTGCCGCAGCTGATTCTCAGGCATCGTGAACTGTCGAAGTTGAAAGGGACATACATCGATGCATTGCCGCAGCTCGTCGCAAAAGACGGCCGCGTGCACACGACGTTCAACCAGGCGGTTGCCGCGACGGGACGCTTGTCATCTTCCGATCCGAACCTGCAGAACATTCCGATCCGCACGCAGACCGGACGCGAGATTCGCAAGGCCTTCGTCGCCGACGAAGGATGGGTGCTGCTCTCCGCCGACTACTCGCAGGTCGAGCTGCGCATCCTTGCGCACATCTCGCAGGACGAGGCGCTGATCGAGACGTTCCGCAGCGGCGCGGACATCCACCGCGCGACTGCTTCCGGCATGTTCAACATCGCGCCGGAAGAGCTGAGCGCGGAACAGCGCCGCGCGGCGAAGACGATCAACTTCGGCGTGCTGTACGGCATGTCGGCGTTTCGTCTGTCGAACGAGCTGAACATCTCGACCGGTGAGGCGAAGGCGTGGATCGACGCGTATTTCTCGCGCTATCCGAAAATTCAGGAGTACCTCGACCGCACGCTCGAGGAGGCGCGCAAGACCGGCAAGGTCACGACGCTGTTCGGGCGCGTGCGCTACATCCCCGAGATCCACAACAAGTCGTTCACCGTGCGCGGCAACGCGGAGCGGATGGCGACGAACGCGCCGATCCAGGGCACGGCCGCCGATCTTCTGAAGATGGCGATGATCGCACTCGACCGTAGATTAGGTGCCCTTGCGGGCAACAACCCAGGCGACACCGCGCGCATGCTGCTGACCGTGCACGACGAGATCGTGATCGAGGCGCCGGAGTCGAGCGCGGCCGAGGTGGCGGGGATCGTGAAAGAAACGATGGAGAGGATCTACCCGCTGGCCGTCCCGCTGGCCGTCGACGCGCACTGGGGGAGGAGCTGGTACGACGCGAAAGAGTAATGCGCCGGCCGGCACGGCCGGCAAGCGCTGGTTGCCCAAGGCTCCTTCACGATTCTCGTGCTGATGAAACGTCTTGTACTTCTCCTCGTTCTCGTTTGCATCACGTGTAAACAGCCGCCGCCGCAAACAGCGGCGCCGGCCGCGGGACCGCAGATCAACGCGATGGTCGTGACGATCCGCACGACCATCGAGCCCGACAAAAAGACGTACACGCACTCGATCGTCATCGCCAACGGCGTCGCGCGAAGTACGAGCGAGCTCGATCAGTGGCGGCTCTTCGACACGAAGTCGAAATCCGTCACGTTCGTCGACGACATCGCGAAGACCACACGCACGGAATCGTTCGAGTCGCTGCTGAAGAGTCATCGCGCAAAACTTGCGGAATCGATCCCGTCGCACTATCCGCGTGCACGCGTCACCCGCGACGCTACGGGACTCGTGATCGAAGTCGGCAACTATCGCCGTGAGTTGAAGCTCACGGAGCATCGCGCGATCCCGGGGGAGCTGTTCGCGATGATGATCGCCAGCGACTCCGCATCGTCTCCGCTCGCGCCGATGATGCGCGCGGCCGACGACGCGCTCACGCGCACGCGCGCGTTTCCGATGCTCGATCACAGCGAGATGCCGTACGGCGACAAGAAGCGCGTCGTGGACCATGCCGTGATCTCGGTCGCGCAGCGCAACGTGCCGGCGTCGATGCTGCGCGCGCCGGACGGATACCGAGTGGTGCGCGTCTCCGGCGCGGCCCCGCCCTGAGGCGCGCCTGAGGCGCGCACCACTCCTACAGCACGAGCCGCGCGTCGCCGATGCGCTTCGTCGCGCCTTCGCGATCGAAATGCTCGAGCAGCGGAATCGCGACTTTGCGCGAGATGCCGAACAAATCCTTGAACTGCGCGACGTCGATGGTCTGCCCTTTTTTCGCGGCGAGCTTCGCGCGCGCGGCCGCGATCGCGTCGCGATGCACGTACACGCCTTCCGCGAGCCGCACCAGCGTCCCCTGCTTCACGAGATACGCGATCACGCCTTCGATCACCTTCGGTTTCTGCGGAATCGCCCTGATGATCTCCGACACCGCCGGCGTCTGCAGGGCGGCATCGAGGAAACGCGACTCGATCATGCGCGCGAGCTCGCCTTCGGCTCCGCCCAATGTTTTCGATCGGCCGGGGATGTCCAGCGCGTCGCCCTGCACGACGGCGATCTTCTGATTCGCGAGATCGGCGAGCAGAAAGTTCACCGGCGCGCCGGCGGGAATCAGTTTCTGGATGAACTCCCCTTTCGGCACGTTCATCGCCATCTTGTTGTCCTTGAAATAGCGATCGAGGAGCTCCATCGCGCGCTTGCGAAATATGCCGAGGACATCGTGGTGCAGGTACGTGTTGCCGGTGACGACGACGTTCGGCACGCGCTTCAAATCCTTCGCGAGCTTCTCGCGACGGATGCCGGTGCGCGACTGGATCTCGTCGAGCGGCAGTCCGCGCAAGCCTTCGAGCTTCGACATCAGCTCGACGCGCTCCGGCAGCGAGCCGCTCGCGAGCGTCTCCAGAATTTCCGGACGCGTGCCGCGGCTCAGCTTCGGCAGATGCGCGTCGAGAATCACCCCGCCGCCGATCGTGAACGCCGGTGAATAACGGCGGATCACGAACCGGTCGCCCACCACCGCGATGACCGGCGCTTCCAATCGAATCTGCACGTACGCCTGTCCCGCGCGCAGTTCGCCTTCCGTGTCGTCGACGAATCGGATCGTGCCCAGGAGCTCGGCGGACAAATGGTGGAAACGGATTCTGATTTGTTCTTTCAAAGGCTTTGCGTCGGCGAGCAGCTCCAGCCGCGCGGTGATGATCTGCGACGGTCGCAGCGTGTTCGGATGCAGCACCTGCTGCCCGCGACGCAAATCCTCGAGTGCAATGTCGGCGAGATTCATCGACGTCCGCTCGCCCGCCGACGCTTCCTCGCGCGGCTCACCGTGCACCTGCACTCCGCGCGCGCGGCTTCGCCTTCCTACCGGCAGCACTTCGACTTCGTCCTCGACGCGCACGCTCCCCGAGTACGTCGTGCCGGTGATCACCGAGCCGAAGCCCTTCATCGTGAACACGCGATCGATCGGCAGTCGAAAGACGCGTGTCGTCGCGTCGCGGTCCTGGACGCTGGCCACCGACTGCAGAATCGCCTCGCGCAACTCGTCGAGCCCCGCGCCGGTCGTGCTGCTCACCGGCACGATCGATTTTCCTTCCAAAAAGCTTCCCGAAACGAGATCTTCGATTTCGAGTCTCACTAATTCGATGATGTCCCGGTCCACGAGATCGCTTTTGGTGATCGCGACGAGTCCCGTCGGAATGCCCAACAGCCGGCAGATGGCGAAATGCTCGCGCGTCTGCGGCTTGATGGACTCGTCCGCGGCGACGACGAGCAGCGCGCTGTCGATCCCGCCGACGCCGGCCAGCATGTTCTTCACGAATCGCTCGTGGCCGGGGACGTCGATGAATCCGATCTGGTATTCGCTGGTGAACCAGCTCGCGAATCCGAGGTCGATCGTGATGCCGCGCCGCTTCTCCTCGGGGAGCCGGTCGGTGTCCACGCCGGTCAGCGCCCGCACCAGCGACGTTTTGCCGTGGTCGATGTGTCCGGCGGTCCCGACCACTCGTTTCTTGCGCGACATGCGCGCGAATCGTATCGTTGTCGTCAAACACAAAGGAGAACGTTGATGCTGCTCGTGCGGGCGTTTCCCGTCCGGTGCGGTCGCCGTGAAGTCGAAGAGTTTGCGGAGGAGGTGCGGATGCGCGGCGCCGACGCGCGGCGCTTCTACACCGGCTTCGGCGTTCGACGCGAGTCGTGGTTCTATCAGGAGCGGCCGGACGGCGCGCTGCTCATCGGCGTCACCGATATCGCCGAGCCGCTCGAGCAGGCCGCGCGCGACTACGCGCAGACGACCGAGCATTTCGCCGCGTGGTTCAAAGACCGCGTGCGCAATCTCTCCGGCATCGATCCCGCCGAACAGCCCCTCGGCCCTCCGACGGAACTGATCTTCGATTCGTCCGGCGCGAAGTTGCCGCCCGGCATCACGCTCTCCGCGCGCGTCTACCCGACGCGCAGCCGCGAGGCCGTGCTCGAGTTCGCGAACGAGCTGCGCGCGCGCCGCGACGAGACCCGCGCGTTCTACGAAGGATTCGGCGTCCCGCGCGAAGTGTGGTTCCTGCAGGAAGCGAGCGAGGGACCGATCGTCATCGGCGTCACCGCGATGGCCGAGCCGCATCGCGTGCAGGAGTACGCCGAGACGGCCGAGCCGTTCGCCGCATGGTTCAAACAGCGCGTCATCGACGTGACGGGAGTCGATCCGAACCAAACCCCGCTCGGACCGCCGAGCGAGCAGGTGTTCAACTTCGAAGTGTGATGATCAGTTCATCCCGCGGGATAACTGGGAAAGCTACTTCACCCGCCCCGCGTAAACCTCTTTCAGCTGCGGCGGAACCTTTGCGGGTTGTCCCAGCGCTTCTTTGATCTCGCCGGCGTTGACGATCGCCTGGCCGCGGAAGTGGTTGTTCGTGATCACGTACGCGTCCTTCTCGCGCGACATCGACTCGATCCGCTTCACCCACGGCTTGAGCTCCGACTCGGAGTAGAGATAGTTGTAGCGTTCCCACGACTCGGAGTGCGCGAACCATTTCTCGTAGTTGCGCCCGTGCAGCCGCACGTAGGCGAGCGGACCGCTTGCGATGTCGGCCGGCTTCACCGAGTCATGAAACAACGGCTGATCGACGTTCACCCACGAGACGTTCTGCTCCTCGAGAAACTTCACGAACTCCCCGGTCTGAAAGGACGCGTGCCGTACTTCGAGCGCTCTCGGATACGCGTCGAACGCGCGGAAGAGCGCGAGCAGTTTCTCGCGCGACTCGTCGGAGTCTTTGAAGCTCCACGGATACTGAAGCAGGATCGCGCCGAGGCGGTTCGCGTCCATCAGCGGATCGAGATAGTTGCGGAACGCTGTGACGTCATCCTCGGTGTACGTCTCGTGCGTGAAGCCTTTGAACACTTTCGTCGTGAAGCGGAAGTCGCGATTCGCCGCGACGCGGCGCACCCAGCTCTTCGCGTGATTCGGCGGCGGGATGCGATAGAACGGCGAGTTGATCTCGATCGTGTCGAAAAACGACGAGAGGTAGGCGAGATGATCGAACTTCGAGCCGTGCTTCGGATACACGGTTCCTTCCCAGTCGGTATAGCTCCAGCCGGCGGGGCCGACGCGGATCGCGTGAGTTTCCATCAATGGTCAATACCTTGACAGTTTATTTTGAGCTGCATCGAATTCGTTGCGTCTCACGGGAAACGTATGCTAAAAGCGGGCTACCAGAGACAGTGCGACCAACTCCCTATTTTCGGACAATCGTTCGCGCGGAGAGTCGTGTGGTTCTGACGGTTCGGAAGGGGGTCGATTCGTAACGAGCTTCGTTGTGTCAATCGGAACAAGCGGGGGCAACGTCGCGGCACCCCGCACGTGCCAGCGCTGCGGCAAAGACTTTCGTGGTAACAATCATTAGGAGATCAAGGTTTCATGGATACGTTCAACGACAAATCCCTCAACTGCGCCGACTGTGGTCAGGAGTTCGTGTTCAGCAAGAATGAACAGGCGTTCTATGCGGAGCGCGGATTCACCAACGAGCCGAAACGCTGTAAGAACTGCCGCGACAAGAGAAAGACGGCACGTGAAGGCAACGGCGGCGAAGGCCGCTCGCGCCAGATGGTCAGCGTTACCTGCGACTCGTGCGGAATCCCCACCGAAGTCCCGTTCACACCGGTCAGCGGAAAGCCCGTCTATTGCCGCGATTGCTACAACCAGCGCCGTACCTCCAGCCGCTCGTCGAGCTGGGCGTAAATCCTTCGGTGTTTCTAACGTAACGGCCGGCGAGTGGTGCCGGCCGTTTTGCTTTGAAGCTGGTTACGCGGTTACGCAGTTGCGCGGCCGTTCTTCGCTGCGTAACCGCGCGACTGCGAGACCGCGCAACCGTTATAGAATCCCGCCCGTTTGCAGAGCCCGCACCCCCGTCCCTACGACAGCATTCTCGATCTCGTCGGCAACACGCCGATGTTGCGCCTCCATTCGGTCGGCGGAGGCGAGGACGCTGACATCTTCGTCAAGATGGAGCTGCTCAATCCCGGCTTCTCCGTCAAAGACCGCATCGGCATCGGCATGATCGAGCGCGCGGAGCGCGCGGGCGTGCTGAAGCCGGGCGGCACGATCATCGAGCCGACCGCGGGCAACACCGGCATCGGCCTCGCGCTCGCCGGCGTGCAGATGGGCTATCGCGTCATCCTTTGCGTCCCCGAAAATTTCTCGCTCGAAAAACGCGAGCTGATGAAAGCCCTCGGCGGCGAGGTCTTTCTCACGCCGAAGGACCAGGGGATGAAGGCCGCGATCGCGAAAGCCGAGGAGCTGGCGGGTCAGATCGAAGGCGCGTATGTGCCGCAGCAGTTCGTGAATCCGTTCAACACCGAGTCGCACTACGAGACGACGGGACCGGAGATCTGGGATCAGATGGAAGGCCGCGTCGATGCGTGGATCGCCGGCGCGGGAACGGGCGGCACGTTCACCGGCGTCGCGCAGTATCTGCGCGAGCGGCATCCCGGTGTGTATTGCGCGATCGTCGAGCCGCAGGGATCGATTCTCAAGGGAGGCGAAGCCGGGCCGCACGAAGTGGAAGGCATCGGCGCGTCGTCGTTCATCCCGCCCGTGCTCGACATGTCGCTCGCCAACGACGTCATCACCGTCGACGATTCGCCCGCGTTCGCGATGGTCGCGCGCCTCGCGCGCGAAGAAGGCGTCCTCGCCGGCGGATCCGGCGGCGCGAACGTCGAGGCCGCGCTCCGTGTTGCAAAGCAATTGGGCCGCGGCAAGCGCGTCGTTACTCTCATCCCCGACGCGTCGGAGCGCTACATGTCGAAGGGGATTTACTCGAAGTGGGTAGGGCAGAATTGAGAATTGCGAATTGAGAATTGAGGATTGAGAGCGATCGATCTTCGACATTCTCTATCCCCAATTCCCAATTCTCAATTCGCGAGCTGAAAGCGAGCGCACATGGGCTTTTCCACCGATTGCATTCACGCCGGCCAGGAGCCGGAGCCGCACACCGGCGCCGTAACGATTCCGATCTACCAGACATCGACCTACGTGCAGCCCGAGCTCGGGCGGCACAAGGGCTACGAGTACGCGCGCACGCAGAACCCGACGCGCGCGGCGCTGGAAGCGAACATCGCCGCGATCGAGCGCGGCAAACACGGACACTGCTTCGCGTCCGGGATGTCGGCAATCGACGTCGTGTTCCGTTTGCTGAAGTCGGGCGATCACGTCGTCGCCGGCGAGAACATGTACGGCGGCTCGTATCGCCTCTTCAATCGCGTGCTCGAGAAATTTGGATTGCAGTTCACGTATGTCGACACGTCGAGCGTCGACGCGGTGCGCAACGCGATCCGCGACAACACGAAAGTCGTCTACCTCGAGACGCCGACGAATCCGATGATGACGATCACCGATCTCGCCGCGTGCGCGGAAGTTGCGCACGCACACGGCGCGCTGGTCGTCGTCGACAACACCTTCTGCTCGCCGTTCCTGCAGCGTCCGATCGAGCTCGGCGCCGACATCGTCCTCCACTCAACGACGAAATTTCTCAACGGCCACTCCGACTCAGTCGGCGGCGTCGTGGTCTCCAACTCCGACGAGATCGCCGAGCAGATCGGCTTCCTGCAAAACGCAGTCGGCGCGATCCTCTCGCCGTTCGACTCCTGGCTCGTGTTGCGCGGCATCAAAACCCTCGCCGTGCGCATGAAGCGCCACGAAGAAAACGGCATCGCCATGGCCAGCTTTCTCGCCAATCAGCCGAAGGTGAAAAAGCTCTACTACCCCGGCCTCCCCGACCATCCGCAGCACGCGCTCGCGAAGCGCCAGATGAACGGCTTCGGCTCGATGATCTCCTTCGACCTCGGCTCGAAAGAAAATGCCAAAAAGTTCCTCGACCGCGTAAGACTCTGCTCCCTCGCCGAATCCCTCGGCGGCGTCGAGACCCTGATCTCCCATCCCGAGAGCATGACCCACGGCTCCGTCCCGCTCGAAATGCGAACGCGACTCGGCATCACACCGGGACTCGTGCGGATCTCGGTGGGGATCGAGGACATTGAGGATTTGATCGCGGATCTCGAGAACGCATTTGACGGGGTGTGATCCGGTGTAGGACAGGCTTTCCAGCCTGTCCCGGGTGGCAGGTTGGAAAACCTGCCCCACACCGAGGCATACTCCGCACGATGGTCGAGATCAACGACGCGCTTCCCGGCGCTGACCTGATTCGCGAAGGACTGAATGACCTCGCGAACGGAGTGGAGTCGGTACCGGCGTTGCTCGTGCTCGTTGGTGCGCCCCGGTTGCGTGAGTTGGGAATCGATGTCGTCGATCCGTTCCCCGATGATGATTTCCCTGAGCATCGCCTCTACGATCGCCTCGCTGCCGATGATGCCGATGGTGCGCATTCGAGCTATAACGCATTGATCCGCCGGCTCGTGAGCTTCGAGCGGACCGCTGAATGCGTGAGCGATTAACGAAAGAACGGCTAGAACTGTTCATGCGGGCGTTGGCTCGCGAAACGAACATCGAAGCTCGCGTTTACATGACCGGTGGCGCAAGCGCTGTGCTGCTGGGATGGCGTCAAACCACGCTGGATATCGATGTGAAGTTCGTGCCGGAACATGATCGTTTCCTGCGTGCGATCTCCGAGCTGAAAGAGCGACTTCACGTGAATGTCGAGCAAGCCTCTCCGGATGATTTCATCCCTGCGTTACCGGGATGGGAAAGCCGCAGCACGTTCATCGCCCGCGAGGGGAAAATCTCGTTTCACCACTATGACTTTTACGCGCAAGCGCTCGCGAAGATCGAACGAGGCCATGAGATCGATCGGCAAGATGTGCGGCAAATGATCGAGTCGGGATTGGTCGATCGGCAGCGGCTCATGGAGCTATTCGTTGCGATCGAGCCGAATTTGTATCGCTACTCTGCAATTGACCCGAAGCGTTTCCGCCGCCGAGTCGAATCTACAATAGCCCACGCATGACCGCCGCCCTCCCGATCGCGCTCGTTGCGGGCGCGTATCTCATCGGCTCGATTCCGTTCAGTTTTCTCGTCGTCAAAGTTTTCTCGGGAAAGGACGTGCGGGAGCACGGGAGCCGGAACGTCGGCGCGACGAATGTCGCGCGCACGGCGGGGAAATTGCCGGGGATTCTGGCGCTGCTGCTGGACATCGCGAAGGGGTGGGGGGCGGTGGCGGTCGCGCGGTGGATTGCGTCGCGGCCGGAGTGGCCGTTTCATCCGGGCACGTTGCCGTGGGAATCGCGGGAGATGTGGATCGCGCTCGCGGGGCTGATCGCGGTCCTCGCGCACATGTTTCCGGTTTGGCTGCGGTTTCATGGCGGGAAGGGCGTCGCCACGGCGACGGGCGTTTATCTCGCGCTCGATGTTCGCGTGGTGCTTGCCGCGGTGATCGTGTTTGCGCTCGTGATCATCGTGTTCCGCATGGTGTCGCTGGCGTCGATCGTCACGGCCGCGGCTGCGCCGCTGT
>Ga0209468_1000028_pt1 | contig 85593 bp, 68 predicted proteins | sample GraSoiAngelo_102_FD_185871 | JGI IMG/M metagenome (GOLD analysis project Ga0209468, IMG submission 185871) | Grasslands soil microbial communities from the Angelo Coastal Reserve, California, USA - 14_0903_02_40cm (SPAdes) (version 2) | ecosystem: Environmental > Terrestrial > Soil > Grasslands ...
CAAGCCCTACCGTGAGCTCGGAGGGGACTGGCTCGACAAGCGTTCCGCGGAATCAAAAAGCAAAGCGCTCGTGAACCAACTCGAGCGTCTCGGCTACCGTGTCGAGCTCCTTCCAGCGCAAGCGTAGCCGCATGCGCTGAACATTCGCGTCGCGCTCGCCCCGCACGCATCTCTGCTGGCGGACCGACTTCGCGCCCGCCCGTTCGACGTGTATCTTTTCGCCCGGATGCTGTTTCGCAGCAGAAGTTAGAAACCCGCCCGCCGGGTGTGATTCTCAATTCTGCCTTCTGCCTTCTGCCTTCCCTGCTGGTGCGCGATGATCGTGCGACTCGTCGGCTAACGTGTACGACACGGAAACGTCATGAAATCAATCCTCTGGCAATGGGTCGATCGCCCCGGACACGAAGCCGCGCGCATAACGGCGCGGCTGCTCGCCGGTACATCCGTGTTTGCGCATGACGCAAATCCCGTCAGCCTCGATTACGAGATTGCGTTCGATGCGGAGTGGCGCACGACCGAGGCGCGGGTGCGCGGTTGGGTGGGGGAGCGGCGGATCGATGTCGACATTCGCGTCGATGGCGCTACGTGGACGATGAACGGCGCCGAAGTCGACGCGGTGCGCGAGTGTGTCGACATCGATCTCAACTTCAGTCCGGTCACGAACCTTCTTCCCATCTGCCGCCTCGATTTGAAGGCCGGCGATGCGCAGCTCGTCACCGCCGCGTGGCTTCGCTTCCCGTCGTTCGCGCTCGAGCCGCTCGCGCAGCGATACACGCGCGTCGACGAAACGCATGTCCTGTATCAATCGCTGGCCAGCGGATTTGAGGCGCTTTTGACCGTCGATGAGTCCGGTCTCGTCACCGACTATCCGGGCGTGTGGTTTCGCGTCTAACCCTTTTGCTTTCTGCTTTTTGCCTTCTGCTTTCTTCTGGCTCTCTCGTTGCACTTTTCCAAGCCGGAGGTTAGACATGGAAAGCAGAGCCAAACTCTTCGGGCATCCGATTCATCAGATGCTCATCGTCTTTCCGCTGGGCCTCTTGGCGACATCGCTTTTTTTCGACGTGATCGGTCTGACGACTGATCATCCGGGACTGCTTCAGGCAGCGTGGTACATGATCGCGGCGGGCGTGATCAGCGGCCTCGTCGCGGCGGTGTTTGGTCTCATCGACTTTCTCGCCATCCCCAGCGGCACACGCGCAAAACGCATCGGACTGTTGCACGGCGTCGGCAACGTCATCGTCGTCGCACTCTTCGCGGCCAGCTGGTGGCTGCGGCGCGATCATCCGGCGAATCCCGGCAGTCTGCCGGTGATTCTCTCCGCGGTCGCGACGGGCCTCGGCGGCATCACCGGCTGGCTCGGTGGTGAGCTCGTCGACCGCCTTGGCGTCGGCGTCGATGACGGCGCGCATCTCGATGCACCGAGCTCGCTCTCGCACGAGACGACGGCGGTGCGCGAAACGGTGCGGCGATGAAACACGATTCTCTCTTCCTTCGCCTGGTTCGCGGAGCGGGTGCCGGCATCGCCGGCACCTTCGCGATTCAGAACGCGATGAAAGTGCAGGGCAAGCTGCTGCCGGCGACGAAGCCGCCGATGCGCCAGGATCCCGCCGACTTCATGCTCGAGCACGCGCCGATCGACATTCCGGAGAAGGCCGTGCCGGTCGCGAAGAAGGTGATGCAGCTCGGATACGGGATCACTTTCGGCGCATTGTACGGAGCGCTGCGCAAGCGTCCGCACAACGTGATGCTCGAAGGCGCGCTCCTCGGACTCGGCACCTGGGCCGCCGGCTATCTCGGCTGGCTTCCGAAGGCGGGCCTACTGCCGTCGCCGAAAGAGCAATCGGCCGCGCAAATCAGCGGACCAATCGCGACCCACCTCGTGTTCGGCCTCGCGACCGTCGGCGCCTATTCGCGAACGTGATCGGGTGTAGCACAGGCTTTCCAGCCTGTGCTCCGGGGCGCAGGCTGGAAAGCCTACGCTACACCCGGTGGAGCGGCGGCCGCTTCGGCCGCCAACCTCTCGCGAGAATCCGGCCTCGTGTTCGGCATCGCGACTGTCGGCGCATATTCGCGAACGTAATCGGTGTAGCACAGGCTTTCCAGCCTGTGCTCCGGGAGGCAGGCTGGAAAGCCTGCCCCACACCTGGGTGATGCGATGATGCCCGCGTGAACCTCCTGCATCTCTTCGACCTCTCGCTCCGCGCGCGGCGCGACGCGCCGGCGCTGGAGTGGGAGGGAACGACCTACACGTTTGGCGAGATCGACGCGCGCAGCAATCGCGTCGCGAACGCGCTCATCGCGCGCGGATTCGCGAAAGGCGACCGGCTCTGCGTCTACCTCGCGAACCGCATCGAGCTGATCGATCTCTTCCTCGCCTGCGTGAAGCTCGGCGTTATCTTCGTCCCGATCAACATCCTCTATCGCGAGCGCGAGATCGCGCACATCACAAACGACGCCGAGCCGCGCGATGTCATCACCGCGGACAATCTCTTCACCTCCGACGACGATCGCCGGCCCGACGTCATGCTCGACGGCGACACGCCCGCCGCGATCATCTACACCTCGGGCACGACCGGCGCGTCGAAGGGCGCGGTGCTGACGCACGACAACTTCCTCTCCAACGCCGTGAACCTCACGACGTGCTGGCAGATCACTGATCGCGATCGCTTCCTCCTGCCGCTCCCGCTCTTCCACATCCACGCCCTCGGCAACGGACTGCACGCGTGGCTGGCAAGCGGCTGCCGCATGCGCCTCCTCGAGCGCTTCGACCACCGCACGGCCGTTGATCAACTTATTGACTTTCAGCCGACGCTCTTCTTCGGCGTGCCGACCGTCTACGTGCGTCTTCTCGAAACGCCGCCCGATGCCGCGCGCGCGATCGGCGAGAAGATGCGCCTCTTCGTCTCCGGCTCCGCGCCGCTGCCCGCGCACGTTCTCGAACAATTCCGCGCCCTCTTCGGCCACACGATCCTCGAGCGCTACGGCATGACCGAGACGTTCATGAACACGAGCAACCCGTACGCCGGCGAGCGACGCGCCGGAACCGTCGGCGTTCCGCTGCCGGGCATTTCCGTGCGCATCGTCGACGGCGAGCTGCAGGTGCGCGGATCGAACGTCTTCGCCGGCTATTGGCGACGTCCCGACCCCACCGCCGCGGCGTTCACGAGCGATGGATACTTTCGCACCGGCGATCTCGCCGAAGTTTCAGACGACGGCTACTACACGCTGCTTGGCCGGAAGAGCGATCTGATCATCTCCGGCGGCTTCAACATCTATCCGCGCGAGATCGAAGAGATGCTGCTCGAACATGTCCGCGAAGCAGCAGTCGTCGGAGAGCCGGACGAGATCCGCGGCGAAGTCCCGGTCGCGTACATCACCGGCGATTTCGACGCCGCTCAACTCGAGCGCATCTGCCGCGAACAACTCGCGTCGTTCAAAGTGCCGCGCCGCTTCGTACGCGTCGACGCGATCCCGCGCACCGCACTGGGGAAGGTGCAGAAGCACCTGATCCGTTTCCAGTACCGCCCTCCAACGAGTCACGAGCGAATGACCGGACTGCCGTGGGATGCGTCGTATCGAGACGGCCCCGCACCGTGGGACATCGGCGGGCCGCAGCCGGCGGTCGTGCGTTTGGCGGCCGCAGGCGCATTCGCGGGAACCGTGCTCGATGCGGGATGCGGCACGGGCGAGAACGCGCTTCACATCGCGTCGCTGGGATTGTCTGTTGCGGGCGTCGACGTCGCGGAAACCGCACTGGCGATCGCGCGAGAGAAAGCGCGCGACCGCAACATCGAGATCGAATTCGCTGCAGCCGACGCACTCCAATTACAACATTTGAAGCGCACGTTCGACACGGTGCTCGACTGCGGACTGTTCCACACCTTCGACCATGAAGAGCGGCCGCGATACGTCGCGAGCCTCGCGTCCGTGACCGCGCGCGATGGAACGCTGTACGTGTTGTGTTTCAGCGACGAGGGTGCGGACCTCGGTCCGCACCCCGTCAGTCAGGAAGCGCTGCGAGCTGCATTCAGTGGATGGAACATCATCGCCATCGAGCCGGAACGGCTGCAGACGAGGTTCCACAACAACGGCGTCGCGGCGTGGCTCGCGACGATCAAGCGGATCTAAAGGACGACGCGCGTCGCTACGACGCACCGTGCTTTCTGCTTATCCCAGAAACCGCCAGCGTGGCCCCGCATGTTTTCTGCGGCCGGGGATGCTTATGGTCATCAGCTGTTCGGCTTCCAATCGAAGTGCGTACATGAGGCCGATCGCCGTATCGAGCTTTTTCGGCTCGCCGTTGACGGCGGCGTGCAGGGAGTTGAGGAGGGAGGTGTAGGTCTCGTCGAATTGATCGGCGTAGCGCGCGACGAGCGAGTTGCGCGGCAGCGGGGCTTCGGTCGGGTTGTCGATCATCGGATAGACGCCGTCGGGATCGAACGGGATTTTCAGTCCGCTGTACGAGTATCCCTTCGGAATCCTCGGGTCGACGACGAGGTGCCTGCCTTCGACGACCTGCGAGAAACGGTAGTAGTGCGCGTATTGGCCGTCCATGTCGACCGGCTTCGTGCTCGTTCCCTCGCCCTGCTCGATGATGACGTCGATGGCGCGCGACGCGCGCTCGACGTTGGTCACGGGAAACAACTGGTCCGGTGGGAACCAGCCGGCCACCTGCAGCTTCTCGTCGCCGGTGAAGATCGAGTTGCCGAGCTTTTGGATCGCTTCCTTGATGGCGATGTAGAACTGGCCGATGGTGCGATAGTCGACGACGCTGCTGGTCGTCGGTCCTTCGGGCGTCGTCGTCGGAAAGCGCAGAGGATCTTCGGGCTCTTCGATGACCATGAACGTGTCCCGGATCAATTCGATCGAGCACTTCTTCAGGCCGACGATGAACTTATGTCCCGGCTCGTCGCCGATGCCCATCGGCAGCTCGCTCGGATAGTGGAGCGGGAAGCCGGGCGCGTTGACGGGCGGTCGGCCGCCGACGGCGTTGAGGATGTTGCACGCGATGCACATGTGCAGCATCTCCTCGAGGACGATGCTCTTGATGATCTTCGCGATCTCGACGTTTTTTCCGGGGACGATGGAGTAGAGCGCGGTGAGGTAGGGGGGGAGCGTGCTGAGCTCGAGGCGGATCGCGCCGATGAGCGCGGCGCGCACCTGCGCGACGGATTCGATCTTGCGTTTTTCAATCAGCAGCATCGTCTTGCCTCAGTCGAGATCGTCGGGAAGGTGGATGCCCATGCGCGTGTGGATCGCGAACGACTTCGCGCCGGCCTGCGGCGTCGCGCCGACGGAGATCGCGTGCTCGGCCAGCTCGGCCGCATGCTCGGCGAACTCCCACGGAAGCGTCGCGATCTCCGGCGGCGCTCCGGTGCCGGGGAGCGGCTTGCCGTCCGCGCCGGGAGTCGTGAGCCACGAGAGGATCGCCTTCGTTTTGTCGCGGGAGAGATCGCGCGTGACGGGCATGTGGTTCGGGTCCTCGACGGGCAATCCGAACGCGAAGGCGAGGAGGTGCGCGTTCGCGACGACGCTGTCGTACGACGTGAAGTCGATGATGCCGTCCATGATCGGATAGAGATTTCCGTACTGCTGGAAGATCGGCACGAGGTTCGTCCACGTGACCGGCGGCTCGGGCCTGAAGGTGTCGTAGACGAGGACGCTGAGGAAGTCGGACGGATTGAATCCGAAGGCGGGATTGTCTTTCACCGCCTTCGCGACGTCGGTGATGAGGTAGCGGATGCCGTAGACCTGGCCGTCGATGTAGCCGCGCGGACTTTTCGGACTGAATGCGCTCAAGGTGAGGGTGGCCCGCCCGTCGGCGCCGGTCTTGATGATGCGGTCGAACTTCAGCGCCGACTCGGGAATGCCGAATTTCGGAGGGATGCCCATGCCGTCTTTGGCGTTGCCGCCCGGCTGCAGTCCGCTGGAGTCGAAGAAGATGAGGAGCTTTGCGCCGGCAAGCGCTTTGCCGTACTGCGTCGCCCAGAAGTGGACGTCCGTTTTCTCGTCCGGATTGAGCCGGAACACGAACTGGTCGGCGCGCTGGTACCAGCCGTTCGTGTTTTCCTGGACGATCACTTCTTCGTTCTGCGTCACGGCGACGCGGTATTTCTTCAGCGCCGCCATTTCAGCGCGCGAGAGTTTTCGATTGCGCGGGAACTTCTGGATTCCGGCGGTCGTCGGGTACCAGTCGCGCTGCCGGTAGTCCACCTTACCGATGGAGTGGAAGTTGTTGTGGCGGTCGAGATAGCCGAGGTCCAGCGTGCCGATCGGCATCAGCGGGCCGCCCGGCGTCGTCGTCGGCAGCGCGTTGCCGAAGTCGGCGTAGATCCGCTTGGTCTTCTCGTCGACGACGGCCTGCATGAAATTCATCGAGCCCGCGGGCGTGTGGTTCGCGATCTGCGGCAACAGCTGCCGCCCGATGACGAAGTGCTTCGGCTCGTTCGCCGACCACGGACCGATCGTGCCGACGAGCCGTCCCATCGTGAACGAAGCGGAATCCGGACTCATGTTGTAGCCGTCGAGGTTGAACTTGATGGAGAGGAAGCCGTCGGGTGCGGCGGCGCGCAGTTCGCGGAGGAATCGCGAGCGCTTCGTGTCACCCCATGCGATCGGGCCGATCACTGACTGGTACATCGAGCCCGCGCCGGTGTCGCCCTGCGATCCCGATTTCTTCGCGCGGCCCCACCAGATGTCGGTGAACGGCGCCTTGGCGTAGGCGCCGGAAAAGTACTCGTGCTTCCGGTCGGTGAGGCGGACGATCATTCCCCAGATCTGCGAGACGAGCTGCTGCTGCGGATCGAGGTCGACCAGCTTTCCCGCGACGCGCTGGTTCGCGTCGATGATCCACATCCCGACGGCCGGATCGCGCTTCGATGTTTTTCCGTCCGCGTACGACACCATGGTCACGCGGCAGCCGACGAGCCGGAAGTTCCCCATCCCGTCGGGGTTCCACCACCCGTTCGCCAATTCGTCGTCCTGCGGCTCCTGAAAGCGCGGCTCGAACGTCGCGTTGTTGTAATGACGAACGTCGTTGTTCACCGTCGACGGATCGGTCTGAAAGCGACCGGAGAAATGCAGGCGCAGCGGACCGAGATAGCTCATGGGGGGAGGACCCTCTCGATCGGTATTAAATCAGAAAGCAGAAGGCAGAAGGCAGAAGGCAGAAGTGAGAAGCCCACCCGCCCAACGTATCGGAGTGCTTTCTCAATTCTGCCTTCTGCCTTCTGCCTTCTGCCTTCCCGGCCGGTGCACGAACGAACGGGCGACTGGCGACAAACGCGCACCACCAATCAACGTGCTGGTACCCTCCCCGAAAACATGGTCTGTCCTCACTGCAGGGTTGCTCTCGACGTCGTTCGCTGCTGTCCGAACTGCGCGCGCTGTTATCCCGTCGATCACGGCATCGTCGATTTCGCCGAGGGGGCGTATTACGACCGGTTTGATGAGTCGACTGCGCTGACGTGCGAGCATCTGGAAGGGTTGCAGCTCGAAGTCGAGGGGACGCGGCGGCGGATTCTCGATTTCTATTTGCCGAAGTTGCAGGCGGGTGCGCGGGTGCTCGATTGCGGGTGCGGGAACGGCGTGTCGGTCGATCTGCTGAACGAGCGCGGGCTCGATGCGTGGGGGAACGATCTCTCGCAGTTGCGCAAGTGGCAGTGGCGGGAGCGGGAGCATCGGGACCGGCTCGTGGTGGCGAGCGCGCTGTCGCTGCCGTTCGCGGACGACTTCTTCGACGTCGTGATCTCGTCCGGCGTGATCGAGCACATCGGCGTCGACGAGACGTCGGTCCCGCGCTACGGCGTCGCGCCGCGCGCGGATCGCGACGAGCTGCGCGCGCGTTTCTTACGCGAGCTGCTGCGCGTCGGCAGGACGATCTACATCGACTGTCCGAACGGCGCGTTTCCGATCGACTTCTGGCACGGCGACGCCCCCGGATCCGCGCGCTTCCATTCGCTGCGCGAAGGATTTTTGCCGACGTTTCGTGAGATCGCGTCGCTTGCGCCGGACGCGCGCGTCGAGGCGCTGTCGCCGTACAAGCGCCTGCAGTTTCGCCAGGCGGCACGGCATTGGTACGGGCGAGCGTTCGGCGGAGTGGGGGAGTTGTATTTCCGGCTGATGCCGCGCGCGATTGCGCGGAGCGCGTTGAATCCGTTTTTGGTGGTTGAAATTCGGAAGGTTAGCGAACGATAGGACAGATAGGATGGATAGGACGAATAGGACAGATAGGACGAACAGGTCCCGCCCGCCCTTCCCCGGAGGCGGGCAAGATGCCCGCTCTCCTAGATTGGTGGGCCTGGGGGGATCTCCGGCAGCTTCGGCGCTTGCCACGCTTCGGCCGGGCGCTCGAGGAAGCGCTTGATGTCGTCGCGGGTCATCGCGCGATGCGCGTTTTCTGCGCTGTCGCTGACCGGTGTCAGGCGCGCGCTGAGCCGTCGCAGCGCTTCGCCGGCCTCGGCGCGCACTTGCGGGTCGGCGTCGCGATTCGCGGCGAGCTCGGCGAGGCGGACGAAGATCAGTGTGCGCGTCGCGCGGGTGATGCGGCCTTCGCGCGATGCGATGTCGATGAGCGAGTCGAGGACTTCGCGCAGCGGCAATTCGTTTTGCTGGGTGAGGCGCGCGCAGCGCGCGGGGTCGAGGAGTGCGGAGACGGTGATGTCGGCGCTCGTCGTCGCCGCGGCGACCGGATCGAAGGCGGGATCGGTGCGGCGGGGGAAGCGTTCGGTGTTTGCTTCGCCGTAGCCGTACGTCGGCGGCGGGATGAGATCGATGAGGCGCTGCGGAATCGTGAGGAACGACGGCTGCAGCGTTTCGAGAATCGCGCTGAGTGCCTCGCGCTGTTGTTTCGCGGGGACGACGCGCGGCGGGTTCATGTCGTAGGTGAAGTAGACGCCGCCGACGGATTTCGCCGCGGCTTCGAGTTGGTAGCGGTGGTGGAGGAAGAGCGGGACGAGTTTCACTTCGAGCGCGGAGAGTGGCTCGCCTTTGTCGAGGTTGTCGAGTCCGAATTGATCGAGGGCGATGCGGCGCACTTCGATTTCGTGGCGCAGCGTCGCGATCGGATCGGCGCCGCTGTCCCATACCGACCCGAGGGGATGCGCGCCGCTGACGGGACGCGAGTGCGGATCGGAGACGAAGAGCGGCACCGCCTTCGCGAGCGCCTCGAGCTCCTCGTCGCTCTTCACCGGCTGATAGGCGTACTTGATCGCGGCGATGTCGTACGGACCGACTCCTTTTGCATACGCGTCGGATAGATCGAGCTTGCCGTCCGTGATCTTGATGTTCGGCGAGGGATAGTCCATCACCGACGCGCGGCCGTACGTCGACGCGGCCATGTTGTGATCGAGGCCGAGGGTGTGACCGACTTCGTGCACGGAGAGCTGGCGGATGCGCGCCAGCGCCATGAGCGACGGCGATGTTTTCGGGTCGAGCTCGTCGTATACCGGCATGAGGCCGCGCGCGATGAGTACGTCCTGGCGGATGCGCAGCGATCCGAGCAGCACGTTGCCTTTGATGATCTCGCCGGTGCGCGGATCGATCACGCCGCCGCCGTACGACCAGCCGCGCGTGGAGCGATGCACCCAGTTGATCATGTTGTAGCGGATGTCGAGCGGATCGGCGTCGGGCGGCAGCACCTTGACGACGAATCCGTTCGGGAATCCCGCGGCCTCGAAGGCCTGGTTCCACCACGACGCGCCTTCGACGAGCGCGCTGCGGATCGGCTCGGGCACGCCGTTGTCGACGTAATAGACGATCGACTGCCCCGGTTCGAGGCGATGCCGCGCGATCCAGTGCTTCGAGATCGGACCGGTGAAGGGCGACGCGTAGTCGTAGAAGTCGACACCAAAGAGTCCGACGCGCGAGTCGGCGCGGCGCGGCGTGAAGCCGGGCGGCGGCGACTGCACGAAGGAGTGATGCTCGCGCACGGTCACGATGTCCGCGGTGGGCGTGACGTCGCGTACCAGATTGCCGGGACGATCGGTGGTCGCGAACGTCAGCGTCGCTTCGACTTCAGTGTTGCGCGGGAACGCTTTCGTGTGCGGCAAATAGAGCGCGCTGCGATTCTTGTCGAGCGAGTACGAGCCTTGTTGCGCCTCGCGCAAACGACGCGCGACGCCATGCGCGTCGCTGAGAAAAAAATCAGTCGCGTCGACGAGGACGCCGTTCGGTGTCGTCGACTCGACTTTAAACGACGCGAGCACCGACTGCGCAAACGATTCTTCGACCGCGCGACGCTCGGAAGCGTCGTCCGACAGCGCGCGATACGTGTAGTTCGGCTCAATCATGAGCACGCGCGGGCCGATGCGCTCGAAGCGGATGACGTGCGTCGCGCCGAGCTGATGGCGATCGAGTCCGATCGGGTTCGAGCCGACGCCTGACGCCAGCGACACCTGCCAGATCAGCTCTTCGTTGAAGTGCGTGATCTCTATCATCAGCTTGCCGTTGTCGGCGTCCCAGCGGAGGGGGATGAAGCCGTCGAAACTTTGGACCGCGGCGGCCGGAGCCGCCGCTTTGGCAGGTGGAGGTGGAGCCGGCTTCGGTGCGGTTGCGCACGCGGACACCAACAACAAACCGACCAGCAGTCGCTTCATCATTCGATCACTCTCCCAACGCCGCGTAGGTGACGAGGCGGAATCGCGTCGCTCCCTGGGCGGTGCGCACCTTGGCGGCGATCTTGTCGTGCAGCTCCGGCGTCCACGCCGTCCAGCGCTGGAAGAACGCGGCCGCCGCATCCTTGCTGCCGTCCTTCTGCAGCTTGAGCACTTCGGTCAGCAGCGAATTCACGGCGTCGTTGTAGCGGTCGTAGTGAATCGACAGCTGCGCGGTTTTCGGATCGAACGTCAGCAGTCCTTTGTCGAGGAACCAGTTGAACTGGATCAGCTGCATCGTGCCGTACGGCTCGTCGCTGCGCGGCTTCGTATTGAGGAGCGTGCGGCGGATCCCCGACGCTTCGATCGCGCGCAGCGCCGGATGATTCATCTTGTGCAACGCGAAGAGCGAGACGAGATCCGCTTTCATCTCTTCCGTGGAGTCCGAATATTCGGCGAGCGCCTCGCCGTCGGGACCGAGGTAGTGACCGATCTCGTGCCACAACGTGCGCTGGATCGATCCCTCGGGGTCGTAGTCGTTCGCATGTGCGCTCGCCGTCACCGCGCGCCACACGCGCTGGTCGGCGGCGACGATCTCCGGGTGGCGCATGATGTTTTCGCGCAGGAGAATCGTCCGTCCATAGCGACGCGCCATGAGCGGATCGTTCGGCAGGATTGTCGCCGTGTTCGTGCCGCGCGCCTGCCCGAAGTCGGCGATCACCTCGTACACGCCGATCGGGATGTCTTCCTTCACGCGCTTGTGCGGCGCGTACGGCAGCGCGTCTTCGATCGACTGCAATCCGCTGAGCGCCTTCACCAGATCAGCGGTCGCCTTCTCGTTCTTGATGAGGATGCTCATGCTGTGGAACGCCTTCACGCCGTACAGCGCGTCGTCGTACGTCTCGTACGCGCCGAGCTGGAAGTTGAGGCGCTGGAAGCGGCCGGTCACCCACGACGCGTCGCCGCTCTCGTAGTCGTTCGACAGCAGATCGCGCGCGCGGTTCCACGTGTAGCGCGCGAGCTCGGGATCCGTGTCTTCGAATCGGATCGCGGCCTCGATCAGCTGGTTGTACAGGCCGATCATGTCGTCGGCGTACGCGAGCGCGTACGGCACGGCGTAGAAGTTCTTGCCGTCGGCATCGTGCTGGCGCGAGCGCAGTCCTTCGAGCGCGTACGGATGCATCGTGCGCATGATCGGATAGACCTGCAGTCCGTTGATGTCGAGGCCGAGGTTGGACTTCGTCTCGCGGCGCACGACGGTGCGCGAGTCGAGAATGCCGCTCTTCATTTCAGGATGCGCCGCGAGAAACGCGTCGAGCTCCTCCTTCGTGGCGTCGAGCGGATAGACGTTCTTGCCGGGACGCGGCGGCGCGACGTCGAGGAAGGGCTCGCGTTTGTTGTCGAGCGTCGTCGCGATCGGTCCCTGGAAGAGGCGATAGAGCGTGCGCAGGTTCTTCGTGCGCGGCGGGCTGCCGAGGCGGGCGTCGATGTTGCGCAGCTTCTCGTAGGCGGTGAGCGCTTCGGGATGCCGCTCGGATTCATACAGCCGCTGCATGATCGAGCCGACTTCGAACAGATACTTCAGCGCTGCTTTTTCGTTCTCCGGCAGCGCCGACAAATCGGGCGCAAGCCGGATGGTCACGGTCTTGTCGAGGATCTCCTTCGACTTCGCCTCGGGCCAGTACGCGGCGGGAATCGCCGGCGGCGGAGGAGGGGCTTCCTGTGCTGCAAGGGTGGCGGCGAGGAGGAAAACAACGGGGAGCATTTTCATCGGCGGCGAACGTTACCACGCGGTTGCGTGGTCGCGCAGTCGCGCGGTTGCGCGGCGATTGGCTGGCGCTTTTGCCGCGCGACCGCGTAACCGAGCGACCGCGCAACTACCGTTTCGCAATCGACGCGACGATGTCCGACAGCGCCGCGATCGCGAACGGCTTGCGCAGGATGCCGCCGACCGTCGCGGAATCGATGAACTGCAGCGACTCGTCCGCCGCGGCCGTCATGATCACCGTCGCCTTCAGCAACTCCGGCTTGCGGATCATCAGATAACGCAGGACGTCGAAGCCGGAAAGGCGCGGCAGCGCGAGATCGAGCAGCACGCAGTCGTACTGTCCATGCGTGAGCCGTTCGATCGCGATGTCGCCCTCGGAAACCAGCGTGACGGACGCGATACTGTCGAGCACCGACTCGATGCGTGCGGCGATGACGTGCTCGTCTTCGATGACGAGCACGCGATACGGCTTGTCGCTCGTCGCCGGTGCGGGCTCGGCCGCGCGCGACGGCTGCGCCTCTTCGGGTTGCTTGGTCGCGAAGCGCGTGACGGCGGCGATGAGCTTGTCGCGCGTGAGCGGCTTGAGGATCCAGCCGTCCGCGTCGGAGGCTTCGAAGAGACGGCGCACGCGCTCTTCGCTGAGCGCGGAGACGAGGACGATCGGAACATGGCGGCGCGCGCGGATGAGCGAGCCGAGGCGGTGGCCGGGGATTTGAGGGAGCTCGATGTCGATGAGCACGAGATCGGGAGTGGAACTGGCGAGCGCCTGCATCAGCTCGGCGATGTTGCCGGCGGTGACGGTGCCGAATCCCTCGCGCTCGCACAGACGCGCGGCCTGCATGCGGAACGACGGGTTGTCGTCGACGATGAGGATGGTGAACATCGGATCCGCCTGAACTTTAGCATCACGGATACACTCCGCGCGATGTGCCTGATCGCGCTCGCGCATCGCGCTTCGGAGAAGTATCCGTTCGTCCTGGCGGCGAATCGCGACGAGGACTACGAGCGCGACACGCGCGTCGCGCAGGTCTGGGAGGATGCGCCGGAGGTCGTCGGCGGACGCGACGCGCTGTACGGCGGCTCGTGGCTGGCGATCGCGCGCAACGGCCGATTCGCGGCGGTGACGAATCTGCGCGGCGCGATGCCGAAGGGACGTTCGCGCGGATTGCTGGTGCGATCCTTCGTGACCGGCAACGAAACGCCGGAGGCATTCGCGGCGTCGATCGAATTCGAGCATTACGCCGGATTTCATTTGATTGCAGGCGAAGCCGGCGGGACGGTGGTGTATGTGGCGAGCGACGATGCGCCGCGCGTGCTCGATCCCGGCATTTACGGATTCAGCAATGCGCCGTCGAATGAACAGTGGCCGAAGACGGCGATTGCAGTCGATGCGATGTCTACAATGCTCGCGAGCTCCGCCGATCTCACAATGGATCTGCTGCAATTCCTGAGAACACCTCGCAATACCTGCCGCATCGAAGAGGAAGTGTTCATTGCCGGCAATCGCTACGGCACGCGCGCGTCGACAGTCGTGATTGTGTCGAGGGATGAGATTCTGTTCAGTGAACAGAATTACACGCGCGGAGGAAGCCCGGTCGGCGCAGTGTCGCAATTCCGCCTTCCGGTGTAGCGCAGGCTTTCCAGCCTGCGCCCCAGGGGGAGCGGGAGGGCAGGCTGGAAAGCCTGCCCCACACCAGAGTCACTACTCGCTCGCTTTTCCCACTGCCGTTTCCCGGCTTCCGCGGTGATTGTGGAGCGGCGGCCGCTCTCGGCCGCCGGCCCCTCGCGAGAATCCGGCGGCCGAGGGCGGCCGCCGCTCCACAGGAACGAATTACTCGCTCGCTTTTCCCACCGGCGTTTCCCGGTCTGCAATCGTCAGCCGGTTGTGTACGTCGTGTACGCCGCGGCACCGCATCGCCACATCCTCGGCCAGCCGTTTTTCATACCGGCTGTTGACCGTGCCGTTGAGCGTCACTTCGCCGTTCGCCACTTCGACCTCGACGTCCGTCGCGTCGACCGCGTCGTGATCGGTCAGCCAGTCGTTGATCGCCTCGCGGATCCGCTCGTCCATGTTCCAGTTCTTCGGTCCGCGTCCGCGGAAGCTGATGCGCCGCGGGTGCACGTCGCGCACGACGTCCTCCGCGCGGCCGCCGCCGCTCCATCCGCGGTCGCGCGCATATTCGTCGCCCAGTCCGCCGAAGTGATCGTCGCGCGCGTAAGGGCCGCCGAATCCGTGGTTGGCCATGTTTGATCCTCCGTCACCGAAGTGTGCAATGGACGTGCGAAAATCGGGGACATGAAACGGCTCGCCCTGCTTCCGCTCGTCCTTCTCGCCGCGGCCGCCTGCTCGACCAATCCGAAAGACCAGTTCGGCATCCCGGTCGACAACACGATCAACGACTGCCAGCACGGCGGCGTCGAGATCATGGTCGGGCTCAGCGGCTGGGGCACGACCGGCGAAGACATGAACGACCGGCTGACGTTCATCGTGAACGTCGCGAACGACTCGCGGAAGGAAATCACCGTGAGCAACATTCGCGTCGAGCCGCAGAAGACGGAGCTCGTTCCGTATCGCCTCGATCCGACCTATCGAAAATTCAACGTGACGATCCCGGAGGACGAGGACCACGACTTCGAGCTTCCGGTTTCGGGGCACGGGATGCAGCAGGACCCGAACGCACAGAGGATGGGGAACGGGGCGAACGAGCTGCCGGTGCTGGTGTCGGTGCAGTTGCAGAGCGGCGACGTGTACCAGTGCCGCTACGGGATTGCGGCGCCGCATTAGATCCGGGATTCACTTCGCCGAGGTACGTGACGTCGAGTCGATGCTCCGGCTCGATGCCGGCGAGCGTCGCGCGCGCGAAGCCGCGCACCACGAGCTCGCGATTGATGAACAGCGCGTCGGGCGAGCGATAGACGAGCACGTCGTCGCCGTTGCGCTCGAGCATGACCCACGCGTCGCCGATCGTCCAGCGAAGCATCTCGCGCGCGTGCAGTTCATCGGTGATCGTGACGCCGGCCAGCCGCACGGTCGTGCGCGTGCCGTGGTCGTCGATCGTGATCGTGCGTCCGTTGTCGATGGAGACCACGCGGACCATAGCCGCATTCGCAGGCAGACAGAGTGCGGACAAAGCAAGAGTAATGATGAGGATGATTCGTTTCATAGCGTCGTTTTGGGTTGCAGAGGAGGGACGACGCGCCCGGTGCGTGTGGAGGGCGCAGGATAAGCGCTCCGGCACTTTCCTCGCAACTACTTTCTGCATGAACGTAGACCAAACCATCCGCAGCAATCCGTGGAAATGGACCGGCATCGCCACCGCCGCCGGCCTGCTCCTCGGCCTGACCGGACGCATCCTGCGCATCCGCGCGAAGCACGCGAAGCCGGAGCTGGTGATCATCGACGCGACGTAGGTGTGTCATTCCGAGCCGCGTAGACGGCGAGGAATCCCCCGCCGAAGCACGACCAGCGCTCCGTTCGCGGGGGATCCTTCGCCGTCTCCGCGGCTCAGGATGACACTGCAGCGATGGTCGTTAACGGTGTTAACATTCGTCGCCCATGGCGCAGCAGCACACGAGCGAGCGGATCCTCGACGCGGCGGAGAAGATCTACCGCACCGAAGGCGCGGACGCGCTGTCGATGCGGCGGATGGCCGACGAGCTGGGCATCAGTGCGACCGCGCTCTATCGTCACTACAACGGCAAGGATGAACTGCTCGACGCCGTCGCCAACCGCGGCTTCGAAAAGCTCGCCGCCGAATTTCGCGACGCGGCGAAGAAGCGTACGCCGCGCACGCGTGTCCTCGCGGTCTTCGAGTCGTTTCGTGCATTCGCGCTCGAGCGGCCCGCGCTCTTCGATCTCATGTTCTTCCATCGGCGTCCCGGCGCGCGCCGTTTTCCCGGTGACATCGCCGGCGGCGCGTCGCCGACCGCGAACGTCGTCGTCGAATTGCTGACGCAGATGAAGGTCGAAGATCCGCTCGACGTCTCGCTCTTGTTGTGGGCCGAGGCGCAGGGACTCGTTTCACTGCATCGGGCTGGACGATTCGAGAGCGACAGCGTCTTTCAGCGTGCCTGGGACCGCCTGTTTGCGCGGCTTCTCGATCACCTCGCGTGACGGTTGTTCACAGTTCGTTGACTAACTTCTTTGCAACCCCGGCGTCCAGTTTACGAATATCTTCGTACAACACGCGTTGAAGGGGAGTTTTCGATGAAGGCATTAGTCACCCCGGCAGCAGTCCTGCTCCTGTCCGCCGCCGCAGCATTTGCGGAGTTGCCGCCCCCCGTCGCAGTCCAACGCACCGACACCCCGGTCGTCGTCGACGGCGATCTCTCCGACGCCGCGTGGCAGCACGCGTCGAAATACGAAACGTGGTACGAGACGAATCCCGGCGACAACGTCGAGCCGAAGGTGAAGACGGTCGGCTGGGTGACGTACGACTCGAAGTTTCTCTACGTCGCGATCGAGTCGTATGACAACAAACCGTCGGACATCATCGCGCCCTACGCAGACCACGACAACATCAGCGGCAACACCGACGACTACGCCGGCATCATCGTCGACACGCGCAACGACGGAAAGTCCGCATACCTCTTCCTCGTGACCGCGCGCGGCGTGCAATACGACGCGATCACCGACGACGCCGGCAACGGCGAGGACAACTCGCCCGATTTCTTCTGGGACTCGGCCGCGAAGGTGAACGATCACGGCTGGACGATGGAGATGCGCGTGCCGTTTTCCGCGGTGCGCTACGACAATCCGAACCCCGAGGCGTGGGGACTCACGCTCTATCGCAACTGGCCGCGCGACCGCCGCTATCAGATGTTCACCAGCAAGCTGCCGCGCGACGTGAATTGTTTCGTCTGCAACTTCGGCAAGATCACGAACCTGCACGGACTTCCGTCCGGCGATCACTTCGTGGCCGCGCCGTACGTGACCACTCACCAGTTCAGCGAGCCGCGCAACGGACTCGGAAGTGACCTCGTGAATCACCAGGTCGGCACCGACGCCGGCATGGATTTCAAGTGGAACCCGACCGCCGACATGGCCGTCGACGCGACGATCAACCCCGACTTCTCGCAGATCGAGTCGGACGTCGCAGTGATCTCGACGAACGAGCGCTTCGCGATCTTCCTCCCCGAGAAGCGCCCGTTCTTCCTCGAAGGAGTCGAGCTTTTCACGACGCCGATTCAGGCCGTGTACACGCGCACGCTGACGGCGCCGCGATGGGGCGCGCGGACGACGGGCAAGACCGGACAGTACGCGTACACCGCGCTCGTCGCGCAGGACCGCGGCGGCGGATCGATCATCATTCCGTCCGCATTCGGATCGGATTTCGCGCCGCAGGATTTCTCTTCGCTCGTCGCGATCGGGCGCGTGCGCCGCGATTTCGGACGCTCGTTCATCAGCTTCCTCGGCACCACGCGCGAGTCCGAAGGCGGCGCGCACAACCGCGTGTTCGGCCCCGACTTCCAGTGGCGCCTCGGCGAGCATCACACCTTCACCGGCCAGTTCCTCATGAGCAATACCGTCACGCCCGATCGTCCCGAGCTCTCCAGCGAATGGGACGGACGGAAACTCAACGGACACGGCGGGTACGGCTGGTATCAGTTCTCCAGCGCGAAGAACGACTTCTACGTCAACTACAACGACTACAGCAACGACTTCCGCGCCGACAACGGCTTCGTGCCGCAAGTCGGATGGCGCGGCAGCTACTCGGAGTACGGACATACGTTCCGGCCGAAAGGATTCTTCAGCCGCATCCGCACCTTCGCGATGGGCGAATACGACAACACGCAAAGCGGAGACCTGCTGTTCCGCCTCGTGGCGGCCGGCTTCGGTGCCGACGGCAAGCATCGCTCCTTCACGCGCATCCGCCTCGCGCACGAACAAGTCGCGAACGGCCCGGCGGTCTTCGATCGCGATCGCGTCTACTACAACGTGCAGTTCGGCGTGAGCCGCATCATCAGCTACATCAGCTTCGACGGCTGGGTCGGCGATGAAGTCGATTTCACGAACAACCGTCTCGGCCGCGGCGCGAGCACCAACTTCAACGCGACGCTGCGTCCCACGAATCACCTGCAACTCGGCCTCACCACGAGCCTCCGCTGGCTCAACATCCACGACGACCGCCTCTTCACGTCCCAGGTCGAGCGCCTCCGCGCGTCCTACACCTTCAACGCGCGCATGTTCCTCCGCGCGATCATCCAGAACGAGCGGACGAATCGTGACGTAAACCTTTACGGCTTCCCGACCCACCAACACAGCGGCGATCTCGCGACCCAGCTCCTGTTCGCCTACAAACTCAACTGGCAGACCGTCTTCTACGTCGGCGTCGGCGACCTCAACGAAGTCGCCGGCCCTAACGGCGACTTCGAGCAGAGCAACCGGCAGGCGTTCGCGAAAGTCAGCTACGCGTTCCAGAGATAGGGCGAACGTTTACGTTCGCCCTCCCGCGCCCGCGCCCGAGCCCGGGGGGGGCGGGCGTCGGCGATTGATGTGTTAGCGTCTCTCCATGTCATCCATCAACTTCCGCGTCGTCGATCTGTTCCATCTCGACACCGTGAACAGCTTCCAGCAGGCCGCGAACGCCGGCCTCTGGGGCGTGATTCACAAGGCGACCACGGGTGCGACGGGATCCGACTCCGCGTACGCCAGCCGCCGGCAGCCCGCGCTCGACGCGGGGTTGCTGTGGGGCGCGTATCACTTCGGCTCGAACGCGGACGTCACGCAACAGGTGGACAACTTCTTGACCATCGCGCAACCCGATGCGAACACGCTCGTCGCGCTCGACTTCGAGCCGTACTCGGGCGATCAGATGACGCTCGATCAGGCGCAGCAGTTTCTCGAGTTGATCGAGCAGCAGCTCGGCCGCAAGGCGGTCTTGTACAGCGGCAGTCTGATCAAGCAGGACCTCGGCAGCACGATCAATTCGTACTTCGGCTCGCACCGCCTCTGGCTCGCCGACTATTCGTCGTCGCCGTCCGTGCAGGCCAGCTGGTCGACGTACTGGCTGTGGCAATACACCGACGGCTCGGTCGATCTCACGCCGAACAGCATCGCCGGCATCCCCGGCGACTCGAGCGGCAATCTCGATTGCAATTCGTTTTCCGGAACACTCGCGGATCTGACGTCGGAGTGGGCTTCGTGAGGCAGGGTAGGGAAATCGTTTAGGCCGTCACTCCTGAAGGCAGGAGGGGCTGATCCTCATGACGACTCCCGCAACAGGGGAACCGAAAAAGAGCTCGCCGCGCCGAAAGGACGCCATCATCGCCGCCATTGCGACGGTGCTCGCGGCGGTCATTCTCGCCAGCGGAACGATCATCGCGGCGGGCAAACGGGATCGCGATTCATTGCGCGACGAAGCGGAGGCGCTCCGGCAGGAAATGAAGCTCAAGATCGGCCGGATCACGCAACTGGAAACGGACGTGGCGGTGCGCGACCGCCAGCTCCAGCAACTGCGGCAAACGCGTGCCGGCGTCATCGTGCCGTCGACCACCGATGTTCCGGTTTCTTCGACGTCAGAAGTGGACCCGTGGCCGGAGGCAGCCCGGGGGCATGCGGACGCCGATGGTTTCGGGATCGACTTTTTCGGCTGCGTCCGCGTCAGCGGCAACGTCGAATGCCGCTTCAAGGTGACGAACACGAAGCAGGAACGCGACTTCCGATTGCAGGCCGCCGGTTACAACGGCGACTCCATCAACTCGCGGGGAATCGATCCACACGGACAGCAGGTCGGCGCGCAGCGCGGGACGTTGGGAGGCGGCGACGAGGACACGAATCCGAGGATCACGATCCCGAACGGGATCACGATTCGCGGCACGGTGCTCCTCCCGGACGTATCGGCCGCGATGACGGAGTACGTCGTATTCCAGCTCGGCTTCGACGGTGACAACCGGCATCGCGTCGACTTTCGCAACGTGAAGCTGGGCGCATAGGAGGACATGATGGAACCGGGTCATCCCGCAGAAATGCGAGGGGTGACGCCCTCGCGGCCATCAAAAGATGGAGGCGAGGATGATCTTGGTAAGCCAGCCCGTCGCCAGCAGGATGACGGGCACACCGACTGCTGCGAGAGGAGACGAGACTTTGAGGACGTCACGGCATCCGGCGTAGAGCAGCAGGATCGTGTAGCACAACGCGAACACCGCCACGATCGCGATCACTTCGCCGTTCGACGCGCCGAGGATGCCGGCGGTGATGTTGAAAAAAGCGACCGGCAGCAGCGCTGCTCCGCCCGCGAAAATCGCGCGCAGCAGATCGTTCTTCTTCAACAACAGCATCTCGAACCCGAACAGGATCGCCACGATGCAGATGACGGGGACCGCGGCCGCGAGCGTCATCTGCAGGATCTGTTTCAAGCCGATCGAGAAGAAGCCACCGAAGTAACGCGCGACGAGCCGGATCGCGATGAGACACGACACGACGAAGAGGACGCAGAACGCGATGCCGACGTCGCGCGCCTGTCCGGCCGTCAATGCCTCGTACGCGGCGCCGATCGAGCCGACCGGATCGCTGAGCAGCAGTTTCACGGCGCGCGCCGCATCTTTGGATGCCGCCACGGCGCGATCGGCGTTCAACGCCGGACGCGCTGCCGGCTGAAACGCGAGACCGCACTGAACGCAGGCCGCGGCGCCACCATCTGCGGCTGTGCCGCATTGTGAGCAGAACATGACATTCCTCCTATTGCGTCTGGATACCTTTGGGCGACTGCGTAAATGCGCCGTCGCGAAACACGATGTCATCCGCGTCGGGAGCAGCGAGCCCCGGCGACGTCCGGTTCGGCCCGGCCGATCCGACCGCGTAGCCGTTGCCGCCGCGGTGTACTTCGAACAGCAGCGGTGTCGACCAGCCATCGGTGCGCGGCAGCGTTCTGATGTACGTCGGCGACAGGACGCCCGCCATGAGATCGGCGTCCAAGGTGGCAAATTGAATGAGGTAGGGAGTTTGCGGTCTTTCGGCTCTCCTCCAACATGGAACGCATCGATCTGCACACGCACGTCTTCAACGTCCGCTACCTTCCCATCGCCGGAGTGCTGCATCAGCGCGGGCACTTGCCGAAGATCATCGCCCGCGGGATCGCCAAGCTCCTGAACTGGCGCACCGGCGATCAGATCGGACACGCACCTGCCGCGCTGCAGTCGCCGAAAGATCTCGCGCTGCTGTCGCCGGAGTCGCTCGCGGTGGCCGAGGCGAATCCGGCGGCTGCGCTGGCGATGGCAACGCCGCCCGAGCTGATCGATGATCCCGACGTGCGCGAAGCGCTGGCGATGCTCGGTCCCGGCTCGTTGAAATCGATCAAAGAAACGACGACGGGCGATCTCGATGACGCGGCCGCGCAGGCGCAGTTCGAGCGGCTCTTCGCGCAGGTGGAGAAGGCGGAACGCGACAGCATCTTCGCGACGGGGCGCGACTATCTCAACTGGCTGCGCTTCCTTACGCACAGCGAGCAGGTGATTGTCGATCGCCTTCTGGGGACGTACGGGAAAGACGTGCATCTCTTCGTCCATCACATGATGGACATGCAGCACTACTACGATCCCGGCGACTGTTACTACGACTTCGTCGGCGAGCAACTCGATCGGATGAAGCGGCTCGTCGACGCGAACAAGGGACGCCTTCTCACGTTCGTCGCGTGGAGTCCGAAGCGGCCGAACGACATCAACATCGTGCGGCGTGCGATCGACAACGGCATCGCGGCGGGCGTGAAGATCTATCCGCCGAGCGGATATCAGGCCGACGAGGCGATGAACGATCCGCTGTATGACTTCGCGAGCACCGATCGCGGCGTTCCGCTCTTCGCGCATTGCACCCCCGAGGGGATGGAGGCGCGGCCGGGATATGGACGGCGCGCCGATCCGGCGTACTGGCGCAACGTGCTGCATCGCGCGGACAGGAATTGGAAGACGCTGCGCCTCTGTCTCGCGCACGCGGGCGGCGATGGGCCGTGGTTTGATCCGGCGCTCTGGCCGAATTCATTCGCCGAGCGCGCGGTCGCGCTGGCGGGCGATCCCGAAACGCCGAACGTCTATCTCGAATTCGGATTTCATCCCGACATCCTCGACGTGAAAAAACGCAACGCGTTCATCAGCCGGATGGCGCAGGAGATCGATCGCTCGCAGGGACGGCTCGCGAACCGGATCGTGTACGGAACCGACTGGCACATGATCGAGCGGCTGCGCAATCACCAGCGCTATTTCGAAGCGTTCGCGCAGGCGTTCAGCAAACCGCCGCTCGCTCAGTACAGCGAACGGTTCTTCTACAAGAATGCAGTCGAGTATCTGAATCTCCCGCGGTTCGCAGCGCGGCGCAGCGCCGGCGATCCGGTGCGGAAGCACGTCGAGAAGGTGATTCGGATCGCGGCGAAGAAGCGCTAGAACATCGCGCGCCGCACCGCGCGAATGTCGCCGTCCAGCGGGCGGTCGCGGAACACCGGACGCGCGGCGCTGCGGACGCGCAGGTACAGCTCGCGCGTGCCGCGTCCGAGTTGCGTGGCGATGTTGTGCGCGCGATCGCTGACCGCTTCCTCGAACTGCCGCGCCTGTGCCTCGGCGTGCTCGAGGTCGAGGAGCTGCGGCGTGGTTCGATTCGGGTCGTACTGAAAGACGACGCGCCATTCGATCGCCTGCGCGGCGGTGAGCAGCTCGATCGCGATCACGGCCTGCGCGTTGGAGATCACGGTTCGCAACTTGCGGCCGGCGTGGGTCGACATCGACACGTGATCTTCCGCGTTCGCGCCGGTGGGGATGGAGTCGACCGATGCAGGATGCGCGAGGACTTTGTTCTCCGACACGATCGACGCGGCGGTGTACTGCAGGATCATCAGTCCGGAGTTCACGCCGGGTCGCGTCGTCAGATTCTGCGGCAGGCCGCGATTGTGCGCGCCGTCGAGCATCATTTGCGTGCGGCGCTCGCTGATGTTTGCAAGCTCGCAGACCGCGATCGTCAAGAAGTCGGCTGCGAGTGCGAGCGGCTGTCCGTGAAAGTTTCCGGCGGAGTACGCGATGCGCTGATCGCCGCGATACCACTCCGGCCAGTTCGCGCGGAACTGCATGTCGAACGGATCGTCATCCTCGGGAAAGAATAGGGGATTGTCGGTCGCGGCGTTGAGCTCGCGACTTGCGATCGTCGACACGAAGCGGATCGTGTCGCGCGTCGCGCCGTGCACCTGCGGCGCGCAACGCAGCGAATACGCGTCCTGCACCGCGCCGGCGCGCTCGACGAGACGGCTGCCGATGATCATGTCGCGCATTCGTTCCGCGCTCTCGATCTGTCCGTCGTGTCCGCGCTCGTGATGCACTTTCGCGTCGAGCGCGCGCGTGCAGCCGGCCATCGCCTCGAGTGTGAGCGACGCCGTTTCGTCCGCGAGATCGGCGAGCCGCTGCGCGTCGTATGCCGCGAGGGCGAGCATCGCCGCGGAGAAATTCGCACCGTTGACGAGCGCGAGTCCTTCCTTGAACGTCGGCTTCATTTCCTCGGCGTCGATGCCGAGAAGCGCAGGGAGATCGCTCGCGTCGTGGAATGTTGGAGTGGTGCGCGCCTCCGGCGCGCTTCCCGGGGGCGCGCCAGAGGCGCGCACCACTCCATCGATGTAGAAACGGCCCTCGCCGAGGAGCGTGACGAAGAGGTGAGAGAGCGGGCAGAGATCGCCGCTCGCGCCGACGGAGCCGCGCAGCGGCACGAGCGGAATCACGCCGCGATTGAGCATCGCTTCGACGACTTCGACGAGCTTCGCGCGGACGCCGCTGTGTCCTTTGAGAAATGCATTGAGCCGCGTCGCCAGCGCACCGCGCACGACCTCGGCGGGAAAGTAATTCGCGAGGTCGTCGGGATCCGTGTTCTCGCCGACGCCGACCGAATGCGACAGCAGCAGATTGCGCTGCAGTTGCACGAGATCTTCCGGCGCGATCGCTTTGTTCTTGAATTCGCCGAATCCCGTCGTGATGCCGTAGTCGTGCGGAACGGACTGTCCGGCCTCCCACGCGCGGCGATAGTTCTCGACCACGCGCGCGATCAGCGCTTCGCTCTTCGCGACGCGCTCGCGCGTCGACGGATCGCACGCGACCTCTTCGCCGTGCCGCGCGATGCGCACGAGCTGCTCGATCGTGAGCGAGTTGCCGTCGAGCGCGATCATTTGACGCCTTCAGCTACGTTGTTCACGCACCGAGGAGAGCGGGCGTGCCGCCCGCCCCCGGGAGGCGGGCAGGATGCCCGCTCTCCTCGGCGCGTGGCGAGAAGCGCTACTGACCGTGTTGCCCCTCGCCCCGCTCGCGGGGAGAGGGTGGCGCCGAGCGCCGGGTGAGGGGTCGTGATCACGCGAGCAAGTCCCGCACGGCGTCGATCAGCTTCGTGCGATCGACCACCTGCTGTCCTGCGCGCTGAGCGAGCCATTCCTTGCGGTCGGCTGCCGGCTTCGCGCGCTCGCGTCCGGCGATCATGTCCTTGATCGTGACGGTGCCCTGTTCTTTTTCGTTCGAGCCGTAAAGCACGACGAGCGGGATCTCGCACTGATCGGCGTATTTGAGCTGCTTGCCGACGCTCTTCGCGGTGCCGAGGTAGAGCTCCGTCGGAATGCCGGCGCGCCGCAGCTCCCACGTCATGGCAATGTAATCACCGGCGAGACTCGGATCCATGTTTGCGACGAGCACGTTCGCTGTCGACTTGCGTTCGGAGATGCGATCGAGCGCGATGAGCGCGGCGAGCAAGCGATCGACGCCGATCGATGCGCCGACCGCGGGGATCGGCTCGCCGAGAAAACGCATGACGAGATTGTCGTAGCGGCCGCCGCCGAAGACGGAGCCGAACTGCGGCGCGTCGGGAAGGATCGCCTCGAAGACGGGACCGGTGTAGTACGCGAGTCCGCGCGCGATCGAGAGATCGAGCGAGACCTGATCGTCGCCGTAGCCGAGGGCGTAGAGGTGATTCGAGATTCGGTCGACGACATCGATTTTCTCGGACGAGCCTTCGACGCTCGCGAACAACTCGCGCACGCGCGCGATCACGTCGCGACGCTCCGTCGCCTGGATCGCGAGGAAGCGCTCGATGCGATCGACCTGATCGCGCGAAATGCCGACGCCGCGAATGATGTCGCCCGACTCGTCTTTGTAGCCTTCCATCAGCTCGAGCCGCACTTTCTCGACGCCGACTTTGTCGAGCTTGTCGAGGACGCGGAACACATCGACGCCCTGCTCGTGCGAAATGCTCGCGAAGTCGAGGACGAGATTGAGCAGCGCGCGGCTGGAGAAGCGGACGAGATAACGTCCGACTCCGAGCTCTTTCAGCGTGTCGCACATGCCGGCGAGGATCTCGGTGTCGGCGATTTCGCTCTCGACGCCGACGGAGTCGAGATCGAATTGCGTGAACTCGCGGAAGCGTCCTTTGTCCGGCTTGTCCGCGCGCCACACCGACGCGACCTGGTAGCGGCGGAACGGGCGCGGAAGCTCGCGATACTGCGCGATCACGCGCGCGAGCGGCACGGTGAGATCGAATCGGAGTCCGAGCTCTTCGCGTTCGGGATTCGTCACGCGGAAGATCGACTGCTGCGCTTCCTGTCCGGCGCTGCCGGAGAGGACGTCGAGGAATTCGATCGCGGGCGTGCTGAGCGGCACGAAGCCGTACAGCTCGTAGACGCGGCGGATCGTGTCGACCATCTGCTGCCGCGCAAGCATCTCGTTCGGCAGGAGGTCGCGCAGACCACGGCTCAAACGAGGCTCGACGCTGTTTGCGGTGTTTGACATCAGGAGGGGGTTTGGTACCGAGGGCCGGTTTCGAACCGGCGACCCCCAGATCCACAATCTGGTGCTCTAACCAACTGAGCTACCTCGGCACAAGAGGTGGCGAATGATAACCGGCGATGGAAACAGCGTCCAGCGCCGCTGCATTCTCAGGCGAAGACGTAGCGCTGTCGCGGCACCGTGGCGTCATGATCGAGCACCACGTTGGCGAAGCGGCGCGCGCGTTTCCCGCCGTCGACGGCCGAGATCGTAAACGTGCTCGCGCGACTCGCGAACAGCGTGCGGGGCGGATGAGAGGAAGGGCGGATGACGATGCGCCCCGAGTCGATGATCGCGTTTCCCGCCCGCCACTCGACGCCCGACTGGTCGTTCACCACCACGAGGTCGTGCAGACGAGTGGCGGGGGAAACGCGATTCATGGTGAGGGGACAGCTTTTCCGAAGCGGTGCGAGGATACGTAAGCGGGGGGTGGGGCGCGGTTCAGAAGTGGACATGTTTGGCTGCTTTGCGCCCGCCCACCCCGTTGGTTTGCGCCCGCCGACCTCTTTGCTTTTGCGCCCACCCACCCCGGGCGCGGGAGCGGGAAGCGGGAGCGGGCGCGGGTGCGGCACCAACACCGGGACGCGGGGGCGCGTACCGTCCAGCCGCCGAGGACGGCGGCGGTCCCGATGCGCTGGAAACGCCGGCGTCCACGCTGGCTGATCAGGCGGCGTCCCCGCCGCCTCCACCCGCCCGCGCCCGCTCCCGCTCCCGCGCCCGCGCCCGGGGTGGGGCGGGTAGCAAGTCACTCCTGCTCCAAAAACTCCCTTACCTTCTCCCGGTCCACCACGATCGCGCGCTTGCCTTGGATCAATCCCGCCTTGCGGAAGCCCTGCATGAACTTGGTGATGCGCGGGCGGGTGGTGCCGACGATCTGGGAGAGGTCTTCGTGGGAGATGCGCTCCTGCATCCGGAGGTACGGGCCGTCGGGTGCGCCGAGCTTTTCGGCGAAGGCGAGGAGGACTTTCGCGAGTCGGCGCTCGGCGTCCATCGTCACGAGGTCGAAGATCGCGGTCTGTCGCTCGGCGAGTCTCGCCGCGAGGTGGCGGATCAGCGATTCGTACGCATTGGACCGATAGACCTCGGCCAGGAACTCGCGGCGCGAGACGCGTCGCACGACCGTGGCCTGCATCGCCGACGCGGTTTCGTTGCGCTTGCCGGTGCCCTGGAGGCACGACTCGCCGAAGACGTCGCCGGCGGTGTAGATCGCGACCAGGCACTCCTGCCCTGCCGCGGAGGACATGAGGAGTTTCACCTGACCCGATTCGATCAGGTACAACGCGTCATCCTCGTCGCCTGTCGCGTAGATCGATCGCTGTGCTTCGACTCGCACGCGAACCGGCGATAGCGAGTCACGGTCGAACAGTTCTCTCAGGAACGGGGATGTCGCTTCGGCGCGCGTGTCTGAGGTGGGCATTTGCTCTAAAGCGCAGCGATTGTCTGTTCCACTGAATGCTGCGTCTGTTCAGTATTGAACATGCATTTCGGCGCATCGCGAAGGCTGGCTACCACGCGCAGAAAACGGCGCAATCGAGTGCGCAACGCGGTTGCGCAATCGACTGTTCGCGCGCTGTTTTCAAGCGCGCACAAGCGATTGATGGTGCACAGTGCGGCGCGTGCGGATGCCGAAACGAACGCCAGCCGACCTATTCTGCGCAGTGCATTGACACCGATCGATGGAAGGGTAGTTCTACGGATTGTGGCGTCCCATTTTTTCTAGGACGCGATCATCAACACGTCTGCAAAGCGGCGCTGCGCGTCGGTCCACGTGTTCGTGATCGTGAATCCGCTCTCTCTCGCGAGCGTCCGGAGCGTCGCCTCGTCGTGTTTGTAGGAGTTCTCGGTGTGAATCGTCTCGCCGTCTGCAAAGGCGATCTCAATGTCAAGAGCATCGATGCGGACGCGCTGTGCGCGCCGGCTGACGAGATGCATTTCGATGCGGCCGCGCACTTCGTCATAGAACGCGCGATGCTTGAAGGACGCGAGCTCGAAGTGTCCGCCGAGCTCGCGATTGATGCGCTGCAGCAGATTGAGATTGAACGATGCGGTGACGCCGAGCGGATCGTCGTATGCCGCTTCCAGCGTCGCGCGGTCTTTGCGCAGGTCGGCGCCGAGGAACAGCGCGTCGTTCGGACGTAATGCGGAGCGCAAATCGCGAAGCATCGCGATTGCGGCATCGGGATCGAGATTGCCGATGGTTGATCCGAGGAACAGGACAATTGTGCGCGCACGCGAGGGCGCGAAGGCGGAAAGCGGGATCGACGGCCGCGAGAAATCGGAACAGAGCGCGCGAATGTGCAGCGCCGGATATTCGCTCAACAGATCGTGGCCGCTGCGCTCGAGGATCGCCGCATCGACGTCGACCGGCACATATTCGATGTCGCCCTGACGCGCTGCAAGGACGTCGAGAAGGATGCGCGTCTTTCGCGCCATGCCGCTGCCCAGCTCGACCAGCCGGACTTGCGGACCGAAGGAAACCGCGATCTCGTTGCGAAAGGAGGTGAGCACCTCGGTCTCCGCGCGCGTGACGTAATACTCGGGCAGGAAGCAGATGGCGTCGAAGAGTGTTGAACCGAGATCGTCGTAAAACCAGCGAGGAGGCAGCGATTTTGGCGTGGCGGTGAGCCCGGCGCGGACGTCGGACGCAAAGTCGTCGGTCGGCGACTCGATGCGCGAGAGCGCAAAACGCGCATCGGGGGAGAACGGAACGAGGGCCGCGGTCATCAGAGGTGACGAATTGTAACGAACCGTGACAAACCTCCAAGCCTAAGATTCGTCTGAGTGAATAAATGAAACATTGGTCGATCGCGGTTCTTCTGATCGCCGGCTGTTTCTCCGGGTATTCGGAGAAAGAGAACACCGCGCGCGAGCTCCGCGTTCGCCGCGGCCCGTTCGTGAGCGAGCTGGTACTGTCCGGCGAGCTGGAGGCGGCGCGCGGCGACACGCTCGCGGTGCCGCCGCTGCCGTCGTGGCAGACGGCGATCAAGTGGATGGTCGATGACGGCTCCGCTGTCAAAGCGGGCGACCGCGTCGCGGAGCTCGACAACAGCGAGCTGACCGCCGATCTCGATCAAAAACGACAGACGCTGACGCAGACGCTGCAGGAGATGCAGCAGAGCGAGGCGCAATGGTCCGCCGACGTCGAGGAGAAACAGCTCGACGCCGAGAAGAAGAAATCGGATTTGGACAAAGCGAAGCTGCAGGCCTCGGTACCGCGCGACCTGCTGTCCGGCCGCCAGTTCGAAGAGAACCAGACCGCGCTGTTGCGCACGAAGACGGAGTACGACAAATCGCTCGACGTGGTGCGCTCGAAACGGACGCAAGTCGCATCCGACCGGCAGAACATTCTCCTGCGCATCGAGAAGGCGCGGCGCGAGATCGCGCGCGCGGAAGAGGGCATCGGCGCGCTCGTGTTGCGCGCGCCGCGCGACGGCATCGTCGTCATCCGCGATCATCCGTGGGAAGGACGCAAGCTGCAGTCGGGCGATCCGGTGTTCGTAGGATTTCCGATCGCACTGCTGCCCGATCTCTCCACCATTCGCGTGAACGCCGCGCTCCCGGACGTCGACGACGGAAAAATCGCGAACGGAATGCCCGTCACCGTCACGCTCGACGGCTATCCGTCGATTGCCTATCACGGACACATCAGCGCGATCTCCGCGGTCGCGCAGGAAAGCAGAAGGATGTCGCTGCGCCGGCAGTTCGAAGTGCTGATCGCGCTCGATCGCCTCGACGCCTCGCGCATGCGTCCCGGTCTCTCCGCGCGCGTCGTCGTGCAGCGCGAGTCGAAGCGCGGCGCGTTGCTCGTGCCGCGCGCCGCAATCGATTTCTCCGGCAGCGAACCGGTCGTCCACTTCACCAACGGAAAGACGCAGAGCGTGAAGCTCGGACCGTGCAACGGGCAGGACTGCATCGCGATTGGCGGCATCGAAGAAGGGCGCGAGCTCGCGCCGGTCGTGGAGGCGAAACGTGGTTGAAAAATCGGTTGCGCAGTCGCGCGGTCTCGCAGTTGGGTGGTGGCGCCGCGTGACCGCGAGACCGCGTAACGGCGCAACCGGTCGTTTACGCATCGCGATCCCAGTCGCGCTCGTCGCGGCATTCCTCTTCGGCGGCTGGACGCTGCGCAACAAGCTCGCCGCCGATCGTCAGGGGACGTGGGTGCACGCGACGCGCGGCGATCTCGTGACCGGCTTCGAAGTGACGGGCACGCTCGCATCCGAAGCGACGCAGGCCCTCGGCCCTCCGCCGCTGACCGACGTCTGGCAGTTCAAGATCGCATTCCTCGCGCCCGAAGGCGCCGACGTGAAGCAGGGAATGCCGGTGCTCGGCTTCGACACGACGGAGCTGCAACGCCGCTTCGACGAAAAGAGCGCGGAAGCCGACGAAGCGCGCAAGCAGATCGACAAAGAACGCAACGATCTCTCCCTCGGCACCAAAGACGAGCGCCTCAAGCTCGCCGAAGCCGAGGCGCGGTTGCGCAAAGCGCAATTGAAACTCGAAGGGCCGCCCGACGTGGTCGGTATCAACGATCGCAAGACCGCGGAGATCGAGTTTGCAATCGCAAAGCGCGAATCGTCCGCGATCAAGTCGCGCCTCGGCGACCTGGAGCGCGCCGCCACCGCACGCATCGCGCTGCTCGAAAGCAAACAGGCGGACGCGCGCGCGATCGTCGATCGCACGCGTCAGTCGATTGAGCAGATGTCCGTCAAAGCGCCGCGCGGCGGCACGGTGATCTACACGACCAACTGGCGCGGCGAGAAAAAGAAAGTCGGCGACAACTGCTGGAAGGCCGAGCGCGTGATGGAGATCCCCGATCTGACGCGGATGAAAGGCGAAGGCGAAGTGGATGAAGTCGATGCCGGACGCGTCGTCGTCGGACAGCGCGTGGCGCTGCGGCTCGACACGCATCCGGACGAAGAATTTCACGGCACGATCGTCACCGCCGGCCGCACCGTGCAGCAAAAGAAAGCCACGCAGGATCCGCTGAAAGTGCTGCGCGTCGACATCAAGCTGGACAAGACCGATGCCGCGAAGATGCGTCCCGGCATGCGCTTCACCGGCACGATCGAGCTGACGCGCGCGCGCAACGCCGTGCTCGTGCCGCGCGAGGCGATCGTCGTTTCGTCGAACGGTCCTTCGGTCTATCGCCGCGGCGCATTCTCCGTCAGCCTCGTCCCGCTTCGACTGGGACGCGAGAACGACAAGTTCGTCGAAGTGCTCAGCGGTCTGCAGCCGAACGATCGCGTGCTCGTCTCGAAGGCGAACGACGAAGAGGGGCAGTCGTGAGGCGATTGCTCGTCGTCGCTATGTTCCTCGTGGGATGCGGACGCGCGTCCAACGACATCGCCACCTTTCGTGTGCACCGCATGGAGTTCAAGCGCTTCGTGACGGCGGAAGGAACGCTCAAAGCCGTGAAGGCGACGCCGCTCGGCGCGCCGCTCAACGCCAGTGCGCCGATGAAAGTCGCGTGGATCGCGAACGATGGCACGCTCCTGCACAAAGGCGACGTGATCGTCCGCTTCGACGCGACCGATTTCGAGAACCTGCTGCTGAACGGAAACGAGGATCGGAAGACCGCCGGCAACAAGCTGACGTCGACGAATGCGGACGCGAAGGCGACGCATACGAATCTGCGCCGCGACGCGAGCCTCGCCCAGAGCGAGTTGGAAGCAGCGAAGCGATTCACATTCGATGACGCCGAGGTGTTCTCACGTTATGCGCGCATCGAATCGGAGCTCGATCAGGACCTCGCGTCGAATCGCAAGCTGCACGCGGAAGAAGTGCTCACGGTGCGCGACAACCTCGCCGGCATCGCACGCGATCTCATCGCCATCGAAGATCGCAAGGCAGGACTGAAGATCAAACAGGCCGAGGACGGATTGCAGGCGCTGCAGGTCGTCGCGCCGCATGACGGCATTCTCGTGCTGACGCGCAATTGGCGCGGCGACATGGCGCGCGTCGGCGACTCGATGTGGCGCGGCCAGCCGATCGGCGAGATCCCGGACATGAACACGATGAAAGCCGAAGTGTTCGTGCTCGAAGCCGACGCCGCGGGACTCGCGGTCGGCGAGATCGCGAAGGTGACGCTCGAATCCAATGCGTCGGCGACGTTCACCGGCAAAGTGAGCTCGGTCGACAAAGTCGCGCGGCCGCGCATCCCGCGCCAGCCGGTGCAGTACTTCGGCGTCACCGTCGATCTCGATCGCAGCGATCCGAAATCGATGAAGCCCGGCACGCGCGTGCGCTCGGTCCTCGAAGTCGAGAATCAGGCCAGCGCGTTCGCGATTCCGCGGCAGGCGCTGTTCGAGAAGGAAGGGAAGAAGCTCGTCTATCGCAAGAAGGACGGCAAGTTCGAGCCGGTGCCGGTGACGATCGGCTCGTCGAGCGCCGGCCGCGTGGTGGTGACGAAGGGGATCATCGACGGCGACGAGATCGCGCTCGAGGATCCGGAGAAGCAGGACGACGAGCGGGCGACGGTGACGGATGCGCGCTAGTGATCGCCCCTCACCCGGCGCTACGCGCCACCCTCTCCCCGAAAGCGGGGCGAGGGGCAACAACGCACGCGTTTGTCGCCCTTCTCCCCGCCTGCGGGGAGAAGGTGGCCGAAGGCCGGATGAGGGGTCGCGCATACGCGCAGAGGTGACCGATGCGCGATGAAACCTTCGCCACCGCGATCGGCAATCTCGCCGTCCACAAGTTGCGCACGACGCTGACCATGCTCGGCATGATCTTCGGCGTCGGCGCCGTGATCGCGATGCTGTCGATCGGCGCGGGCGCGGAACAGAAAGCGCTCGACGCAATCGGACGACTCGGCCTTCGCAACGTGCTCGTGCGCGCGAAGGAAGTGAAGCCGGAGGAGCGCGCGGAGCTGCGCAAGAAATCGCTGGGCGTCTCGCTGCGCGACGGCGAGGCGATCATGGAAGCGGTGCCGAATGTCGAGCGCGTGATGCCGCGCGTCGAAGTGAAACCGTACAAGATCATGGCGCCGGGCGCGAAGACGAAGGGAAAAGTGTTCGGCATCTCGTCGCGCTATCGCGACGTCGCGGACGTCGGACTCGCCGAGGGACGGTTCTTCGATGCGAAGGACGAGCGCGAGCATGCACAGGTCGCGGTCATTGGTCAGGAGATCCGCCGCTCGCTCTTCGGCTACGGCGCAGTCCTCGGCAAGCAGCTCAAAGTGAATGATGTCTGGCTCGAAGTGATCGGCGTGCTCGCGAATGATCCCGAGCCGGCGGCGAAAGGTACGGCATCGCGCTCGACGTCGAAAGAGATTTGGATCCCGGTCACGACCGCGATGCGAAAGTTCGACCGCGATCCGCTCGACGCGCCGGTCGACGAGCTGCTCGTGACGGTGAAGGAGGGTGTCTCCACGCGCGCGACCGCGGAGATCATCGAGCCGCTCCTGCAGCGCCTGCACGGCGGCGCGGACGACTACGAGATCGTCGTTCCCGAAGAACTGCTCGCGCAAAGCAGAAAGACGCAGCAGATCTTCAACATCGTCATGGGCTCGATCGCCGGCATCTCCCTCCTCGTCGGCGGCATCGGCATCATGAACATCATGCTCGCGAGTGTGCTCGAGCGCACGCGCGAGATCGGCGTCCGCCGCGCCATCGGTGCCACGCGCAAAGACATCCGCTCGCAATTCGTCGTCGAATCCTTCGCGATCAGCCTCATCGGCGGCATCGCCGGCATCATCATCGGCATCGTCTTGGCGCGTATCGTCGCCGCCTACGCCGGCTGGCCGACGGTGATCACCGTCTCGTCGCTGGCTCTCTCGACCGGCGTGTCCGTCGCGGTCGGCCTCGTGTCCGGAATCTACCCGGCGGCGCGGGCGGCGGAGATGAATCCGGTGGAAGCGTTGCGCTACGAGTGAGTTCGCTTCCAGGGCTCGCCGTTCGACCACTGGATCGTCTGCAAGTCGCTCGTGATCACGCCCGTCGGATAGCCAGGTTGGTTCTCGGCGATGATCGCGCTGCCATCGACTCGCGCATCGAACTCCTTTCCCCATTCGTCGCGCACATGCAGGCGCGTCGCACTCGCCAGCCGAATCGTGCACGGCTTCGCCGGGTATCCGCGGAAGTACCACGTCCCCACGAAATCAGCGGTCGTCGCCATGTTTGTCTCCCTCGAATGGAATCGGCAGATGATATCAAGCCGTCGCGATTGCTTCGTTACGAGTAACGCGAGGCCAGCGCTCGCTCGATTGCGCGCTCGACCCAGGCCGTGGTCGTGATCCCCTCGGCCTTAGCGACGGCGTCGACGAGCACCACGAGATTTGCCGGGAGACGCCATGTCACGGATAACCGACGGACTGTGCGGATCGGGCGTCCTCGTTTTCGTTTCGGTGGTTCGGTCATGGGAGCCTCGCGGTGCGATGAAGCCCTGATTGATGCCGAGCTGAAGCCACATGTCCTGCAACGCCTCGAACAGCGGATCGTTGACGACCTCGGCTCGGTTGCGGACGCCGTGGAAGAGGGGAGAGTAAAACGAGAATGCCATCTGCTCGAACGCGAACCAGCTCGCGTTGCTGCGGAACAGCTTTAGCGCGCGCTCGAAGAACTGTTTGCGCTCGGGACTGAGCTCGCCGAGAGTAATGAACGCGCCGGATTCGGGATTTTTGTATCGCATCAGACTAACTGGAAGTAGACGTTTGCCGCCTCGAGATACATGACTTGCTGCCCGAACTTTTCGCGCGCTTCCCGCAAGAACGCCTCCACCTGCTCGAACTGCTGGTCGCTCTCGAGAATCATCGTCACGCAGCGGTGATGCTCGAACTGACCTTCCCACTCTCCTCGGGTGAAGAATTCGTGGTAGGCGCCGATCGCAATAATGCTACGGGACCACCACTTCCACGTTTCGAGCGGGAAGGGAGCGCGGTCGTTTGCGAACAAGGGAAAGAGCATTGTGATCTTTACGGAGTTGGGTTGCAGCATTTGGTGCTCCTCGTATCTCGACGCTGCTGTTCGTCATAGATCACCCCGATCAACAGTTTGGATCCGATCCCTGAATTTTGTCAATACAAAACTCAATCGTTGCCAACATGAAGCAATCACAACGACTTTCGGCGCGATACCATCCGCGTATGCGTCGCCTCACACTTCTATTCTTGTTCGTCGCCGCCACCTCGCGTGCGGCAACTTCCATCCCGCCGATCGAATATCGCCACCGCACGCTTCCGAACGGGCTCGAGGTCTACGCGATTCAGGATCGTTCGACGCCGACCGTCGCGATTCAGGTTTGGTATCGCGTCGGGTCGAAGGACGATCCGGAGCATCGCAGCGGGTTCGCGCATCTCTTCGAGCACATGATGTTCAAGTCCACGAAGAACATGCCGTCGGAGATGATGGATCGCATCACCGAGGATGTCGGCGGCGCGAACAACGCGACGACGCTGGATGACGCGACGGTTTATTACGAAGTCGTACCATCGAATTATCTCGAGACGCTGCTGTGGGCCGAGGGCGAGCGGATGGGATCGCTCGACGTCAACGAGGCCAACTTCAAGTCCGAGCGCGACGTCGTGAAGGAGGAGTATCGCTATCGCGTGCTCGCGCCGCCGTACGGAATGCTCTTCAACGTTCTGCCGGCCGACACGTTCGTGAAGCATCCGTATCGACGTCCGGGCATCGGCAACATCGAGGAGCTCGACGCGGCGACGCTCGACGACGTGCGCTCGTTTCATGCGACGTATTACCGTCCCGACGACGCGATCCTGATCGTCGCCGGCGACTTCGATTCGCAGCAGCTCGATGGATGGGTCGATCGATATCTCGGCGCCGTACCGAAACCTTCGACGCCGATGCCGGACGTAAATGTGCCGGAGCCGCCGCGCACGGAAGAGAAGCGCGTCGCCGAACACGGCGCCAATGTTCCGCTGCCTGCAGTCGCGTTCACGTGGCTGACGCCCGCGGCTTCGAACGAAGACGCGGTGCCGCTGACGGTCATCAACACGCTGCTGACCGAGGGAGACTCGTCGCGGCTGGAGCAGAAATTGGTGCGCGGCGAGATCGCTGCCGAAGTCTTTTCGCAAGCGGATTTACGCGAAGACCTCGGCATGTTCGCTGTCGGGGCAATCATGGCCAGCGGACATCAGCCGGTCGAAGCGGAGAAGATCATTCGCGAGCAGATCGCGTCGCTTGCATCGCAGCCGATTCCTGCCGCGGAGTTGCAGAAGGCAAAGAATCTGATGCTCACCTCGGAGCTGCGCGAGCGCGAGACCAGCGAAGGGAAAGCATTCGACCTCGGCGAGGCGATCGCGATCGACCACGACGCGAACGCGGTGAACACGAGCCTCACGCGACTGCAGTCGCTGACCGCGGAGGACGTGCAGCGTGTGGCGAAGAAATATTTGGTGGATGGAAAACCAGTCGTGATCACGTACACGGATCAGGGAGAGAAGAAGTGATTTCCGCACTGCTTTTCGCTGTGCTCATGGAAAGCGGCAGCGCAGCTGCCGCAGTCCAAAGCCCGCCGCCGCCCGCCGCCCCGCGCGAAACGAAAGTGCCGCAGCCGGTGGAGAAAACGCTCGCGAACGGACTGCGCGTGATCGTCGTGCCGAAGCCGGGCATTCCGCTCGTCGCGGCGCGGCTGGTGGTGAAAGCCGGCGCAGCCGCGGATCCGAAAGGACGCGACGGACTCGCGCAATTGACCGCGGACGTGCTGACGAAAGGGACGACGACGCGCACCGCGGAACAGATCGCGCAAGGCGTCGAAGCCCTCGGCGCGACGATGAGCGCGAACGCGGGATGGGACAGCTCGTCGATCGACGTCAGCGTGATGTCGTCGAACCTCGAGAAGGCGATGGAGTTCGTCTCCGACGTCGCGCGCAACGCGACGTTCAAGCAGAAGGAGCTCGATCGCGAGCGCGCGCGAACGCTCGACTCGCTGCAAGTCACGCTCGAACAGCCGGACGAGATCGCGTCGCTCGTCGCCGCACGCCTCGTCTACGGCGACGCGCCGTACGGACACAACCTCGCCGGCCTCCCGTCGACGCTCGAGAAAATCAAACGCGAAGATCTCGTGAAGTTCCACCGCACGAACTACCATCCCGATAACGCACTCCTCGTCTTCGCCGGCGACGTCAAACCTGAAAGTGCATTCACACTCGCCCAAAAGTTGTTCGGCTCGTGGAAAAGTGGAGCGGCGGGCTCTCAGCCCGCCGAAAAGAGCGCCAGCGACACATCGAAACCGCGCGTCGTCGTCATCGACATGCCCGAAGCCGGCAACTCCGCCGTCGTCATCGCAGGCCGCGGCATCCGCCGCGCCGACGCCGACTACGCGAAGGCCGTCGTCACGAACATGGTCCTCGGCGGCGGCTACTCGTCGCGCCTGAATCAGGAAGTGCGCATCAAGCGCGGGCTCAGCTACGGCGCGACCAGTTCGTTCGACATGCGCGCGGACGTCGGTCCGTTCATCGCCGCCGCGCAGACGAAACATGAGTCGGCCGCGCAGCTCGCCGATTTGATGCGCGTCGAGATCGATCGCCTCGCGTCGACCGATGTTCCGGCGACGGAGCTCGTGCCGCGCAAAGCGGCGGTGATCGGCTCGTTCGCGTTCTCGCTCGAGACGACGAGCGGCATCGTGAATCGCGTCGCCGCGCTGGCGCTGTACGGCCAGCCGCTCAGCGATATCAATCAATACGTGCCGCGCGCGCAGGCGGTGACGGCGGAGGACGTGAAGTCGTTCGCGACGTCGCACCTCGCGTCGAAAAACTTCAACGTCGTGATCGCCGGCAACGCGAAGGAATTCATCGAGCCGCTGAAAAAAGAATTCAGCGACGTCGAAGTCATTTCGAAAGCCGATCTCGATCTGACGTCCGCGACGCTGCGGGTGCGGAAGAAGAAGGAATGACTCTGTTGCGTCGCCCCTCATCCGGCCTTCGGGTGTGTAACAAAACAATGATCGTGCCCTCGCCCGATCCAGTGGAGCGGCGCCCGCTTCGGGCGCCGGCTCTCGCGACAATCGGCGGCCGAAGCGGCCGCCGCTCCACAGGTTCTGAGGTTAGGACAGGTTCCGCGCCGGGTTAACGGGCGCCATTACCGAATCCCCCGCTTCGTGACGAGATATACCGCGAAGCTGCCGAGCCAGTGCCCGCCTTCGTAATGTTCGCCGGTGACGGACGCGAGTCCGGCATTCGCGTGCGCCTTCGATGACGCGAGGAGCGTCGCGACGCGGGCGTCGTTCTTCGGCAATCCCGACGCGATTCCTTCGAGCATCCACGCGCGGCTGAGATTGAGTCCGTCGAGATGCGCGAGCTTCGGATCGCTCGGATCGGTGACGATCGCGGGAACGAGCGTCATCTTCGGCATGAAGCGCGTCAGCCACTTCGCGTATTCGCCCGGTGCCATCACGCGCCGCAACAAATCCGCTTCGGCCAGACACGGCGACAGAAAATCCTCGCCGGACGGCTCGTAGTCGAGCGGGCAGTTGCGATCGTTGGCGTAGAAGGCGCGTGCGCGCGAGCGAATGAGACTCGCGAACTCACTGTCCGTCGTCGAGTCGAGCATCAGTCCCAATGCGAACGCGGTTTGACTGTGCTCTCCCGAGCGAATCGGAGTCGATAGTTTGGGCAGCCACGTCTTCAATCGTTCGACCGCGGCGGATTCGAGCGGCTTCAGAATCGGATACAGCGGATCGTTCGCCTCGCGCAATTCGCCGCCGAGCTGCAGCAGCCACGCGAGTCCGTACGGACGCTCGAAGCTCGCTTGGCCGGAACGATTCAGGTACGCGACTTCGCGCGCGATGTTCTCGGCGGTGATGCTCTGTTCGAGCGCCGCGCGCGCGGTTTTCGAGAACGATGCATCAGGCGAGAGGCGCGATAAACGCGCGAGCAGCCAATGCCCGTGCACGGACGAATGCCAGTCGTAGCATCCGTAAAACGCCGGCGTGAGCTCGCGCGGCGGCGCGACGCCTTTGTCGGAGTTGAGGACATGCGCGATCTTGTTCGGATACTCCTTGTGCACGCACGCGAGCGCGAGGTTCGCGAAGCGCTCCGCGGCGCGCGGATCGAGCGATAAGGTGGCCGCGAGTACGAATGCGTTCAGCATGCGCGGATTCTAACGGTGCATGAGTGCTGAGTACCGGGTGCTGAGTGCCGGGTGCTGAGTGCTGAGTGCTGAGCCGTAACGCTTCTGCTCAGCACCCAGCACCCAGCACTCGGCACCCGGCACCCGGCACCCAGGCCCGCATCTCTCCGCGTCAACGCATCTGCATCACGACCCAGACGATCAGCGCGATCGCGATCACGGCGATGATCACGAACGTCACCGCGTTCGAACGCGTCGACGTCGAGCTGACGGTCTCGTAGACCACGCGACGCTCCATGTGCTCGTCGTTTTCTTTCTCAGGTTCCGGCATCGCTGACGTTCTCAGCAACGCCGATGCCACGCATGAAACGGCGCGTGGTGAGGAGGAAGATCGGGATCGAGAGGCAGCTCAGCGCCGCGGCGATGGTGAAGGCGGTGCCGAGGCCGCGATGCTGGCCGATCGCGCCGATGGCGAGAGAGCCGATGCCGATGCCGGTGTCGAACGCCCAGATCGCGCTGCCGAACGTGCGGCCGCGGTTCTGTTCATCGGTCGCGCCGACGAGCAGCGTCATGAACGCGGGAAACGAAGCGCCCATGCCGATGCCGAAGAACACCGCCGCGGTGATCATCTGCGGACGCGTGAATGCGCGCGCCAGCAGCGCCAGTCCGATCGGCATCAGCACGAGCGCCGGATAGAGCAGCACGCGCGGACCGAAGCGATCGCCGAGGCGCGAGGTGAAGACGCGCGTGATCACGACGGCGATCGCGAAGACCGTGAAGAAGAGCGACTCCGGCTGGATGTGCCGTTCATTCGCGAGGATCGCGACATAGCTCGTGATCCCGCCGTAGCCGAAAGAGATGACGGTGAATGACAGCGACACGCGCACGACCTGCCAATCCCAAAGATTCCTGAGGTGGAGCGACGGCCTCTCCGCCCGCCGTCCCTGTTCATGCGGAAGCCGCATCGCCCAAATCGAAGTGAACGTGGAGATCGCCGCGAGATCGAGACAGAGCGCGAGCCATCCAATTTTGTAAACGAACAATCCCGCCATCGGCGCGAGCGCGATCGCCGCGGTCGGCGCGAGTCCCCAATACGCCAATCCTTCCGTCCGTCGGGACGGCGGAATGTAGTCCGTCATGATCGCGCCGGCCGACGACAGGATGCCGGACCACAGCGAGCCGTGCACCACGCCGACGATCAGCACGAGCGGCAGCCACTGCACGACCGCGTACAGCAGCGAGAAGACGATGAACAGCAGCGACACGACGACGAGCATTCGCTTGCGACCGAAGTGATCGGCGATCGCGCCCATGATCGGTGCGGCCGTGGCGCTGGCGAGCGTGTAGACGAAGAGGAACGATCCGGCCTCCGCTTTCGTCCCGCCGAGCGCGAGAATGCGGAAGGGGATGACGGGGAAGAGCTGGAACGCCGCGAAGAACGTTGCGAATTGGAAAAACCAGAGCGCGGCGAACCGCGGAGTGAAGAGCCTTTCCGTGGACACGCGCGGGCATTGTAGAGTCTCGGCGGCTGTTCACCTTCGACGATGAGAGTGAAACGAGCGGCGAAGTACGGTTTCTGCAGCGGCGTGCGCATCGCCGATCTGAAGGTGAAGCGTTTCGCCGCCGCCGGCGGCCGCGGCGCAATCCTCGGGCAGGTCGTCCACAACGAGCGCGTCGTCCAGGAGATGGAAAACCTCGGCGTGCGGACCGTCGACGACATCGTCGCCGTCGCCGAGCCGACGATCGTCTTCTCCGCGCACGGTGTGCCACCGTCGTTTCACGATCGCGCGCGCGACCACGGACTCAAGATCCTCGACACCACGTGCAAGTTCGTCTACGACATCCACCGCGAGTCGAAGCAGGCTCTCGAGGCGGGCTATCACCTCGTCTTCATCGGAGATCCGAAGCATCGCGAAGTGATCGGCTACACGAACGACCTCGATCCGTCGACGTATCACATCGTCTCGAAGATCGACGAGGCGGAGTCGATCGACTGGCTGGCGTACGAGAAGATCAAAATTTTCTATCAGACGACGTTGAATGCCGAGGAGTTCGAGGACGTGGTGCGCGTGATCGAGAGGCGCGCGAACCAGGTCGAGCGCGGTGACACGATCTGCTACGCAACGAAAGAGAATCAGGACGCGGCGCGCGTCCTCGCGCAGGATCCCGACGTCGACGTCATCATCATCATCGGCGGCCGTATGAGCGCGAACACGAAGCATCTCTGGGAAATCTGCCGCGAGTCGAAGCCCGCGTATTTGATCCAGGGCGCGGACGACATCGAGAAACAGTGGCTCGACGGCGCGAAAGTCGTCGGCCTGACGGCCGGCTCGTCGACGCCTGACTACGTGATTGATGAGGTCGAGAACGCGATCGCGGCGATGTGAGCCGTGAATATCAATCGGGGACCTTTTGTTTTCACACGCGTCCAATGATCAAGATGACCCGACGCCTCATCCTTGTGTTCGCGCTCGTGCTCGCGTCTGCTTCGGCATTTGCCGCCGACAGAACGTGCAATGACACGAACGTGGAAGAGCTGCGCTACTCGTGGCGCCTCAAGGGCGGCATCCGCTTCCTGGCCGGCATCTTTTTCCCGACCAGCGGCGTCGGCAGTTTCCGCAACACCTACCCGCAGGGCGAAGACCACGCGATTCACAGCGAGCTCCTGATCACCGCGCCGGACGGGAAGAAGGGCGGCTTCTATTCGTACGAGTCGCAGATCGATGATCGCGACACGAAAACGCTGATGACGTATCACGGCTACGAATGGGGCAAGAAGTCGCGCAACGAGCGGACGATCTTCGACTACGTGAAGCGGCTCGCGCGCATCCGCAAGCAGACGCCTGAGGAAGTCGAGAACCGCGTGAAGCTGCTGCCGAAAGACCAGCAGGAAACGCGCGACATCCTGACGGCGATCTACTTCCTGCGCCAGCACGCGCACACGCTCAACGCGCCGATGCAGACCAACATCTACACCGACGGTCGCGAGTATCCCGTCATCTTCAAGCCGGGCGCGCAGAACACGACGCTGACGATCGAAGGCAAGCGCGTCATCGTACGCGAGTTCGCGATCGTCGACGCGCCGGGTGGCAAGAAGTGGCAGGGCGGAGTGAGAGTGTGGCTGTCCGCCGACGAGCGCCGCATTCCCGTGCGCATCGAGATCTCGCAGAGCATCGCGTCGATGCAGCTCGACCTGCAGTCGATCGAGAGCTGCGCGTATCCGCAGAGCTAGCCGCCACGGGCGGCTGCGTGATTGCTCCGCCTTGCGGGCCTGCTTGCCGCCACGTCACGAATGCGGCTTCGAGCGGCGCAACGCGCCTGAGATCGTCGCTTCTGCTGCGCGAACTCCCAGCGCCGCGCCGGATGGCGGCTACGCTGATGGCAGATGGCGGCTGCGCCGCTTGGTCATCCGCCGTCGGCGCAGCTGCAGTCGGCGTTAGCCTCCTAACTCCTCTTTCCTCATTTCGATCCGCTCGCCGAGCTCGCGCAGCTCATCGCGGTCGAGCGCCTTGCGTGCGCGCGGAAACATTTCTTTTTCTTCTTCGCCCGCGTGATGCTCGACGAGATCCTTCAGCACCTTCGCTTTTGCCTTCAGCTCTTCCGGCGTGTCGCCGTCGTTCATCTCCGGCATCACCAGATCGACGACGTGGTGTTCCTGGACGGCCTCGAAGTACAGCTTCTTGTCTTCTTTCTTGCGAGCCGCTTCGCGATAGGCGGGATAGAAAATCTCCTCTTCGACCTGCGTGTGGATCTTGAGCTCCTGCTCCACCTGGGTGAGGAGCTTCGCGCGGCGCGCGCCGGACGCGGACTCGAGTTGGCCGAGAAGTCCACGTACTTTCTCGTGGTCCTGCTTCAACAACGCGATCGCGTCAGTCGGTTTCTTTTTGGCAGCCATGATTCCTCCGAATCACGGCTACATCACGAGTCATGCCGTGATGTCTCTCGGCGTCGCGATCGGCGTTCCCAATCCGCAGAACAATCCCACGAGGTCGAGTAGCTCCGCGACGTGGAACGGTTTCTCGAGCACGACCGACGGCTTGAGGTCTTCATCCGCCGGCTCGAGCTTGTAGCCGGTGATGACGATGACCGGCGACTCTTTGCTCTTCGTGCGGAACCAGCGCAGCCATTGACGGCCGTCCATGCGCGGCATGGAGAGATCGAGGATGACGAGCATGATGTCGGGATTCGTCTCGACGAGCGGGATGGCCTGTTCGCCGTCGAAGGCGACGAGCACTTCGAAGCCATACGGCGTCAACAGTTCCCGGTAGTAGCCGATGAGCTTCTGGTCGTCGTCGATGACGAGCAGCTTGCGGAGCTTGAACGGCGTTCTGCGCGCACGGATCAATTCGGATACTCCTACGGGGACTGCAAAATGCGGCGTCCCAGCGGGCGCTGCAAATGGCGCGCCGGAGATGCGGTTGCGCGGTCGCGCAGTCGCGCGGTTGCCTGGCCCGCGGGGGGCGGGCGGGACCGCGTAACCGCGCAACCGCGCAACTGCGCATCGATTACCGCGTTTCGCTCAGCGGCGGCACCACATCCGTGGGAACCGTGGCCTGCAACGGAGCCATTTCCCGAGGCAAAAGCGTGAACCGCAACGGGTCGTAGCGCAACGCGAGGAGGCGGCCCTTGTGGACATTGGCGCCGGCCGGCAGCTCGACGCGCAGCGTGACGTTGCCGCTGAGAACGCCGTGCGCGATCCAGCGTCCGCCCGCGAAGCCGGCTTCTTCGACGCCGAAGATGAGATCGGAGTCTTCTCCTTTTTCCGCGAGCGCGAAATCGGACGGGCGCACGATCGCGATGCCGCTGCCTTGAAACGGCGGACTCGCGAGCTCCCACGCGCCGATCACCGACTCGACGACGTTGCCGCGAATCGTGACCGGCACCACGTCGGCTTCGCCTGTCGCAATCGCGGCAGCCTCGCTGACAGGATGCGCGAACACTTCCGCGGCCATGCCGGTCTGCACGACGCGTCCTTCGTCGAGCACGACGATCTGATCGCTGAACGCCAGCTCCGCGTGCGTTGACGGCGCGGAGATGACAGTCGAGCCGATCACGCGCAGCGTGCGATACAGCATGTCGGCGAGCTCGCCGGATGTTCGTTCGAGCCAGCGGTCGGCGACGACGATCGCGGGCCGCAGCAATTCGACGCGCGCGAAATGCACGCGCGCGACTTCCGTCGACGACAGCGAGTCGATGCGCCGCTCCAGCAGCGACGCGAGCTCCCATTTTTCCGCCGTGAGCGCGTATTCGCGATGACGATCTTCGCGGTCGAGCGTGCGCGCGCGGACGGCCGCGACGAGCGCATGCTGCACGCTCCAGCGTCCCGCGACGTCGATGTCGGACGTGACATACAACAGCGGACGCCGCGAAGCTTTCACATCGGTAACGGCGCGCGTGCCGATGAGGACGTCGCCGCGCGAAGGACGAAGCGCACCAGCGACGATGCGCAGCAGCGTAGACGCGCCGGAGGAGGGAGGCCCGGTGATCGCGGTGTGTTTGCTGGCGGGAAACGTCAGCGTGACGTCGCGGAGGATGTTCGAAAACGAGACGTTGCGCAGCGCGACATCGAGCACGGTTGCATTTTAGCTGCGCTTGATGGCGGCTTCGCTGATGGCGGTGGGCAGCTTCGCTGATGGCAGATGGCGAAGCGGCGTAGCCGCAATCCCGCCATGCGCAGCCGCAAACGAGCGCAGCCCTAAGGCCGCATCTTCGGCCGCTGTTGCTGTCGCTGCTGGAGCCGCTCGCGCATCGCATCGCGCGGGCGATCGAGGGCGTTGCGCATCTTGGCCCACTGCTGATCGTTCAGCACCGCACGCATGTCGACGAGCATCGCGATCTCCTGCTCGAACAGGCGGCCGCGCGCTTCGTTGAGTTGTTTCGCGATGCGCAGCACGGCCGCGCGCTGGATCTGCGGTTTGTCCAACTCGCCGCGCAACGCGATCTGCAGTTTCTCGACTTCGCCCTTCGCGTCGATCAGTCCGTTCGCGGCCGTGCGGAAAATGTCGTCGAGCTTGTCCTGCTGCTCATTCGACAGCTGCAGCTCGCGAACGATCTCCGGCCGCTGCCACCATTTTCCGGGCGGCAGATTCTGCGGGCTTGCGAACGACGCCGCGACGATCAACAGCGCAGCAAACAAGACCCGTCGCGTCATGAATGATCTCCGCTCTTCGTCTCGGCGTCGACCCACGACTCCCACGCGACGACCGGCTGGTAATCCTTCAACTCCTCCGACTGCCACGGATCCGAGCTCATCGAAGGCTGTTCATATTCCATCGCCGCCGTCACCGTCGGCCCCTCGGAGGCCGGGAGGCTGGGAGGCTTGGAGGCTTCCTTCCACGTCACCAATCCGCCGAGCATCAGCGTCAACACCGCCGCCGCCGCGTAGCGCATCACCGGCACCGACCGCCGTCCTTCCACCCGCCGCATGATCGAGATGCGCTGGCGCGCCCAGAACGTCTCCGGCTTCTCGTGCTCGCACGCCGTGAGGCCGCGCACTTTTTTCTCCAACCGCTCGTAGCGCGACGCGCACTCGCCGCACTCGGCGAGATGCATCATCACCGGCATCGAGTCGCCCGGCTGCGTGTAATACGTCTCGAGCAGATCGGCTTCACTGTAATGCTGCTTCATCGCTACCTCCCTGGGACCGCCATGCCGCAAGCTCTCTGCGTACCTTGTGGATGGCGCGAAACAAATGAGCGCGAACCGTGCCCGCGCGAAGGCCGAGGTGCTCGGCGATCTCTTCGAGCGACAGATTCTCATAATGACGCAATCGGAAAATCACTTTTTGCTGCGACGACAACAATTTTTCCGCGCGCAGAATCGCCGCGCGCAGCTGCACCGACAGAATCTGCCGCTCCGGATCGGGACGGTCGTCGACCGGCTCGATCATCGTCTCGACGTCATCCTCGTCGCGCGTGAAGAGACTGACGAACTTGCGGCGGCGCAGCGCATCTCTCGAACGGTTGATCGCGATCCGTGTCAGCCACGTCTCCAGCTCCGAGCGCCCCTGAAAACGCGCGAGGTGCGTGTAGGCCTGCACGAACGTGTCCTGCGTGACCGTGTCGGCCTCGACTTCATCGCGCACGATGGCGAACGCGACGCGGTAGATGCGCCGCTGGAAACGCTCGACGATGGTCCCGTAAGCATTGCCGTCGCCGGCGAGCGTCCGGTCGATCAGCTCGCGGTCGGTAGGTGCACTGCCGGGATCGTTCAATCGGAACGCTGCCACGTTGCTTCTCACGTGATTTCGACGGACGGAAGCGGATTTCGTTTACGCGATGGGTACTAGCGGTTGCTCGGTTCCTCGGTCGCGCAGTTACGCGGTTGATTCTGCTGTGTAACCGCGCGACTGCGCAACCGCGCAACCCCCGTAAGTCCCGCCAGCCACACTCCCATGAAGATCAGCACCGCGGCGAGCACGACGATGAGGCGGATGTGCTCGCCCAGAAAAATCGCGCCGAGGAACGACGCCAGGACCGGCTGGACATAGGTGTACGCGGCGACCGACGAGCTGTCCGCGTGCCGTAACGCCCACGCCTGCAACAGATAGGCGACGACAGTCGGTCCGGCGACAACGATCGCCAGCACGATCCACGCACGCGGCGAGATTGCGGACCAGCGCTCGTGGACCAGCGAATATCCTGCAACCGGCAGGAGCAGAATACTGCCCACGAGAAACATCCGCGCGACCACGCGCCGTGCGGATAACCGCGCCATGTGCGGCTTCGAGATCACGAGATAGAGCGCGTACGAAAAGCAATTCAGCACGATGAGCAGCGATCCAATGAACGACGTGCGCGAGCCGTGCAGACTCTCGCCTCCGACAACGAGCAGCGCGCCTGCCGCGGCGAGCGCGATGCCGGCGATGCGTGTGAGCGTCGGAGGCTCGTAGCGAAGCAGAATCGCCAGCGCCAGCGTGAACACCGGAATCGCGGTGATCAGCACCGCCGCGACCTGCACGCTCGTCATCGACAGTCCGACGAGAAACAGCGTCGCATTGACCGCGACGCCGAGGACGGCGTAGACGAACACGCGTCCCGAGTCCTCGCGCGCGAGCGGCTCCGCATCGCGAACGACGACCGCCATCACGATCGCGCCCGCCGCGATGCGCAGCCACGCGAACGACAGCGGCGAAAACTCGCGCATGCCGAATTTCGCGAGGATGTAGTTTGCGGAGAAAAGGAGCGCCACCGTGAGCAGCGCGAGATGAGTTCTCAGTTTCAAGTCGTATAGTCTAGGAGACATCTGGAAAGGAGGGGCTCAATGAAGACAGCGAAGCCGCGTGTGGAAAAGGGCGAGCGAACCTCCGCGCGACGCCGCAGAGCGTCCGGAACGGTTGTTGCCATTCCTGCCGATGCCCGGCGCTCGACCGCGGCCGCTCTGCTCAAGCACGCTCCGGGTTGGACCGGCGATGATCTCCAGGACGTGATCGCGACTGTCACGAAAACGCGGGCGAAAACTCGGTTCTGATGGCGTATCTCCTTACGAGCTGAGTTCTAAGGCGCAGCTACTTTACCTTTTCCCTTTCGCCCTTACCCCTCTTCCCGCCACACGTCGTAATACCGCGCCGGCGGCGGCACGAGCGACGTCCGTACGCCGCGCAGCTCCGGTTTGTGCAGCACGAACAGGCGCTCGTGGAACAGCGGCGCGAGCGGCGCTTCCTTCACTACCATTTCGTTCAGGCCGCGATAAATCGCACCGCGTTTCTCGACGTCGTTCGATCGCCGCGCCTCCATGATCTTCGCGTCCAGCTCGTTGCTGTGGAAGTACAGCCCGCGAACCGCCGATGTCGCCTCGGAGTGAAAGAAGATGTAGAAGAAATTGTCCGAGTCCGGAAAGTCCGCGTACCAGTTCGCGCAGTAGATCTGTCCATGCCCGCGTTGATTGATCGGCGCGCGCGCCTCGGTCGCGGAGTGAGGCGTGACGTTCACTTTGATCCCGATCGCGGCAAGGTCCTCGACGATCAGCGGCACCATCCCGGAGTTGTTGAATTCGTCCGTGTCCCACGTCCGATACTCCACCGTGAATCCCGATCCGTATCCGGCCGCGCGCATCAACGCCCGCGCGCGATCGGGATCGTAGGGGAGGCCGAGCAGCCGCTCGTCATATCCGAGGAGACCGGGAGGCAGCAGCGACTCCGCGACGACCGCGAGTCCGGTGTACACGCGCTCGTTGATGCGCTCGCGATTGATCGCGTGATTCACCGCCTGCCGCACTTCGACGCGATTGAACGGCGGCGCCGACGTGTCGTATCCGAGGTAATTCGTGTGCAGTTGAACGGTCGTGAGTAAGTAGGGCGCATAGCGCGGATCATTGCGTACGTCGTTCACGATCTTCGGCGGAATCCCGTGCGCGACGTCCAGCTCTCCGCGCAAAAACGCCTCGGCCATGTCGCGGAAGCTGCGCAGATCGAGACGGAACGTCAGCTCGTCGAGATACGGCATGTCCGGCACGTAGTAGTCGCGATGCCTCACGAACTTCACGTGACTGCCTTCGACCGCCTCGGCGACTTTGAACGGACCGGCGCCCGTGCCGAGGAGGCGATAGCGCTCCGGATCGCGCGCGTCGTCGATGCAGACGACGCCGCTCTCGTGCATCGTCATCAGCGACAGGAAAAATGCCATCGGCTCGTCGAGATGAAACTCGATCGTGTGCGCGTCGGGCACGACGAGTCCTGCCAGCGTACGCGTCTTTCCATCAAGCACGTCTTTCGCGCCGCGTACGTTGCGCATGATCCACGCACCGGTTGATTTCATCTCCGGCAGCAGCAGCCGCAGGAACGACTCGTACACATCGCGCGCCTCGATCACGCGTCCGTTGTGGAAGCGCGCGCCGCGGCGGAGATGGAAGCGATAGACGTATCCCTGGTCGAGCACTTCCCAGCGCTCCGCGAGGTCGGGCATCAGCTCCGCGCCGTCGCCATACTTCACGAGGTGCGCGTGAATCGCCCTCGAGAGATAGCCGAGGGCGGACGCGGACGTGCGCGCGGGATCGAGCGTGAGCTGTTGCCACAGGACCGTCGCCGCGGTGATCGCGCCGCCGCGATTCGGCGCCGGCAGCGTGAAGCGCGCGAGCTCCTGCTTGAGCAATGTCGACTCGTGGCTCAGCGTGTTCGCCATCTGATTGAGGTCGGACACCCCGAAGCTCGACTCGCGCGAGCCTTGCTTGATCACATCCATCGACTTCACGATCGCGGAGCTTTCCGTCGCGAGGATCGACGACGACTCGAGCACGTTCTGCACGAGCCCCATGATGTTTTCCATCGCGCGGCTGATCGCGCGCGAGCCGGTTTCCTGTTCGCTCATCGCGCGCTTGAGGTGCTTCGTGTAGTCGCTGACCATCGACGCCTGCATGCCGATCTTGCGCGACGTCTGCGACTGCTGCTGCGACGCAGTCGCGGTCTGCTGCACCATCTTTGTCACTTCTTCGATCGCCGCCGTCGCCGCAGCGCTGCCGCGCGCCTGTTCCTCGGTCGCGCGCGCGATCTCCGAGATCGAGCTCGTCGAGCGATCGGTCAGCTCGAGAATCTTGTCGAGGACTTGCGCAGCGCGCGCGGTGAGGCTGACGCCGTCGCCGACGCGATCCGCGCTGATCGTCATCTGCTCGGCCGCGCGCCCGACGCCTTTCTGCACGTTCTGAATCAGCGTCCGGATCTCTTCCGTCGACACCGACGTGCGCTCGGAGAGATCGCGGATCTCGTCGGCGACGACGGCGAATCCGCGTCCGCGCTCGCCGGCCTGCGCGGCTATGATCGCGGCGTTCAGCGCGAGGAGGTTCGTCTGTCCGGCGATCTCGTCGATGACGCGCACGATGTCGCCGATCTCCTGCGAGCGCTCGGCGAGATCGGTCAGCGCGCCTTTCGCTTCCTCGACCGCGACCTGGATCTTGCGCATGCCGCCGACCGTTCCTTCGACGGCGCTGCGTCCTTCGTTCGCCGCGTCCTTCACGTAGCGCGCGAGCTCCGACGATTGCTTCGCCGAGTTGCGGATCTCCTCGGTCGTCGCATTCATCTCCACCATGGATGATGCGGTCTGCGTGGCGAACGAAGAGAACGACTCCGTGTTCGTCGCGACTTCGTTGATCGACGTGATCATCTCTTCGATCGCGGACGACGTCTGCTCGACGAATTCCGCCAGCGTGTCGGCGATGCGGCTCACTTCTTCGATCGACGCCGACATCTCCAGGATCGACGTCGACGTCTCCTCGGCGTTCGCGGAGAGCTCTTCCATGCTCGTGCGCACGTTGTTGATCGACTGATGGATCTGCGTCACGGAAGAGGAGGTCGTTTCAGTCGACGACAACTGATCGGACGCGCTGCGCGCGAGGATGCGCGAGCGGTTGCTGATCTGCGCGCTCGCCTTCGACACGTCGGCGGCGAGCTGGCCGAAGCGGCGGATCGTGCGCTCGAGAGTTGCCACGAGCGCGCGCATCGCGTTCGCCATTTTCGCGGACTGCGTTTCGTCGACGATGTCGCGCGCGGTGAGCGAGAGATCGCCCGTCGTCACGCGGTCGATCAGCTTGATCATCCCCTCGCGGCGCACGAGGATGCGGCGAAACCAAAGCGAAAAAATGACGATGCAGAAGAGGCTTGCGCCCAGCCCGGCGAGCATCGCCTGCCACCACAGATGCCAGCTCATGGCAGGGATGAACCAGAGAAAAATGCCGAAGAGAGCGATGCAGGCAACAAGGAGGACCCACATCTGCTGAGTCCGTCCGAAGTATCGCCGTTTCATAGACTTCTCGATGATACATGACGCAACCGCGTGACCGCGCAACCGCGTAACCGGTACCATGCGCCCCGGTGAACGACTACTTTTCGGAGCGTCGCGCGATCATTGACCATTATCTACAAGATCTCGCGTCGCGGACGAGCGCGCCGTTACCGCTCGACGCACCGCTCCGCCGCGCCCTCGGCGCCGCCGGAAAGCGCGTTCGCGGCGTGCTCACGATCGCGGTGGGGGAGACGTTCGGCTGCCGCGCGGAGAAACTTGTCGCCGCGGCGGCGGCCCTGGAGATGATCCACGCGTCATCGCTGATTCTCGACGACCTCCCATCGATGGACGACGCGCTCTTGCGTCGCGGCGCGCCGGCACTCCATCGCGAGTTCGGCGAAGACCTCGCCATCCTCTCCTCGGTCGCGCTGCTCAATCACGCCTACGGCTTGATCGCGCAGACCCACGCCGAGTTGTCGCCGCGACGCTGGCCGATGCAGCAAGTCGTGCAGCGCGTCGTCGACGCGGTCGGATGGAACGGGACGATTGCAGGCGAAGCCGTCGACCTGCACAGTGAAGGATCAAGCCTCGATTTCGACACCCTCGAATTCATCCATTCGCGAAAAACCGGCGCGCTGTTCGTCGCCGCGGCGGCAGTCGGGGCCATGCTCGCGAACGTCCACCCCGCGCCACTACAGCGAATCGAAGTCTTCGCCAAAAACCTCGGCCTCGCCTTCCAGATTACCGACGACGTCCTGGACGTCACCTCGGTCCCGGAAGTCCTGGGCAAAGACGTCGGCAAAGACGAACAACGCCTGACCTTCGTAAAACTCGCCGGCATCGAGGGCTCGCGCAAATTAAGCACAGAGCTGGTCGAGACCTCTCTCTGCGCAATCGAGCCCTTAGGCAAAGACGCGAAACCGCTGCGCGACCTGGCGATCCTAGTGCGTGACCGCGTCGCGTAAATACGGTTGCAGGATTTGCTCGAATTCGCCGTCGCTCTCGCGATGTCCTGTCGCCTCGATTACCAGCACGGACGGCGCACCCGGCAAATCGCGATGCCGCTCATGCTTCTCGAGATCGCGCAATTCGTCAATATCGCTCTCGCCATACGCCTTCGATTGAACCGTCGCGAAACCCGCCGTTTGCAACGCGCGCGTCAACGTGTGCAGATTGTAGAGAAATTGATGTCCCCACCCGTGAAACGCGCGGTTGATCTCGAGACAGCCGAACAATTCCTCCTCCGGCGTCATCTCCGAAGGAGGCTTGTAATGCGTCAGCCAAACCCAATCGAGATTCGGCGTCGATAATCGCAATACGCCCGCTCTTGCTAACGCGCGCCGGCACTCTTTGAGAAACTGCAATCCGTCGGCGAGCGTCAGGTGCTCAATGAAATGTTCGGCGAAAATGAAATCGACGTTTGTGAAGGGAAGCCCATTGCGCACATCGCTCAGCACGGCGACGCCGTCGTAAGGAACGTTGTCGACATTGATCCAGCCGAACAATTCGACCGGTCCCGATCCGATGTGCAGCTTCAATGGCGCAGCTCCGCTTTCCTGAGAAACGTATCGATCGCGACATTCACCTCGTCCGGCTTATCGAGCATCACCCAATGCCCGGCCCCTGAGACCCGCACCGTCTCGATCTCGGGAAATTGATTCTGAAACGAAGCCGGCGTTTCCAGATCGCTGGCGACAATCGCCAACCGCGGACCGCGATACGCGTCAATGAGCGCCTTCGCGTCGAATACGGTGAGGCTCATGAACGCTCCGATGAAGGCCTCGGTCGGTGTGCGCTCGACCGAACTGTAAACCTCTTCCTTTACGGTGGATGACGATGGCTTCAGCATCGGCTCGAACCACGCATGAACGAAGCGCATTTTGTCCGCGCGGATGCGCGTGGCGATCGTTTCCTTTTGCTTGTCCGTCAATGGCAGTTTTCCGGCCGCCGAGTCGACATAAATCACGCCCGCGATCTTCTCCGGATGCGCGGCCACATACGTCGCCACTACTGCCCCGCCATAACTGTGACCGGCGATGAAGAATCGCTTCCAGGGCACGGCCCGATCGATCGATCCAGCCATCGCCGCAAGGGAGAGATTCCCGTCCGGCGGCGGCACCAGATCGATCGCCATCGCCGGCCGCCCTTGCTTTTGGAAATAGGCGACCTGTGCCCGCCATTGTGCGGAATTTCCGCCGTTGCCGTGCACGAAAACGATGGGAGTCTTCGATGCGGGCGCCGTCGTGCAGGCGGCGCCCGTGATTAGGATTGCGAGGAAGAATTTCTTCAGAATTTCCAACTGACGCCGGCAGCATACCGCGTCAGCGGGTCGAAATCCGTTCCCTCGGAGCGAAGTAACCGATTCGCTTCCATGCGCAACGCCGTCCGCTCCGTCAATCGAACGCGGAGGCCTGCACCGGCCTGCGCGCTCGCCCGATCACGAAATCCGAAGCCTTCCGTGATGGTGAACGGGACTGTGAGCGCCCCGCCTGGAAATGGTGCGATTACGGAGGTTAGCCGTGGATCGTTCGGAGCGTCCACGTAGCGCAAGCCGGCGCGGACATAAGGCATGACGGCCTGTCCCGCCAGAAAATAACGCGCCACCGTGAGATCCACGGGCCGCACGCGATAGCGGCGAAACTCGGTGACGGGCACAGGGAAACCACTGAACGGAGCAACGAGGAAACGCGTATACGGCGAAACGTGCGACTGCGAGCCCGCCGTCAGCTCGACATCCCACTGTGGCGCCGGCGCATAAGCGAGCCCGACGGAAATCCCCGCATGCGGGTCCTCCGACCACGGCTGATTTCCGCCCTGCGAGATTTCAGAAGCGAGAATGCTCATCCGCCAACGACCGGCGTCGGCGGCCCACAATGAACTGCAGCAGAAGAGGAGAGTGCAGAGTGTAAGAGTTCGTCGCATTGGTCATCGTCCTTGCAACCTCAGACGCGACCGGGCGGCGGAAGGTTCTGTTAATTGACTCCGAGCCGCAGGTCCCGAACGTTTGCCCCCTTGATGATCGTGACGCCGGGCGTCAACTGTGGATCGGTGATGTAGCCGACGACGGGAAGGCCGAGGACAATGCGGGCTTCGTCCAATAGATTCCTCAGTTCCATCTGGTGGTTGGCTTTGATCCTGACGCCGGCCGTCACCGTCTCCGCGAACGTTGCCGGTGGCAAACCTGCGGTAGCGCGCACCGCATTGATCGCCGCTCGCAGCTCGGTGATGTGGGCCGCTTTGATGGGCACGTTCGAGCCGATCGGATCGTCGGTGAACATGATGGTCGTGGCCAGTTCCGGATTACTGAACGGCGTAACCGTGGCGCCGTTGACCGCGCGGACTTTGTATACGTATGCCGTATTCTTGGCTACGATCCCGTCCTGCAGCTGAAACCCTTGACTGGCGCCCGCCGGTACCTCCGCCACGAGAGTGTAGGGACTGCCATTCGAGCTTCGATAGACTTGAAATCCTGTCGCATAGGCGATCCAACTCCATGTGACGCGGATTTCATTCACGGAGACGGCTCGAGCTTCGATGCCGACGGGAGTTGCAAGAATCGCGGTGAAGTCGTTGACGAAGTTGTTGAAATAGCTGCCGTCGGAGTTGTTGGACGACACGCCTGCGCCGTTATTCGCAGGGAAGCCGTTGTAGCCGACGTTCACCGTAACAGTGATTGGGGGATAGGAGCTGCCGGCGCTCAATGAATCGGAGCGCGTGCAGGTTGCCTGCGAGAGAACACACGACCAACCCGCTCCGGTCATGCCGGTGATCGACATCCCGTAATACGGAGGAGTGTCCGTGACGGATACGGTTCCGCTCGTTGCGGCATTGCCGACATTGCTGACCGTGATGGTGTAAGTCCTGCCGGTATCGCCCTGCGCCCAAACACCGGGGGTATGGCTCATCGCGATGGCGAGGTCCGGGCTCGGCAGGATGGTGGTCGGATCGCTGGCGCTGTTGTTCGCGGAATTGCTGTCGCCGCCGCCCGAAATCGTTGCGACATTCGTAACGCTGGCCGGTGCGGAGCTCAAGACAGTGACGAAGACGCTGATATCGTAATAGTAGTTAGGGCCGGCGGACAAAGAATCACTTCGCGTGCACGTCAACGTTTCGAGCGTGCATGTCCAGCCGTACCCGTAGATGTTCGTTGCAGTGAGACCGGCCGGGAGATTGTCCGTGACCGTGATTTTGCCATGGCTGGAGCCTCCGGAATTGGACACCCGAAGCGTGTAAATGAAATTGGTCTGGCCGCCGATGGCATTGCCGTAATGGCTCTTCGTGATCGTGAGATCGGGGCAGGCGCTCATCAGAATCGCCACTTTGCCTGAATAGTACGCGGTTGCAGCGATGTCGGCTTTTCCATCGCCGTTGAAGTCGCTGATCGCGAGATTCGTCGCTGAAGAACTGACACTCGTCACGTCGGCGGACTGAAACGTGCCGTCTCCATTGCCTCGCATGGTCGCGACATAGCCGTAATAAGAGGTCACGAAGGCGAGATCGATGTTTCCGTCTCCGTTGATGTCGTCAGCCTTGACTGAAGACGCCCCATAAGGAGTGGCCATGGTGAGCGGTGACTGAAACGTACCGTTTCCGTTGCCCAGGACAATTGCGGAATCGCCGACATACGAACCGGCGAGCGCCAAATCGAGTTTGCCGTCGCGATTGAGATCCGCGATTGCGAGTGCGGCGCCGTATCCGCCGCTGTAAGCCGCCGGGCTTTGGAATGTGCCGTCGCCGTTTCCGATCAGGATGGCACCGCCGGAGCCGTAGTACGACGCCACGAGGTCCGGATTGCCGTCGCCATTGAAATCGGCGGAGCCGATTGCATGCGTGGAATTCACCTGGTAGGTCACGGCACTTCGAAGTGCACCGTTACCACTGCCGAGAAGCACTGCCACACCCGGAGTGTTGCTGGTTCCGATCGCGACGTCGAGATTTCCGTCACGATCGAAGTCGTCGAGCACGAGCGAGTTGATGGAATACGGCGATGGAAAGAAAATTGCGGGCTGGAATGTCCCGTCGCCGGTACCCAGGAGCACCGTCACGCCGAAGCTATAATAGCTGCCGAGGGCCAGATCCAGATTTCCGTCGTGGTTGAGATCACCGGCGGCGATCGCGGACGTGCCGTTGCTGACCGTATAAAAATTCTCGCTTCCCATGGTGCCGTCGCCGTTTCCAAGGAAGATCGACACGCCGTTGTAAGACGCGACGGCGATGTCGTTTTTACCATCGGCGTTGAAATCGGCGACGGCGAGATTCGTGGCGCCGCTGCTCGTGCCGTAGAACGTCGGCGTCCCGAACGTGCCGCAGGTCTGCGTGCTCCAGATCGTCGTTTGGTCGACTGCGGTGTTGTTGCCCGCATTGGTGTCGGCGCCGCCGGAAACGGTCGCCGTATTCGCAACCGATGACGGTGCATTCGAGGCGACGCTCACGATCAGAATGATCGGTGCATAGCTGGTGTACGCGGCGAGCACGTCGCTCCGCGTGCAGGTGAGCGTGGCGAGCGTGCACGACCAGCCCGCACCACTGATTGCCGTCGCCGTCAGTCCTGCCGGAAGGCTGTCCGTCACCGTCGCTGCTCCGGCTGTGGCAACGCCTCCGATGTTCGATGCGAGCAATCGATAAGTCCGACCCGTATCTCCCTGGGTAAAGCTGCCGATATGCGTCGAGCTCATCGCAAGGTCGGTCACCGGTGTAATCGTCGTGACATCGCTTGCACTGCTGTTGACGGTGTTGAGCTCTCCGCCGCCGGAGACGGTGACGTTGTTCGTGACGCTCGCCGCCGCGCTGCCTGCGACGTTCACTGTGAGCGTAATGACGGGATAGCTCGAGCCGGCAGCCAACGCATCGTTGCGTGTGCAAGTGGTCGTGGACAATATGCAAGTCCAGCCGGTGCCGCCGATCGCCGTTTGGATGAGGCCTGACGGGATTGTATCGGCGACGGTCACACTGCCGTTTGTCGGCAGACTGCCGGAGTTCGTCACGGTGATGGTGTAAGTTCGCCCGGTGTTGCCCTGCGCGAACGTTCCACTATGGGTCTTTGTGATCGTGAGATCGGGAATTGGACAAGTGTCGAGCAGTACCGAGACCGTGGAGTCGCCGCTGTTCGCGCTGACCAGGTCCGGCTTCCCATCGCGATTGAAATCGCCCGCGAGCAGACCGGCTGGAGCATCGCCGGTACCGGCATTGATGGCAGGATTGAACGTTCCCGCGCCGACCCCGGACAGGATCGAGACGTTGTCCGAGCCATTGTTGGCGACGGCCAGGTCCGGTACACCGTCGAGATTGAAATCTCGAGCCACGACGGCCGCGGGGCTGTTGCCCGCTGCATAAGAAACGGCGGATTGAAAACCAACGTCCTTGCCGAAAAGAATGGAGACGTTGTTCGAGCCGCTGTTCGCGACGGCGAGATCGTCGTAAGCGTCGCGATTGAGGTCCGCAACCACAACCGCACCAGGGGCGGTTCCGGTGTTGATGCTGACCGCCGCCTGGAACGTTCCGTCTCCGTTTCCGGTAAATATCGAGACATTGTCGGAGCCGGAGTTTGCAACGACGAGATCGATTTTTCCGTCGCGATCGAAATCGCCGGTGGCAATGGCCGCGGGATGGCTGCCGGCCGTGTAAGGAACGGCCGTTTGGAATGTGGCGTTGCCGTTGCCGAGGAGGATCGAGACGTTGCCGGAGCCGTCGTTGGCGACGGCGAGATCGATTTTTCCGTCGCGATTGAAATCGCCGGTGGCAATTCCGCGAGGGCCGCTGCCCGCGCTGTAGCTGACTGCTGTCTGGAACGTTCCGTTGCCATTACCGCGCAAAATGGAGACGTCGTTCGAGCCGCGGTTGGCAACGGCGAGATCGAGCATTCCGTCGGCGTCGAAATCAGCGGCGAGGATGGCATCGGGAGACGTGCCGGTTGCCGTAGTGGCTCCGGCAGTCAAGGACGCGGTCCCGTTGCCCGGCAATATGGAAACATCGTTCGAGCTCTTATTGGCGACGGCGAGATCGAGATCGCCGTCGCGGTCGAAGTCGCCGGTTGCCACCGCGTCCGGCGTCGTTCCGGCGACCGAGTCGGCGGGTGGTGCCAGAGTTCCGCAGTTTGCTGTGCAGGTTCCGATGTTCAATCGGACGATGAGGTAATTGTAAGCGACTGCACCCTGTCCGGGCGCGACAAAATCCATTCTGCCATCGCGATTGAAATCGGCGAAGACCAGTTGGCTCGGCTCGTTATCGGTGGGGTGTTGGACCGCGGCCAGAAACATACCGCTTCCGGTTCCCAGGAAGATGGATGCAGTACGGGAGCCGCTATTCGCAGTTGCCAGATCCGGTATGCCGTCGCCGTTGACGTCCGCAATGGCCACGAAATACGGCCCCTGTCCCGCGGCGTAATGAACGGCCGCCTGGAACGTGCGGTCGCCATTTCCCAGGAGCACGGCGACGTCGTCACCGCCATAATTGGACACTGCAAGATCGAGCTTGCCGTCGTGATTGAGATCGGCGGCAGCGACGCCGGACGGTCCGTTGCCGGTCGCGTAAGAGACGGCGGAGCCAAAAGTGCCGTCTCCATTTCCCGCGAGGATCGTCACGTTCGCGGCATTGAAGTTCGGAACGGCCAGATCTTGATGTCCATCGCCGTCGAAGTCGGCGACGATGACCCAGAATGGGCCGGAGCCGGTACTGTAGTTGACGGCCGGTTGGAACGTGCCGTTGCCTAAGCCGAGGAGAATCGACACATTGGCCGTACCATTGTTGGCAACGGCGAGGTCGCTTTTCCCGTCGCCATTGAAATCGCCGACCGCGACGGAGAACGGGCTACCGGCCGCCGCGTAGTTCGTTGCACTCTGAAACGAACTGTTCGTGCTGCCGAGAAGAACCGACACATTGTTCGAGCCGGCATTCGCGGTGACGAGATCGGGTCTGCCGTCGCGGTTGAAATCCCCTGTCGCAATCGCAAGCGGCGTCGTGCCGACGGAATACGAAACTGCCGACGGAGATCTGGTGACTCCAAACACGACAGTGACGCGATTTTGCGCCGAGTCGACGCCGGCCAGGTCCGGATATCCATCCCGGTCGAAATCACCGGCCGCGCCCGCAAAATTCTGGTTTCCGCTGTAATATGCGGAGAACGGACTGAAAGACGGGCAGGGACTCTGTACCGGTGGTGAAGTCACATAGATGGATGCGGCCACCGCGCTGACTAGTGCTCCGCTGGTCCCTGTAATCGTAAACGGAGTATCGTAGTAGGTCCATGCCGATGATGGCGTCGTGACCGTCAACGTTGATGTTGTCGAGGTTTGCGTAGGATTGAATGCAGCCGTGAAGCCGCTCGGCAATCCACTGATCGAGAGGTCCACGGAACCGGCGAAGCCGCCGATGGGATTCACGGTGATCGTGTAGGTCGTCGAATCGCCCTGGACGACGGTTCTCGATGCCGGACTCACGGAGATCCTGAATCCGGGATCGGCAGGCAGACCGAGAGCCCGGGCGGCATTGAGCCGGCCGCCGGTCACGGATTTTCCGATCATGCTGTTGATCGGATCAGTATTGTCGAGGATCGCGCTCCTGACCTGCGCAGTCGTGAATGACGGCGAGTGCGCGAGCACGAGCGCGGCCACGCCGGCGACGTGCGGCGCCGCCATCGAGGTTCCGCTCAAATACTGATAGTTGTTGCCCGGCGTGGTCGACAGAACGCTGACGCCAGGTGCGCCAAGGTGAACGGTTCTCAAACCATAATTCGAAAAATAGGCGAGATTGTCGCGATTATCGAGGGCTGCGACGGCGATGACATTGGGTGCGGCATAGCTCGAAGGATAATGGCCGAAACTGTCGTTACTCGAGCTGTTGTTCCCGGCGGAGGCCACGAACAGGATGTCGTTCGCATTCGCTTTATTGATTTCATCCAGCAGGGCTTTGGAGAAGGGGAAGCCGCCCCAGCTGTTGGACAGCACACGCACGTTGACGCCGTCGATTTTCGCCTGGACGGCGAAATCGATCGCTTCGATCGCGCCGGCGAGCGTTCCGTTGCCATTGGAATCGATGAATTTCAAGCCCATGATCGAGGTCGTCCAATTGACCCCGGTCACGCCGATCCCATTGTTTCCCACTGCGCCGATCGTTCCCGCGACGTGGGTGCCGTGATAGTAGTCGTCTTGCGGATCGCACGTGTCCGTCAGGGCATTGAAGCCGTGCGTTCCCGCCGCGCAGTTGGCGTTTCCCTTGCCTCCGGGATTGCTCCAGACATTGGCCGCGAGATCGGAATGCGTATAGTCGATACCGCTATCGACGACACCCACCACGATCGATGCCGATCCGGTCGTAATGTTCCATGCGGATTCGGCGCGGATATCGGATCCGGCGATCCCGGCCGACCCAACGACCTGCCCGGTATTCTTCAGGCCCCACAATGACCAGTATTGCGGATCGTTCGGCGTCGCCTCCAAATGGACGATGTAGTTCGGTTCCACATATTCGATGTTGGCGTCGCGATCGAGCGCGTCGACCAGCGCCTCCGCACTCCTGGAGCGCGAGTGGACCTTCCAGATGGTGCCGTCGCTCGTGCTCGCGATCGGCCTGCTCTGATCCGCGTCCGCGATATCCTGGATGTTCTTTAGTTGGGGCACAGAGATCCCGGATCGCATCTTGATGATCACCTCTCCCGGCACCGAGGAGCCCGTGGGGAGGAGTGTTGCCGCCAACGCGGAAGTGCCGGCGAGAAGGACAAAGATCGAACGTGCTACGAACGCAGCAAATGGGCGCATGGCAGACTCTTTTTCTTCGCGTTTTCGGGGGCGCGTGGACCTACGCCTATTTGGACCGCCGACACTATAGAGGTTAGGCGGCGCCAGGACAACTGTCCGTTGGAGTGGGGAGGTTGGTGCCCAGGGACGGAATCGAACCGCCGACACGAGGATTTTCAGTCCTCTGCTCTACCAACTGAGCTACCTGGGCAGGCGCGAGAGCGGCGCGGAAGATACCATAACCGCCTCTGGCAGGCCGATGTGAGAACGTGCGGCGGGGGAAATGATTCCCTCCTCCTCAGATCGTTAACCTGCTGCGGGAGGAACGCGTTACACCTTGGGACCGCGAGGGCTTCTTTCCTCCACGGCGCACACCTCCATCGAAGGGCATCACGCTAATTTTCCTAGGGTGAAGACCTCACCTCTCGAGGGTGCAACCCCCACTTCCCGAGGATGAAGGCCTTCACTTTCAAGGGTGTGACGGTGTGACCCTCACTTTTCAAGGGTTTGCCCTCACTTGCTGCCAAAGCCGCGGGCGGCGGGACGCCGCCTGACCGCCCATCGGCGACGCCGGCGTTCCGCGGCGGCGCCTTCGGTCCCGCTTGACTTGGCACGGGGGCGGCGTACACTTCTCTCGCCGCCCTATTGGTGGCGGCCTTGCCGCCTAATCCTCGGCGCCGAGGAGCGGGGGAACCGATTTGTGACGGCTTGCCACCGTCCGGGGTGAATCCGGCCAAAAGCCGGTAGGGCTTCCAGCCCGAATCCGACAGCTAACCTCGTAGGCAGCCGGAAGGCGGGCCACGCAAACGCCGCGAGCGAATCGCGGCGTTTGTCATTTCCGGCGATCGATTGGTATCTTGACGCTGATCCCATGCACAAACCTCTCGCCCTTGCTCTCGTTCTGCTCCTCGCCGCCACTCCGATCTTCAGCCAGTCTTCCGCGCGCAGTTCCTCGGCCGTCCAGGTCACGCTCGTCGAGGTGCCGGTCAACGTTTATGACCATGCGGGCAATGCCATCCGCGGCCTGACGGCGGCCGACTTCGAGCTGACGGATGACGGCAAGAAGCGCGAGATCACGCACTTCGAGGAGATCGATCTCGCTCAACTCGCGGCGCAGAAGCAGACTCCGTCATCGGCGGCGCGGCGCAATTTCATGCTGCTGTTCGATCTCTCGAATTCGACGCCGACCTCGATCGGGCGCTCGCGTGATGCCGCATTGCAATTCGTCAAGGGCGATCTGACGGAGGCCGACGTCGCGGCCGTTGCGACGTACAGCGTCGAAAACGGGTTCAAGCTGATCACGAACTTCACGGCCGACCGCGGCGCGCTCACCGCCGCAATCCTGACGCTCGGCAATCCGAAGATCTTTCACACCAGCGACCCGCTGCTGCTCGCCGCGACTTCTGCAGGCGGCAATATGACGGCCGGTCCCGCCCTGGAGCGCGGCGGAACGAAATTGAACACCGGCGAATACGAATCGATCGAGCAGCGGCCGAACGCGATCATCGGGCCGGACACCAAGGACGCCATGATCGCCCCGTTCGTCGAGTCCGCCAATCGCTCCAATACGCGTGCGGACGAAGAATACCGGCGCAATCGCGTGAGCCATGAAATCCAGACGTTCTCCAATATCGCGCGCCTTCTCAATAGCGTCAGCGGACGCAAGCAGGTCATCCTGCTCTCTGAGGGCTTCGATCCGAAATTGGTGCAGGGACGCGAAGCGGCCGGCACGGTCGCGGAAACCGTGAATGAAAATGACGTTGCCATGTCCGGTCACGCTGCGCGTCTGAATACCGACGAGCGCTATGGCAACAGTGCGGCGGCGAGTGCCCTCGGCACCATGGGCGAACTTCTGCGCCGTTCGGACGTCGTATTGCACGCGATCGACATCAAGGGACTGCGCGGCTCGAGCGATGCGGCGGAAGGGAACCAACGCGCGTCCAATGAAGGCCTCTATTTGATGACGCGGCCGACCGGCGGCGAAGTCTTCAAGAACGCCAACGACCTCTCGACGAGTTTTCACGCGCTCCTCAAGCAGCAGGAAGTCGTCTATGTCCTCGGATTCCAGGCATCCGGCGACACGCCCGGCAAATTTCATTCGCTTCAATTGGATATGAAAAAGCCGGACGCGAAGGCGAGCTACCGTTCCGGCTATTACGAGCCGAATGCGACTCCATCGGCGATGGAGACGACGCTCACGGCGGGAGAGATCCTGCTCAATGACGTCGCCATGGATGCGGTCAAGGTCAATGTCCTTGCGTCGCCCTTCCCGGTGCGCGGACAGTCGCCGCAGGTGCCGGTCATTGTGGAAATCGACGGCCCGAGTCTCATGGCCGGTGCAAACGGACTGACCGTCAACGGCGATTTGTTCATATACGCCTTCGATCGCGAGAATCACGTCAAGGACTCGCTCTTTCAGCGATTCAATCTCGATCTGATGAAGGTCGGGCCGGCATTACAACTCCGAGGACTCAAGTATTACGGCACGCTGTCGCTGCCTCCGGGAGACTATGCGATCAAGACGCTCGTCCACATTCCGTCGTCCTCGTTCGACGGATTCAAGCGTGTCGATCTCACCGTGCCTGATTTCTCGAAACCGACGGTCCTGCAGCCGGTTGCGACGGAACAGTCGGGTACATGGCTGATGGTCCGCGGCACCGCGAAACCGGGAACCACGTCCGGTTATCCGTTTCTCGTGGCGCAGGAGAGCTTCATTCCTGCGTCGACGTGGGAGATCTCGGGCGCGACGCCGCAGCATCTCGCGTTGTTCTTGTACAACGTCGATCCGAAGGATCTCGTCGTCACCGGCAAGCTGAAGATGACGGACGGCAGCACGCGCGACGTGCGGTTCGACGTCGTCAAGGCGACGGCACCCGATGCCTCGAAGGCGTCGCAGGTGATGCTCGATCTGAAAGCCGACGGTCTTGCCGCCGGCCAGTACGCGCTCGATTTGTCCGTGCAGCCGAAATCCGGCGCGTGGTCGAAGGCGTTCACGATCCCTGTCGCCGTTCCGTAACGGCAACAGGTGGGAGTCGGCAGTACCGTATCTGCAAACAGGAGAGCCATGAGAAAGCCATTCGTTGTCGCGATTTGTCTGCTTCTCGCCACGTCCGGCGCGCCGTCGTTCGCGCAGTCGCGCAGCGGCGCATCGATCCAGGTCACGCTCGTCGAAGTGCCGGTCAATGTCTACGACCGCGCGGGCAACGCGATTCGAGGACTGACCGCCGCCGACTTCGAGCTGACGGATGAGGGGAAGAAGCGCGAGATCACGCACTTCGAGGAGATCGATCTCGCGAAGGTCGCCGCGGAGAAGGGGACGCCGTCACCGGCCGCGCGCCGCAATTTCATGCTGCTGTTCGATCTCTCCAACTCGACGCCGACGACGATCGGACGTTCGCGCGAGGCGGCGCTCGGCTTCGTCAAGGACGAGCTGACGCAGGCGGACGTCGCCGCGGTCGCGACGTACACGGTCGAGAACGGCTTCAAGCTCCTCACGAACTTCACCGCCGACCGCAACGCGCTCTCCGCCGCGATCATGACCCTCGGCAATCCGAAATTCTTCAAGACCGCCGATCCGCTGCTGCTCGCGGCAACCTCCTCCCTCGGCGGCGATATGTCTGCCGCGATCGTGCTCGACCAGCGCACCGGGAAAATGGACGCTGAGGAAGCCGGGACCGGCGGCGGCTCCCACGATGCCGACATGGCGCAGACGGCCGGGCAGCTCAATGCCGTCAACTCGCGCACCGACGACGAATACCGCCGCGGCCGCGTCAATGCACAGATCAAGACATTCGCGAACATCGGCCGCATCCTCGACAGCGTCAGCGGCAGAAAACAAATCATCCTGCTGTCCGAGGGATTCGATGCGCGCCTCGTGCAGGGACGCGAAGCGGCCGGCACGAACACGCAGACGCAGCAGGAAAACGACGACGCGATCAGCGGCTCCGGAAATTTCGCGAACATGGAGGACCGCTTCGGCAATACCGCCTCGACGAATGCCGTGAGCACGATGGGCGAGGTGCTCAAGCGCTCCGACGTCGTGTTGCACGCGATCGACATCAAGGGACTGCGCGGCGACAGCGATGCCGCCGCCGGCAATAAGCGCTCCTCCAATGAAGGGCTTTATTTGTTGACGCGTCCCACCGGCGGCGAGGTCTTCAAAAATGCAAATGATCTCTCGTCGAGCTTCCAGGCCCTCCTGAAGCAGCAGGAAGTCGTCTACCTCCTCGGCTTCCAGGCCTCCGGCAACACGCCGGGCAAATTCCACAATCTCAAACTGAAGGTCAGAACACCCGGCTCCAAGGCCAGCTATCGCACCGGCTACTACGAGCCGAACGCGAACCCTTCAGGACTCGAGACCACGCTGACGGCCGGCGAGATCATTCTCAATGACGTCGGCATGGACAGCATCAAGACCAACGTCATTGCGGCGCCGTTTCCGGTCAAGGGACAGAGCCCGCAGGTCCCGGTGGTCGTGGAGATCGACGGCAAGAGCCTGATGGCCGGCGCAAAGGGACAGGCCGTCAACGGCGATCTGTTCGTCTATGCGTTCGACCGCGACAACAATGTGAAGGATTTTCTGTTCCAGCGATTCGGACTCGATCTGACGAAAGTCGGGCCGGCGCTGGAGAAGAGCGGCCTCAAATATTACGGGACGCTGTCGCTGCCTCCCGGCGACTATGCGATCAAGACGCTCGTGCACATGCAGGACGCGTCATTGGACGGATTCAAACGCGTCAATCTCACCGTGCCGGATTTCTCGCAGCCGACGGTCCTGACGCCGATTGCGACCGAGCAGCCCGGGGTGTGGCTGATGATGCGCGGCGCGTCGAAGCCGGGACGCAACTACGACTATCCGTTCTTCATGGCATCGGAGAGTTTCATCCCGGCGTATGCGTGGCAGGTCTCCGGTGCAGCGCCGCAGCATCTCGCGCTGTTCCTCTACAACGTCGACCCGAAAGATCTCGCCGTCACCGGCAAACTGAAAATGGCCGACGGCACGATGCGCGACGTGAATGTCTCCGTCGTCAAATCGACGGGGCCGGACGCGGCGAAGGCGGCGCAGGTGATGCTCGGACTCAAGACTGACGGACTGGCCGCGGGGCGTTATGCCCTCGATTTGTCCGTGCAGGCGAAGTCCGGCGGGTGGTCGAAGGCATTCACGATTCCGGTCTATGTGCAATAGCCTCCACGCGTGACAGTCTCGCGCCTGGTCCTCATCGCCGCGATCGCGATCGCGCTGATTGCGGCTGCGCCTCCGCCCGATCCCGACGCGCCGGATTTCGGGAAGCAGGCGTGTGCGTGGGCGGGCGAGCTCGCGGCGTCGACGCGCGCGGACGACTTCGAGCGCGAGCTGTTCCGCGATCCGAATCAGCTGCCGCCGTCACTGCACGCGATCGGCGCTGCACTCGCTCCGTCGTGTGCGCGTCGCGCGGACGCCGGTGAATTCGTCGTCGGTCTGGCGAAGGCGAATGCGCGGCGGCTGTCCGACGCCGGTGCGCCGTGGACGCGCGTCGACATGGCGACGCTCCTCGCGTATCAGCTCGTCGATCCCGTGCGCTTTGCGCAGGACGCGAAATTCCGTCCGCGCGTGCTGCCGCTGATTCCGCGCGAGATGGACGGCTCGATCGCGCGCGCGCTGCGGGAGCGGCAGATGCAGGAGCTGAACGAGACGATCGGCTTCGACTTCGACAATGCGGAGCGCGTCGAGCTGGCGTGGCAGCTCGTGCCGCGCGCCAGCGCGTCGCGGAAGTTCGAGAGCGCGCCGCTGCGCATTCCCAGCGACTATGACAGTCCGATCGAGGCGACGGTGTTCGTGCTTCCGTCGCGGTTTTTCACCCCCGCTGCTGTCGAGACCTTTCTCACCGCGCAACGCGAGGCGACACCGGGTCGGCGGCTCGTCGTCATCACCGACGACGCGATGAAGAGCGCCGTGGGCGAGAAGCTCGCGCGTTTGCGCATCGACTGGATCGACTCGTTCGGACGCGACTTCACGCCGTGGCCGCGCGATCCATTCACCGTTGCGCGGCGCGGTCACGATGACAACGTCGTGTTTCTCATGCGTCCGAATTTGCAGGAAGGACGCGAAGAAGACGCGAACATGCCGCGGCAGATCATCTCCGGCGCGAGCGACTCGCTCGACCGCGCGTTAGGGAAGATGGAGTGGACGGTCGCCTCGACGGCATTTCACAACGGACAGGTGCTGCTGACGCCCGACGTCGCGTGGATCACGCTGCACGCGCTCGAAGTCCGCAACCTCGAGCGAATGGGCCGCCGCGCGATTCCGCGCAAACAGTTCGACACCGCGAAAGGCATCGACGACTATCTCGCGCTCAGCAAAAAATCGATCGCCGAGCTGGAGAAGTTGTACGGCCGCAAAGTGCGCGTCATTCATGCGCTTCCTGAAAGCGGCAAATGGGCGGCGCGGAAAAACCTCATCGATGTGATCTATGGCGGCGCCGACTTCGATCTCGACTCCCTGGTCACGCTCGTTCCCGGCGGCGACGGCAAGTGGACGGCGTTCGTCGCCGATCTCTCGCTCGATGACGAGCTGTTTCGCACGACGTCCGAAGAAGAATGGTCGCGCTTCCGCTCCGCGTACGGAATCGCGTCATCCGTCGATCTGCCCGCGGCGCTCGCCGAAGCGCAGCGCACCAAACGCGCGAAAGGACTCGACGCGTTCGTGGACCTGATCGCGCAGTCGCTCGAGCGCGAAGGCATGACCGTCGAGCGTTTGCCGCTGCTGCTCGTTCCGGTCCCGCTTCTCGCCGACACCGCGACCCTCGTCCATCGCGACTTCGTCGTCGGCTGGAACAACATGGTGTTCGAGCGCACCACTCCCACGCGCCTTCGCGCGAACGCCTTCGCGACTTACCTCGACTCCGTCGACCGCGATGTCGTCGCGCGCTTTCGCGCCGCCGGCGTCGACCTGCAACTCCTTCCGCCGCTCGTGCGCAGCGTCATCCTCAACGGCGGCTATCGCTGCGCGTCGAACAACGTGCGGAAGTGAGAGCAAAAAGCAGAAAGCAGAAAGCAGAAAGCAGAACCTGTCGTTGTCTTCGCGGCTCAGAGGCTGCGAAAAAATCATCCGTCATCCTGAGCCGCGAAGACGGCGAAGGATCTCTAGATTGCAGGCTCCTCGTATTTTGAGATCCTTCGTCGCGCTTTGCCGACTCAGGATGACGGGGATTTTTTTCACCGGCTCTTCAGGTGACGATCGCGATGATCATTTGCTTTTCTGATTTCCGATCTGTTACGTCCGCGTCACATCGACGCGGCTCGCGAAGAAACCGTGTCATCCTGAGCCCGTGCTCCGACGCGCTAGTCCTTCTTCCAGGACGGATCTGGTGGAGCGGCGGCCGCTTCGGCCGCCGGCCTCTCGCGAGAATTCGGCGGCCGAGAGCGGCCGCCGCTCCACGGATTCGCCAAGTGGGAGCATGGTGAGATGCGCAGCCGTGGCGATGATCGCGTGGGCGCTCGCGGGCTGCGCGCTGCGGTCGGACGTCACGATCACGCCGCTGTTCATTCTGCCGACCGAGGAACGCTACTCGTCGAACTCCATCCGCGTGCTCGTCGAGCGCGGCGACTTCGCGAAGGCCGCGCGGCTGGCGAAAGACGTCGTCGAGACGGGAGAGGGTGCGAGCTTCAAGCAACTCGCCGCGTTGGGCGATGCGGAGCTGGCGTGCGGGCGTTTCGACGACGCGCGGAGGCATCTGAGGCAGGCGCTCGATCTCCATCCGTTTCGCACCGAGGCGGGACAAATCGAATGGAGCCTCTCGCAACTCGAGTATCTGACGAACGACTTCGGCGATGCATTAAAGTGGGCGCTCGCGGCGACCGAGCACGGCACGACCGTCAAGCAGTGGCACGTCGAATATCTGAAGTCGCTCGCCGGCACGCGCGTGTATCAATTCTCCGGCGAACGTGAAGCGCGCGTGCCGCTCGCGTTCGGAAAACCGGAAGTTCCGCGCGTGAACATCGAGGTGGAAGGGAAGCAGTCACCGGCCATCGTCGACTCCGGCGCGGTGCTCTCGATCGTCGCGGAGAGCCTCGCGAAAGAGCTCGGCGTCGCCCCGCTCGGCGAGTTTCGCGGCACCTTCTTCGGTCTCCTCGGCGAGCCGATCGAAGTGCGCTTCGGTCTCGTGAAGGATCTGCGCATTGGAGGCGTGCGCGTCGCCAATGTGCCGGTCGCGATCATGTCCGATCAGGCATTGAAGTTCGTCGTGCGCAACAAGGAATCATTCGTCATGCGATTCATCCTCGGCGCGAACCTGCTGAAGGAATTTCGCATCGAGCTCGACGCCGGAAAAGGGGAGGCCGTGTTCCAGCCTCTCACCGCGGAGGATCGTAAGCCGGCGATCGATCAGAACCTTTTCCACGTCGGCTTCCGTCCGTTCGTGCACGGCTCGATCAATCATCGCGCGTGGTATTTGTTCGTGCTCGATACCGGCTCCGAGGTGACGTTTCTGAACAAGGACCTGCTGATCAAGACGCCGGTGCGCGGCGCGGAGAAGATTCACGGCGCGACGCTGCAGGGGCTCGGCGGATCGAAAAAGCGCGGCTCGAAGATCGCGAACGTCGAAGTCGGCGTCGACAAGTGGGCAGGGAAGTTCGGAGAGCTGCCGCTGTACGGGACGGAGCACTCGCAGGCCTTCGGAATCATCGGCCAGGACCTGCTCAAGAAGTTCCGGGTGGTGATCGATTACGGGTCGATGAAGGTGGAGCTGACCCGTCACCTGGCGCTGTTCGGCGGCGGCTCCTGATTCAAAAAACGGCCGCTGAATTTCCAACCTCTTGAATCCAACCAGCCGAACCTTGCCTCGCCGGACGGCTTAAGTGTATAAAGACGCGGCATTTGCGAAAAACACGCGGTTGGGTTACTTCCGTGCATGAAGCGCCTCCAGCGTGTTCGCTTAGCGTCTGTTACGAAAAGTTTCCCAGGTCCGGTCACCTGGGAGGGTTTTGTTCCCGCAATCAACGAAAGGAGCCGGTATGAATTCAAGCTTTATCCCCCGGCGTTTGGTACGCCGACTGAGTTTCGTGTTGCTCGGGTTGTTCCTGGTCACGGGCACCGCGTTCGCTCAGATTTCCACCGGTAGCATCTCAGGCAGCGTCGTCGACAACGATAACCGCGGTCTGCCCGGTGTTACGGTGACTCTCACGGGCGGTGGTGCGCCGCAGGTGGCGATCACCGAAAGTGACGGAACGTTCCGTTATCCCAGCCTTACCCCCGGCCGCTATGATCTGAAAGCAGAGCTGTCGGGCATGGGAATCTCCACGACTCCCGTCGAGGTCAACATCGGACGCAACTCGAGCGTCACGATGAAGCTGGCGCCAACCATCCAGCAGACCATCACCGTCACGGCGGAGACCCCGCTGCTCGACACGCGCAAGACGGGCACGGGTGCGACTGTGACCAAAGTCGAGCTCGAGGAAATCCCGACTGCACGTGACCCGTGGGTCATCCTGCAGCAGGTTCCGGGCGTTCTGACCGACCGCATCAACGTCGGCGGCAACGAATCCGGACAGCAGTCGTCGTTCGTCGGCAAAGGTGCGGGTGGCGACCAGGCGACGTTCAACGTCGACGGCGTCAACATCACCGACATGTCGGCGCTCGGCTCGTCCCCGGCGTATTACGACTTCGACTCGTTCGAGGAAATCCAGGTCGCGACCGGCGGCACGGATCCTCGCATCCAGACGGCAGGCGTGCAGCTCAACATGGTGTACAAGCGCGGCACGAACGACTTCCGTGGTTCGGGCCGTTACTTCCACACCAATGGTGAAGAGAGCGACGTCAGCGCGGAAGCGAAGCCGTATCTCAACTTCTTCAACGCCATCGACGCGGTCGACGACTACGGTCTCGAGCTCGGCGGTCCAATCGTCAAGGATCGTCTCTGGCTGTGGGGCGCGTATGGCCGCAACCAGATCGATCTCTTCGTCGCGCAGCCGACGACCGTTCAGCTTCCCCTCGGTGTCAACGACCCGAACGTCGGCCGTCGTTTCACCGACAAGACCAAGCTCGAAACCATCAACGTCAAGTTGAACGGTCAGATCACCACGAACAACAGCGCCGTCCTCCTGTACACGGACAGCGGCAAGACGAAGTTCGGCCGCAACGCGAGCCCGACGCGTCCGCCGGAGACCACGTGGAATCAGGACAAGTACGGTCCGAAGGGCAACTACAAGCTCGAAGACACGCACATCTTCTCTTCGAACTTCTACCTGACGGGTCTCTACTCCAAGACGAACGGCGGCTTCCAGCTCGTTCCGAACAGCGGTCAGAACTGCACCGACCTCGCTTGCATCAGCGCCGCGGGCATCAAGAACGCGGTGCAGGATGCGGCGACCGGCGTGTGGTCCCGCTCGTTCGCGTATGCATTCATCAAGCGTCCGCAGACGCAGTATCGCGCGGACGGTTCCGCGTTCTTTGAAACCGGCTCGCTCAATCACGAACTGAAGTTCGGTGCCGGCTTCCGCGAAGTGAAGCAGCAGACGCAGAGCAGCTGGCCGACCGACCAGTTCTACGAAGACTTCACCAATCTCGGCGCTCCGGACTGCTGCGGCGTTTACTTCTTCCGCCCGGCGTTCAGCGACACGAAGGGCACGTACAACGACCTCTATGTCGGCGACACGCTGCTCCTCGGCAACCTCACGATCCAGGGCGGCCTGCGCTGGGACGAACAGAAGGGTCACGCGAATGCTCTGAGCACCGTCGCCAACCCCGACGTTCCGAACCTGCTCCCGGCCGTTTCGATCAACGTTCCGGACGAGGTCAAGTGGACGAGCGTCTCCCCACGTATCGGCTTCACCTATACGCTCGGCTCCACGCGCCGTACGGTCATCCGCGGCGGCTACAACCGCTACGTCGACCAGCTCGGCACCGGCACGATGGGCCTGGCCAATCCGCTGTCGGCCTATCAGTACCTCTATTACTACAACGTCACCGACGCGAACCACGACAAGCACATCACGGGCGCCGAGCTCGCCGCGTCGCTTCTCACCGGCGCGTACTTCTACGGCAGCTACCACCTGGATCCGAACGATCCGCTGCACACGAAGCAGCTCAATCGCTTCGACAACGACATGAATCCGCCGCACACCGACGAATACGTGCTCGGTTTCGAGCACGAGCTGATGTCGGACTTCACGATCGGCGCGAACTACACGCACCGCAATCTCAACGACTTCGTCGGAGTTCGCTACGAGAAGACCAAGGGCCAGGAAAACTGGTACAGCCCGTCCGACTACACGCTGCTCGGCAACGCGACCGGATTCTATCCGCCCTGCACGGTCAACACCGATCCGACGAAGGGTAAAGTCGGAAACGTGCTCGCCGGCGGCTGCAAGGGCCCTGCCTTCAGCACTCCGGTGTACGTCCTCAAGCCCGGCATTTCCACGCCGACGTTCGGCGTCGTCACCAATCTCCCCGATTACACGCAGAAGTACGAAGGCGTCGAGCTGACGGCAGTGAAGCGCATGTCGCATCACTGGATGCTGCGCGGCAACTTCTCGTGGAATGACTGGACGCAGCAGGTCGGCGCCGGTGCCATCACCGATCCGACGCTTCTCCGCACCACCAGCGGCTGCAACAACTGCGACGGCTCCGCGGTCGTCCAGGGTTCCGGCACCGGTTCTGGCGCGAAGGGCGGCGTCTACATCAACTCCAAGTGGTCGTATAACCTCACCGGCGTCGTGCAGCTCCCGTGGCAGTTCAGCCTCGGCGCGAGCGCGATCGGCCGTCAGGGTTATCCGATTCCGTACGTCTCCCGCGTCTTCACAGGCGCGAACACGGTCGGCGGCGAAGGCTTCAAGCAGGTGCTGGTTGCCGATGTCGACCAGTTCCGGCTGGATGACGTCTTCAACCTCGACCTTCGTCTGGCGAAGGACTTCCGCTTCAATCAGGTTGGCCTGACGTTGTCGGTCGACGCGTTCAATGTCACCGATGCGCGGACGGTATTGCAGCGCAACACGCGTCTCTTCCGTTCGCGTACCGGCATCAACGCCGCTGCGAACCGCATCACCGAGGCGCAGGCTCCGCGCGTGTTCCGCCTCGGCGCGCGCCTCACGTTCTAATCAGCCGTATCAACGTCTTACGAGAAACCCGCCGGGGAATTTTCCCGGCGGGTTTTTTTTTGCTCGAAACGGTCCCGCCAGCGCCATTTCCTTCATCCGCGCAGCGGCCCAAAAACGTCTCTCAGGAGAATGAACTTGCGAAGACTCTCATTCGTGCTGGCCGTCCTGGTTGTGACCCTGATGTCGACCGGCGCTGCGTTCGCGCAGGCATGGCGCGGCGGCGGGCGCGTTTCCGGCGTCGTCACCGATGCCGGCGGTAAAGCGATCAAGGGCGCGAAAGTGACGCTCGTCTCCATCCGCTCCGGCAACACCGGTCCCGCTCCGCTCACCACCGACGCGAAAGGAAAGTGGTCGCTCCTCGGCGTGATCGGCGGCAGCTGGAACATCGACGTCGACGCGCCCGGCTACATCATCAAAAAGGGAACGATCGAGGTCAACGAAGCGGCGATGAATCCGCCGGTGAAGACGGTCCTCGAGCCGGAGCCCGTGCAGGCGCCGCAGCCCGAGCAGCCGGCCGAGCTCGCGAACACCGTTCCGCCCGAGGCCGTCGAATCGGTGCGCAAGGGCGAGAACCTGATGAAGCAGGCCGAAGGTCAGGTGATCGAAGGCGAAGTCACGATGTCGATGCCGCCGGCGAAGCCGACCGAGGAACAGAAGAAAGAGTTGTACAAACAGGCGATCGCCGAGTTCGAGAAAGCGCAGGCGCTCCTGCCCGACAACCTGCAGATCAAGCAGGCACTCGCGCAGGCGTACTACAAGGCCGGCGACATCAAGCAGTCCGTCGCGCTGCTGCAGAAAGTCTACGACGCGGAGCCGACGAACACCGGCGTGCTGCTGCTCCTCATCAATCTTCTGCTCGAGAACGGACAGCTCGATCAGGGGAAGGCGCTGCTCGACAAAGTTCCGGCCGGAACGATGACCGATCCGACGGCGCTCATCAATCTCGGCATTCTGTTCATGAACAAGAGCCGCCTCGATGACGCGTGGACGTACTTCGACAAGGCGGTGACGCTCGATCCGAATCGCGGCGAGAGCTATTACTACCGCGGCCTGGCGTCGCTGCAGAACAAGAAGATGGCCGAGGCGAAAGCGGACTTCCAGAAAGTCGTGCAGCTCGCGCCGGACAGCAGCGAAGCGAACGACGCGAAAGATCTGCTCAAGCAGATGAAGTAACGCGGTCCCTCGAGGCCTCGCATGGCCAAACAAAAAAAAGGTGGAGCGGCGGGCTCTGTCATCCCCAGCGTGAGCGAGGGAGCTGGGCGGGAGGGGTCACGCAACGCGCCCCTCCCCCCCAGGTCCCTCGCTCACGCTCGGGATGACAGAGCCCGCCGCTCCACTCGTCTTCTCCTCATCCTTTCCGTCGTCGCGCTGCTCCTGCTCGCGGGGTGGCTGGCGTTTCCGAAAACGAAAATCGCGGCGCGGTTCCATTCGACGCAGCCCGACGTCATCCTCGTCACGATCGACACGCTGCGCGCGGACTCGGTCGGCTTCGCCGGCAACACGCGCGTGAAGACGCCGTTCCTCGATGAGCTCGCGCGCGACGGGCGCGTGTTCACGAACGCGCACGCGCACAACGTCGTCACGCTGGCGTCGCACACGAACATCCTCACCGGCCTCTATCCGTACCAGCACGGCGTGCGCGACAACTCCGGATTCAAGCTCGCGCCGTCGCAGAAGACGATCGCGCACTGGATGCGCGAGAAGGGCTACGCCACCGGCGCGTTCGTCGGCGCGTTCCCGCTCGACTCGCGTTTCGGACTGGGACGCGAGTTCGACGTCTACGACGATCGCTACCACGAGGCGTCGCGCCCGATGGACTTCGCCGTCGACGAGCGTCGCGCCAGCGAAGTGCTCGCGGCGGCGCGGAAGTGGTACGACACAGTCGCCGAGAAAAAGAAGTTTCTGTGGATCCACTTGTACGATCCGCACGCGCCCTACAGTCCGCCGCCGCCGTTCGATGAACAGTTCCGCGACAACCCCTACCTCGGCGAGATCTCGTACACCGACTCCGAGCTGGAGAAGTTCCTCCGCCCGATCCTCGCCGCGCGTCCCGACACGATGGTCATCATCACCGCCGATCACGGCGAATCGCTGGGCGAGCACGGCGAGATGACGCACGGACTCTTCGCCTACGAGGCCACGCTGAAAGTGCCGATGCTCGTTTACGAGAAAGGCGACGTCGCGCCGTCGAAGGACGACCGCCTCGCGCGCCACGTCGATATCGTGCCGACGATCCTGGCGCGCGTCGGCATCGAGAAGCCGAAAGAACTTTCCGGCACGTCCCTGCTTGCAGACCGCGGCGCGGACGACAGCTACTTCGAGTCGCTCTCGACGTTTCTCAATCGCGGATGGGCGCCGATCACCGGCGTGATCCAGCAGCAGAAAAAATTCATCGACGTCCCGGTCCCGGAGCTCTATCACCTCGCGTCCGATCCGAAGGAAACGCGCAATGTCTATGCGGACGACCGCCGCGCATCGAACGCGCTGCGCACGCTGCTCACCGCGATGGCGCCGGACCGCACCGACGTCGTGCCGAGCGCGGTGTCGAAAGAAGAGCGCGCGAAACTTCTCGCGCTCGGATACATCACCGGCGCGAGCGGGAAGAAGTCGAACTTCACCGCGGCCGACGATCCGAAGAACCTCGTCGCCATCGATCGCAAGATGCACGACGTCGTCGCCTCGTACGAAGAAGGCAACGTGCCGAAGGCGCTGCAGGTGGCGCAGGAAGTCGTGCGCGAGCGGCCGGACATGGCCAACGCCTACGACATGCTCGCGTTTCTCTTGCAGCAGTCGGAGCGGCTGCCCGACGCGGCGCGCGTGCTGCGCGACGCGTATGCGCGCGGTCTGCGCGACGATCAGATGCAGATGCGCCTCGGCATGATCCTGACCGAGATGGGTAACGCGCCGGAAGCGATCGATGTGCTGCGGCCGTTTGTCGACCGCGAAGATCCCGACGTCCTCAACGCCTACGGACTCGCGCTCGCCGGCGCGGGACGTGCGAGCGAGGCGTATCAGATTTTCGACCGCATCTCGACGATCGATCCGACCAACGCGAAGTCGCTGCAGAACTACGGCGTCGTCGCCTTGCAGAACAACGACGTCACCGCCGCGCGCGAGCATCTGCTGCGCGCGCTCGATCTCAATTCGAACCTGCCGATCACGCTCAACACGCTCGCCGTGATCTACGCGCGCGAAGGGCAGTACCAGTCCGCCATTCCGATGTGGTCGAAGGCGATCTCGCTCGATCGCCGGCAGTACGACGCGATGTACAACCTCGCGCTCGTCGCCGGACAGCAGCACCAGTGGGAAGTCTGCGTGAAAGCGCTGAATCAGTTCATCGGCAATGCGCCGCCGGAGCGCTACGCGCGCGACATCGAAAAAGCGCGCGCGATGCGAACGGAAGCGGCGCGGCGCATGTCGCAGGAAAGAAGAGGCCCGTGATGAAGACAGAGAACGCAGAACGCAGAACGCAGAACGCAGAACGAAGAAATTGGTCGCACACCCATTCTTCGTTCTTCGCTCTGCGTTCTGCGTTCTGCGTTCTGCTTTGTCTAGCGCTGGTTTCCTGCCGCGGCAAGCTTTCCGCTCCGTCCGGCTCGCGCGGCACGCCGGTCTTTCTGATCTCCGTCGACACGCTGCGCTCCGATCATCTGCCCGCGTACGGATACAAAGATGTCGAGACACCGCACCTCGACGCGTTGCGCGACGACGGCATCCTCTACGAGCACGCCTACTCGCACTGCCCGCTCACCCTCCCTTCCCACACCACCGTGTTCACCGGCATGTTGCCCGCGGAGAACGGCGTCCGTGACAACATCGGCTATCAACTCGGAGAACACGTGCAGACGCTTCCGGCGGTCATGAAAGCCAACGGCTACGCCACCGGCGCGGCGGTGTCGGCGTTCGTCCTTCGCAGGGACACCGGCATCGGCCGCGGCTTTGACATGTACGACGATCAGGTCGAGCCGGTCAGCGTCGCGCGCACGATGGGACGCGTCCAGCGCAACGGCGACGAGACGGTGAAGGTTGCGAAGTCGTGGATCACCGCGAACCTCGGCAAGCCGGAGTTCTTCTTCCTCCATCTCTACGAGCCGCACACGCCGTATGAGCCGCCCGAGCCGTACAAGAGCAAGTACGCATTGCCGTACGACGGCGAGATCGCGCACGTCGATCAGATCGTCGGCGACTACATCGACTTCCTGAAAAAAGAAGGCCTCTACGACAAGTCGCTGATCATCTTCTTCTCCGATCACGGCGAAGGGTTGTACGACCACGGCGAAGAAGAGCACGGGATGTTTCTCTACCGCGAGACGATCCAGGTGCCGATGATCGTGAAGCTGCCAAAGCAGAAGCTCTCCGGCGCGACCGTCGCCGCGCCGGTGCAGCTCGCCGATATTTTCCCGACGGTCCTCGAGCAGACGAAGTCGAGCGCCGACACGTCGAAGCTCGCCGGACGTTCGTTGCTGACCGAGCTGACCGACGAGAAGCCGCGCAACATCTACAGCGAGTCGTTCTACGCGAAGTTTCACTACGGCTGGAGCGATCTGCATTCGCTCACCGACGGGAAGAATCACTACATCGAGGCGCCGCGCCCCGAGCTGTACGACATGGTCGCCGATCCGAAAGAGACGCGGAACGTGATGCAGGACAACCGCCGCGTCTACACGGCGATGAAGCGCGCGATCGAGCCGCTGCTGAAGGAGGCGACGACACCGACGGCGATCGATCCCGAGGCCGCCGCCAAGCTCGCCGCCCTCGGCTACGTCGGCTCCACGGTGCAGACCAAGCCGGGCGAGCAGCTCGCCGATCCGAAGGACAAGCTCGAAGACTTCAAGCTGATTCAGAAGGCGTTCACGCTCAACGCCCGCGGCCGGTCGCAGGAAGCGCTCGATATTCTGACAAAGCTGCTCGCGGTGAACGAGCGCATGACCGATCTCTGGTCGATCAAGTCGCAGTGTCTGGCGCGCCTCGGCAGAACCGAGGATGCGATCGAGGCGGCGAAAGAAGCGCTGCGCCTCTCGCCGAGCTCCGTCAACTACGCGCTCGACATCGCCAATCTCTATCTCGACATCGATCAACCCGAAGCCGCGGCGCAGCACGCGGAGCTCGCCGTCAAAGTGCATCCGGGGCAGGCGCATGAAGTGCTCGCGCGCTCGTGGATCGCGCGCGGCGACCTGACGAAGGCGGAGCGGGAAGCGCGGCTGTCGCTCGAGTCGAAGAAGGACCGCGTCGCGGCGCTGATGACGCTCGGCCGCATCGAGAAGACGCGCGCGAATTACGCGGCCGCGCTCGCGTATCTGGATCAGGCCGACAAGACGCTCAACGAGAAGCACTCCATCACCAATCTCAACTTCATGCGCGGCGACACGCTGGCGCGCATGGGACGCGACGCCGAGGCCGAGGCCGCGTTCAAGATGGAGATTCAGCTCTTCCCCGACAACGTGCAGACGTACAAGAACCTGACGCTGCTGCTGATGGCGCAGGGACGTTATCCCGAGGCCGCGCAGCTGATGCGCGACTGCGTGAAGAATTCGCCGCTGCCGCCGTCGTACCTCGCCGTCGCGCAGACGCTGCGCGTCGTCGGAGACACGAACGGCGCCCGCTACTGGACACTGGAAGGCTTGCGGAAGTTTCCGCGCGACCCGTCGCTTCTGAAATTCGCGCGGACCCTTTGATGGGGAGGCTCGCATGAAACGCTGCATCGCGGTGCTGGCGCTGTTCTCGTTGGTGTTCCCGCTTTCTGCGCAGCAGCAGTCGCAGAAGTTCGGTGAGCAGCTCGACGTTACCGTCGTAGAGGTCGCCGTCAACGTCGTCGGACGCGACGGCAGCAGCGTGCGCGGCCTGACGAAAGACAACTTCGAGGTGTTCGACGACGGACAGAAGCGAGCCGTCGAATACTTCGACGTCGTCGACACCGCACCCGCGCAGCGAAAGGCGAATTTTTCTTCGCCGCGCATCGCCAATCCGGTCGCGCGCCGCAGCTTCCTCCTCGTCTTCGATCTCACGAACTCCGTCCCTGGCACGATCGTCCGTGCGCGCGACGCCGCGCGGCAGTTCATCGCCAAAGACGTGCGCGACGGCGATCTCGTCGCGGTCTCGTCGTTCAGCGTCGAGCGCGGCTTTCGTCTCATTACCGCGTTCACGTCCGATCGCGATCTCCTCATCAACGCCGTCGACTCGTTGAGCAACGCGAAGTACTTCCGCACGGCCGACCCGCTGCTGCTCGCGCAGGGTCCGACGAGCGACTCCGACATTTCGCGCGCCGCGGCCGCCGGCAGCGGCGGAGCCTCCGGTCACGCCGCGGAAGCCGAGGACATCGCGAAAGACATCGACCGCATGAATCGCGTGGCCGACGATTCGTTCCGGCGCGCGCGCGTCGAAGCACAGATCGACAGCTTCGCCGGGGTGGCGCGTTTGCTCGACAACGTGCGCGGACGCAAGCAACTCATTCTCTTGTCCGAGGGATTCGACGCGCAGCTGCTGGCCGGACGGGAACAGCTCAACAGCACCGAGAGCTTCGATGACTCGGCCGCGTCGACGCAGGGCGAGTCGTGGAAGATCAACAACGACCGCCGCTTCGGCAACAGCGCCGCCGCCGCGAAGCTCGACGAGATGGGCAACATCTTCAAGCGCTCCGACATCGTGCTGCACTGCATCGACATCAAGGGACTGCGCTCCAGCGTCGACGCGCGCGAAGGGTTCAAGGCCAGCTCGAACGAAGGGCTCTATCTCCTAGCCAATGCGACCGGCGGACAGGTCTTCAAGAACGACAACGATCTCGCCGTCAGCTTCGACCGCCTGGTGAAAGAACAGGAAGTCACGTACGTCCTCGCGTTCCGCGCGCCGCGCACGAAGGTCCCGGGCGCGTTTCACACGCTGAAGGTGAAAGTGCGCGACGCCGGAGCCGCGCGCGTGTTCCATCGCGCGGGCTACTACGAAGCGGGCGGCAGGCGCACGGCAATGGAGCAGACGCTCTCCGCGATCGACATCATGATGAGCGACATCCCGCTGCGCGACGTGGCGATGAACGTCCTCGTCGCGCCGTTCCCCGCCGAAGGCGCGAACGCGCAGGTGCCGGTCATCCTCGAGATTCCGGGCAGTCCCTTGCTCGAAGACGTCAAAGGCGATTCGCTCGACGCGGAGATCTTCGTCTACGCGTTCGACAAAGGCGGATCGGTCGAGGACTTTCTCTATCAGCGCGTCAATCTCGATCTCAAGAAGACCGGCGACGCGCTGAAAAAGAGCGGCATGAAGTATTACGGCACGCTCAGTCTTCCCTCCGGCGACTACGCGATCCGCACGCTGCTGCGCGTGCACGGATCGAATCGCGACGGCTTCCAGCGCGTCGACCTGCACGTTCCCGATTTCGGATTGCCGACCGTGCTGCGCCCGTTCATCTTCGAAGAGCCGGGCAAGTGGATCATGGTGAAGGGCAACTCGCACGCCGGCAACGCCGAGTATCCGTTCCACGTCTCCGAGAGCTTCATCCCCGCCGCCGATCCAGTCGTCGTCGACGGCAAGAAAGACGCGCGCATCGCGCTCTTCACCTACAACATCGGCGAGCAGATGCAGCTCTCCGCGACCGTCGCCGACTCGACCGGCAATGCGCGCGACGCCAAACTGTCGCTCGTCGGCAGAACGCCGATCGACGACAACGGCGCCACGAAACTGCTGTTCGACTTCCTCCCGCAGGGACTCGCGCCGGGACCGTACATCCTCGCCTTCGACGTGCGCGACGCGGGGAAGAAGTCACAATCGGTGTCGGTGCCGATTACGATCGAGTGATCACGAACCAGTGGAGGACAGGCAATCCTGCCCGTCAGCTTCTCTCGGAGACATGTAGAAGGACAGACAAGATTGTCTGTCCTCCACCGAGGACGACTTCGCGGAGGTCGTCGTTGACGTGCTCCGACCTCGAGATCGAGATCGCGGACGTCGGTGTCGAGATGCTCCAACCTCGATATCGAGATCGCGGACCTCGGTGTCGAGATGCTCCGACCTCGAGATCGAGATCGCGGACCTCGGTGTTGAGATGGTCCGACCTCGATATCGAGATCGCGGACCTCAGTGTCGAGATGCTCCGACCTCGATATCGAGATAGCGGACCTCGGTGTCGAGATGCTCCGACCTCGATGTCGAGATGCTCCGACCTCAATATCGAGATCGCGGACCTCGGTGTCGAGATGCTCCGACCTCGATATTGAGATCGCGGACCTCGGTGTCGAGATGCTCCGACCTCGATATCGAGATCGCGGACCTCGGTGTCGAGATGCTCCGACCTCGATATCCAGATCGCGGACCTCGGTGTTGAGATGCTCCGACCTTGATATCGAGATCGCGGACCTCAGTGTCGAAATGGTCCGACCTCGATATCGAGATCGCGGACCTCGATGTTGGGATGGTCCGGCTTGATATCGAGGTCGCGGACCTCCGTGTTGACATGCTCTAACCTCATATGGGGTCGCGGACGTCATACTGGCTGACTCGACCTTTTAACGAGGTTTGGCTATGGTGATCGGACCGCGCGAATTGGCGCGCGACATTTTCAGCAAGCTGTAACTTTCTTAGGGAATATGCGTATATAGCATGACTGTTGAGGCCCCCTCATGAGGAGACGGAACCATGCTCAGGCGCTCAAAAGCGCTGCCGGCACTTGCCGGGAACGACGCCGGCCTGAGAGCCCGCGGCGGCGGCTTTGGGTCCGTCCGATCCGGCGCCTCCACCGCGCTCTCGACAGCTCCGTTCACCTGATCAGCCGCAGCCTGCTCTCCGCCGGCGCCTCCGAGCGCCGTGCGCAACGCCGGCCGATCCGTTCTTCGCGGGAGCTGGACAAGGCGGGACAGCTGATCCTCCTCGCCTCCTCGCGGCTCTCGCAGGCGGCGCGCGAGCTCTCGAAAGTGCATGCGTGCATCGCCCGCGACCCGGAGAATGCGGGCGACGCGCCGGAGCTCCTCATCCTGGCGACCGAGCGCTGGATCTTCATGGCCGGATGGCTCGCCGAGAGCGCCGGCAGCGTCTTCGACCGCCACGAGGACGTGCTCGACGGCATCCGCAACGGGACGCTCGTGCCCGAGCGCTCCGCTTTCCCCCGTCCGCGCATCATCCTGGCCCCGCGGCCGGTGCCCATTCGCGCGTTCCTGCTCTGCCGTCAGCACCGCGTGGCGGATCGGATTGCTCCCTTCCTTCGCAGTCGCCGGCGCACTCCCCGCCCGGCGGCCCTGACAGTTCCCAATCCAGTGTTGTGGGACGCGCTCCTCCTCTCTTTTCCGACTGCCTGCTCTGACCATTCGCAAGCATTCGAGAGAAGATTGGAGATTTTTATGAGCACTGTAGAAGTGACAGGAACCCCCATTTCCCATTCTGAAGCGGCGCAGCAGCGCGTGCAGGAGCTCCGCCGCTGGCGGGAAGTGATCCCGCACTTCGTCATGCCGGAGTCCGCGGACGAAAGCCGGCGGCTGAGCCCCGCCGCGTCGGTCTCGTCCGAGTTCATCGAGCTGACGAACGTGGCCGTCGCGAACCAGACGGCGCTTGTGAGCGGTGACGGAGCGACCCCCGCCGAGACCCGGGACCTCGTGAGCTACGCGGACGCATACGATCCGCTGGCGGACGAGCTTGAGGCCTTGGCGCAGTTCCTCCGGCACAGCACGAGGACGGCGCGGAACATCGCCGGCACCGAGGCGCTGAACCGGTATGCCATGGCGCGCCGTCTGGCGAAACAACGCAAGACCGCCCACCTGGCGCCGCACGTCGCCGACATGCGCCGTGCACTGGGACGCGTCCGACCTGTATCGCCCGAAGTAGCCGCGCAGAAGGCGGCAGCGAAGGCCGCGATCGCTACGAAGCGGGCCGCGAAGGCGGCAGCGCGCGCGGCGAAGACGCCGCCGAACCCGCCGGCGTCCACACCGCCGGAGCCCACGCATACCCCGCAGTAAGGAGACCCGAAGCGGGCGCGTCGCAGGACGCGCCCGCTTTTTTGCGGCGAGCTGGCGCCGACTTCCTGGTGTAGCGCAGGCTTTCCAGCCTGCGCCCAGGGGGCAGGGGCAGGCTGGAAAGCCTGCCCTACACCGGGCAACCCACTCAACGCGCAGCTTTCAACGGGTGCGTCTTGAAAAATTCGGTGCCGATTACGATCGAGTGACGGCGGACAGCGCCTTCATAGTTTCTTCATCCACCATTTAGGGTTTCTCGCGCCGATCCTTTCGCGCTTGTTAGCGACCGCGGCGTGAGCGCTCTGTTGTGACGATCGAGGAGGTGGGAATGACCACCATGACTCGATCTGTCGAACCGATCGCGGCGAACCGTCGTCGCGCCGTCGCGGCCGCGGCATTGGTGGCGCTGTTCTGGGCGATTGCGGCCGTTCTCGTCGCGACCGCGCATCTGCAGCTCGACCGCGTCTCGCCGCTCGGCAGCGCGGCTTGCGAGATCGCGGTGCTCATCGGCACCGCGTTCGTCTACATGCGGCTCGCCGCGCGCGAGGCCACGGTCGATCACGCGTTGCTCGTCGGCATCGTCTGGCTGCTGCTGACGATCGTCGCCGAGCTGTCGATCCAGAGTTACGTCCACCACGGCTGGTTCGCGCTTCTCGGCACTCCCGCGCGGCCGGCGCTGCGCAACGTCTTCCTCTTCGTCTGGATCTTCGCGCCGGCGATGTTCGCGCGGCGCGAATCGATGGATTGATGGGACGCATCCGGCGGTTGATCATCGGTCCGCCGCGCGACGTGAGCGATCCCGAGATTTTTCATCACCTCTCGCTGATCGCGTTTTTCGCCTGGGTCGGGTTGGGCGCGGACGGTCTGTCCTCCTCGGCGTACGGACCGGAGGAAGCGTACAAGGCGCTCGGCACGCACTACCACCTGTCGATCATCCTCGTTGCGATGACGACGATCACGATCACCGTCATCGCGATCGCCTACTCGAACCTGATCCAGCACTTTCCCGGAGGCGGCGGCGGATATCTCGTGGCTTCGAAGCTGCTCGGCAACCGCGCCGGCGTCGTTTCGGGATGCGCGCTGCTCGTCGATTACGTGCTCACGATCACGGTGTCGATCGCCAGCGCATGCGATCAGATCTGGTCGTTTCTCCCTCCGCATCTCACGGCGTACAAGCTGACTGCCGAGCTCGCGCTGATCGCGATCCTGATCCTTCTCAATCTGCGAGGCGTGCGAGAGTCGGTCAACATCCTCACGCCGATCTTCCTGCTGTTCATCGTCATGCACGTCGTGGCGATCGTCTACGCGATCGGCTCGCACGTCACCGCACTCCCGTCCGTCTTCCGCGACGCCTCGTCCGACTTCCACACATCGGTGCAGACCCTCGGATGGGGGCCGCTCGCGCTGCTGCTGCTGCGCGCGTATTCGCTGGGCGGCGGCACGTACACCGGCATCGAAGCCGTGTCGAACGGAGTCACGATGCTTCGCGAGCCGCGTGTGCGCACCGGAAAACGGACGATGGCGTTGATGGCGTGCTCGCTGGCGCTCACGGCGGGAGGCATCATGTTCGGCTATCTCCTCACCCGCGCAACGCCGGTCGCCGGAAAGACGATGAACGCCGTGCTGCTCGAACGGCTCTTCGGATCGTGGCATGCCGGCGGCATCGGCATCGGCACGGCGCTCGTGGTCATCAGCCTCGCCGCGGAAGGATTCCTGCTCGTCGTCGCCGCGCAAGCCGGATTCCTCGACGGCCCGCGTGTTCTCGCAAACATGGCGGTCGACTCGTGGATGCCGCACCGATTCAGCCAGCTCTCCGACCGGCTCGTCACGAAGAACGGCATCTATCTCATGGGGCTCGCTGCGATCGCGGCGCTCCTCTACACGCGCGGCGACATCACGACGCTTGTCGTGATGTATTCGATCAACGTCTTCATCACGTTCTCGCTCACCGAGCTTGGAATGGCGCGTCACTGGATCAAGGATCGCGCGAAGGAACCGCGTTGGAAGAGCCAGCTCGCCATTCACGGCACAGGGCTCGTGATGTGCGTGAGCATTCTCGTCGTGATCGTGTTCGAGAAATTCGCGCAGGGCGGATGGATCACCGTCGTCGTGACCAGCGTCGTCATCGGCTTCGCATTCGGGGTGCACGCCCACTACGCCGGAATCGGGGAAGGTCTCGAGCGACTGGACGAGATCCTGACGACCGTTCCGCTGCCGAAGCAGATCGCGCCGGCGGGGCCTTCCGAGCTGGATCGCAACGCGCCGGTCGCAGTCATCAGCGTCGCCTCGTTTTCGGGCTTCGGCCTTCATCAGATTCTCTCGATCCACAAATCGTTCCCCGGCTACTTCAAACAATTCGTGTTCGTCTCCGCCGCCGTCGTCGATTCCGGCACGTTCAAAGGCGCCGAAGAGCTGGAGCGGCTGGAGCAAACGACCGAGGAACATCTGCACAAGTACATCGCCTGGGCGCAGGCGAACGGCCTGAAAGCGGACTATCGGATGGCGGTGGGCACGGAAGCCGTGGCGACGATCGAAGAGCTTTGCCTCGCGCTCGCGGAGGAATTTCCGCGCGCGATCTTCTTCATGGGCCGGCTGATTTTCCGCGAAGAGAAGTGGTATCACCGGCTGCTGCACAACGAGACGCCGCACGCGATCCAGCGGCGACTGCAATTCCAGGGCATTCAGGCGATGGTGCTTCCGATCCGGGTGTTGTGACCGAAGCGCTATACTCTAGGGGATTGGATGGCGATCTTCCCGACTTCGAGAAGCGCATCGGGTACGTTTTCGGGCGCCGCGATTATCTTCGCCGCGCGCTGACGCACAAGTCGTACTCGCACGAGGCGAAGGAAGACAACGTCCGCCACAACGAGACGTACGAGTTTCTCGGCGACGCGGTCCTCGGCTTCGTGATCGGCGATCTCCTCTTCCAGCATTTCCCGCATCTCGAAGCCGAGGACCGCGTCGCCGAGAAACTCGTACGTCTCGTTGTGGCGGA
>Ga0209468_1000029_pt1 | contig 85167 bp, 58 predicted proteins | sample GraSoiAngelo_102_FD_185871 | JGI IMG/M metagenome (GOLD analysis project Ga0209468, IMG submission 185871) | Grasslands soil microbial communities from the Angelo Coastal Reserve, California, USA - 14_0903_02_40cm (SPAdes) (version 2) | ecosystem: Environmental > Terrestrial > Soil > Grasslands ...
CGACGCGTTCGATCCGCCGGACAACATGGTGGCGAACTACGTGTTCACGTTCTCGATCGATGCGGCGCCGAGCGTTACCTCGACCACCCCGGTCGACCTCGCGACGCAGCAGGCCAACAACACCAACGTCACCGTCACGTTCAGCGAGCCCGTCAACGCGACGGGTGCGTCGTTCACGATCTCCTGCGCGACCTCCGGTGCTCATGCGTTCGCGCTGAGCGGCGGACCGACGACCTGGACGCTCGATCCCAACACCGACTTCACCAACGGCGAGAACTGCACCGTGACCGTGCTTGCCGCACAGGTCACCGACACGGACGCCAACGATCCGCCGGACAACATGGCGGCGAACTACGTCTTCACGTTCACGGTCGACACACCGCCGTCTGTGACCACGACGGTGCCTGTCAACGGCGCAACCGGCGTCACTCCGAGCTCGACGATCACCGTCAATTTCAACGAGTCGGTCAACGCGACGACGTCGTCGTTCACCATCAACTGCGGCGGCGCGCAGGCGTTCACGCTCAGCTCCTCGCCGTCGAACACGTTCACGCTCACGCCGACGTCGAATCTGCCGGCCGTGCTTTGCACCGTCACGGTCGTGGCCGCGCAGATCACCGACGCCGACGCGGGTGATCCGCCGGACAACATGATCGCGGACTTCGTGTTCAGCTTCACCGTCAACACGCCGCCCACGGCGAATGACGACGTCGACAACGCCATCGGCAACCTCACGTTGACCGTGCCGGACAACGACGGCGTCCTCGTGAACGGCAACGACGGCAGCGGCGCCGACACCGATCCCGATCCGGGTGCGACTCTGGCCGTCCAGGGCCTCGGGCCCTTCACCGGCAGCGCCGGCGGAACGATCACGTTCACGGCGGGCGGCGGCTACACGTATCACTCCGAGGCCGGCGACCAGAATGTGGATGACGTCTTTACGTATACGGTGGTGGACAACAACGGCGCCACCGACACTGGCCAGCTCACGATCCACGTCGGGCCGCGTTATCTCTTCGTCGACGCCAGCTTCGCCGGCTCGCCGAAAGACGGCCGCGACACCAATCCGTTCCAGACCCTCCAGCAGGCCGAGACCGGCTCGGCGGCGAACGACACGTTCGTCGTCAAGCAGGGCGCGTACACCGACTTCATCACCCTGAAGAACGGCCAGATCATGTACGGCAACGGCGCGTCGGCCACGCTGACGACGACGTTCAACACCGAGCTGTTCACGATCTTCACGCCGACCGGCACGCATCCGACGTTCAAACGCTCCACCGCCGGCAACACGATCACGCTCGCGTCGGGCAACACGCTGCGCGGCATCGACGTCTCCGCCTCTTCGGGCGGCGCGGCGATCGCCGGTACGAACTTCGGTACGCTCACCGTCAGCGAGACGCGCATCGGCGTCGGCCAGACCAACCCGATGCCCGCGCTCGTCCTCGACAACGGTACGCTCGCGGCGACGTTCCAGACCGTCAACTCCACCGCCGGCCTGAACGGGATTTCGCTCACGACGTGCGCCGGCAACCTCACGGTCAGTGCGGGCACGCTCACCGGCGCGACCGGCGACGAGTTCCTCATCACCGGCAACACGCCGACGGTCAACGTCAACTTCTCCGGCAACATCACCTACGCCGGCGCGAACAGCGCGATCCGCATCACGTCGACGGCCGGTACTTACAACGGCAACGTGACGTTCGACACCGGCGCGCTCAACGTCACGGGCGGTACCGCGATCAACATCAGCGCGTTCGCCGCGGGCTCCACCGGCACGCACAACTACTACACGACCAGCGGTACGGCGACCATCAACGGCGCGGTTACCGGCATCAACCTCGGCGCGAATGCCGACGGTACTTACACCTTCGGTCCGCCCGCCACTCCGGCGAACTTTGCCATCACCAACACCACCGGCACGTCGTTCCTGATCAGCGGCAACGCCGCGAAGGCCACGTACCGCGGCAACATCACGCAGGGCAACGCGCAGACGATGGTCGGCATCACGAACCACGCCGCCACCGGAACGGCGACGTTCTCGGTCGGCACGCTCAATTCCACGGCCGGCACCGGCGTCTCACTGTCGAATGCCGACGGCACCGAGAACTTCAGCGGCACCGCGACGCTCAACGGCGCAACCGGCATCACGATTACGAACGGCACCGGCGGCGCCGTGACGTTCGGCTCCGGTACGTCGATCACCGCCGCGGGCGCTCCGTTCGTCCTGGACGGCACCGCCACCGCCGTAACCGGCGTCATTACTTATGGCGGCACCATCAACCGCACCAACGGCAACGGTACGCTGCTCAACATCAACACGCTGAGCACCCCGGGCTCGCTGACGTTCAGCGGCACCACGCTCACCGGTAGTACGAATGCAGCACCGGGCTGGGTGGTCTCGATTCAGAACATCACCGGCACAGTGACGACGAATCACCTGAATATCGCCGACAGCAGCGGCAGCTTCGGCGGCACGATGGTGTCGATCGGCGGCACGAACACCGGTGCGTTGAACTTCCATCACATGATTCTGTCAGCGTCGGGCACCGGCGCCGGCATGGTCGCCACGGCCGCCTCCGGCGGTACGTTGAGCATCACCGCCACCGGCGGCAACAGCTCGATCGCGACGGCGAACGGCGTCGGTCTCAGCCTTAACGGCCAGGCGATCACCAACGGATCGATCCTCAACAGTCTCACCGTCACCGGCGGCGCCAGCACCGTCAACGGCCTCTCCATGACCAACGTGACCGGCGGCACGTTCACCATCACCGGCGGCTCGCTCGCCGGTGCGACCGGTGCGACGTTCAACGTCTCCGGCGGCAGCGTCAGCGTGACCTACGGCGGCACGATCACCCAGGCCAACGCCGCCGCGGCGATCAGCGTCGCCGGCGGTCACTCCGGCACGTTGACGTTCAACGGCAACGTCAGCGCGACCAACGGCACCGGCCTGCAGTTCGATAACGCGGACGGCACGTACAACCTCCACGGCACGACGACGACGATGAACGGCGGCAATGCCGGCGTCGACATTCTCAACGGCTCGGGCGGTACGTTCGACTTCACGAGCGGCACGTCGATCACGAATCCGACCGGTGCTGCGTTCGTTGTCACCGCCAGTTCGCCGAGCATCACCTACGCCGGTCCGATCACGCAGAACACCGCGGGTCAGCGTGCGATCGACATCACGACGCTCGGCGGCGGCACGAGCTTGTTCTCCGGCGCGATCGGCAGCACCGGCGGCGCCGGCGTCTCGATCGAAGGCACCGCCGGCACGGTGAACATCAGCGGTCAGCTCACGCTTTCCGGTGCCGCAAGCGTGTTCAAGGCCTGCAGCGGAACTTGTGCAGTACCCGCGGGAACCGGTCTCACCGTCACCGCATCGAATGCGAACAACACCGTCGGCTCACCGACGGCGGCGACGGCGACCGGCATCACGATCAACCGCGCACAAATCGGCGGGACGGGCGTCCAGTTCGACGTCGTCAACGTCACCGGCGGCACCAACGGAATCCTGCTGAGCAACACCGGTAACACCGCAGGGTTCACGATCAACGGCACCGGCGCCGCGGACAGCGGCGGCACGCTGCAGAACCAGACCGGCGACGCCATCTCCATCAACTCCGTCCGCAGCGTTACGCTGAACGAGATGCAAATCACCAACGCCGGCGACAACGGGATCGATGCGACGAGCGTGACCAACGGCTTCACGATCGACAGCTGCGACTTCGCCACCACCGCCAACACCGGCATCCTCGGCAACAACCTCACCGACTTCAAGTATCAGAACAGCAGCACGATGACCGGCGCGGGCAACGCCGCCAACGAGTACGGCATCTTCATCACCGACCTCCTAGGCACCAGCGCGATCACGAACAGCAGCGTCACCGGCTCGGCGGTCATCAACGTCTTCATCACCAACAACAGCTCCACCGCCGGCACGCTGACGATCAGCAACTCCACGCTCAACCAGACGGCGGCGGCAACGGGCGGAGACGGCGTTTCGATCGTCGGCAACAACAGCTCCAACCTGACCCTGAACATGACCGGCAACAACAACCTCAACAACAATCAGGGCGACGGTCTCCAGGTCTCGGGGAACAACAGCGCGACGCTCAACGTGACGGTGACGGGTACGGGCAGCAACTACAACGCGAACCTCGGCTCGGCGGTCAACATCGCCGCCGCCAACAGCGCCAACATCACGGCCCTTGTGACGGGCTTCACCGGTGTCAGCACCGGAACCAGCTCGGCGAACGGTCTGAATGTCATCAACATTCAGAACTTCGACACGTCGACCATCAACGCCAAGGTCATTAGCAACACGATCACAGGGCTCGGCAACAACGCGGCCGGTATTCGCCTGATCCAGGAAGGCAACGGCACGATCAACGCCGATGTCCACAGCAACAGCATCAGCGGCATGGGGGCCGAGGGCATCAGGGGTCAGGCTCGCGCAGGCACCGGAGGCGCCGGTCATTTGAACCTGACGATCGGCGGCGCGGGCGTCGGCAACACGGTCAACGACGCCGCTGGCTTCCCGCTCGACGGCATCAGCTTCGAGTCCGGATCGAGCGCCGGCGGCGACACGAACACCGTCTGCCTCAACATGGCCAGCAACAACAGCTCCGCGAACGCGGCGCAGGGATATCGCCTGCGTCAGCGCACCGGCACCACGTTCAACCTGCAGAGCTTCGGCACCAGCCCCTGCGGCGCGAACGGTGCGAACAGCGCCGACGTTCAGTGCTGGATCAACACCACGAAGACGAACACCGGAACGAGCACGATCGTCATTGGAACGGCTTTCTCCAACGCGCCGTCCAATTGCCCCACGCCTCCGTAGTCAGCAAGCAATGAGAGAGAGGAGAAGTTAGCGATGGCAGAACCCTTCTTATCCGAGGTCAGGATCATGAGTTTCGTCTTTCCCCCCAAAGGATGGGCGCTCTGCGACGGGCAGTTGCTGCCGATCAATCAGAATCAGGCTCTGTTTTCTCTGCTGGGGACGACGTTCGGCGGCGACGGCCGTGTGAACTTCGGGCTGCCCGATCTGCGGGGACGCACACCGCTTCACGTCGGCAGCGGACACACGCTCGGTGAGCGGGGAGGGGAGCAGGCGCATACGCTCTCCATCGCCGAGCTTCCGACGCACGCGCACATGGCGCAGGCATCGTCCTCCGTCGGAGATGCGCCGACGCCGACGAATTTCCTTTTGGCGAAAACGCAGGGCGTGGACGTGTTCGCGCCGGTGGCGAATCTGACGGCGATGAGCCCCGCGTCCATCACCAATACGGGCGGCAGCCAGGCGCACCTGAACATGCAACCGTTCCTGACGCTCAGTTTTTGTATCGCGCTGCAGGGAATCTTCCCGAGCCCGACATAGGAGAGAGAGACGATGGCACAACCATACGTAGGGGAGATCCGCATGTTCGCCGGGAACTTCGCGCCGGCCGGATGGATGTTCTGCGAAGGCCAGCTGCTGCCGATCTCCGAGAATGAGACGCTGTTCCAACTGCTCGGTACGACGTACGGCGGAGACGGACAGTCGACGTTCGCGCTGCCCGACCTGCGCGGACGCATTCCCATTCATCAAGGTAACGGATTCATTCTGGCGGAGACCGGGGGTGCGGAAGAGATCACGCTGACGGTCAACCAGATTGCTGCGCACTCGCATCCGCTGCTCGCCAGCGCCAGCATCGGCACCCAGCCGACTGCGCAAGCCAACGTGCTGGCGAAAACGACAAACGTCGACCTCTACTCCGGTGATCCGCCCGACGTGAGTTTGAGCCCGGTGGCGGTCACGTCGACCGGAGGAAGCCAGCCGCACACGAACTTTCAACCCTATCTCTGCGTGGATTTCATCATTTCGCTGTTCGGAATCTTCCCCTCTCCGACATAGGAATCAGTGGAGCTCCTGCAATTCGAGAGATGAAAGAGAGAGGAGATCGAGAACATGGATCCATTCGTAGCAGAGATTCGCATCTTCCCGTTCAACTTCGCGCCTAAGGGATGGGCGTGGTGCGACGGGCAATTGCTGCCGCTGTCGCAGAACACGGCGCTGTTCTCGCTGCTGGGAACGACCTACGGCGGAGACGGCAAGTCCACCTTTGCGTTGCCCGACCTCGAGGGCCGCGCCCCGATGCATCCGGGACAGGGACCGGGGCTGTCGTTGCATGACCTTGGAGAGACCGGTGGAAGCGAGACCGTGTCGCTGCTCGAGAGCGAGATTCCGTCGCATTCGCACGGATGGAGAGCGCTGTCGCAGCCGGGCGACCTTGCGGATCCGGCGACTCGGGTGATCGCGCGCGGATCGGCGGGCAATCCGTATCAGCAGACCACGAACGCGAACATCATTCAGTTCGCGCCGGAGGCGCTGGCGCCGGCCGGCGGCGACCAGCCGCACAACAACCTGCAGCCCTACCTGACGTTCTATTTCAATATCGCCCTCCAGGGAGTGTACCCGCCCCGCACCTGATCGACCTACCTGCTGTAGAAAGAAGGGCGGAACGTTACGTTCCGCCCTTCGTGTTTTTGGGGTTTTACCCGTCTCCCGAAAAAAACGAGTTGCGCAGACGCGGATAAGCGCCTACATTGTGCCCATCCTGGATGGAGCGGTGGGCTCCTCAGTTTTCCAGGCGTCCGCAGGTCACTAAATCCGCAGCGAAGCGAAAAGGGAGATCCATGCGATTGTTCTCGTTGCGCCTTTTGTCCGCGCTTGTAGTGTCGCTTTTTGCGACCGCCGTCTTCGCACATGACATCACGATCACCGGGACGCAGAACTTCTCTGTGCTCGACGGATCGAGCGCCGATCATGACGGCGTGGTGAACGGAGTGTTCACCGTCAGCGACGGAAATCTCTTCGTCAACGGTGTCGTCAACTGCAACGACGACACGACCACCAGCGCCTGCCCGATGTCATTCGCCGTCAGCGGCAACATGACGATCAACAGCGGCGGCGCGCTCTACGCCGAGAACCGCAGCGGCTCCGGCACCGGTGCGGCGATCACGCTGACCGTCGGCGGCAACCTCGCGCTGAACGGCACCGCGATCGTCTCGACGTCGTCGAAGAGCTCCAGCGGCTCGACCGGCGGCGCGATCACCGCCAACGTCAGCGGCAGCGTCGCTCTCGCCTCCGGCACCACGATCGACTCCGGCGCCGCCAACGCGGCCGGCGGCAGCATTACGATCGCCGCCGGGAACGTGATCAGCGTCGACGGCAACGTCCTGTCCGGACCGAGCCGCACGATTCTCTCCACGCGGCTGACCGACCTCGCGCTCGACGGCGGAACCGGAAACTCCGTCGGCGGTGCGATCACGATCGGCTCCTCGACGTTCGTCGAGCCGGCGCTCACCGTCGGTGCGAATGCGAACATCATCTCGCAGGGCAGCGACGGCGGCGCGGGCCCGGTCAAGCTCGACGCCTGCGGCATTCAGATCAAAGGACTCGTCGCGGCGCTCTCGAGCAAAGACGGCGCGGCGCAGATTTCCATCCGCTCCGGCAAGGACGTTCTCATCGACGGCCGCGACCTCGGCGGCAGCGGCACGCGCATGGGTCGCGTGCGCGCCGACTCCGAGCCGTCCGGCACCGCCATCCATAAAGGTGTGGACGTCTTTGCTGCCGAGACGATCGATCTCTTCGGCCCGTCCGGGTCGCTGTACGTCATCACCTCGCATCCCGGCCAGCATGACTCGAAGAGCTACGGCGGTCTGATTCGCATCACCTCCCTCGGAGAAGGCATCAATGGCAGCGGCAATGTCGTGGACACCGGCCGCACCGCCAGCGGTGACACCGGCGGCACCGTGCAGGTCGCCGCGAAAGGCAACGTCAATCTCAACACCGCCGTCCTCCGCGCGATCGGCGACTCCAGCACCAGCAATCCGAATCGCGGCGGCGGCTCCATCAGCGTCCGCTCCTATTCCGGAAACGTGATCTGGACCAACGGCACCGGCGACGTGCGGCCGGTCGGCTCCAGCTCCGGCCTCGCGCCCGCCGATCAGGGCTCGATCACCCTCACCGCGTGCGGCACGATCAGCACGACCGGCTCCACGTTCCCGGCGAACGGAACTCCGACCAGCCCGCTGCCGGACACGCACACCGGCTCTTGCTCGCCGGCGGCTCCGTCGCTTCCGAGCGGCGTTCCGCCGCTCGTCACCTGCAACACGCCGCCGGTCGCCAACGACACCGCCGCGACGACGAATGAAGACACCGCGGTCACGATCACGATGACCGGCAGCGACGCCGACGGCGACTCGCTGACCTTCACGATCGTCTCCGGTCCGTCGCACGGCACGCTCGGTCCGGTCGTCTTCGTCAACGCGACGACGTCGACCGTCAACTACACGCCGGCGCTGAACTACAACGGCACCGACTCGTTCGTCTTCCGCGCCAACGATGGCAACGGCGGAACCGACGACGCCACCGCGACGATCACCATCAATCCGGTCAACGATCCGCCGACGTTCCAGATCGGCCCGACCGTCACCGTTCTCGAAGACTCCGGCGCACAGACGATTACGCCCTGGGTCACCGCAATTTCGCCCGGTCCCGCCGATGAGTCGGCGCAGACCGTGACCTTCACCACGACGAACAGCAACAACGCGCTCTTCAGCGTGCAGCCATTCGTTGCGTCCAACGGCACGCTCACATTCACGCCGGCGCCGAACGCAAACGGCAGCGCGACCATCACGGTCTTCGCTCAGGACAACGGCGGTATCGCCAACGGCGGCAACGACACGTCCGCGTCGCAGACCAGCACGATCACCGTCACCGCGGTCAACGACGAGCCTTCGTTCGTGAAGGGCGCCGATCAGACCGTGAACGAAGACGCGGGACCGCAGACCGTCACCCCGTGGGCCACCGCGATCTCCGCCGGTCCGAACGAGAGCGGACAGACGCTCACGTTCGTTACCGCGAACAACAACAACGCGCTCTTCAGCGCGCAGCCGTCGGTCTCCTCGAACGGCACGCTGACCTACACGCCGGCCGCGAACGCGAACGGCACCGCCGTCGTCACCGTCTATCTCCAGGACAACGGCGGCACCGCGAACGGCGGCGACGACACGTCGCCCTCGCAGACCTTCAACATCACGGTAAACAGTGTGAACGATGCGCCGTCCTTTACCAGCGGCGGCAACGTGACGGTCGACGAAGACAGCGGCGCGTATTCCGCTCCGTGGGCGACGTCGATCTCCGCCGGCCCCGCCGACGAGAGCGGCCAGACCGTCGCCTTCAATACGTCGAACGATAACAACGCCCTCTTCTCCGTCCAGCCGAGCATCTCGGCGAGCGGAGTGTTGACGTTCACGGTTGCCGCGAATGCCTCCGGCAGCGCAACCGTGACCGTGACGCTTTCCGACAACGGCGGCATCGCGAACGGCGGCTCCGATACTTCCGCCCCGCAGACGTTCACCCTCACCGTGAACAGCGTGAACGACGAGCCGTCGTTCACGAGCGGCGGCGATGTGACGGTGAACGAAGACAGCGGTGCGTACTCCGCGGCCTGGGCCACGTCGATCTCCGCCGGCCCGAACGAGGGCTCGCAGACCGTCACCTTCCACACGTCCAACGACAACAACGCGTTCTTCTCCGTCCAGCCCAGCATCTCGGCGAGCGGCGTGCTGACATTCACGCCCGCGTCCAATGCCTTCGGCACGGCGACGGTGAGCGTCTACCTCACCGACGACGGCGGCACCGCGAATGGCGGCGATGACACGTCGCCGGCCCAGACATTCACCATTACGATCAACAGCGTGAACGACGCCCCGTCGTTCACCGGCGGCGGCAACGTCACGGTCCTCGAAGACTCCGGCGCCTACAGCGCATCGTGGGCGACCGCGATCAGCGCGGGTCCGGCCAACGAGTCGTCGCAGACGCTCACGTTCAACATCGTCTCGAACAGCAACCCGTCGCTCTTCGCCAGCGGTCCTTCGATCTCCGCGAGCGGAGTGCTCAGCTTCACGCCGGCCGCGAATGCCTTCGGCAGCGCGACCCTGGTCATCAACCTGTCGGACAACGGCGGCACCGCCAACGGCGGCGTCGATACGTCCTCCAACTACACCTTCACCATCAACGTCACGGCGGTCAACGACGCTCCCTCGTTCACGCCGGGCGGCGACGTGACGGTCAATGAAGACAGCGGTCTGTACTCGGCGGCCTGGGCCACGGCGATCTCCGCGGGTCCGAACGAGTCCGGTCAGACGGTTGCCTTCACCGTCACGAACAGCAACAACGCACTCTTCGTCGTGCAGCCGTCGATCAGCGCGAGCGGTACGCTCACGTTCACGACGGCGCCGAATGCGTTCGGCTCGGCGACCGTCACGGTGTTCCTCTCGGACAACGGCGGCACTGCCAACGGCGGCGTCGATACCTCGGCGTCCGTGCAGTTCACCATCACCGTGACCGCCGTCAACGACGGTCCGACCGCGGGCAATGACTCGTGGGAGACGTTCGGCAACACCGAGCTGCGCGTCGACCTCCCCGGCGGCCTGACCCCGAAGGTCTCCGACACCACGCCTTCGGGCAACGGCGTCCGCGACAATGACACCGATCCCGAAGGCGATCCGACGATCGTCACCGGCATCGTCGGCTGCTCCGACGTCACCGCGCCCTTCGACTGCACCCTCGGCGACGGCTCGGTCGTCTCCATGCTCGCCAACGGCTCGTTCAGCTACACGCCGGGACCGGGCAATACCACCGGCTCGTTCCAGTACACCGTCACCGACGTTCCGGCGTTCGGTTCGCCCGTGACGACCACCGGCACGGTCACGATCACGATTCACGAAATGATCTGGTACGTGAACGGCTCCGCGGCGCTTGGCGGCAATGGCACCTCGATCGCGCCGCTGAATTCGTTCGCGGGAATCAACGGTCCGGGCGGAGCCGGAGACTCGGACGGTCCGAACGACTACATCTTCGTTCACACCTCCGCGATCAACAGCAGCATTCCGCTCGAGTTGGGACAGAAGCTGTGGGGTGAAGGCTACGGTCTCAGCATCGCGCAGAACCTCAACGGCAATGGCTCGCCGACCGTGCTCGTGCCGGCGGGCGTGAAGCCGGTCGTGACGTTCGCCTCCGATGTGATCACCGCGAACAGGACCGGCATCGACATCGCCGGACTCTCGCTCTCGAGCACCGGCGGCAACGCAATCAGCGTGACCACCGCGCCGCTCGCACCTGCGGCGGGAGTCACGGTCCACGACAACGTCATTACCGGCGCGGGCCAGGAGGGAATCCTGGTCAGCGGCAACAACGCATCCGGTACGACGGTCGACGTCACCAACACATCCATCACTTCGAGCGGCACGGCCTTCGACGCCAGCGGCACCGGCGTGACGTCCGTGTCCTACGGCAACGGCACCGTCAATTCCGGCGCCAACGGCATCAGCGTGAACGGAACCGGCGGCACGATGACGATCACCGGTCTGTCCAACGTGACCGTCGACGGCAATACCGTGGGCACCGGCATCGCCGTGACCTCCGCGAAGTTCGACGCGGTCGCGGGCGGCAGCTTCAACACCGTCAACGGCGGCACGATCTCCGTCGGTGCGCTCGGCAATCCAGTGGGAGCGGCAGGCATCGCGATGAGCAGCGTGAGCGGAGACTACGCGGTCGGATCGCTCACCGTCTTCGGCGGCACGAGCGGCGTGACGGTCGGAGGCTCCGGTCTCTTCACCGGCTCGGCCGGAATGCGGATCTCGAACACCGGCGGCTCGATCAGCGCCCCGGCTGGTGTCGGTCTGAGCGTCACCAACGCGACGATCGGTGCAGCCGGCATGAACTTCTCGAGCATCTCCGCGACCGGCGCCGCGAACGGCATCGTTCTCAACAACACCGGCACGTCGGGCGGCCTGACGGTTACCGGCACCGGCTCGGCCGACAGCGGCGGCACGATCCTGAACGCGACCGGCGACAGCATCTCGCTGAATGCGACCCGGGACGTTTCGCTGACCGACATGCAGATCACGAATAGCGGCGACAATGCCGTCGACGCGACGAACGTGACTCGTCTCACCCTCGACAGCGTCGATGTGACGACGACCGCCAACACCGGCGTCCTCGGCAACGGCGTCACCGACTTCAAGTTCCGCAACGGAAGCACGATGACCGGTGCGGGCAACGCCGCAAACGAGTACGGCATCTTCATCACCGACCTCTTTGGCGCGAACAATCAGGTGAGCAACAGCAGCGTTGTCGGCTCCGCGGCCATCAACCTCTTTGTCGTCAACAACGCTTCGACGCCCGGCACGCTCGCGATCAGCAACTCCACGCTGAACGCGACGGCCGCTCCGTTCGGTGGCGATTCCGTCTCGATCACGACGAATAACAGCGCCAACCTGACCGTCAACGCGACCGGCGGCAACAACTTCAACAACAACCAGGGCGACGGCATCCAGCTGGCGGCGAACGGCAGCAGCACGCTGCTCGCCACGATCAACGGCGCCACCAGCAACTACAACGGCAACCTCGGCTCCGCGATCAACGTCGCCGCCGCGAACAGCGCCTTGATCACCACCACCATCTCCGGCTTCACCGGTCTCAGCTCCGGAACAAGCTCGCTGAATGGTCTGAACGTGATCAACATCCAGAACTTCGATATCTCCGCGATCAACGCCACGGTTCAGAACAACACGATCACGGGTCTCGGCAACAACGCCAGCGGCATTCGCGTGATCCAGGAGGGGAACGGCACGATCTCCACGAACATCAACAACAACAACATCAGCGGCCTGCAGGCGAGCGGCATCCTGGCACAAGCGCGCGCAGGCACGGGCAATCTGAACATGAGCGTCAGCGCCAACGTGGTCAACCTCACCGGCGGATTCCCTCTCGATGCCATCAACATCGAGTCGGGATCGAGCGGGGGAGGCACGAACACGATCTGCCTGAACATGTTCAACAACAACGCTTCGGCCACCGGCCAGCAGGGCTACCGTCTGCGCCAGCGCACCGGCACGACGTTCAACCTGCAGAACTTCGCGGGCAGCGGTGCCAGCGCGGCCGACGTCACCACCTGGGTCAACACGACGAAGTCCAACGTTGGTTCGACCGACATCGTCATCGGTACGGCGTTCACGAACGCTCCGGCCATTTGCGCGACGCCGTAGTCGAGAGAGGAGAACAGGAACATGGCAGATCCCTTTTTGTCCGAGATCAGGATCGTGAGCTTCAATTTCGCGCCGCAAGGATGGGCGCTCTGCAACGGACAGTTGCTGCCGATCAATCAGAACCAGCCGCTGTTTGCTCTGCTGGGAACGACATTCGGCGGGAACGGGCAGACCAACTTTGCGCTGCCCGATCTGCGAGCACGCATTCCGCTTCACGTCGGCAGCGGACACACGCTCGGTGAGCGGGGAGGGGAGCAGGCGCACACCGTCTCCATCGCCGAGCTTCCGACGCACACGCACACCGCGCAGGCATCGTCCTCGGTCGGAGATGCGCCGACGCCGACAGGTTTCCTTCTGGCGAAGACGTCGGGTGTGGACGTGTTCGCGCCGGCGACGAACCTGGTGGCGATGAGCGCTCAGTCCATTGCGAACACGGGCGGCAGCCAGGCGCATCAGAACATGCAACCGTTCCTGGCTCTCAACTTTTGCATCGCGCTACAGGGACTCTTTCCGAGTCCGAATTAGGAGTGACCAACGATGGCACAACCATACGTGGGAGAGATTCGCATGTTCGCCGGAAACTTCGCGCCGGCGGGATGGATGTTCTGCTCAGGACAACTGCTGCCGATCTCCGAGAATGAGACGATGTTCATAGTCATCGGGACGACCTACGGCGGAGACGGACAGTCGACGTTCGCGCTGCCGGACCTGCGCGGGCGCCTCCCGCTTCACCCGGGCAACGGGTTCATTCTGGCGGAGACCGGAGGCGTGGAACAGGTCACGCTGACGGTCAACCAGATTCCGGCGCACGCACATCCGCTGCTCGCCAGCGCCAGCATCGGAACGCAGCCGGACGCGTCGAACCACGTGCTGGCAAAAACGACGAACGTCGATCTGTACTCGGGCGACGACCCCGACGTGAATTTGAGCCCGGTGGCGGTCACGCCGACCGGAGGAAGCCAGCCGCACACGAACTTTCAACCTTATCTCTGCGTGAACTTCATCATCTCGCTGTTCGGACTCTTCCCCTCTCCGACATAGGAATCAGTGGAGCTCCTGCAATTCGAGAGATGAAAGAGAGAGGAGATCGAGAACATGGATCCATTCGTAGCAGAGATTCGCATCTTCCCGTTCAACTTCGCGCCTAAGGGATGGGCGTGGTGCGACGGGCAATTGCTGCCGCTGTCGCAGAACACGGCGCTGTTCTCGCTGCTGGGAACGACCTACGGCGGAGACGGCAAGTCCAACTTTGCGTTGCCCGACCTTCAGGGCCGCGCGCCGATGCATCCGGGACAGGGACCGGGGCTATCGTTGCATGACCTTGGAGAGACCGGTGGAAGCGAGACCGTGTCGCTGCTCGAGAGCGAGATTCCGTCGCATTCGCACGGATGGAGAGCGCTGTCGCAGCCGGGCGACCTCGCGGATCCGGCGACTCGAGTGATCGCGCGCGGATCGGCGGGCAATCCATATCAGCAGACCACGAACGCGAACATCATTCAGTTCGCGCCGGAGGCGCTGGCGCCGGCAGGCGGCGACCAGCCGCACAACAACCTCCAGCCCTACCTGACGTTCTATTTCAATATCGCCTTACAAGGGGTTTTCCCGCCTCGGACTTGAGGCTTTGCCCTTACGATGCAAGAAAGATCGATCGAGAGATGAGGAGAGATCGCATGAACACCAACGGCCGCGAGATCGGAAGGCGCCAGTTTCTGGTCGTGTCATCGACCTGTGTACTTGCCGCCGCCACCATGGGGCCGAAGCTATTCGGTGCAGAGGCAGGTGCCTCGCCGAAACGGCTCGCCGTGGCGTTCGCAGCACTCGATGATGCGACCGTCGTCGACGCAGCGAACATTCCTGCCGGCGACGGCGGCTTCATCGGCCGCGGCGCGCGGGTCACCGTATCCGGCACCAGCGGACACTCCGCGGATGCGGCCGGGCGCCGCGCCGTCGAGCTGCTCACGCACTTCTCCTACATGGATGGTGCGGAGCGCCGCGAGGCCCCGTTCCGGGCGTGGGGATGTAACCGCGTCCAGGGTTGCCAGGGCAGCCCGGTGAGCTTCAACGTGCCCGTCGACGAAGTGCACCAGATTCGCTTCAGCGTCGGCGCGGAGAGCGGAGCCCTCGATGCGCGCGCGACCTCGCGCCGCGACGCGATGACCGGTGCCGCGGTCGGCGACTCGCAGGCGCTGCCGCTCACGCTTTCGCTGCTCAGCGAAGGCGATTCGCTGAAGCTCGTGCGCGGCTACTACATCGTCGTGCCTCTCTTCGAGAACGACTCCGTGCCGCGCTGGTCCGGATGGAACCTGGATCGCGTCGATGGCCGCATGGCGCTCGTCGACTCGAACGGCGTCACCGCGCCTTTCGAGCACATCGTGCTCCGCATCGACTACGCTTCCTGACCGTGAGCCAGTCCCCTTCGAGTGATCGCGCCCATTCGGGCGCGATCACTCTTCGTCCCGCCGCCGATTCCGACTACGACTTCATGCGCCGTCTCTACCACTCCACGCGGGCGGAGGAGATGCAGCACTACCCGTTCGACGAGGCGCAGAAGATCGAATTCCTCGACCAGCAATTCTCCGCGCAGTTCGAGCACTACCGCATTCACTATCCGACCTGCGAGCGCAACATCATCGAGCGCGACGGCCTGCCCATCGGCCGCCTCTGGATCGACGAATGGAAGGACCAGATCCGCCTCGTCGACATCGCGCTGATCCCCGAATCCCGCGGCAGCGGCGCCGGCACGCAACTCCTGCACGACGTCCTCGCGCGCGGCGCCGCCGCCGCCAAGCCCGTCACCATTCACGTCGAAGCCTTCAACCCCGCCCTCCGCCTCTACCAGCGCCTCGGCTTCCAGCACGTCGACACCAACGGCGTCTATTACCTGATGCGCTGGACGCCACCCGACAGCGTCGCGCAATAACCACGGAACGCACGCGAGCCACTCAATTTACGTCGCGAAATAACCATGGAATGCATGATTGGCTAAATGTTAGCCAGACCGTCGAGAGGAGTCCGCCGATAGCCCGCATGGTGAGTAAACTTGCAAATTCCGAGGCGCCGTTTTTGCAGTTCTCGCAAAACTTTCGAGGTGGAACATGCGTCGAGCAGTTGCTGCTGCCGTGGTGGTTGCGTGGCTGTCTGCCGTTCCCGCGTTTGCAGCGAACCGGCAGTGGACTGGAAGCGTCAACGCGAACTGGTCGGAGGCGCTCAACTGGAGTCCGAACGGCGTTCCGAGCGCCACTGAGGACGGCAATGACGTCGTGCTCACCGCCGGCGCTCCGGCGAAGACCTGGATCGGCACCAACAGCGACAAATGGTCCGACGCGGCGAACTGGGATCCGTTCATCGTTCCGGTCGCGGGTGAGCCGCTCCTCTTTCCTGCCGGCTCGCGTTTAACGACGACGAACGATCTGCCCGCGGGTTTCAACGTCGGTCCCATGACCTTCAACGCCGACTACATCCTCGGCGGCAACCCGCTGACGCTCACCGGCGACCTCACGTTCGCGTACGGCGGCAGCAGCATCATCCGGTTCACCTGCAATGCTCCGCTGAAGCTCGCCAACTCGGTGCGCTTCAAGCCCGCGATCCAAACGACGTTCAACGGCCCGATCGACATCAACGGCAACACGTTGACCATCGACACGGTCGACACGACATTCAACGGCGCGATCAACGGAGACGGCACGATCGACGCGTACGGCTCCGGCATCTCCCTCAACGCGAACGGCACGTTCCACGGACCGATCACCGGCATCGTCAATGTCACCGCGTCCTATCCGAGCGCCACGATCTATGCGTCGCGCCTGAGCGGAACGGGAACGACCGGAGAAGTCATGTCCGGCACGCTGACTCCCGGCTCGTGGCGTCCGAGCAACTCCGCGCCGTCGCACGCGGTGGCGACGCTGAGGACCGGCTCGCTCTCGATCATGATGGGGCTGGCCGCCGATCTGAATCCAGGCGGCACGTCGGATCAAGTCAAAGTGACCGGGGGGGTGTCGCTCGCCGGAACGCTGCAGTTGACGTTCTTCAGGGCGCCGTCGCCGGGCCAGTCGTTCACGCTGATCGACAACGATGGCATCGACGGCGTCAGTGGCATCTTCGACAACCTGCCCGAAGGCTCGGAGATCAGCACGGGCTACGGGTCGAAGCTGCGTCTCACGTACAAAGGCGGCGATGGCAACGACGTCGTCCTTGGCCAGTCCGGCTCGACAACGACCAAGACGGCTACAACGACGACGCTGGCGCAGAATCGTGCGACGACGGAGATGCACCAGCCCGTAACCTTCACCGCGACGGTGACGGCGACGAGCGGCGTGGCGGCGGGCAGCGTTACGTTCTTCGACGGATCGTCTTCGCTCGGCTCTTCGACACTGCAGAACGCCATTGCCACACTGACGACGAAGATCCTCACCCTCGGCGCGCACACGATCACGGCATCGTATGCGGGCAACGACACGTTCGAGGGCAGTACGTCCGTGCCGCTGACGCACACGGTCGTAAAAGGAAATCCGAACATCACCACGACATCATCGCCGTCTCGCCCGACGTACGGCGAAAGCGTCATGTTCTCGATTTCCGTCGCGGCCGGCGATGCGAGTGTTTCCGATCTGCCGACGGGCACGGTGACGCTGAGCGTCGACGGCACGGCGGTGAAGACCGCCGCGCTGAATGCCTCCGGCAACGTGACGAATACGGTTTCGCTGATGAACGCCGGGCCCCATGCAATCGAAGTCGCGTATTCGGGCGATGCGGTTTTCAATGCCGGAACGGCGTCGATGACACAGATCGTGGCGAGGGCGCCGACGCTCGTCTCAGTCGATTCATCCGCGAACCCGGCGCCGCCGGGCGCGCCGGTCGTGCTCAGCGTTCGCGTCACCACGCCCGGACGTTCAGCGCCGCCGGCCGACGGCATGGTCATGGTGAGCAAAGGAAGCACGATGATGTCGCAGCAGCACCTATCCGCCGCCGCGGTGTCGGTGCGGCTCGAGAACATGCCCGCCGGCACGCACGAGCTGACCACTGCTTACACGGGCAACGAGAATTTCGAAGCGTCGGCCGTGAAGCTGATGCAGGTCGTCGGCACCCTGCCGTCGATGTCGATGGAGTCTGCGTCGTTCATCGAAGGGACGGAGTCCCACGACGAAGTGATCTCGGTCAGGCTGAGCTCCGTGGCGGCGCACGCGGTGCTCGTCAACTACCGGACCGCGGACAGAACGGCGATCGCGGGACTCGACTACGCCGCCGTGCAGGGCACGCTCTTCTTCGCTCCCGGCCAGACGACGCAGACCATCGCCGTCCGCATTTTAGGCGATACAAAGATAGAGGGCGATGAGACGTTCACGATCGAGCTCTCGAGTCCCACCGGCGCGACACTCGTGACGACCAGCGCAACGGTGACAATCGTCAACGACGACGTCCCCGGCCGTCGGAGGGCGGTGCCGCACTGATGCACCGGACTTACCAGGAGCTCGCGATCAGCGACGCGGTTACCGGTCCGCCAACAGTCGCTCGATGAGATCGCGACGAAACCGGTCGAGACGCTCGCGTTGCTCATCCGGCACGTGAGTCGCTTCCGCCATCGATTGCACGTCGAAGTTCTGCAGAACCCACGCAAACGTCAGCGGTGAAAACCCGCCGTCTTTTTTGGGCGCCGAGGCGATCGCGTCGTCCAGCGAGACTCCATGGGACACGAGCGCTTCCGTGTCGATGAGATCGCGGAGCTCGGACCGGCTCAGCATCGCGCACAACTTATTCACGAGCAGGTCCGGAAGGGACTCCGCGACGATCGCAGCGCCGGCGACGTTCACGCGATTCGGTGGTTCGAGGCGTGCGATCGGATCTGCCACGAGATCCAGGTTGATTGCCGACGCATGGTCGGCAACGCGAAAGCGAACGAAACCGGGGCTGTCCTGCAGTGTGGAAACAGAGAGTCCAGCATCGACGAGTCGTTGCCGGATCGCGCGCGGCCTCTCCATCAGTTGTGAGGCGTCAGGCCAGAACAGGTCCAGATCTCTGGTCGTGCGGTGAGCGAGGTAGATCGCGAGCGCGCCTCCGCCTCCGAGAATGAATTGCGGTTCGAATCCCGACAGAATCGACAGCACGCGTTTCTGGAGCGCGTCGAGACTACCGCCGGACGATTCCACGGCGACCCCATTCGTCGAGTAACCAGGCCCAGAAGTCCCGCGTACGCCCGAGGAACTTTTCGAGCGCGGGGAACAGGTCGGCCATTTCCTGCGCGGTGACGAACTGCAGCGCGTCGTCGGGTTTGGCCTGCCGCATCATTTTTCCGATGAGATACGCACGCGCCGGAGGATCGCCGTCGGCGAGCCGCTGCTTGAACTCCGCGAGCGTCATGTCCACGTCCCACAGGAAATACGGACGTCCCTGAGGGTCGACCAGCCGATCCGGCGGTGTGGGAGCAAGCATCGTCGAAGCGTAACACGCCCCTTACGGCACCGGACAAATCCCATGCATCATCTGCCATCCGAACGCGACGGCGATCGCGGCGATGACGACGGCGTAGCCGAGAATGGTGCGAGGGGAACGGGTGCGGACGCGGGCCATGTCCTTCGAAACACGCCGCCCGCTCGAAGCATTGCGGTCAGACGAATACGGCCTCGTACTGATATCCGTTTGCTTCCTTGCTGATCGGCACGAGGAAAATGTCGAGGCCTTCGGGGAAGGCATCCTCCTGAGTGAGGTGGTAGATCTTCTGTTCGAGGTAGATCGAGCCGGGTCCGAGGAAATAGAGGGAGAAGGGATTGCGCGGGAGGTGTGCCGCTTCGCTTTCCATCACCTTCGCGGCCCTTTCGAGGCGCAGCTGGATCTTGCGCCGGCCGGTCTCATCCTGCGTGTGCAGCCAGAACGTCGTGCCGACGAGCGGCTCGAACGTTTCGATCGTGAGTTGGTCGAGCATTGCCTCGTTGTAGCACAATTGCGCGCGTGAGTGCAGTCGACGAGCGCGTGAGCGCGGCAACCTCCACCGAAGGCGTCAACGAGGACCTCGGCTTCGGCTCGGTCGTCGCGCGCGAGAGCCGCAGGCGGCTGCTCAATCGCGACGGCTCGTTCAACGTCCGCCGCGAAGGGCTGCGGTTCTGGGAATCGCTCTCCTTCTATCACTACCTGCTGACGATGAGCTGGACGAAGTTCCTGCTGATCGTCACGGCGGTGTTCCTCACCACGAACATGACGTTCGCGCTGCTCTACGTCGCCACCGGCGAGGGCTCGCTGATGCGCGCCGGCGGCACGCCGACGCTCGGCCGTTTCGCCGATGCATTCTTCTTCAGCGTCGAGACGCTCGCCACCATCGGCTACGGCCACATTGCGCCGATCAGCCTCGCCGCGAACGTCCTCATGACGATCGAGTCGCTGATTGGTCTCCTCGCGTTCACCGCCGTCGCCGGCTTCGTCTTCGCGCGCTTCGCGCGTCCCACCGCGAACATCATTTTCAGCAAGTGCGCGGTCATCGCGCCGTATCGCGGCGGCCGCGCGTTCATGTTCCGCATCGTCAACCGCCGCAGCAGCCAACTCGTCAACCTGGAGGCGCGCGTGCTGCTCAGCCGCCGCCGGCGCGACGGCCTCACCGCGGCCGATCGCGAGTTTCTCCAGTTGCGCCTCGAGCGCGAGAGCGTCGTTTTCTTTCCGCTGGCCTGGACGATCGTCCATCCGATCGACGACGAGAGCCCGCTGCGCCACTGGACGGCATCCGACCTCAAAGACTGCGACGCCGAGTTTCTCGTCCTTCTCAACGGCTTCGAGGAAACGTTCTCGCAGAACGTCCACACGCGGTCGTCCTACAAGATCGCCGAGATCGTCTGGGGCGCGCGTTTCCAGAGCATGTTCAATCCGCCCGACGAACACGGCGAGATCAGCGTGGACATTCGGAAATTGCACGATTTCGAGCGCATCGCCGTTTAAGGTCCTCGTCTATGTCGCTGTCCTCCGGCGAGGGCAGCTGGGCGTTGGGGACGCCGCCGGTGGCGGGGCCACTTATTTTGAGATGCGCATCACACGCGTTTCTTCGAGTCCGTGTGAGAATTCATGTAAACGACAACGAACCTGACTGAGTCGGATTTGCATATGAAACGTACATCACCGGTCCTTGTGATGGCGCTGGTGCTCGCCGCACCGGCATTTGCGGGCGACGGTGCCTGCCCGTTCGCGCTGACTCCCGCCGCCGAGCGGGACAGCCTTTACCGGACGCTCGCCACGAACGCGCAGGCGTTCGCGCCGAACGCCACCGCGTCGACGTCGAAGCGGCGCTCGGTCGGGAAGCCGACCAATCCGCTCACCGAGCTGCCGGTCGCGAACTTCATCGACACCTGGATCGGCGCGAAGCAGAAGAAAGACGGCGTGCTGCCGACCGGACCGTCGAAGGACGAAGAGTTCCTCCGCCGCGCCTACCTCGATCTCACCGGCACGATTCCGACCTCCGCCGAAGTGCTCGCGTTCATCGCCGACACGACGCCGGACAAGCGCGCGAAGAAGATCGACCAGCTCCTCGCATCGACGGCATTCAATGATCGCTGGACGATGTGGTTCGGCGATCTCGTGCAGAACGTGCAGGTCGCGAACAACAGCCGCGAGTACTACCTCGGCCGCAACGTTTACTACTCCTGGATCCGCGACTCCATCAGCTCCGGCAAGCCGTACGACCAGATGGTGCGCGAGGCCCTCTCCGGCGCCGGTCTCAACTTCACCACCGGCACCGCGAACTACGTCGTGCGGCAGATGCAGAACAACGGTCCGATTCAGGACACGTACGACAATCTCGCCGCGCACTCCGCCGAAAAGTTCCTCGGCATCCCGATGCTCTGCATCTCCTGCCACAGCGGCGCGGGACATCTCGAGACCGTCAACTGGTACCTGCGCGGAAAGACGCGCACCGACTTCTGGAAGATGGCCGCGTTCTTCGCGCAGACGCAATCGCGCGGACAGCGCTACACCGATCCCGCCAATCCCAACGCGAACATCCTGCAGTTCACCGTCAGCACGAATCCCGCCGGCGCGTATCGCCTCAACACGACCGACGGCAACAAGTCGCCGCGCGCGCCGAACGCGGGCGAGTCCGACATCGTGACGCCGGCGTTCCTCACGAACGGCGAGACACCGAAGTCCGGTGAAGACCATCGCGTCGCCTACGGACGCATTCTCACCGCCGATCGCCAGTTCGCGCGCGCCGCCGTGAACTATCTCTGGAAAGAAATGTTCGGCCTCGGCCTCGTCGAGCCGGTGAACGCATTCGATCTCACCAAGCTCACCACGCAGCCGACGCATCCGGAACTGCTCGAAGCCCTCACCGACGAATTCATCGCCAAGGGCTACAGCCTCAAGTCGCTGCTGCGCACGATTGCGACGTCGAACACGTATCAACTCTCGTCGACGTACACGCCGAGCGCGTGGAACGACGCCTACGTGCCGTACTACGTGCGCCACTATCCGCGGCGCATGATGGCCGAGGTCGTGTTCGACTCGATGGCGATCGCGACGAACGTGCCGGCGTCGTTCACCGTGCAAGGGATGTCGAACGTGCCGATGGCGATGCAGATGCCGGATCCGCTCGAAGGACGGCGCGTCACCGCGACGACTTTCATCAACGACTTCAATCGCGGCGATCGCGACGACACAGCGCGCTCGAACGATTCATCGATCACCCAGTCGCTGGCGATGATGAACGACCAGAACGTCGTCACGCGCATCCGCCGCGCCACCGCCAACTCAACGGTCAGCAAAGTGCTGGCGTCGACGACCGATCCCGGAACGGTCACCGATCAGCTGTACCTCGCGACGCTCTCGCGCAAACCGACCGCGCAGGAGCGCCAGATCGCCATCGACTATCTGAAGGCCGGCACGCTCAACGATCGCGCCGAAGACCTGCAGTTCGTGCTGCTCAACAGCCTGGAGTTCTTGTTCCAATGAAATGCAAGTGCAAGCATCCCGACACCGGCCACTTTCCGCTGCAAGGTGAAGGTTTCTCGCGCCGCAACTTTCTGCGCATCGCGGGAACGGGAATCGTCGCCTCGTACTTCGCCGACGTGCTCGATCCGCGGCTGCTCTCCGCCGCCGAAGTCGCGCCGAACGTCTCGCTGCGCAACAGCGCGCGAAACTGCATCTTCATCTTTCTCAGCGGCGCCCCGAGTCACGTCGACTTGTGGGACCTGAAAGAAGGATCGTGGACGCCGTCCGACTTCGCGCCGACGACCTACGGCAGCACGCGCTGGCCGCAGGGACTGATGCCGAAGACCGCCGCGCATCTCGACAAGCTCTCGATCGCGCGCAGCGGACTGGCGTGGGCGGCCGTGCACCAGCTCGGACAGACCTGGGCGCAGATCGCGCGCAACCCGGGCGGTGCCACCGGCGCGATCGCTCCGCACATCGGCGCGGTCGTGTCGCTCGAGTTCCAGCTCAAGCGGACGGTCAGCGACGTGCTGCCCGGCTTCATCGCGCTCAACTCCGGCGCGATCCCGACGTCCGGCTATCTCCCCGCGAAATACGCGCCGTTCGGCGTCACCACCGCATCGACCGGACTCGCGACGCTCAATCATCCCGACGGCGCGACGCGTTTCGATCGCCGCTGGGACCTGCTCCATTCGCTCGACCTCGCGCGCACCAGCGGCGCGCTCGGCAAGCCGTCGATGGACATGAACGACTTCTACGACCAGTCGCGCGCGCTCATGAAGGCGCCCGGCATCAACGCGATCTTCTCGTTCAACGACGCCGACCACACGCGCTATGGCGCGACCACGTTCGGCGACTCTCTGATCGTCGCGCGCAATCTCGTCGGCGCGAACAAAGGCACGCGCTTCGTGCAGACCACCCTCGGCGGATGGGACCATCACTCCGACATCTACAACAAGGCCGCCGCGCAGTCGATCTACACGCAGTCGAAGCAGCTCGACGACGCGCTCGGCGCGCTGTTCACCGATCTCTCCACCACCGCCGGCGCGAATCCCGGCAAGACGCTTCTCGATGAGACCTTCATCGTGATCCTCGGCGAGTTCGGACGCACCCCCGGACCGCTCACCAATCAGGGCGGACGCGATCACTTCCTCCGCAACTCCTACGTCTTCGCCGGCGGCGGCGTCAAAGGCGGACGCATCATCGGCAAGACCGACGCGGTCGGCGACAAGGTCGTCGAGTATGGCTGGAGCGCCAACCGCGACGTGCGCCCCGAGGATGTCACCTCGTCGATGTACTCCGCCCTCGGCATCGACTACACGACCATGCGCACCGACGATCCGCTCGGCCGCGGCTTCGAGTATGTACCGGACGCGAAGACCGGGAAGTATGGGCCGATTGAAGAGTTGTTCTGAGAGAGGTGCTGGGTGCTGAGTGCTGGGTGCTGCGTTAAACCCAGCACCCGGCACCCAGCACTCAGCACTCAGCACTCAGCACTCAGCACCCGGCACCCAGCACCCAGCACCCGGCACCCGGCACCCGGCACCTCGGCACCCAGCCCAAGCGTCGCGAGATCCTGCCTGCTAAAATAACCTGCAACCATGCAGGCCATCCTCCAGGGAAGTCTGCGGCACTTCACGCCGCAGGAGTTGCTCTCCTTTCTTTGTGGGCGCGGGCAGAGCGGAACGCTCGATCTCGAGACCACCGGCCGCCGCACGCGCGTCTTCTTCCAGAACGACAAGATCACGTGGGCGGAGTCGAGTCATGACCTCGGTCCCGCCGACTCGATCCTCGATACGTTCGAGTGGACGTCCGGCTCATTCACGCTGGTCGACTCGGCGACGCTGCCGGACGGCGTGAAGCCGATCGCGCTCGAGCTCGGGCCGCTGCAGGAAGAAGCGAAGCGCCGCGCCGAAGCCGCGCTGCTCTATCCTGATGACACGGTCTTTCGCGTGGTCGAAGATCCGGCGATCCAGCAGAAGGTCAGTCTCAACATCGATCAACTGAAGCTGCTCTTCCGCCTCACGTCGGGACGCTCGTTCGAGAAACTCGTCGCCGATCTCGGGATGCCGAAGCGCGAGCTCTCCGATCGCCTGCGCGAGCTCGCGACCCTCGGCCTCGTCGCCATCGTCGTCGAAGAGACGCACACGCGCGCGAAGAGCATGCAGCGCCGCATCACGATGGTCGGCTCGCTCACGCCCGATCACGCGCCGGACAATGTCTATCCGCTGCTCGAAGCGGAGCACACGATCGGGCGCGCGCCGTCCAACGACATCACGCTCACCGACCCAAGCGTGTCGACCAATCACGCGCGCGTGTTGAAGACGGACCACGGATTCGTCATCGAGGATTTGAAAAGCAGAAACGGATCGTACGTCAACGGCGAGAAAGTCACCGACAAGCGATTGCTCGTCGACGGCGATCTCATTCGACTCGGAAAAGTCATCCTCACCTTCAACGTCGCGCGCGACGCGATCACGGGAGAAGTCACCGAGCCCGAGATTCGCGTGAGCTAATCTCCCATGAAATACGACCTCGCGATTGTGGGCAGCGGCCCGGCTGGTCTCGCAACGGCGGGACACGCACAGGCCAACGGCCTCTCCTACGTGCTCCTCGAGCGCACCGACCATCTCTCCGACACCATCTACTGCTACCAGGCGCGCAAGTTCGTCATGGCCGAGCCGGTGATGATCCCATCGCGCAGCGACGTGCCGTTCGACGCGGGATCGCGCGAGTCGATCCTCAATGCCTGGCAGTCATACGCCGACGAGCGAAAGATCAGAGTCGAATACAACGCCGAGGTGAAGTCGATGAAGCGCGAAGGCGACACGTTCGTGCTGAAGACTTCGGCGGGCGCGGAGTATCAGGCCGGCAAAGTCGTGCTGGCGATGGGCACGCAGGGAAATCCGCGCAAGCTCGGATGTCCCGGCGAGAACCTTCCGCACGTGCGCTATCGGCTCGTCGATCCGGCGGAGCACGGCGAGCAGGACATCCTCGTCGTCGGCGCGGGCGACTCCGCGTTGGAGATTGCGATTGCGTTGTCGGACGAGAACCGCGTCGGTCTCATCGTGCGCGGTCCGGAGATCACGCGCGCGAACGAGATCCTCACGCGCGAAGTGTTGTCGCGACAGGCCTCGGGACGAATGACGATCTACTTCAACTCGAACGTCAAGGAAGTCTACGAAGGCTATGCCGATCTCAACGTGCGCGGCGAAGTCACGCGCGTTCCAGCGGAACTGCTCTTCCTCAAGCTCGGCGCCGATCCGCCGCGCAAGTTTTTCGAAGCGGTCGGAATCAAATTCACGGGCGACGGAAAAGACGCGCGGCCGATTCTCAGTCCGGTGCACGAGTCGAGCGTGCCGGGACTCTTTCTCATCGGCGCCGCGAGCGGACGCGATCTCATCAAGCTCGGCATGAACCAGGGATGGGAAGTCGTCGAGCATTTGATGGGACGGCAGGTGGAACCGGCCGACGAGCAGGTGCTGCGCGCGCGGCTGACATTCTGGAAAGGCTCGGTGCGCGAGCGCATCGCCGCACTGCGCACGCGCGTGCCGCTGCTCAACGCCGCCGACGAACAGCAGCTGCGCGATACGTTCCTCGCGACGAACGTACGCGAATACAAAGACGGCGACGTCATCATCCGCCAGAACGACTACACCAACGATTTCCTCGTCATCGCGTCGGGGCGTGTCGGGCTCTCCCGCAAGCCGGAAAACAGGGGCGAGGAAACGAAGATCGCCGAGCTGACCGCGGGCAACTTCTTCGGCGAGATGAGCCTCATCTCCGGCCGCCGCCGCAACGCCACCGCGCGCGCGATCGGCGACACGCGGATGATCGAGATCCCGCGCAAGGCCGTGCTGAAGATGCTCGCCAACGCGCCGCGCGCGAAGGCGTTCGTCGATCAGGCGTTCATGCTGCGCGCGTTCGGCGGCTATCTCTTCCCCTGCGTTCCCGAAGCATTGCTGGGAGAGCTGGTCGACAAAGCGGTCGTCGAGACGTACGGAAAAGACGCGATCGTCTGCAAGGAAGGCGATCCCGGCGACGCGTTCTATCTGATCCGCAACGGGATGGTGAAAATCTCGAAGACGTCGGGCGACAAGGAAGTCGTGTTGTCGTATCTCGTCGCCGGAAACTTTTTCGGCGAGGCCGCGCTCTTCTCCGACGCCGATCGCACCGCGACGGTGACGACGATCTTTCCCGCCGATCTGATCAAGCTCTCGAAGAGAGACTTCAACAACTTCCTCGCCGCGCATCCCGACTTGCGCGAAGCGCCGCTGCGCAAGCTCGAAGAGCGACGGATCGCGGGACTGGTGGCCGAGGCGACGCCGGGATCGGGAAACATCCTCGGCGATCTGATTCGTGAAGAAGTCGTGATGGGCACGCAGACGCTGCTCATCGACGAGCACCGCTGCATCCGCTGCAACAACTGCATCAAGTCGTGCGAAGGCGTGCACGACGACGGACAGGCGCGCCTGTCGCTGACCGGCATCAAGTTCTACAACCTCCTCGCGCCGAATTCCTGCTGGCAGTGCGAGAACCCGCTCTGCATGCTCGACTGCCCGCCCGACGCTCTCGCCCGCGACCCCCGCGGCGAGGTCTACATCAAAAGCAACTGCATCGGCTGCGGCAACTGCGAGCGCAATTGCCCCTACGGCAACATCTTCATGGTCCACAAAGAGCCGTCGTTCTCGCTCTTCGGCTGGGTCACGTCTTTGTTCAAGAAGAAGCAGGAAGAAGTCGAGCAGACCGTGGCGGTGAAGTGCGACCTGTGCAGGGGGATCAGCGGAGGGCCGGCGTGCGTGAGGGGATGCCCGACGGGAGCGGCGATTCGGCTGACGCCGGAACAGTATCGGGAGACGTTGGAGGAGATCGTGATTTCGAGGGGCGAGCGGTGAACGCAGAACGCAGAACGCAGAACGCAGAATGTAGAAGGTTCTCAATTCTTCGTTCTGCGCTCTGCGTTCTGCGTTCCGAGGCTTTATGGCGGTAGCCCGCTCCGGCATCCTCTGGCGCCGCATCTTCGCGGTCCTCCTGATCGCCTCCGCCATCTCCTACTACCGCTACCAACAAAACGAGTTCCCTCACGGCGGCTCCAGGACGGGAATCGTCTACGGTGTCATCGGCCTCGGACTCATCTATCTCCTCGCCTTTTTCGCGATTCGCAAGCGCTGGTACAAGTCGACGCTCGGAACGCTCGAGCAGTGGCTGCAATCGCATATCTACCTCGGTCTCCTCGCGTTCGTGATTCTGCTGATGCACACGGGCGGGCGGTTCAACGACAAGATCGCGATCACGACATTCATCCTCGTTTTCATCGTCGTCGCGAGCGGTGCGGTCGGCGCGGTGTTGTACGTGACGGTTCCGCGCATGCTGACCGAAGTCGAGAGCAATCTGACGGTCGAGGAGATCTCCGATCAACTCAACCAGCTCGCGAAGAACATGGCGCGACTCTCGTCGGGACGTTCGACTCCGTTTCAGCGCATCTATGACGAAGTGATGAAAGAGTCGTCGCCCGGCGGTCTCGCCGGCTGGCGACTTCTCCTGCAGCGCGGGCGTCGCAGGAAGAAAGGCTACGACTCCGGCGACTGGCCGCGGCTTCTCGCGCTCGTGCCGAAGGAAGAACAGGAAGAGCTGCGGCAACTGCTCGTCTTCTCGCGGCAGCGCAAAGAGCTGCTGCTGCGTCTCGTCTTCCAGCAGCGCTACAAAAACGTCCTCGAGTTCTGGCTGTACATCCACGTGCCGTTCACCGTCGCGCTGCTCGCATTCGCGGCGCTGCACGTCATCGCCGTCTTCTACTACGGGAGAATCCGGTGGTAGCGGAAGCGCACGTCCAGTTCCTCATCCAGCGCGCGTCGGGCCGAGGCTTCGTGCTCGTGCAGGTGCGGAAGGATGCGCTGCGCATCGGGCGCGGCACCAACGCGGAACTGCGCAGCGAGAACCCCGCCGTCGCGCTCGAGCACGCGATCATCGAGATGGAGGCGGGCGGCTACGTCATCACCGACAAGGGCAGCATCACCGGCACCTACGTCAATCGCAAGCCGGTCGAGAGCGCGCGGCTCGCGAAGGGCGACATCATCGAGGTCGGCGACCTGCGCATCGACGTGCAGCTCGTCGAGCCGGGCAAGCCGCTGTTCCTGCGCGTCGTGCCGACCGAGGTGCGCAGCAATGAAGCGGGGGACGGGCAGGAAGAGGACGCGACAATTGCGCCGGCGACGCCCGGCCGCGCGGCCGTGCGCGCGAAGAAGGTCGACTACGTCTCCGCGTATCGATTGTCGCGGCCGTGGCTGACGAAGCTCACGCTCACCGCGCTCGGATTGATCGTCACGTTAGGCGTGATCGGCGAAGTGATCCGTCCCGAGAAACAGAAAGCGTTCATGCCGGGCGGACTCTCGTCCGCGCACAGCCGCGCGCGCGACACCGCGGGCAATGTGGTGGCCGAGGAGTGCAGCGCGTGCCATACGCCGTGGAAGAGCGTGGAGAATGCGAAATGCCTCGCGTGTCACGCGCGTCCGCCGCATGCGATGAGCGAGCTCAATCCGCCGGACTGCTTTCAATGTCACGCCGAACATCGCGGTGAGATGACGCTTGCCGCGAATGCGGACGAGCGCTGCACGGGCTGCCACGCCGATCTCACGAAGCACGTCCCCTCACCCGGCGCTTCGCGCCACCCTCTCCCCGCAAGCGGGGAGAGGGGCAACGAGGCGCAGACCGTGGCAGGTAGCCCTTCTCCCCGCTTGCGGGGAGAAGGTGGCCAAAGGCCGGATGAGGGGCGGCGTTTCGGCGGCGGTCGCTACTCGTTTACGGACATCGCGACGATTCCCGCGTTCGGGGACGCGCATCCCGAGCTCGTTCCGCCGCCGGACATCGACAACATCCGCTTCAATCACAAACTGCATCTCGCTCAGGGCGGCATCTTCAATGCGACCGGACGCCGCGAGAAATTGCAGTGCGTCAACTGCCACAACCTCGTGACCGTCAAAGAGAAAACCGATCCCGTTCCGCTGGAGTTCGAGAAGCATTGCCAGCGCTGCCATCGGCTGACGTTCGACGCGAAGCTGCCCGACGCCGAAGTCCCGCACGGCGGCGATCCGAAAACCGCGTACGGCTACATCGCCTACATCTACGCCGGCAACCGCGATCTCGTCGGCAAGCCGCCGGACGTCGTGCGCCGCATTCTCGCCACGCGCCAAAGCGTGCAGCTCGACGCGCGCGCGCAGATCAACGGCGAGCAGGTCATCAAGACGAAATGCGCGAAGTGCCACGACATCGTGCGCAAGGGGCAGCAGCTCATCGTCAACGCGCCGGTGATTCGCCGCGACTGGTTCGACAGCGCGAAGTTCTCGCACGGCAAGCACGCGAACGTCGATTGCGAGCGCTGTCATGCCGGCGCGCGCACGAGCGTTGCGACGTCCGACGTGCTGATGCCGTCGCGCAGAGACTGCACGGCGTGTCACGCGAAGAACGCGACCGGCACGCAGGCCGCAAGCACATGCAAGACCTGTCACGAGTATCATTTGCATACCCAGAAGAGAGTCGTGATGGCTTCGCTTGCCCTGGCTGGCCCGGGCGGGCTGGGAAGGGGAGGGCGAATGCTCCAGGGGATCCTGCTCGCCGTCATCGTGGTGCTGCTGCTGGTCGTGCTCGTGCCGGTCGGCATCGCGCTGGCCGCGCGGCTGCGCCCCGAGCGTCCCGCCCCCGCGCCGAAACAGCCCGTTCCTCCGACGACGAAAATTCCGGCGATCAGAGCGGAGATCCCGACCGATAAAGTCTCGCGCTCCGACGTCCCGCCGCCGATCCCCGCGCCTTCATCCCCGAAGACGATCGCCGACACGCAGCTCGAGAAACCTCTGCCGCAGGCCGACGCGGCAACCGGCGGCGGCACGCAGATGCTCGAGTGGTACGGACTCCTCAAATGCACGAGCGGGGTGCTCGACGGACAGCGCTTCACGATCGAAGACGAAGGCCTCTACATCGGACGCGATCCGGCGCTCGCGCAGGTCGTCATCCCCGACACGAAAATCTCCAAGCGTCACGTCCGCATCGTGCCGCGCGACGGCAAGGTGTGGGCGATCGACGAAGGCTCCACCAACGGGACGTACGTGACCGGCCACTCCGGCCGCATCACCGAAGTGCAGCTCAAGCGCGGCGACACCATCATCCTCGGCGACAACACGGCGACGTTCGTTTATCAGATTTGAGTGGAGCGGCGGCCGCTTCGGCCGCCGGGTTCTCGCGAGAATCGGCGGCCGAGAGCGGCCGCCGCTCCACAGGACAGTTCGATGCGCAGGTTTCTAACGGTGGCGCTCCTCTTGGCGGGAATGACGGCGGACGCCGCGCCGCGTACCCGCGCCGTCCGTTCGCCTTCGGCTTCGTCTCCGATGCCCATCATCACCGCGCTCGAGCCGGCGGGCTGCGCGACTCCGCCCGCCACTCCCGCCACGTGCGATGAAGGCGCGGGCGCCTTCGGCTCGCTGTCGATGGCCGAAGTCGACACCATCGCGCGCGCTGCAGCGAAGGCGATCAACGATCCCGTCACGATCGCGGTCGTCGATCGCGCGGGACGCATTCTCGCGGTGCTGCGCAAAGCGGGCGCGCCTTCGACGAATGACGATCTCGCTGTCGCCACCGCGCGCACCGCGGCGTTCTTCAGCCACAACATGGCGCCGCTGTCGTCGCGCACGGTGCGCTTCATCAGCGGCATTCACTTTCCTCCCGGCGTCACGAACACGGCCAGCGCCGCGCTGTACGGCATCGAGAACACGAACCGCGGCTGCGACTTCAACGTCACGTTCACCTTGCCGTCGCAGTGCGTGCCGCGCGCGCGCAAGATCGGCGGCGGTCCCTGCCAGCCCGGCAACACCAGCGGCTGCGGACTTGGAATCGTGACTGGCAAGATCCAGCCGGATGACGTCGATCCTGCCAGCGTCAATGCGGGCGGCGTTCCGCTCTATCGAGGCGGACAACTCGTCGGCGCGATCGGTGTCGTCGGCGCGAACGGCGATCCGCAGGTCGCAGAGTTCGCCGCCGCCACCGGCGCGTTCGCGGCCGCCGGCATCGTCCCCGTTCCCGTGTATCCGCTGCCGCAGCCGGGCAACGTCTTCGTTGACGGCGTCCGCCTCCCGTTTCTCGGACCCGACATCAAGCTCGATTTCAATGCCAGTGGCCAGCCGACGGGCGTGAAGCGATTGCAGGGCACGAGCGCGGGCACGGATGTTGGAGCGGTGTACAGCGTCGCGAGCGCGAACGGCGGCTGTGCGGCGAACGGCTATCTCGTCGGACCGGTCGCCGGATCGAGTCTCACGTCCGCGCAGGTCGACGCGATCGTGCAGCGCGCGATCGCGACCGCGAAGAAAACGCGCGCGGTGATCCGTCTCCCGCTCAACAGCTACGCGCGCATGGTCATCGCCGTCGCCGACACCGACGGCTCGATTCTCGGCATCTACCGCATGCCCGACGCGACCGTCTTCTCGATCGACGTCGCCGTCGCCAAGGCGCGCAACGTGGTCTGGTTCTCGAGCGGCCACGATCTTCCCGTTCCCGCGACGACCGCCGTCACCAACCGCACGCTCAACTTCGGCGCGCAGCCGTTCTATCCGCCCGGCATCGACTCCAGCGTGTTCCATCCCAAACCGGGACCGTGGTACCAGTCGCTCTTCGTCAAGGACCTGCTGAATCCCTGCACGCAGGGATCGCAGCTCACCAATCCGAACCAAAACGGCATCGTCTTCTTCGCCGGCGCATCGCCGCTCTATCGCAGCTCGTCTCTCATCGGAGGACTGGGAGTCAGCGGCGACGGCATCGAGCAGGACGACTACGTCTCGTACTTTGCGGCAGGAGAGCTCCTGCCGCCGCAAAGCATCTGGGCCGACCAAGTGAAAGTCGACGGCGCGCGCCTCCCGATGTTCAAGTTCCCAAGGCAGCCGGAATGCACAGGAGGACCGTGTTCGTGAGGGCGTTGAACGCAGAACGCAGAACGCAGAACGTAGAACGTAGAAAGAGAACCTTTCTCAATTCTTCGTTCTGCGTTCTGCGTTCTGCGTTCATGCTTCTCGCGGTCACCGTCTCCGCACAGGACACCTTCTTCACCAACGTCCTCCCCTTCACGCTCTCCGGAAAAACCGACGCCGCGCCCGGAACGGCCGTGCGCATCTTCATCGAAGACGCGAAAGGCGAAACGGTCGTCGCCGCGAATCAGACGTGGAGCATCCTCTGGACCGCCCCGCTACGGACCGGCACGTACGACGTCCGCATCGAGATCGGCGATGCGAAAGAAACGAAACTGCTGCGCGTCATCCTCCCTGTCAACAACGTGCAGCGCGAGAGCGGGATCGAAGACGTGATTCCGCCGTATGGGACACCCGAAGTGACCGCGGAGCCGGGCGTGGAGATGACGGACCGGTGGCGCATCGTGCCGCCGCCGTATGAGCTCGATGAGAAGCCGCGCGCAAGAAAAATCGGAACGCGCGGCGGCACGCTCGATCCTTACAACCAGAATTTGTTCAAAGGCGATCTGCCGATCTTCGGCAACGACTGGTTCCTCGTCCTCACCGGCATCAGCGACACGCTCTCGGAGTCGCGGACGCTGCCGACGCCGTCCGGAGTGAGCGCGGTGCAGCCGGGATCGTTCCGCTTCTTCGGCGAAGACAATCAGAACCTCTTCAACGAGAACGTCATCGTCTCCGGCGATCTCTTTCAGGGACTGACGACGTTCAAGCCGGTGACGCAGCGCGTGAAGGTCACGCTGGTCGGCAATCTCAATTACGTCCACCTGCGCGAGAACGGGCTCGTGAAACCGGACGTGCGCCGCGGCACCTCGCGCACCGACGCGCAGCTCGCGCTGCAGGAGTTTTTCTACGAGCGCAAGCTGCAGGACCTCTCGCCGAACTACGACTTCATCTCCTTCCGCGCCGGATCGCAGCCGTTCAACAGCGACTTCCGCGGATTCATCTTCAGCGACACCAACACCGGCGTGCGCTTCTTCGGCAACTACGATCGCAATCGCTATCAGTACAACTTCGCGGTCTTCGATCGATTGGAGAAGGACACGAACTCCGGCCTCAATCGACTCGCGCGCCGCGGACAGCAGGTCGCGGTCGCGAACTTCTACTGGCAGGACTTCGGCGTGCACGGCTACACGCAGGAATTCAGCCTCCACTACCTGCGCGACGGAGCATCGTTCACGTACGATCGCAACGGCGTCCTCGTGCGCCCCGCGCCGGTCGGTTCCTTCGCGCCGCACGACATCCACGCCGCCTATCTCGGCGAAGCCGGACTCGGACACCTCGGCCGCTTCAACATCGATCAGGCCGCGTACTTTGTCTTCGGACGCGACTCGCTCAATCCGATCGCCGGTCCCGATCCGGAACTGCGTCGCGGCGACGCCGTGCACATCCGCGCCGGCATGGCCGCGGTCGAAGTCTCGTACGACCGTGACTGGCTGCGCCCGCGCGTCGCGTTGTTCTATGCGACGGGCGACAGCGATCCGCGCGACCGCACCGCCACCGGCTTCGACTCCATCTTCGACAACACCAACTTCGCCGGCGGCGGTTTCTCCTTCTTCAACCGCCTCGGCATCCGCCTCACCGGCACCGGCGTCTCCCTCGTCGAGCGCGGATCGCTCCTCCCATCGCTGCGCAGCAGCAAGGACGAAGGGCAGCCGCAGTTCGTGAATCCGGGAGTGCAGATCGCGAGCATCGGCTGCGACGTTGATTTCACTCCGCGCCTCAAAGCGCTTTTCACCGCCAACTACATTCGATTGGATGCGACCGAGTCGATCGAAGAGATCCTCTTCCAGGGCAACATCAGCAAAGAGCTCGGCATCGACCTCTCCGCCGGCGTGCGCTACCGCCCGTTCCTCAACCAAAACGTCGTCATCGTCGGAGGCGCAGCCGCCTTCATTCCGCGACAGGGATTCAAAGACATCTACGAGCGCGGCAAGACGCTCTATCACGTGTTCACGAATGTCATTCTTACTTTTTAGTCGCCGCCCCTCATCCGGATCTTCGTTTTGCGAGGGGCCACCCTCTCCCCGCAAGCGGGGCGAAGGGCTACCTGCCACGCCTTCGCTTTGTTGCCCCTCGCCCCGCTTGCGGGGAGAGGGTGCCGCGAAGCGGCGGGTGAGGGGTCGTGTTGTGTCGCTGCTCGTGGCTCTCGGCTCGCTCGCCTTTCTCGCCCAAGCCCCCAACCCTTCGCTCCCGCCGCTATTTACGCAGACGCAGGATCAAGCCGACGCCAAAAGCACCGGCTGCCTCTCCTGCCACCACGGCATCGAGCCGATGCACGTGTCGCGTGCGGTGAAGCTCGGCTGCACGGACTGCCACGGCGGCAACGGAAACGCACGAACGAAAGCAGAAGCGCACGTGAAGCCGCGCCATCCCGAGTTGTGGCCGACGTCCGCGAACCCGCAGCGCTCGTACACCGCGTTCCTCACCGAGTCGCCGGAGTTCGTGAAGTTCATCAATCCTGGCGATCTCCGCGTCGCGCAGGAAACGTGCGGCGGCTGTCATCAGAAGCAAGTCAACACCGTGCCGCGATCGACGATGACGACGAGCGCGGTCTTCTGGGCCGCGGTCAGCTACGCGAACGGATTGATCTCGCGCAAGCCCGGTCTTCTTGGCGAGAGCTACAGCCGCGAAGGCAACGCACAGTCGATCAAACCAGCGACGCCGCCGACGCAGGAGCAGATCGCGAAAGGCGCGCTGCCGATGCTCGTGCCGCTGCCGAATTGGGAGATCTTCCAGCCCGGCGAATACTTCCGCGCGTTCGAGCGCGGCGGCATCGCCAACAACACGTTTCCGCCCGATATCGGCAATCCGAATTTGGGCGAGGAAGCGGGCAAGCCCGACATCCGCCTCGGCAATCGCGGACGCGGCACCGGCTCGCGCATCTCGCCCGCGCTCATCAATCTGCAGAAGACGCGGCTCAACGATCCGCACCTTTCGTTCCTCGGCACGAACGAACATCCCGGCGACTATCGCTCGTCCGGATGCAGCGCGTGTCACGTCGTCTACGCGAACGATCGCGATCCCTTCAACAGTGGACCGTTCGGACAGTTCGGCAACACCGGCCTCTCGTACACCAGCGATCCGACGATTCCGAAAAACGAAAAGGGACATCCGATCCGCCACCAGTTCATGCGCGCCGTGCCGACGAGCCAGTGCATGAGCTGCCACATGCATCAGCCGAACTCCTTCCTCAACACGTACCTCGGTTACACAATGTGGGACTACGAAACGGACGCGGAGCTGCTGTGGCCGAAGCAGCAGAAATATCCGACCGAAGAGGAGAAGCGCGCGAGCCTCGAGCACAACCCCGAGGGAGCGGCGCCGCGCGGGCTGTGGACGAACATCGACTTCCTGGAGAAAGTCAGCAGCCTCAATGCGCAGGCGAAAAACACGCAGTTCGCCGACTATCACGGGCACGGCTGGAACTTCATGGCCGTGTTCAAGCGCGATCGCAAAGGGAACCTCCTCGACGCGAACGACAACGTCGTCGCGTTCGACGATCCGCAGAAATTCGCGAAGGCCGTGCACCTCAAGGACATCCATCTCGAAAAGGGGATGCACTGCGCCGACTGCCACTTCTCGCAGGACGAGCACGGCAACGGACAGCTTTACGCGGAGTACGGCAACAACATCGAGATCGAGTGCCAGGACTGTCACGGAACCACAGGCGCGTACACGAACTTGCGCACGTCCGGTCCGGCTGCGCCTCCCGGCGGCACGGACTTGCTGTTAGGCACGACGCCGTTCGGACAGCGCCGCTTCGTCTGGGTCAACGGCGTGTTGTGGCAGCGCTCGATGGTGAACCCCGGCATGCAGTGGGAAGTCGTGCAGGTGAAGGACACGATCACGCCCGGCGCCGCGCGCTACAACGAGCGCTCCGCGTACGCGAAGACGATCAAGAGCGCCGACGGCGGCATCGCGCACACCGACGCGAAGATGACGTGCTACGCCTGTCACACGTCGTGGATGACGTCGTGCTCCGGCTGCCACCTGCCGCAGGAGCAGAACGTCAAATCGAAGATGAATCACTACGAGGGACTCGAGACGCGCAACTACGCGTCGTACAACCCGCAGGTGATCCGCACCGACGCGTTCATGCTCGGCGTCAACGGCACGGCCAAGGGACATCGCCTCGCGCCGGTGCGCTCGTCGAGCGCGCTCGTCATCAGCTCGACGAACCAGCAGCGCCAGCGCATCTACATCCAGCAGCCGCCGATCTCGTCGCCCGGCTTCAGCAGCCAGGCCTTCAACCCCCACGTGCCGCACACCGTCCGCGCGCGTGAGACGCAGGGCTGCGGCAGCTGCCACCTCACGAAGGCGAACGACAACAACGCCTGGCTCGCGCAACTGCTGTTGCAGGGCACGAACTTCGTCAACTTCATCGGCCGCTACGCGTGGGTCGCGACCGACGACTCGATCGAAGCCGTGGCGGTGACGGAGTGGGATGAGCCGCAGACGGTGATCGGCTCGTCGCTCCACAAGATCGTCTATCCCGACTACTACGCGAAGCACGAGAAGAACAAAGACGAGCTGCAGCTTGCACACGAGCATCATTCGAAAGGCGCGCGCAGCGTTCAGACGCGCGGCGAGTACGCGTTCGTGGCGAGAGGGAAGGGCGGCTTCGAGGTCTACGACATCGCCAACGTCGACAACAAAGACTTCTCCGAGCGGATCACCAGCGCGCCGGTCTCGCCGTTCGGGCAGCGCACGTACGTCCGCACGAAATTCGCGAGTGCGGTCGCGCTGCCGACGACGATGCCGATGGCGCCGGACCGCACCACCGGCGCGATTCCCGAAAACCAGGAACAGCCGATCCATCCGCTCTACAAATACGCATACATCGCCGACCGCGAAGAAGGCCTGATCCTCGTCGATGTCACGACGCTCACCGACGGCAACCCGAGCAACAACTTCTTCACGCGAGCGCTGACGTGGAACCCTGGTGGAGTGGTGCGCGCTTCCAGCGCGCCTCCATCCCCCCAAGGCGCGCCGGAGGCGCGCACCACTCCCGGCATCCTCGACGGCGCCAATTCGATCTACGTCGCCGGCCGCTGGCTCTTCATCGGCGCATCGCAAGGCGTCGTCGTCATCGACATCGACAATCCGCTGCAGCCCAAAGTCGTGTCGGTCATCTCCGAAATCCCAAACGCCACCGGCATCGCCGTGCAATTCCGCTACGCGTTCGTCACCGACAAGCACGGACTGCACACAATCGACATCACCGATCCCGCGCATCCGCGCGTCGCCGGCATGTCGCCGCTCGACGAGGCGCGCAGCGTGTACGTCGCGCGCACATACGCGTACGTCGCCGCGGGCAAGCAGGGTATGGCCATCATCAACGTCGAGAATCCCGAACGTCCGCTGATCGATCAGATCGTGGTCGAAGACCTGCACGACGTGAACGACGTCAAAGTCGCGTCGACGAACGCCAGCGCGTTCGCGTACGTCGCCGACGGCGAAGGCGGACTGAAAGTTTTCCAGCTCACCTCGCCTGAGTGGACGCCGTGGTACGCGGGATTCAGTCCGCATCCCGTGCCGCGTCTCATCGCGCACAAACACACGCACGGACCCGCGCTCGCGATCTCGAAGGGACTCGACCGTGACCGCGCCGTCGACGAGAGCGGCTACCAGGTCTCCATCTTCAACCGCATCGGCGCGCGTCCGATGACGCTTCAGGAAATGCAGCGCCTCTACCTGCGCAACGGACAGATCTACACCGTCAGTGAGGGCCCCAAATGAAACGCGTCGCCGTGTTCGTCGCCGTTCTTTCCGCCGCCCTGCTCCTCATCGCGCAACAACCCGCCCCGCAACCGAGCGACCGCGCAACCGCGCAACCGGGTCACTATGTCGGCGTCGCCTCCTGCGTCAACTCCGGCTGCCACGGCGCCACTCAGCCCCTCAACGCCACGCGCATCCTGCAGAACGAGTACTACACCTGGCTCAACAACGACACGCACGCGCGCGCGTACAACATCCTCTTCAGCGACCGCTCCGCGCGCATCGCGCGCAACATGCGCCTTCGCAAACGCGCCTATGAAGAAAACGTCTGCCTCGACTGCCACACGACCAACGTTCCCGCAACGCAAGTCGAAGGCGCGATCGACAAAGAAGACGGCATTCAATGCGAGCAGTGCCACGGGCCGGCGAGCGGCTGGCGCGCCGAGCACACGATGGAAGGGTGGACGCACGCGCAGAGCGTCAGCCGAGGAATGATCGATCTCGCGGACGTGCCGGTGCGCGCGCATACGTGCGACCGCTGTCATCTCGGCAACAACGACAAGGAAGTCGATCACGAACTGATCGCGTCAGGGCATCCGATCCTCGTCTTCGAGCTCGACAACTACACCGAGTCGATGCCGCCGCATTGGACGCCTGCGCACGACTCGCACGGCGCGCGCGCGTGGGCGGTCGGGCAGGTGATGAAGTTCCGCGACTCGCTGACCAACCTCGCGCGCCACGCCAAAGGCGACGAGTGGCCGGAGTTCTCCGACATGAGCTGCTACAACTGCCATCACTCGCTGAAGACGAGTCAGTGGCGTCAGGTGCGCGGCTGGCCCGATCGCGCGGGACTTCCGGCGTGGAGCCCGCAGCATTGGGCGACGCTGCGCATCCTCATCGGACGCATTTCTCCGGCCGCCCGCGACGAGCTCGATCCCATCGTCGCGCAGATCGCGCGCAGCGTCTCGCGCATGAACGAGCCGAGCGCCGTCGCGACGAACGCCGAGCGCGCGAAGAAAATCGCCGACGCGCTCGTCGGCAAAGCGGACGCGATGCGCTGGAGCGATGCCGACGTCCGCGCGCTGATGTCGACCATCGCATCCGACCGCGCGTTCATCGAGCGCGCCGACGTCCACTCCGCCGAACAGGCCGCGCTCGCGCTGCAGAGTCTCGCCAGCGCGCTCACGCGAAAAAATCCGCGGCTCCTCAGGAGCGCGATGACGCAGTCGATCGACGCGCTGTTCAACGAGATCCAAGATCGCGAGAGCTACGAGCCGTCGCGCTTCGCGCAGAAGCTCGCGGCGGTGAAGCAGGCGTTATGAGCGGCCGGTGAATCGGATAAACTGAGCGGCGGAGAGAGGGAGACTCCCGATGAACATTGAAGGGTTTCTGGGAGAGATCCGCATCATCGCCGCCGAAGCGATCCCCGACAACTGGCTGCCGTGTGACGGCCGCACCATCCAGATCCGCGACAATCCCGCGCTCTTCTCGCTTCTCGGAACGACGTACGGCGGCGACGGGAAGAACACGTTCGCGCTGCCCGACCTGCGCGCGCGAGTCCCCATCAGCATGGGCGAGCATCGCGAGCAGGGACAACTCGTCGCCGCCGCGTCCACGAAGGGAGCGCCCGCGGAGCAGCCGTTCCTGGCCTTGAATTTCTGCATCTGCATCATCTACGCGTATTTCCCGCCGCGCCCCTAGCTCGATAGAGGAGGCTTCACGATGGGACTGGGCCAGATTCGTCTCTTCGCCGGATCGTATGCTCCCGAAGGATGGTCGTTCTGCAACGGAGCGCAACTGAACATCCAGGAATACGGCGACCTGTACAAAGAGATCGGCACGCGCTACGGCGGTGACGGACGGACCACGTTCCTGCTGCCTGATCTGCGCGGCCGCACGCCGATGCATCGCGCCGACGGCGCGGCCCTCGGCACGAAGGGAAAGTTTGCGGTCAGCGCCGCCGACGCGTCCCCGCGCGCGCGCCTCGCCGTCAACTTCATCATCGCCGTCAAGCCGTCGTACATCCTCGACATGCACGACCCGTACATCGGCGAGATCCGCCCCTTCGGCTTCAACTTCGCGCCGCAGGGATGGAGTCGCTGCGATGGAACGCTGTTGCCGATCGCCGGCAATGAGACGCTCTTCTTTCTCCTCGACAAAACCTATGGCGGGGATGGTGCGACCTCGTTCGGTCTGCCGGACTTGAGCGGCGCCTATCCGTTCCAGCCCGACGATCCCAACCAACGCGGAGTGATGGGCGGCTCGCAGGTGTTCGCCGATCCTGCGCAGCAGACGCCGCTGCTGACCATCAACTACTGCATCGCCGTGAATGGCCATTTCCCGCAGCGTGCCGCGTGATGGAGGATCTTGAACGATGACGAACAACACTCTCGGCGAGATCCGCATCTTTCCGTTCGATTCGCTGCCCAACGGCTGGTCACCATGTGACGGACAACTGCTGCCGCTCGTTCAGGACCAATTTGCGCTCTTCTCTCTCCTCGGCACCACGTTCGGCGGAGACGGGCAGAAAAACTTCGCACTTCCCGACCTCCGAGGAAAACTGCCGATCGGCACGGACTACGAGATCGAGCGCGGCGCGAACTATCCGTCGCTGCCGGACGGCGCGGACGCGAAAGAAACACAGCCGACGATTGCGCTCGTCTACGCCATCTGCGTCGACGGCCTCTATCCGATGAGCGATTAGGAGAACCGGCCATGTACGTCGGAGAGATTCGTTTACTCGGGAGCAGCTACGAGCCGGATGGGTGGGCCTTCTGCGACGGCCGCATGCTCGATCCGAAAAAATATCCCGACCTGTTTCAGAAGGTTGGAGCGAAGTTCGGCGGCGACGGAAAGACGACGTTCGCGATTCCTGACCTGCGCGGCAACGCGCCGGCACACCGCGCGAGCGGGACGCACCTCGGTGCCGTCGGATCGATCGAATTCGACGGCGGCCGGTCGCGCCAGCACGCGCGCATTCCGATCCACTACGTCATCGCCCTCACGAACTCGCGCGATTACCCCGATGACATGCCGATCATCGGCGAGGTGCGCCTCTGGGCGAACGAGAAATCGCCGCGCGACTGGATTCCCTGCTTCGGCCAGCTCATGTCGATCAACCGCAACACGGCGTTGTTCTCGCTGTTGGGCACCGCGTTCGGCGGCGACGGAAGACAGACCTTCGCGCTTCCCGATCTGCGAGGCGCGTTCGCATTTCATCCCGCGAACCCCGACGATCGTGGTCACGCCTCCGGCGCACGCGCGTACGACGGAGCAGCAAAGCCGCTGCTCGCGATGCAGTACTCCATCGCGATCCAGGGCGTCTACCCGCCGCGGCCTTCATGATCGCTCCACCTCTCTTGTTGTGGTGACCGCTGCCCTCAGCGGTCACGGCGCCGCCGATGGCGGCGCCAAACGGCGCTTTGCGCCGCGCGACCGCTGAGGGCAGCGGTCGCCACATAGAATGCGCAACAATGTCCACCGCGTCGTTCCTCATCGCGCTCATCGCGATCTTCATCGCCGCGAAAGTCTTCGGTGAGATCGCGGAGCGGCTCGGACAGCCTGCCGTTCTCGGCGAGTTGATCGGCGGCGTCGCGATCGGCGTCTCCGGTCTGCGCCTCGTCGATCCGCACGACGTTACGATTCATCTCCTCTCCGAGCTCGGCGTCATCCTGCTGCTCTTCGTCATCGGACTCGAGACCGATCTCAAGAAACTGATGCAGGTCGGCGGATCGGCGACTGCCGTCGCTGTCATCGGCGTCGCGCTTCCACTCGCCGGCGGCTTCGCCTTCGGCGAGCTCCTTGGCATGAGCCGGATGGTCTCGCTTTTTCTCGGCGCGTCGCTCACCGCGACGTCCGTCGGCATCACCGCGCGCGTCCTCTCCGACCTCGGTCACCTGAAAGACGACGCCTCGCAGATCATCCTCGGCGCCGCCGTCGTCGACGACATCATCGGCCTCGTGCTGCTGACCATCGTCGGCACGCTCGCCGAGGGGGGAGCGCTGACGGTGCTCGGGATCGGCAGGATCGTGCTGATCGCCTTCGGCTTCGTGCTGCTCGCGATCGTCATCGGATCGCAGCTCGCGCCGATGCTCATTCGCGCGATCGACCGCATCAAAGTCGCGCGCGGACTTTTATTCGCGTCGATCGTCTTCGCGCTGGCGCTCGCATACGTCGCGCAGCGCGTCGGCTCCGCGATCATCATCGGCTCCTTCGCCGCGGGACTCGTCCTCGCGCGAACGCATCGCGGCAAAGACATCTGCCGCGAAGTGCATGACGTCTCGCAGTTCTTCGTCCCGATCTTCTTCGTCGCCGTCGGCGCGGCCATCGACTTCCGCACCATCAACTGGATGGGCTTCGCGCTCGCCGCGATCGGCATCGTCGGCAAAGTCCTCGCGGGATTCGTGGTCTGGAGAAAAGGAATGAACCGGCTCGTCGTCGGCGCCGGAATGATCCCGCGCGGAGAAGTCGGATTGATCTTCGCGCAGATCGGCCTCTCGACGAGACTCCTCAGCGCGGAGCTCTACAGCGCCGTCACGGTGATGATCATGATCACGACCTTCGTCGCGCCGCCGCTCCTCCGGCGCCTCCTCGCGCAAGAGACGCCGGGTGAGCTCGAGAGCGGCTCGGCGGACATCGTGATGGACGCCCCCGCGGATGATGCAGGCTCATGATGCAAGGTTCATAGGCGCATGGGCTCAAAGGCTCATGGAGCTCGCTATGAGCCGATGAGCCTCTGAGCCTCTGAGCCTAGGCAAGGCGTCCCTTGATCGCCTGAAACCGCGGCTCGTCCGTGATCAACCCCGCCGTGCTCGCAAGGCTTGCCGCGCGGCTGTCCGCATCGCGAATGCGATCATCGGTCGTCGGGTGCGTCGAGAAGAACTGCGCGACCGAGCCGGGGTTGCTTTGCGCGTGCGCCTGCAGAACGCGGAACATCGCGGCCATGCCGCGCGGGTCGTAGCCCGCGTGGTACATCGCCTGGATGCCGAGCTTGTCGGCCTCGCGCTCGTCGTCGCGGCTGAAGCGCGCCGTCGCGCCGCCGGCGACGATCTGTGCGGCGATCTCGGTGAGCGCGCTTGGGTTTTGCCCGAGGACGAGACCCGCCAGAACGCTGAGCCCGTATTGGCGGGAGATCGCCTCCGTCGTGTGGCGCGCCGTTACGTGACTGATCTCGTGCGCCATCACGCCCGCGAGCTCCGACGCGTTCTCGGCCGCGGCGATGAGACCGGTGTTCACGTAAACGTGGCCGCCGGGAATCGCGAAGGCATTGATTGCCGGATCGTCCACGACGTGGAAGTGCCACGGCAGCTGATTGAACGGCGCGTCGGTGCCCGACACGATCTTCTGACCCATCTGGGTGATGTAGTCATTGATCTCGGCGTCGGTGTTGAGATGCACCTGCCGCGCGACGTCCTGCGACAGCTGGTCGCCGAGCTGCCACTCTTCTTGGACGGAAATGAGATTGAAGTTGCCGGCGCCGCCGCCGCCCCCGCAACTCAGTGCGAGCGTGGTGACGAGCGCAACCGCGAGAATTGAAATGCGCTTGTTCATGATTTGCACATCGTGCAAAAGGTGATCCGAAGGTAGGGAATACACGCGAGGTGTCACTCCTAAAGTGGAAACCCTTTAGGAGGAACCGTCATGAGATGCAGGCTGTTCGGATTCGCCGTTCTCGTAATCACCACATCGGCCGCGTTTGCCTCGGGATTCCGTATCACCGCGCACGGCGCGCGAGCCATGGGAATGGGACTCGCGTTCACAGCAGTCGCCGACGATGCGTCGGCCATCTACTTCAACCCGGCCGGGCTCGCGTTTTTCGATAAAAGCGATTTCGTGGGCGGTGGTGTCGTCGCGCGGAACATCGAGGGTGAGTTCACTAGTTCCGCGGGAGTGACCGAACAACAGCAAAAAAGCGACGTCCTCGTTCCGGAGCTCTATTGGGGCGGGACGCTACACGGTCTTCATGTCGGCCTCGGCGCATTTGGATCGTTCGGTCTGCCGATGCGCTGGGAGAATCCGTCCACGTTCAGCGGCCGACACGCGGCATATCTGGCAACCATTCGCTCGCTCGACATCAGTCCGGTGATTGCATTCTCGATTACGAAGAATCTCTCGATCGGCGCTGGCGCGGATTGGGTGCACTCCAAGGTGCAACTCGAACAAGTTCGGGGGACGTCGATCCCGGTTGCGCCTGGCGTGATCCTGCAGCGCGACATCGCCGTCGCGAAATTGAAGGGCGATCTCGCCGACAGCAGCGCGTGGGGCTGGAACGCCGGCCTGCTGTGGAAAGATCAGGACGATCGCTGGCGCTTCGGCGTTTCCTATCGCAGCTCGATCGATGTAGATCACGACACCATGCTGACGTTCACACAAATTCTCACCGGCATCCCCACGGTCGATACGAACGTGCGTGCGAGTCTTCCGACCACGCCCCTCGATGCCAACGTTCCGATCCAACTGCCGTCGTCGCTCAACGTCGGGCTTGCGTACAAGCCGAGCGGCCGGTTCACCATCGCCTTCGAGGCCGATCGTACCGACTGGTCCTCGTTTCAGGAACTCGATGTCACAGTGCCCGCCAATGCGAATTTCAATTTCACTCGAGTCAATCACTGGAAAGACACGTGGGCGTATCGCGTGGGCGTCGAGACGCTGTGCGGTCCCATCGTCTGCCGCGTTGGCTATTACCGCGATCAGACGCCACAGCCCAACGTGAACGTCGGACCGATTCTCGCGGATGCGAACCGGCAGGCGCTGACTGCCGGCATCGGTTTCGGTCCGTCAAATGGCGGCTGGTCGATCGACATCGCCGACGTCTATGTGCGCTTCGACGACCGCAGCACCGACGCATCGAGCCAGGACAATCTCGTCGGCACCTGGAAGACGACAGGCAACGAATTTTCGATCAATCTTCACATCAGGTAAAACCCGGAGCTGGAAGTGCCGTGAGCGGCGATGTGTTTCCGCATCGCGAATGCTCCGTCGTGTTCTCCCGATTCTTCTCCTGACGTTCGCCCTCCACGCGCAGTCGCGCTTTGTCGCCGACGCCGCCGGCGCGCCGGTGAAGTGGGAAGGGTGGGGGACGCGCGCGATCGAGCGCTCCAAGAACGAAGGGCGCCCGATCTTCCTGATGATCGGCTATGCGTCGTCGTTCGAATGCTTCCAAATGCAGCGGACGGCGTTCCTCGACGGGGAAGTCGCCGAGAACCTGAACGCGTACTTTGTCCCGACGCTGCTCGACCGGCTCGAGTATCCGGAGATCGCGGAGACGTACGAGACGATCGCGCGATCGACGAAGGGCATGGACGGCTGGCCGCTGCTGATGATCCTCACGCCGTCGCTCGAGCCGTTCGCGATCTCGGGACCGCTGGTCACCGGCAACTTGAGCAAGATGCTGGTCATCAACGCGAATCGCTGGACGCACGAGCGCGACGCGGTGACCGCGGAGGCGCACGCGAACGTGATGAAGACGCGCGCGAATCCGGCTCCGCCGCCGGAGCGGCCGAAGTACACGACCGACTTTCTGAAGAAACTCGCGCTCAGCGCGCTGCACGATCAACTCGGCGGCGGCTTTCATCGCGCCGCGCGCGATGAGGCGTGGCGGCAGCCGTACTTCGAGAAGATGCTCGACGATCAGGCGCTGCTCGCGATCGCGTATCTGGAGGAATGGCAGAAGACGAAGGACCCGGAGATGGAGCGTCTCGCGCGAGAGACGCTCGACGCCGCGCAGCGCGATCTGCATCTGTCGCCGCGCGCGTTCGATGCATCGCAGGACGCGCACTCCCTCGTCCCCGCGCAAGGTCCGGAGTTCTGGAACGGCGCGTTTTACGTCTGGAACAAGTTCGAGATCACGCACCTCCTCGGCAATGACGGCGCGCTGAAAGTGTTCCGCGCGTACGGCATGCAAAACGAAAAGCACAACGTCCTGTACGTCGAAGATCCGGTCTCGTTGAAGGATCCGGCGATCGCGCCGCTGCTCGCGAAGTTGCTCGACGTGCGGCAGAAGAGACCGCAGCCGTTCCGCGAGACGAACCTCATCTCCGGCGTCAACGGACTGATGATCTCCGCGATGGCGCGCGGCGGCGCGGTGCTCAATGAGAAAAAGTACGTCGACGCCGCGCTGTTCGCCGCGACGGTCGTGACAAAGAGTCTCTGGAACGCGCAGAAAAAGACGCTGCTGCACAGCGCCGGCGTCGACGCGACGGTCGACGACTACGCGATGCTCGTGCAGGGGCTGCTCGATTTGTTCGAAGCCTCGTACGATCCGAAGTGGCTCGACCTCGCGATTGCGATCCAGCAGCGGCAGGACAAAGGCGTGGCGTCCAGCATGCCGATGATGCTGCAGGGAATGACCGTGCGGCACGACGAAGCGATCACGACGCGCAATCACTTCCGTCTCGCTCTGCTCGCGGGACAACCGGTCGACGGCAAGATCGTCGCCGTCACCGGCAACGCGCTGCGGCAGTCGACGTTCGACGCGCTGCACGCGATCCACGCGTATCCCGACCCGAAGCGCTTCGTCGTGTTCGTGCCGTCGAAGGGCATCAATCGCGACCGCATTCTCAGGGCGCTGCCCTTCACCGCGAACCTCACCGTCGATCCGCAGAACAACCCGATCACGTACGAATGCGTCGGTGGCGATTGCCATCGTCGATAGGTTGCGCAGTCACGCGGTCGCTCGGCGGTGTTCTGCTTCTGCCGCCTGACTACGCGACCGCGTAACCGCGCAACCGACTAGAATCCTCGAATGCGCCCGGCCAATAGCGTCGTCGCCGTCGTCGACGATGAAGAGAACATCCGCGAGACCGTTGCCTTCGCGCTGCGCCGCGAGGGATTTCCCGTCGAGCTGTACGCGACGGGACTCGAGGCGTGGCGCGCGTTTCAGCAGAAGCTTCCCGGCCTCGTGATCCTCGACATCGTGATGCCGGAGATGGACGGCCTCGAGTTGTGCCGCAAGGTTCGCGGTGTCTCCGAGACGCTTCCCATCATCTTTCTCACGTCGCGCGACGAAGAGCTCGACCGCGTCCTCGGCCTCGAGATCGGTGCCGACGATTACCTCTGCAAGCCCTTCTCGATGCGCGAGCTCCTCGCGCGCGTGAAAGTCCTCTTCCGCCGCTCGGCCATCGACCAAAGTACGTCGCGCCCCACCGGCGACGTGCCCGTCCGCCACGGCGACCTCGAGCTCGACCTCCAGCGCTACACCGTCCGCTGGAAAGGCGCGAACCTCAATCTCACCGTCACCGAATTCATGATGTTGCACGCGCTCGTGCGCTACCCCGGCCACGTGAAAACGCGCAAGCAATTGCATCAGGAGGGATACCCGCACGACGTGTACGTGAGCGATCGGACGATCGACAGTCACATCAAACGCGTACGGCGAAAGTTCGAAGAGGCGGATGCGACGTTCGAGCGGATTGAGACTGTGTATGGGTTGGGGTACCGGTGGAAAGAATGAAGGCAGAAGGCAGAAGGCAGAAAGCAGAAGTAAGAAGTGAACGTGGCGTCTTGCAGTTCTTACTTCTGCTTTCTGCCTTCTGCCTTCTGCCTTCATCCGCAGGATGAAGCGCCTCCTCCGCCCCTTCACGCGCCTGACGTTCCGCCTCCTGGCGTTCAATCTCATCCTCGTCTTTTTTCCGATCGCCGGCGTGTTGTTCCTCGGTCAGTACGAGCAGCGGCTCGAGACCGCGGAGACGCGTGATCTCACGCATCGCGCGCGTCTGATCGCGGCCGCGATCGCGCGCGAGGGGACGCTCGATCCGGATGCGTTCGAGGACGTGATTCATCGCTCGAAGATCGAGGACATGCGCGTGCGTCTCATCGACTCGCGCGGCCGCGTCGTCGGCGACTCGCACGACGTCATCGCGCCGGTGCCGCAGCGGCCGCCGCGCACGGACCGGCAGAACGTGTTGTATCGCGTCGGCGCATACGTGATTCGCCCGCTCAAGCGGCTGCTCATGCCGCCGGAGCAGGTGGAGTTCGACTACTACGCGAACGCGACGCGGCTCGAGGGACCGGAGATCGGCGCGGTGCTGCGCGGGCGCGAGGCCTTCGAGAAAAAAATCACCGCCGGCAAGCAGCGCTCCGTGACGCTGTATCACATGGTGCCGGTCGTCGTCGGCGGCTGGACGATCGGCGCTGTCGTCGCGTCGAAGAGCACGTACTCGATCCTGCAGGACTTCTACGTCATTCGCCTCCGCGTGATGCGCATCTTCATCGCGTCGATCCTCGTCGCGATCCTCGTCAGCATCTTCTTCTCGATCACCATCGTGCGGCCCATCCGGCGTCTGCGCGTCGACGCGCGCGCGGTGCTCGATCGCCGCGGACGGATCCGCGCGCACTTCATGGGCTCGAAGCGGCTCGACGAGATCGGCGAGCTCTCGCGCGCGCTGGAGCGCATCATGCGCCGCCTCGACGCGCACGTCGCGTTCGTCGAGACCTTTACCGCCGACGTCGTGCACGAAGTGAAAAATCCGCTCGCCTCGATCCGCAACGCGACGGAGATGCTCCACGACGTCAGCGATCCCGCCGACCGCCGCCGCTTCCAGCACGTGATCGAGCAGGAAGTCGCGCGCATGGAGCGCCTCTTGTCCGGCATCCGCGAGATCTCGACCATTGACGCGAGTCTCGTGCGCGAGCAGCCGCGCGCGCTCGACCTCGGCGCTTTGATGTCGAAGATCGTCGATGGCTTCCGCCTCCGCGAAGGCACGCGCATCCGCTTCGACATCGAGCTCGGCGACGGCCCGTTGATCGTCCGGGCATCCGAGGATCGGTTGATTCAGGTGTTCGAGAACATCCTCGACAATGCATCGAGCTTCACGCCGCCGGGGAGCGCCGTCTCCGTCCGCGTTGCCGCCGAAGGCGCCGTCGTCGCCGCGCGCATCGCCGATCAGGGACCGGGAATCCCCGAGGCCAACCTCTCGCGCATCTTCGACCGCTTCTTCACGCACCGCCCCGACGCCGCGCGCCACGAGCCCGGCCACACCGGCCTCGGACTCGCGATCGTGTCATCGATCGTCGACGCCTACGGCGGAACGGTGGTGGTGACGAACGCAGAGCGGGGAGCGGTGTTCACGGTGCGATTGCCGAAAGCGTGATTCGTCGCCGCCGCTCCACAAGTCGACCATCACGCGCGCGTTCGCCCCGCGTGAAAAATCTGTCGTTAGGGCACGACCTAAACAATTTCGCAATGTAACCGGTTGCGAACGGGTGGATAGCGGGTAATATGTTGCCGCAGACAGCCGCACGTCCGTCCAAAGTGCAGCTGGCTGTCCCCAAAGGTCCGGTAGCTCAGCGCCCATAGGCAGCAAGAGGTAGTGCCCCCGAAAACCATCCGCGCTATCGGATGGCTTTAGGTAGGTACGGAAAGATAGACTTCGACCGGAGAAGGCAGTACACTGCACCAGACTCCGGTCACTAAACCACCACGAGGAGCTTCCGAGTGAGTCCTGCAAAGAGCAATCGAGGTCGTCCTATTGTCCACACCGAGCCCTGGGCCAAAATTACGGTCGTCCTGCTTGACCGTCATGTGGCCTATCTCGACCGGCTCGCCATCGACATCCGTCTGAAACATGGCAAGGCGATCAGCCGCGCGGAGATCATCCGCGGCCTGATCGAGGCGTCGTTCCAGAGCGGAACCGACCTGTCCCAGGCAGACTCGATCGATGGGATTGTCGAACTGCTGACCGGGTCGCCGAAGAAAAAAGCCGCGCGTTAGAACGCGGAGCTCGACGACGGTCTCCTCGACCGCGAAGTTTTTTCGCGGCCAACCGGGCAATGTCTTCTTCACTGCAGGCGTCAGTGAGGTCGATGCCACTCTGTTCCACACGATCGATGATCGTGCGGATCAAGTGCGGCAGGCCGAATGACTCCGGCATATCGGGATTCATTTCCCGGGCGATCTGGCCGAGGTAATCGAGGTGCTCGTCAGAGAGAACCAGCGTTTCCAGCTCGCTGCTTGTGCATCCTTCGCGGATCGATGGCATCAGGTGCATGTAGACAGCTCCAGGCTAGGAGAGTCTTCAGCCAGGCAAATCCCTACCCCGAAGTTAAAAAAAATTTCGGGGTAGGGACACTCTGATCCCATGACACCTCCCGATGCAGTCATCGTCGGCTCCGGCCCGAACGGTCTCACGGCCGCCATCGTGCTCGCGCGCGCCGGCCTAAATGTCTCTGTCTATGAGGCTAAGGAGACGCTGGGGGGCGGCGCGCGGACCGCGGAGCTGACCCTTCCCGGCTTCCGCCACGACGTCTGCTCGGCGATCCATCCGATGAGCGTGGTGTCGCCGTTTCTCAAGACACTGCCGCTCGCCGAACACGGGTTGGAGTGGGCCTACTCGCCGGCCGCGATCGCGCATCCGCTCGACGACGGCACGGTCGCGATTCTCGAGCAATCCGTCGACGCGACGGCCGAACATCTCGGCGAAGACGCAAACGCGTATCGAAGACTGATGTCCACTCTCGCGAAGCACGCGCTGGAGTTGTACGACGAGATCCTCCGGCCCATCCGCCTCATTCCGCATCATCCATTGCTCATGGCGCGTTTTGGTCTCGTCGGACTGCAGCCCGCGACGCGCATCGCGAAGCGGTTTCGCACGGAAAAAGCGCGCGCATTGTTCGCGGGCTCCGCCGCGCATTCGATTCTTCCGCTGACGCATGCCGGCTCGACGTCGTTCGCACTCGCGCTCATGCTCGCCGGTCACGCGACCGGCTGGCCGGCCGCGAAAGGCGGATCGCAGTCGATCATCGATGCGATGGCGAGTTATCTCCGCTCCCTCGGCTGCACGTTCGAGACGAATCGTCGCGTGCAATCGATGCGCGATCTCCCGCAATCGCGCGCCGTCCTCTTCGACGTCACTCCGCGTCAGCTCGCGGACATTGCCGGCGATGAGTTGTCCTCGCGCTATGTCCGCAAGCTGCGCAAGTTTCGCTACGGACCGGGCGTGTTCAAAGTCGACTGGGCGCTCGACGGTCCGATTCCGTGGAAGGCCGCGGAGTGCGCAAAGTCGGCGACGGTGCACGTCGGCGGCACGCTCGACGAGATCGTGGAGAGCGAGCATGCGATGTTCAACGGACGCACCGCGGAGAAGCCGTTCATTCTCGTCGCGCAGCAGAGCGTGTTCGATGCGACGCGCGCGCCGGCGGGCAAGCACACGGGGTGGGGTTACTGTCACGTGCCGAATGGATCGACCGAGGATATGACCGAGCGCATCGAGCGGCAGATCGAGCGCTTCGCTCCCGGCTTCCGCGATCGCATTCTCGCGCGGCACACGAGGAACACCGCGCAATACGAGGAGTACAACCCCAACGTCGTCGGCGGCGACATCGCCGGCGGCGCGAACACGATGCAGCAGTTTCTCGCGCGTCCGTTTCCGTCGCGCGATCCATATGCGACGCCGAACAAACGCATTTTCATCTGCTCGAGCTCCACGCCCCCCGGCGGCGGCGTGCATGGCATGTGCGGCTACTGGGCCGCGCGGTCAGCGCTGCGGCGCGCGTTCGGACGCTGACGCATCGTGATGCGTGCGGACGATTTTCCGCACGCGCCGCTCCAACTCCTCCGCCTTGCCGCCGCGCAGGATCTCTTTTTCCTCGTGCACGCCGTCTGACGTGCCGCCGCTCGCGGCGATCGCGCGCTCGACGACATGCCGCCAGTTCTTCGACTGCGCCGCGCCGCCAAGCGTGCGGACGGCGATCAGATCGAACACGTTGGACGCGCGGTTGTAGTTGTCGATCGCGAAGCGGACGGCATCGCCGATCTCCATCGTCGTGAACTCGAGGACGCCGGCGAGCGGATGTCCCTCGACGGTCACGAAGACGACACGCGTGGGCTCCACGAGATCGACGCGCACCTGAAAGTGTCCGCGCAGCGGAAGTTTGCCGGTGAGCGTCACGCCTTCTTCGACTTTCTCCGGCGCGCCCGGCTCGGCCGCGAATTCGAGCGGCATGAAGTCGTTCACGCGCTCGCGAAACAGTTTCATCAGCGCCGTCGCGGAAACGCGCGAACCGTGGATGTCCGCCCAGTATCGCTTGTGCTCCAGCGAGCCCACTCCCTCATCCGGCAGCACCTCGGCCAGCGAATCGGCGATGACGCGCAGTCCGCGATCGAGCGGCGTTGTGTCGATGTGCAGCAGCGCGATCGTATTCGTCGCGCGCTCGCCATCGTCGCGCGCGGGCTGCAGCGGAGGAAACGGAACGGCAGCGGGCGAGCGGCCGGTGATCGTGCAGATGCGCTGAAAGAGATCGCGCATCGTCGTGATCTCCGGTCCGCGCGCGTCGAGGACCTGTTTGTCGAGATCGTTGCGCGCGATCACCGACGCGAGAACGCGTCCGAGATCTTCGAACCAGATCGGCTGAACCTCGCGATCGGCATCGACGAGCGGAACCACCGGCAGCATTCGAACCAGTTTGATGAGCGGCGTCACGACATCGTCGCCCGGCCCGTAGACGAGCGACGGCCGCACGATCGTCCATCGCAAGTCCGAACGGCGCACGAGCTCTTCCGCGTCGGAATCATCCGACACGAGAACGAAGCGCTGCACGTTCGCAGCGCATGCCGCATCGATCGCGAATTGCACACCGTCCGCACCGAAGTGCAGCGCCGCATCCGATCCCATCGCGGCGTGGACGGTTTCGTGTCCGTGGAGCGGAATCGCGTTGGGCGCGCCGCTGAGCCAGATGCGCATGCTCTGCGAACCAGCATGCGCGGTGCCAGTGGACTTAAGACGAATAAGACCGATAGGACTTACAGCACGTCCTAGATGTCCTATAAGTCCTATCGGTCCTATTCGTCCTAAAAAGTGCGAGGCCACCGCTCCACTAGTGCGGCAATCCGAACACGTAATACACCGCGCAGAGCACCGCGAGCACGATCGTGCCCGCACGCAGCTCGCGCGCGCGGCCGGCGAGGAGTTTCATGATCGGGTAGAGCACGAGGCCGGCGGTGAGTCCATTGGCGATGTTGAACGTGAACACCATCACGATGACAGTCGTGAACGCGGGGACGAGCTCGGTCAGGTCGTCGAAGTCGATCTTCGTCACCGCGTTGAGCATCAGCATGCCGACGATCATCAGCGCCGGCGCGTAGGCGTACTGCAGCGACTGCATCGGTTCGAAGAGCGGAATGAAGAAGAGCGAGAGCGCGAAGAGCGCGGCGGTCACGACCGACGCGAGTCCCGTGCGCGCGCCTTCGCGAATGCCAGTCGAAGATTCGATGTACGCGCCGCTCGTCGACGTCCCAACGAGTCCGCTGAACATGCAGGAGAGCGCGTCGACGAGCATCGGCTTCTTCAAGTCGCCTTTGCCGCCCGTCACCGTGTCGAGCGCGACGAGCGTGCCGAGGGTGTCGAGGAGCGACATCAGAAACAGCGTGAGCAGAATCGGAAGGAAGCTCACGCGCAGAATCGAAACGACGTCGAGCTTGAGCGCGATCGGCGAGAGGTCGTAAGGCAGCGCCGCGATCGCTTTCGGCGCTTTGCCCACGCCGAGCAACACGCCGGCGATCGCGGTGATCACGATGCCGATGAGAATCGCGCCGGGCACGCGGCGATACATCAGCGCGGCGATGACGATGAATCCGAAGACGGCGAGGAGTGTCGTCGCGCTGCGCACGTCGCCGAGTTGCACCGGCACCGCCTGCGCGCTCTTCACGATGCCGCTCTCGAAGAGTCCGATGAACGTGAGAAAGAGTCCGATGCCTGCCGCGAAGCTGTGCTTCATCGACGGCGACACGGCCTCGGCGAGCCACGTGCGAATGCCGAGGATCGTGATGATGAAAAAAATCACGCCGCTCACGAACACCGCGCCGAGCCGCTGCTGCCACGTGATGCCGAACGCGGCGAGACCGAATGCAATGAAGGCGTTCTCGCCCATGTACGGCGCGACCGCGATCGGGCGATTCGCGTACAGCCCCATCAGCAACGTTCCGAACGCGGCGGTGAGAATCGTCGCGACCGTGCTCGGCCCGTGCGGGATTCCGGCGAAGCCGAGGATCGCAGGATTGACGACGATGATGTACGCCATCGAGACGAACGTGGTGAGCCCGCCGAGGCCCTCGGTGCGAAGGTTGGCGTGGGCAAACATGTGCGCGTAATTGTAGACGCCGGTTACTCGGTTTACGCGACGGCACCGGCAGTCAAAGGGCACACTCATTGCTCTAAATAACCCTCAGTTACTTGCGGTAGACCCGAAAGGAGGCTTCATGCGCAAGGTACTGAAAGGCAGCAATTTGCATGAGCGGCGTGGCGTGAGAATCATCGTCGGATTCGCGCTCGTCATGCTGCTCGCGGCCTTCGGCTGCTCGACCAATCGAACGCACGCCGACGGCGAGCCGTACATCGGCGGACCGGGTGTCGGTCCGGCGGCTCCGACGTCGAGCCACTACGGTACGTCCGTACCGACGACACCGCAGCCGATGACCTCTTCGTATCGCGGGAGCGAGCAGTCGGAATTCACTGCGCCGCGTCCGCATCGTCTCACTGCCGATGAAGCAGCGCTGATCATGGCGGAGCATCTTCCGAAAGTCCGAGTCCTAGGACCTCTGGATCCCGGCCCCGCGATGCGTCCCTACGTTTCTGAAGGAATCGTGACCGGCCAGGTCGCAATCGCGACTCCGACGCCGGTGACGGTGAACACCACCATCAACTCGCCCGCGACGCCGGCCATCACCAGCGGCGCGGATTTCAGCGGTGCGTCTGCGGCGCCGACGTTCACCGGCAATCTCGCCACCGTGACGCCGACGAATGCAGCACTGCCCGTGACCACGGGCGTGTTCGCGGGCGGCGGACTGGCGACGGGCGTGACGACGACCGGCACGACCACGACCGGCACCACGACGACCGGCACCACGACCGGCACCACGACCACGACGCCGACGATCACCGCGACGACGACGGGCACGGGCACGACGACAGTGACGTCGCCGTCGACCGTGAGGCCTACGACGACGACCGCGCCGGTGACGGTGCGCGGACTGAACGCGAACGTGACGACGAACGGCAACGTGCAGGTTCTCAGCACGAACGGCCGGCTCACCGTGACGAACGTGAGTTCGGGCTCGCGACAGCGGTAACGCTGGAGAGGCGGCGGCGCGAGCCGCCGCCGCAACTCACCATGGCAGACATCCGTATCGGAACCTCCGGCTTCAGCTACAAACACTGGATTGGCCGCTACTACCCCGCGGACATCGCCTCGGGAAAGATGCTCGCGCACTACATGCGCGACTTCGACACCGTCGAGTTGAACAACACCTTCTATCAACTGCCAAACGAGACGTCGTTCGATACGTGGCGCAAGTCGACGCCGCACGATTTTCTCTTCGCCGTTAAAGGCAGCCGCTTCATCTCGCACATGATCAAATTGAAAGACGCGCAACGCGGACTGCGGAACTTTCTCCCGCGCGCGGAGCGCCTGCGATGGAAGCTCGGCCCGATCCTCTGGCAGCTCCCGCCGGGATGGAAAGTCAACGTCGAGCGGCTCGAAGAGTTCCTCTCCCTTCTTCCGCGCGAGCATCGCTACACCTTCGAGTTGCGCAACCAGACCTGGATGACCGACGAAGTGCTCGACGTCCTCCGAAAATACAACGCCGCGTTCTGCATCTACGAGCTGGCCGGATACCACTCACCGATCGAGCTCACCGCCGACTGGACGTACATCCGCCTCCACGGCCCGACGCAGTTCAAATACCAGGGCAGCTACAGCGACGCGCAACTCGCAGCGTGGGCGGAGCGGATCAAAACGTGGTCGAAAAAGCTGAAAGCGATCTACGTCTACTTCGACAACGACGACCGCGCCTTCGCGGTGGAGAATGCGCTGACGTTGAAAAAGATGGTGGCCAGGCGCGCGCAGCGCGCCGCGTGATCAGGGCTCGCCGATCGACTCCGATGCCATTTCTCTGCTGGCGCGCAGCCGTTTGCCACTGAGGAAGCCTTCGAGGAACACACCGAAGAAGAGTCCCATCGCCGTCCACGTCAGGATGATGGTCGGATAGAACATGAAGTTGCTGTGATCGGCAACGATGCGAGGCAGCGGAAAGCCGAGGTGGCTGGAGACTTCACCGACGTTGAACGCGATCTCGCGCGGCAGAACCCCTAGAAATCGAGGCTGGTGGTGATACTGCGGTTTCACGTCGTCGAACTGACGAAGGGTACCGGCGAGCACGCGTACCGGCAGCGGTGCGGTTTTCTCATCGGATACCCGGCTGACGACGGGTACGTCCGGCGGCTTCGACAAAGGCGCCTCGGTCTGGCTTCGCAGGTGCGTCGTCACGAAAAACATCGAGAACAGCAGGGCGATCGCGTAAGCATGCGACAGTGCCACCGCGACAATCTGGCGCACCCTGGTGCGGTTCACGCGCTTGAGCTCCGCGGTGTGCATGTGCGGAAAGATCTCGCGGCTGACGAAAAAGCGCGTGGTGAAAAACGACAGGATCATCAAGAGCAACAGGACCCACGACGAGCTGTGGAGCGGGAACTTGTAACTGTGCTCGAACTCGGCGATGAGGACCATCGGCGCCGCGATCAGACGTGCCATCCGCGGAAGCGTCGCCTGAAACCAGAATTGCCGGTGGCGAATTTTTGGCTCCCGGTGGAACCAGTTCTCGCGGATCCAGTCCCATACCTTGCGACAGAGGAGGAAGATCTTGCGCAGGATGACACTGAATGCGATCGCGGCGGCGATCGTCAGCGTCACGGCGACGAGAAAGAATCCAAGACCTTCGAGCCAGTGAATCTCCATCCGATCCATCGCGACGGCCCATGCGCAGGGAACAAGGATCAGCAGGCTCGCGAAGAACAGATTGGTGATGACTGCATAGACCACGCGAAGCCATAGCGAGCGCGTCGCCACGGTGGATTTGATCGCGTCGATGTCGAGGTCGTTCGACACCCACTCGACGTAGCTTTCTTCGAAGAGGTTCTGTTGATTTTGGATCGGTGGCGGCTCGGGTCCTCTCGCGGCGCGCAGCCGGCGGATCTGATCGGCCAGCGGGAACTCGCCCATGAGCTCCGAGAGTCGAGAGGAAAGATCGTCGACGTTCGCAAAGTGGAGCTCGTGCAGGTGCTCGTCCAGCGTTCTCGCCTGGTTGATCCATTCTGCGGGGTCGCTCGCAAACACGAGCCAGAACGTCGTTTTGTCTTCTGTCTCATTCGCCTCCATCAGCCGCTGCGGTTCATCGCAGTACCAGGCGATGGTGCGCTCAAAGACATCGCGCAAACGGCGCAGGAGAGCGGCCAGGAGAACGTGCTCGGGCGGATTGAGCGCAGGTTCGCGGTCGAGCGAGGCTGCGATGTCGGCGGCTGCTTCGCGCGCCGACGTAAGCGCGGCACGCCGCTCGTCAAATTCACGGATGGACAGTTTTTGATATTGACCGATTCCCTTTTGCACGCGCACGAGGCGGTCGCGGTAGATTGGCTCCAGCGGCTTTCGGTGGACGAACCGCGCAGACTCACTCGAAGCAGTGACCGAGAGATTCCGCGCGTGCGTGAATTGCGCGAGTTCGTCGAGTTGCTGGAAGAGCAACCCGAGCCCGCCGCCCGCCGCGCCCTTCCAAAGCGTGATCCATAACGAGCAATCGTTCTTCGCGAGGCTCTCGTATTGCTCGAGCGCGTTGCGCAGTCTCTTCAGCGTCGGGTTCGGCGTGTGCTCGATGCCTTTGATGACCTTATGGACGTGGGGAAGCAGGTCATCGAGCAGCTTGTCTTCATCCTTTTGCGTCTCGCAGATCGTCCGCACCGCCGCGACGTGCCGGCAGAAGAAATTCGCGACCTCGGCGTCATCCTCGTTCTCCAGCCTCGGCATGAGGTGCTGGAAGATGCGCTCGTGCGGTCCGCGCAGCATGACCTGATACAGCGTCTTCGCGAAATCGACCTTCTTGTTCTTCTTGTGATTGCGCTGCTGGCGCAGGTTGAGATCGATCTCGCGCGCGACGGCATCCGCGACGCGGCCGCTCACGTTCGTCGAGATCATCGTCAGCACGTAGTCAGGCAGATCGTCAGCATCATCGGTGTACCGCTGGGAGCCGCGCATGCGGCCGCAACGCTCGATGAAGCGATGCAGATCGGCATCGGCCGCCGCCGCCGCGCCGGCCGGAAGTGCCGAGAGCAGGTTGAACACGATCGCTCTGCTGGCGTCGTCTGTCTGTGCCTGCGTCGGCATCGAGATGAATACCCGCTCGAGAACCGGAAAGGCCGCGAGGTCGCGCGACTGGCGCGACACCTTCTGCAGTTGTACCGCGACGATGCGTGTGAGGAGCACCTGTTCGACGTCGGAGAGCTCGCTCCACTTATCCAGCATCGTGTGCGTGCGCACGAACAGCTCTTTTTCGAACGCGACGCTGTCGATGATGCGTGCGTCAACATGCGCCGGAGTGATCGTCGTCGTCGTGATGCGCAGGAGCTCTTGCGGCCGCGTGAGCAGCGCGCGAATCCGCTGCCCGTCGCCGTCTTCGGCCAGCCGCAGGAGAATGGCTCGAAACGCGAAGGCGGCGATGAGCCGGCGGTGGATGGAGAAGAAGTCTCCTTCTTTGCGCTCGAGGTCGACGAGAAGCGCCTGCAGCGCGGTCTTCGCCAGATCGCGATGCGAAGGGCTGAGCGCGAGATGGGGGAGCGCGCGATAGCAGCCTTCAGCAATGCCGAGGTTTGCCCACTTGCCGGCAAGCGCGAGCTCGTCGAACAGCGGACGCAGCGCGCGTTTTGTGTCGGCGGGGGCGGCGCTGCGGACGATCAGGCTCACCGCGGTGCGGATGATCGCGATCGTCGCGCGAATCCTCGCGTTGCACACCGGCGCCTCGCCGACGAGCGTCCGCGGCAATGCGTCGACACAGGCCGAGACCACGTCATCGAACTGCGCACACAACGGCTCGTTGCGGCGCAGCAGCACGTCGATCGTGCGGAAGAGGCTTTCGTGATAGCGGGCGAATGCGATCAGCACTCGCGACTCCCGCTCGTCGCCGATCTCGAGAACACCGGCCGCTGCCCGCAACGAGTCGATCGTCCACTGCAGCTCGCCATCCTGTCGCACGATCGCCGGAAGCGCGCGCAGACTGTCGGCGCGCTCGTACAGGAGCCTCTCTCGTTCCTCGATCAGTCGCTCTCGTTCCGCCGAGAGGTGTGTCCGCTCCCCGGCCACGTCCTTCCATTCGTCGGTGAGACGAGCCAGCTCCTCGGCGGCCGCTTTGTTCTTGAAAGCGCTTTTCCGAAGGAAGTCGATTCGCTGCGCGATGTTCTGCTCGTGTTTCAGAACGCGGTCGAGTTGCCGCAGCACGGCCTGCTCGCCGCCGCGAAGATCATCGAGCTGCGGTAGCAGCCGCTGCTCCAAAATCCTGCGGACGTGCTCGAGCGAGCCTTCGTGCCGGGCGACCGCGAGCACGAGCCGCCGCCGCCGTTCGAGGCGGTGGATGTATTGCGCGTCGAATACCGGAGCGGCTTGCTCCGGCGCCTTCGGCACTTCGTTCGGCGCGTACCCGTTCTCGACGTCGTCGCCATAGACGAGCCGCAACAGCGCGCCGAGTCCTTCGATCGCATTGTCGCGCGTCGTCGGAGCGCCGACCCGGAGCACGGCCTTGAGCGCTTTGATGAGAGAAGCGAGGACGTGTTCGATCAGCAGCGGAGGAAGCGCGACTTCGCGTTTCGCGGTGAGGCCAATCGCGAGCTTGCAGCAAAGCTGCTGTTGCAACGTTCCTTCGAGCACGAGCTCGTTGAGATCGTTGCCGATGCGCGTGAGCACCACGATATCGCCGGCATGCCCGATCGCGACGATCTCATCGACGGCCTGCGAGGCGATGGTGCGCCGCCCGTCGCCGCGGCTGTCCATCCAGCGTTGCGCCAGCTGGCGCAGACCGATGTCGGTCGTGATAGACAGCCCGCTCTCCGACGAAGGAGCCACGATGGCTGGCGAAGCTGGGGAAGGCGGCGCCGTAGCCGGCGGCAATATGCCACCGGCCGGAGGAACGTACGGTTGCAGTTGATCGTCCACCAGTCGTTCTCTGCATTGGAGTGACCGGCGAGATCTTTTCCCTACCCTGTCTTACCGCCGGTTGCCGCCAAACAACCGCAGCAACATCAAAAACAGATTCACGAAGTCGAGATACAGCGCGAGCGCTCCGTAAATCGCGAGGTTCTCGCGCAGCTGCGGCGCGGTCGCGTACGCCTTCAGTTTCTGCGTGTCGTACGCGGTCAGGCCGACGAAGACCACGACGCCGACCAGAGAAGCGGCGAAGCTGAGCATGGGCGAGTGCAGGAACATGTTCACGACCATGCAGATCAGCACGCCGATGAGTCCCATGCCGAAGAACGCGCCCCATGACGTGAGATCGCGCTTCGTCACCGTGCCGTAGACGCTCATCGCCGCGAACATTCCGCCCGCGGTCAGAAATGCCTGAACGATCGACGCCTGCGCATAGACGAGAAAGATCGAGCTCAGGGTCAATCCACTGAGCATGGCGTAGACGAGGAACGACGAAGCCGCGGCCGCGGCCGACATTTTCGTGACGCGAGCGGACAGATAAAACACCAGCCCCAGCTCCGCGATCATCAGGCCAAAGAACACGAGCCTGCTGCCGAAGATCAGGTGCTGCATCGCCGGCGACATCACCACCCACAGCGCAGAAGCCGCCGTGAGCATGAGACCGCCGAACATCCACGCGTAGACGCTGCGGATGAACGACCGCTCGCGCTCGGCGACGTCCGCGGTGCGGCCGTCGATCCAGGCGGGCTGTTGCTGCTGTTGCGATCCGTGAGGGAAGTTGCTCATTGTGTCGTTGCCTCCAACTCGCTCGATGATAACAAGGTTAGTTCCCGGGTGTACTCCTTGCAGAGGGGAAATTTACAATGATAGACTCAGGTTTGTATCGGCAGTAAGGTTGATAGCGGGACGCTCAAGTGTTCCGAAGTCACAGAAGGAGAACAACATATGGCTAAGATCATCGGCATTGACCTCGGCACCACGAACTCGGTGGTCGCGGTCATGGAAGGAAATGAGCCGAAGGTCATCGTGAACGCCGAAGGCAGCCGCATCACCCCGTCGGTGGTCGGTTTCGCCAAGAACGGCGAGCGTCTCGTCGGCCAGGTCGCGAAGCGGCAGGCTGTCACCAATCCTGAGAATACCGTCTTCTCCATCAAGCGCTTCATGGGACGAAAGTTCAACGAAGTCAACGAAGAGATGAAGATGGTGCCGTACAAGGTGACGCAGGCGTCGAACGGCGACGTGCGCGTCGAGGTCCAAGGCAAATTGTATTCGCCGCCCGAGATCTCCGCGATGATTCTGCAGAAGCTCAAGCAGGCCGCCGAGGATTACCTCGGCGAGAAAGTCGACCGCGCGGTCATCACCGTGCCGGCGTACTTCAATGACTCGCAGCGCCAGGCCACCAAAGACGCCGGCGAGATCGCAGGACTCAAAGTCGAGCGCCTCGTCAACGAGCCCACCGCCGCGGCACTCGCGTACGGACTCGATAAGAAGACGAACGAGACGATCGCGGTCTACGACTTCGGCGGCGGCACGTTCGACATCTCGATCCTCGAAGTCGGCGACGGCGTCGTCGAAGTGAAGTCGACCAACGGCGACACGCACCTCGGCGGCGACAACATCGATCAGCGTTTGATCGACTGGATCATCGACGAGTTCAGGAAGGACCAGGGCATCGATCTGGCGAAAGACAAGATGGCGCTGCAGCGTCTGAAAGAAGCGGCGGAGAAGGCGAAGATCGAGTTGTCGTCGACGATGTCGACCGACGTCAATCTGCCGTTCATCACCGCCGACGCCTCGGGACCGAAGCATCTCAACATGGCGCTCAGCCGCTCGAAGTTCGAGCAGCTCATCGGCGACATCGTGCAGAGGACGATGGGACCGGTGCGCCAGGCGCTCAGCGACGCGGGCGTCGATCCGAAGAAGATTGATGAAGTCGTGCTCGTCGGCGGCTCGACGCGCATCCCGATGGTGCAGTCGCTGGTGAAGGACTACTTCGGCAAAGAGCCGCACAAGGGCGTGAATCCCGACGAAGTCGTGGCAGTCGGCGCGGCGGTGCAGGGCGGCGTTCTCGGCGGTGAAGTCAAGGATGTGCTTCTTCTCGACGTCACTCCGCTGTCTCTCGGCATCGAGACGCTCGGCGGCGTGATGACGAAGCTGATCGAGCGCAACACCACGATTCCAACGCGAAAGTCGGAGATCTTCTCGACCGCTGCCGACAATCAGACGTCGGTCGAGATCAAGGTCTTTCAGGGCGAGCGCGAGATGGCGGCCGCGAACAAGCTCCTTGGCGCGTTCCACTTGATCGGCATTCCGCCGGCGCCACGCGGCATGCCGCAGGTCGAAGTCACGTTCGACATCGACGCCAACGGCATCATGCACGTCACGGCGAAGGACCTCGGCACCGGCAAGGAGCAGAAGATCACCATCACCAGCTCGTCCGGTCTGTCGAAGGACGACGTCGAGAAGCTCGTTCACGATGCGGAGTCGCACGCGGAAGAGGACAAGAAGCGCCGCGAGGAGATCGAGGCAAAGAACCAGCTCGACTCGCTCGTCTATCAGGTCGAGAAGATGCTCAGCGAGAATCGCGACAAGATCAGCGGCGCGGACGTGCAGAACCTCGAGAATGCGATCACCGAGGCGCGCAAGGCGATGGAGCAGGGCGGCATCGACAACCTGCGCCGCGCGACCGACACGCTGACGAAGGCATCGCACAAACTCGCGGAAGTGATGTACCAGCAGGCTGGAAACGCGGGCGGCGGCCCCGGCGCGGGTCCGACCGGCGGCGCGACCAGCGGCGGCGGCGACAGCGCGTCGAAAGACGACGTCATCGAAGCCGAGGTCGTGGAGGAGAACAAGTAACTTCGTGTCATCCTGAGCCGCGAAGACGGCGAAGGATCCCCCGCGCAAGAACGCCGGGGATCCTTCGCTTCGCTCAGGATGACAAAGTAAACTTATGGTACGGCGCAGATCCGACGGCTACGTGATGATCTCGATCATCGCGGAGCGCTACAACATCCATCCGCAGACGCTGCGGCTCTACGAGCGCGAAGGCCTCATCAAGCCGGCGCGCACACAGGGCAACACGCGTTTGTACGGAGAGGACGAGATCCGCAAGCTGGAGATGATCCTCACCCTCACGCGCGACCTCGGCGTCAATCTCGCCGGCGTCGAAGTCGTCCTCAAACTCGCGCGCATGATGCACGAAGCCGACATGGAGTTCGGCCGCCTCCTCGACTACATTCGCCAGACCATGCTCGACAAGCGCCACGGCATCGAGCGCGAGAACGCGCTGGTCAAGGCGATGCCGAAGGGGTTGACGAAGCGGTAGTCGCCCTCGCGGCGGCACGGCCCCTCACCCGGCGCTGCGCAACTTAAAGAGTGCGTTGAATTTGTCGCCCTTCGCCCCGCTTGCGGGGAGAAGGTGGCCGAAGGCCGGATGAAGGGCTGTGATTCCTCAGTACTCCATTCGCCAAGTTCAAACACACGTCATCCTGAGCGTAGCGAGGATCTCAAGTTACGTATTTTGAGATGCTTCGCCGTCTCTGCGGCTCAGCATGACGGTGCGATGGTCCTGTGATCGAATTTAGCGAATGGAGTACTTAGGCGAAGGCCTAGCCGCGCAGCTCCGGAATCTGGTCATCGAGAGCGATTCCTCGGAACCGAGCCGCGATGCGCGACCCCAACCCCGTGCGAATGCTTCCTTCGTTTCGAACAGCGCTCCGCAAGATCTCGCGAATTTCCTCTTCCATGCTCCGGCCGTGACTACGCGCGAGGCGCTGAAGCTTCTCTTTGACATCCTCGTCGAGTCGGCGAACGATCACCTGAGCCATACCATCACGATAGCACTGTCGTGGCAGCGGTTCCGCTGAGTCGCGGGAACGCCGCCGTCCCCGGCGGCTGATTCGGCGGGCGTTCCGAAGCAAAGTGACCGCTCGTTTCGAGATTAAACCTCTACTGTAGGGGTATGTGACAACGAATCAAGCAGTTACGGAGGTCGCCTGAGTGGCCGGTGTACCTCGACATCGAGGTCGGAGCATGTCAATCGTGACGTCCGCGATGTCGACGTTGAGGTCGGAGCATGTCAATCGTGACGTCCGCGACGTCGACGTTGAGGTCGGAGCATGTCAATCGTGACATCCGCGATGTCGATGTTGAGGTCGGAGCATGTCAATCGTGAGATCCGCGATGTCGATGTCGAGGTCGGAGCATGTCAATCGTGAGATCCGCGATGTCGACGTTGAGGTCGGAGCATGTCAATCGTGACGTCCGCGACGTCGACGTTGAGGTCGGAGCATGTCAATCGTGACATCCGCGATGTCGACATCGAGGTCGGAGCATGTCAATCGTGACATCCGCGATGTCGATGTCGAGGTCGGAGCATGTCAATCGTGACGTCCGCGACGTCGACGTTGAGGTCGGAGCATGTCAATCGTGACATCCGCGATGTCGATGTTGAGGTCGGAGCATGTCAATCGTGAGATCCGCGATGTCGGCGTTGAGGTCAGAGCATGTCGATCATGACGTGCGCGATGTCGATGTCGAGGTCGGAGGATATCAATCGTGACGTCCGCGATGTCGATGTTGAGGTCGGAGCATGTCAACCATGACGTTCGCGATCTCAATATCGAGGTCGGTTTCGGTACGTCGATGCACTACGTACCCATCGAATCCATCTCATTCGAGATGTCGATGCGATCGATTTGCGCGCCGAGGAGCTTCATTCCGAACCACACCTCCGTGCTCATCAGCGCGACGGACGGCATGATCAGGAGGGCGAGGCCGAAGGCGCTTCCGGCGAAGTAGTGATGCGTCACCCACCACGCGGGGATGAAGAGCAATGCGGCGGGGATCAGCGCGATCGAGAGCACGAGGAGGCCGAAGAAGAGGACGAGGCGCTGTCCGGTGACGGCGAAGCCGCGCGGTTCTTCTTTCGAGCGGATCGCCCATGCCGGCAGGAGGATGGGAACGGCGTTGTGGATGAGGAGCTGTGCGCCGCAGATCGGGATCGTGAAGAGGAGTCCGATGATGACGAGCTGCGGCGAGGAAAGCGCGGCGAGTTGCGGTTCGTCGACGCCACGTAAGATCACATTCACCGCGATGAGAAACATCATCTCGATGGCGGCGACGACGGAAAGCGGCGCCGCGATTTCGGCGATCAGCAATCGCTCGCCGGAGATGGGAAGGCTCTTCAGGATCTCGATCCGCGCGAGGTCGAGGCGCAGGTCCTGCGCGAAGAGGAGCGGTCCGAAGAAGGGGAACGTGCAGGCCAGCGTCACGAGCATGCTGCCGCAGGCCGCGGCGCTGTCGGGCCACGCCAGCGAGCTGACGACGGCGGCGACCGCGAAGACCACCATCATGATCATCCACGGCGACGCGATGCGCATCGATGCGATCAGGTTCTTCCACAGCACCGCCATTTCCGGCCGATGCGTGGGACGGAGCCGGAACAACGGCGGGAAGCGGCGGAAGGAGATCGCTCGTCCCGTCTGATGCGTTCGCACGCGCAGCGATCGCTGGAGTTTCTTCTGCGCGAGGACGATCGACGCGTCTTCGTACGCGACGTTCAGCCGCGCCGCGGCGAGGAAGAGCAGCGCCGCGAATGCCGCGGTGATCGCGAACGAGATCAGAAACGTGACGAGATTCGGTGGATAGGCGAGTGCGCCGAGAGAGCGCGGCAGGAACAACAGCGCGCGCGTTACCGGCGCGTCGAACGGACTCACGACCGCTCCTTGCCGGAAGTTGCGGATCGACGGAGTGTGGCCGTCGATCAAGTCGGCGCGGAGGATCCACACGGCGAGCGCGACGAGCAGCAGCACGATGGGAAGCCGGACCAGGAAACCGATGCCGGAGAATTTCAATCGTGCGCGCGCGATGCGCGCGGTCATGAAGTAGATCGAGAGCGTCGTGAAGAGCAGCCAGAGGCCGACGAACTTTCCCGCGCGAAGACCGATCAACGTCACGATCAACGCGCTGATCAAGATCCTCGGCTGCATCCGAAAGACTTTGTAGAGCAGGAGCTGTCCGCGCGTCAGCGGCGCGGGAAACAGAAACGCGATCTCGGACTCGCTGAACTCGATGCCGCCCGCCTGGTCGGGGAGTGCCCACGCGATGAGGAGAATGCCGAGGATCACGACTCCCGTGGCATCGGCCGCGAAGTCGCCGGCCATCATTCGCATCGGCGCGCGTCCGCCGACCATCATTCGACGGAAGACCATGAACCAGAAATAGAAGAGCGCGGCGATCGTGGAGACGAGATAGCGAGGCTCGCGCAGACGCCGCACCGCGCGCAGAAAGCGATTCTTGAACGAACGCAGCGTCAGGAGAGCGAACGTGCGGATCATTGCGGGTCCGCGGTGATGCGCAGGAACGCCTCTTCGAGCGAGAGCTCGCTCTTCCCCTGCGCAATCTTCCACTTCAGGTCGTCGATCTTCTCGTGCGCGATGAGCGCGCCGGCGCGGATGATCGCCACCGTGTCGCACAGCTCTTCGACGAGATGCAGAAGGTGCGAGCTGAGGATCACCGCCGCTCCTTCCTTGGAGCGGCGCACGATCGATTCCTTCATGCGCCGGATGCCGAGCGGATCGAGTCCGGTCAGCGGCTCGTCGAAGATCAGCACGGACGGCTGATGAAGAAAGCCGCAGGCGATCATCAGTTTTTGTTTCATCCCGCGCGAGAGCTCCGAGGGGATCGCCGCGCGCTTGTCGGTCAGCTCCATTTCTTCGAGCAGCGGGTCGATGTGCGCGCGGTCGCCCGGAACTTTGTAGATTCCGGCGATGAACTGCAGATGTTCTTCGACGGTCAGATAGTCGAAGAGCCGCGGCTCGTCAGGAAAAAACGCGAGCTGCTGCTTCGCCTCGACCGGCTCCTCGACGATGTCCTTCCCGCAGATGCGCACGTAGCCGTCGGTCGGGCGGTGTACTCCGGCCATCGCGCGCAGCGTCGTCGTCTTGCCCGCGCCGTTCGGCCCTACGAGTCCGAGGACCTCGCCCGGCGCGACGGAGAAGGAGATCCCGCGGACTGCGACAAACGAGTCATAGCTCTTCGTCAGGTTGACGACTTCAATCGAGGCCATTGCGAGAACCATGATACGGGGAGCGGGCGTTCGGGTTTCGAGGAACGATTGTGCAAGTGCAGATAGAAGCAGCCGATCCCGGCCATACCGGTCATCAGTCCCGGACTGTCCTCCTGGATGGTGATCGCGCGGGCGACTCTGTGGGCGACGGCGTTTCCGTCGAACTGCTCCGGTCCCAGCACGTCGGAGCCGTGCAAAAGAATCTCTGCATTTCCTGCGAGTCCGTGACAGAGGCACGAATCGGCGGTTCCGGACTCGAGCCACTGCTCGGTCAAGCGGCGCGTCGTCTCGAGAGCCGTAATCGCTTCGGCTTTGTACGTGCTGTCCCGCAGGATTTCGTACGCGCGCAGACGCGACAGTGCGATTCCCGGCGCGCCGTGACACCACGCGGCGGAGAAGCGCAACGGGCGCTTCGTTTCGCGGAAGTCGGGCCAGTTGCATTCGGCGGCGTCGAACCATTGACGTTCATAAAGAAACGCCTGTTCCGCCGCCTGGCGATACTTTGGCGCGCCGGTGGCCTGGAACAATTCCACCAGCGCGTGAGCGACCCCGGCGGTTCCGTGAGCGAATCCCGTGAGATTTCTCGGAGCCGGCGACTTCCAGGACCATCCGCTCTTCGACTTCTGCGCGGAACGCAATAACGCATCTCCGAGTCTCGCAGCGAACTCGATCTCGCCGAAATGGATGAATGCAGTGATCGCTCCTGCTTTGCCGGAGACGAAGTCGAGCTCGGAATGACTGTGACGCGCGCGCATGAGTTGCGGGATGATTTTCGCCGCGCGATCGTGCAGTCCGAGGCATGCGGCCGCGAATGCGATTCCGGTCCATCCCATGTACAAACCGAGACGTGCATCAGGCGGGATTGCGTCGAGTCGCGACAACGCCTGCTCGATTGCGCCGAGCGCGGTCTTCTGTGCCGCGGGATCGGACAATTGCGATAAGAAGAGCGCGATGCCGCTCGTGCCGGAGTAAAGGTCCGGCCCCAGCGCGGAGCCTTGTCCCATCCAATTACAACGCCCTTCATGCCACACGGCGCTTTGCACCAGGCGCTGCCCGATTTCCGCGCTCGAGTCTTTTGTTGGTGATTTCTTGGTGCCGCGTGCTTTGGACCGGAATTCATAATGATCGTGGTTCGAAGAATGTAAATACGGCCGATCGAAATCGATTTCCCTCTCTTCAAAGCACGCCCGCACCGTGTCCAATCGGCTTCGCCGCTGTTCATGAGCGCGAATCAATCCTTCGGCCAGAATGCCGCAGCGATGCATTCCGAAGCTGTCGCCGCGGCCGGGATCTTCCGCAAGAGCGACGCCCGGAGCGAGGACCTTCGTGAACGCGGGCTGTCCCTTCTTCAGATGCGCCGCAATATCGGGATAGATTGTTTCGAGGATCGCGCGCGTAGGTTCATAGTCCGCTTTGCGAATGTACAGCACCACCGCATCGCATCGACGAAAGCGGGCGGGATCATTCAGCGCTTTGATCGTGAACGGCAGCTTCGCGTCGTTCATTGCGCGCGTCGTTCGACGCAGAAAACGGACGGCCCCTTCGGGCGTCAGATTCCAATAGAACCTCACCAGATTCTCCGGCCCGTACGCAGCCAGGTGGTGATCGCTCAGCGCGGTATAGAATCCGGGTGACGTGCTCGGAAGCTCCTTCGGGAACTTCAGTCCGATCTGCATTCCAGGCGCAAGGGGACTGCCGTTGAACACGCAGTCCTCCGGTCGCACCCACAGTTCCAACGCCGATTTGCGAATCACGATCGTTGCGCCGGTGATCGCATGGACCTGCCATCCCTCTTCAATGAGACCGTGTCCGGTGTTGGCTGCCGAAAGCTGTTGCACCAACGGTCCATGAAGAACGGGCGACTCCTGTCTTGCGGGCGTCGGGGCACCGACACAGTAAAAATCTCTGTACAACTGCGATTGCAGGTGGAACAGCAGATAGTCGCGCTCCATCTCCTGCGTGAGAGCGCGGTGGATCGATCGGGGGAGGCGCGGCGATCGCTTGCCGAACCACGAATATTCGGTGCCCGAGTGAAACGTGAGCACGCGACTGACGGCTTCGACTTGATCGCTCGTGTTCATGCGATCCCCAGAAGATGCCGGGCAGCCTCTTGCGGCCGCCGGAGAATATTCAAGCCGAGCTGCAGCGCGCAGACCGCGGTCCCGCCGATTTCGGAGACGGTCTGCATCTGCTCATAAGCCGCCTGTGTCAGTCTCGCCGCGGCATATCGCACTGTCCGCAATAATCGCTCATCCGCCGCGTCGCCCGCGTAGGAGCGCCAGAACGCGCGAAGTGCCGGCTGAATTTTCTCGAGCGGGTATCGCGCGAATTGAAGGAAACGATCCGGCGGCGTCTCGCCCGTGATGGGGATCGAGCGCAGCCACGAATGGAGATAGGAACTGAAGATCGATCCCACGTCCCAGTCCGGATCGCCGACGCCGGCAATTTCCCAGTCGATGATCTTCAGCCTCGCCGAAGAGACGAGACAATGGTCCCACTTGAGATCGAAGTGGATGAGCGCCTCCGCCCGCCACTCCGCGCGAAGCGCGTCGAGCAACTCGCAATACTCCGCCGATTGCTGAACGATCTTGATGACCTGCAGATTGGCGCCGCTGGTATCGCAGAGACTCTCGAGATTCGGACGGTGAACCGAGAGCACCCACGGAGCCTGATGGACGAAAAATTCGTCGCGCCACGGCGCGCGGTGCAAAATGCTCAACGCACGGCCGATCGACGACGCCAGCCGGCTCGAGAATCGGCCCGTGCGGATTTGGTGCTCGTGGAGATCGCGCGCGCCGGTCAGATATTCGAGGATGAGAACGTGCTCGTCGGAGTCATAGTGAACGAGCCGCGGAAGATACGGATCGAGTCGCAGGGATGAATAGACGAGCGCCTCGTTTGCGATCGTCTCCCTGCGTTCGGCATCCGTTCCCTGCTTCAGGAGATAAGAAAAGCCGCGTTCGCGGAGGATGCCGAAATTGTGATTGCGCCGCGAAGCGTCGACGATCGTCAGATCGCCGTCCACCACCGATTTCGCCTCAATGAGGCCGCGCCGCAATAAATAGGGTACGACCTCGGAACGGGTCAGCATCCCAGTGTCATTCCGAGCCGCGAAGACGGCGAGGAATCCCCGGCGTAAGGACGCTGCTCGCTCCGTCGGCAGGGGATCCTTCGCCGTCTTTGCGGCTTCTAATGACAGCCCCTCATCCGGCCTTCGGCCACCTTCTCCCCGCAAGCGGGGAGAAGGGCCACAAATCTCGATGCTCGTACTGGTTGCCCCTCGCCCCGCTTGCGGGGAGAGGGTGGCGCGAAGCGCCGGGTGAGGGGCCGGTCATTACGATCGAGGTCTGCGCATCGCGCAGTGCCTCTGCTCAGGATGACACATAGCCTTATTTCGTGGTGTCGCAGAACGGACTTCGCGTATTCGGCTTTGGCTCCGTGCAGTTGAAGACTCGCGTCATGACGCGGCAGACCGGCGTCGTCCATGCCGCTTCCGGTTCTCCGAGTCGTGCCGCGCCCGTGCCCGGCAAAAACGTTTCGACGATGTCGCCCTGAAGAAATGCCGCCTGGGAGTTTGCCTGGCTGACTCGGTTGCGCTGGGGCATGAATGTTCCCTCCCGCGGGGAAGAATGCCTGAACCGGATATCCATTGCAACCGGCCACGCGACTCAGAAGCTCGACGCCACTCCGAACCCGAGCGTCATCTTCGCGGCACCGATCCTCTCGAAGAACGCCTCGCGCTCATCGTTTTGGCGGTGTCGAGGGCGTGCGCCTTGGAGTGATCACGCAGGATCCGGCTGAGAAGCTGCGCGATGAAGTTGCGCGGCATTGGCGTGCCGACGACATTCTGAACGGTCGATCAGTCGTCGAGCGTGCTCTGCAAAGGAGTTGAGGTTTCAGAGCCCGAGTCCTTTGCTGCGGCCGCGCCGTCTCCCCTCACGGCTGCACCCCCGCGCGATCCAAAATCGAACGCGGGATCTCCCACTCGCCGAGGATGTTGTGGTTGTCGCGATAGGTGAGGCCGGTCGGATACGAAATGTCGGCCGGCTTGTAGGGGCAGACGTTGCAGAAGCCTTCCGCGGAGTACGGCGAGAATGCGGGATTCATCCCGATGAACTTGGTGATCAGGAGCGACAGTGCTCCGATCGCGAGCTCCTCGAACGGGATCGGCTCTTCGAGCCAGTAATTGTTTTCGTAGTGGATGTCGCCGTATGTGCGGCAGCCGCCGAAGTCGCTGCCGTACGGAACCCCATTGAGCTTCGACGGCGTCGCCAGGTACGGGAGCGGATCGCCGGCCTGCGGAGGCGGCCCGAAATCAGCCCGGCCGAGCCGGTTGTCGAACGATGCGTTTCCCTTCACGAGCACGTAGCGGCTCCCTCCGTCGGTATAGAACGTGTTGCCGCCGGAGTGCTCGGCCTTGTCGTCGGCGACGTTTCCTTCGATCACCAGCGGATCCTGCATCGATTGTCCCTGCTGGCCGGTCGAGTAGATCGCGCCTCCGTCCCACCGGCTCTCGAGGAAATGTGAGATGCGGTTGAAAGAGATCGTGTTGCGGCTGTTGATCGTCGGCGTCGTGTACGTGCCCCACATTCCGGTCTGGGCGCAGCCGATGCCGGGAAACATCCCCGCGTCGAGCAGTCCCCAGCCCCAGCCGATGGCGATGCCTGCCCACGGAACATGGCTGATGGTGTTGTGACTGACGTCGCTGTGCGAGGAGAAGCCGACGAAGATCGCGGCGGAGTCGACGTACTCGCGGCCGGTCCTGACGATGAGATTGTTCGAGATCGTGTTGTTCGTGGTCGCCTGCGACGGCAGCGGCGGCCGCGCGTCGGTCGTTCCGACGCCTCCGAGCTGGATCGCTGCCGCTGAGATGTTGGAGAACGTGTTGCGCGTAATCACGTTGTCCTGACTTCCGGCACCGAAGTCGACGGCGGCGCCGCCCATGTGCATGACGCGATTCTTCGTGAAGACGATGTTGTGCGCGTACTCGAATCGCAGGTTGCCGGGAGTGCGCGAGACGTGCTGGACGTGGCCGGTGGTATTGAGCTCGTTCTCCGTACCGGTCACGCGGAAGCCGCTCTGATCGGCGACGTAGCCGTCGTCGCTCGCTGCTCCGAGCCACGTGGCGTAGGTGAACGTCAGCCCTTCGAAGCGGAGACCCGAGACCGGTTTCTCCGGCGTGCCGATGGCCTGAATGAGCGTCTCCAGCACCGGCAGTTCCACGTCCGCCGTCGACAGATTCTCGCCGGGCCGCGGGATGTAATAGATCGTTCCGCTCGCGCGGTCGAGATACCACTCGCCCGGCTGATCGAGAAACTCGTAGGCATTTTCGAATCGCGTGACTTGCCACAGACTCCAGATCCCCGGCGCTCCCGCGATGCACTTGTACGGGTCTGCCTTCGTGGTGGTCGAGCCGAGGTAGAGATTCGCGTTCGTCCATCCCGGCTGCCGCAGAGTGACCAGCCCCGGCTTCTTCTGCACGGAAGGGGTGACGGCATCGAGCGGAACGGACATCATCTTCCACTGCGTCTCGATCACCGCCTCGATGTCGCGCACGTGCGTCCACTTCGCGGGATCGCGCCATCCCGCCGCATTGAGAGACGTCGGAAGGTATTGAATCCCGCCGCTGATGACCGGCTTCGGATTGTTCGGAGGCACGATCGGACTGGGACGAAATCCCGCCGGGATGTTGTCGCCGGGCGAGTCGGTGCGCGCCCGCGTTGCGCGCCGCCCGTCGATGTACAGCTGCCGCGACACGTTCGAGCCCGCGCTCGCGCGATAGATGTTCTTGTTCTTGTCGTACAGCGTCCAGCCTGTGATCTGCACCGCGCCCGAGATCACCGGATTCGCGTCTGCAACCGGGCGGATCTCGATCGCCGGACCACCCGGCGCGAACACGAGCGGCCTGGTGAGTCGATACGTGCCCTCCGCGACATACACCGTGACGGCATCGCCGGACGCGTTCGCGGAATCGACCGCGCGCTCCAGCGTCCGAAACGGAGCCGCTTCGGTGCCCGCGTTGGAGTCATTGCCGGACGGCGACACCCAGATGGTTGCGGGCGCGGCGAGCGTCGCCGAGGCCCAGAGGAGGGCTCCCATCAATCGTATTTTCATGCGTGCCGTCATTTTATCGCGGGCGCGAGCAGCACGAGTTGTGTCATCCTCATTGCACAGCCTCCCGGCCTCCAGGCCTCACAGCCTCCGAGGAGCTCCTTGGAGGCTCGGAGACCTGGAGGCTCGGAGGCTACAAAAATCCATGAATGTCATCTTCGCGGCTCCGATCCTTTCGGAGAACGCCGCGCGCGTCATCACCTCCGCCGTGCGTCTCGACGGCGTGCGCCTCGGCGTGATCACGCAGGATCCCGCGGAGAAGTTGCGCGATGCGGTCGCGCAGCACTGGCGCGTCGAGGACATTCTCAATGTCGATCAGCTCGCGTGGGCGGTCGAGAATGTTGCCGCGCGGCTCGGCGGCGTCGACGTGTTGTTCGCCGCGTACGAACAGCTGCAGGTTCCAATCGCGATGATGCGCGAGCGCTTCGGCATCGGCGGCATGGGCGTCGAGGCGGCGAAGAATTTTCGCGACAAGGCGCGCATGAAAGACTTGTTCGCCGAGGCGGGACTGCCGTGCGCGCGACATGCGCGCGTGGCGGGCGATGAGGACGCGCGGACGTTCGCGGAGCAGAACGGATTTCCGCTCGTCTACAAGCCGACCGAGGGCGCGGGAGCGCGGTCGACGTTCCGCGTCGACAACGCGGAACAGCTCCGCGATGCACTGCGCGTCGCGCCGCCGCCGGCGATGCTCGAAGAGCACATCCTCGGCGAGGAGCATTCATTCGAAGGGGTCTGCGTCGACGGAAAGCTCGTGTGGCACTCGCTGACGCAGTACAGCCCGACGCCGCTCGAAGTGGTGCGCAACCAGTGGATCCAGTGGTGCATCGTGCTGCCGCGCGAGATTGACGATCCGCGTTACGACGACATCCGCGCCGCCGCCGCGCGCGCTCTCGAAGTGCTCGGCATGCGCACCGGTCTGTGTCATCTCGAGTGGTTCCGCCGCCGCGACGGATCGATCGCGATCTCCGAAGTCGCCGCGCGTCCGCCCGGCGCGCAGATCATGGACCTGACTTCGTTCGCGCACGACTTCGACTTCGATGCCGCGTGGGTGCGGCTCATGATCCTCGGCACGTTCGATCCGCCGGAGCGGAAGTGGTCGATGGGCATCGCGTTCCTGCGCGGGCAGGGCGAGGGTCGCGTGAAAGCGATCCATTGCGTCGAAGATGCGGCCCGCGAAGTCGGCTCGCTCGTCGTCGCGTCGAAGCTGCCGTCGATCGGTCAGACGCCGATGGGCGGCTATGAAGGCGAGGGGTACATCATCGTGCGCGATCGCGAGACGGCCGTCGTCGAGCGCGCGCTGCAAACCATCATCAATACGATTCGGGTGGAGCTGGGATGACGAAGAACGTCTTGTTGCTCGGATGCGCGTATCCGCCGGAGCTTCCGTACTTCACGCGCGGCACCGCGTCGCTCGGCGCGCGCGTGTACGCGATCGACATGCTGCCGGAGAATCAGCTGCCGCAGATGGTGCGCGAGAGTCTCAGCGGCTATTGCCAGGTGCCGTCGCTGACGGACGAGCAGTCGGCGATCGACATCGTGCGCCGCTGGGCGGGATCGACGACGTTCGATCGCATCGAAACGTTGTGGGAGCCGTGCGTGCTGCTCGCCGGCCGCCTGCGCGACGCCCTCGGCGCGCCCGGCCTGAGCTACGAACAGGCGCTCCGCTTTCGCGACAAGGACAAGATGAAGCAGGCCGTCGCCGAGGCGGGACTGCGCACGCCGCATCATCAGCGCGCAAACCACGGCGACGAAGCGTTCGCCGCCGCGGAACAGGTCGGATTTCCTGCCTGTCTCAAGCCGATCGCCGGCGCGGGCTCGGAGAACACGTTTCGCATCGACTCGATGCGCGATCTGGAGAACGCGCTCGCGAAAGCGGGACGCGACCGCGAGTACAACATCGAAGAATGGATCGAGGCCGAGGAGTACACGTACGACACGATCTGCATCGACGGCCGCCCCGTGTTCGAGAACGTCTCCTGGTATCGCCCGCGGCCGCTGATCGGACGCAGCACGGAGTGGATCAGCCCGCAGACCGTGACGCTGCGCCATTTCGATGATCCGGAATTCGACGAGGGCCGCACCCTCGGCCGAAATGTTCTCAAAGCGCTGAAGCAGGAGTCGGGATTCACGCACATGGAGTGGTATCGCAAGAGCGACGGCGAGGTCGTGTTCGGCGAGATCGCCGCGCGCCCGCCGGGCGCGCACACCGTCGACACGATGAACTTCGCGAACGACATCGATCTCTTCCGCGGCTGGGCCGACGCCGTCGTGAACGGCAAGTGGGACCTCGACTTCGAGCGCCGCTACAACTGCGCGATCATCTTCAAGCGCGCGCAGGGACAGGGCCACATCCGCCGCATCGAAGGGCTCGATCGATTGCTCGCCTCCTTCGGCGAGCACATTCCCGCAATCGAGCTCCTGCCGATCGGTGCGCACCGCCGCGATTGGGTGAAGACGCTCCTGTCGGACGGATTCGTGTTCGTGCGCCATCCCGATCTCGACACCACCTGCGAGATCGCGGACCGCGTCGGGACCGACTTGCAGCTGTACGCGGGCTGAGAGGTTTTCTTTCGCGCGCGCATTGCGTCTCACTTGTGGAGCGGCGCCCGCTCTCGGGCGCCGGCCGCTCGCGAGAAATCGGCGGCCGAGGGCGGCCGCCGCTCCACAGGAGATGCCAATGCGAAAGACTCTCGTTCTTACCGCGATCCTCATCCTCGCGACCGCCGCTCACGCGAGCTCGTACAGCTGCAACCTCACGGTCCTCACCGGCGGCGTTCCGCGTCCGGTCTACTTCGCGCGCGGTACGACGTACATCGAGGCGCTGCACGGCCGCGAGTACTCGCTGCAGATCAGCAATCCGATGCCGTACCGCGTCGCGGTCGCGTTGTCGGTCGACGGACTCAACACGATTGACGCGAAGCACAGCGACGGTTGGAACGCATCGAAGTGGGTGCTCGATCCGTACGAGTCGGTCGTGATCGATGGCTGGCAGGTGAGCGAGACGAGCGCGCGCCGTTTCTTTTTCACCGGTGAGCGCGACTCCTACGGCGCGTCCCTCGGCCAAACGGAAAACCTCGGCGTGATCGAGGCGATCTTCTATCGCGAGCGCGAAAGGCCCATCGTCGAAGAGCGCGAGTTTGCGGAGCCGCCGGCCGCTGCTCCGCGCTCCGGTGTGTTGGGAGAATCGAAGCAATCCGACGACTACGCCGCGACCGGAATGGGCGATCGCACGCGACACGACGTCACGACGATCGACATCGATCTCGATCCGCATCCGATTCGCAGCGTGCGCATCCGCTACGAATTCCGCCCGCAGCTGATCAAGTTGGGCGTGCTGCCGACGAATCCGACGACGCTCGAGCGTCGCGAGAAAGCGCAGGGCTTCGATCGCTGGTGTCCGGAGAAGAAGTAGCGCGCTTCAGAATCCACCAACTGCCGGCGACGATCCAGAGAATCGCCGGCAGGATGGACGCGCCGAGGTTGCCGGAGTCTTGCGCGAGCGACAGGTGAGGAGCGCGAAGGATGTAGCCGGTCAACGGATGCATCATTCCGTCGATCGGCATCGGATCGACGGCAGTCGCTGCGAGATTGATGGCGATCGAGATCGCGCCGAGGACGAGCCAGGCGACGCGCCAGCGATCGGCCGCGAACATCATCGGGATGCCGAGGAGCGGGATGATCGGGACGAGGTAACGCGGACCAAATGCGGCGCCGCCGTGCCATCCGTTGAAGGACGCGATGCTCAAGAGGAACACGAGCGCGATTGCGAGAATCGCGATCGCTTCAGCGCGAAAGCGGCGCCACAGGAAGGCGAAACCAATCAACGCAAACAGCAGAATCGGTGAGCTGAAGAAGAGGCCGCGATATTCGGGGACGAGCAAGTCGAAGAAATGCGTCGGCGTTCCGAACACGCCGAGAACGAGTCCCTGCTGCGCGTAGCCGCTTCGCTCCAACGAGGTAACGAACGGCGAGCCGAAACAGATCCACTGATACATCGCGAGCGCGATCGCGAAGGGAGCGCCGCCGGCGATGAAGAGCAGTGCACTTTTGTGGCGACCGCTGCCCTCAGCGGTCGCGGTGCCGCTGAGGGCAGCGGCACCCGCAAGGATCAGAGCCGCAGGAATGCAGAGCAAGAAACACATCGATGCAATCCCCGCCGCCACCCCCGCCAGCACCGGACGCGTTCTCACCAGCACGAACGCGAGCAACAGAAACAGCGCGCTCGGAACGTGCGCGAACATCATCGTGGAGTACGGAAATACGATCGTCCCGAATGCGATCATCAACGCGACCAATGCAGCGCTCCACGCGCTGACGCGCAGCACGCGTCGTCCATAGAGAAACAGAATCGCAGGAATGAGCGCTCCGGCAATGCCGCAGATCTCGATCGTCACAAGCCGCTTGTTCGTCCGCCAGTAGTCGCGGAATCGCACGATGCGGCGCTGCTGCAGCGCGTACTGCAACGCATACGGCGCCGCCGCGAGCATCGACAATCCCGGCGGCTTGTTGCTGTAGACGTGGCCGCCGCGGCCGTTCGCGATATCGCCCTCGTGGACGGTGAAGTCGTCGACCGCGAACGTGCGCGCCTCCACCATCGCGCGCGTCAGCGCGTAATTCACTTCCTGATTCGCGCCCCAGCCACCGTAGAAGTAGACGTACGTCCCGAACGCGACGATGAAGAGCGCGATGGCGATCCGGCGGTCGTTCATTCTGCTGCGCTATCATCATCGCAAATCCGAAGGCGAGTCGATCGATGACCCTGGTCGCGGAAAACCGCCGTCTCAATGTCGAGGAGGTGCGCGCCGGCGACATCGTCCTGCGCTCGGCGCCGCTGCAGGTCAATGTCGAGCTGACCGGCATCTGCAACATCGATCCACCCTGTCTGTTTTGCACCGGCAAGAATTTCGGTCACAACTACAAGCCGCTCGCGACCACCTACCTCGACCAGTACTCGCGGCTTCTCGAACGCTGCGAGCACATCAACGAAGACAGCTTTGGCGAGCCGTTGAGCCACCCCGGGCTGATCGAGCTGGCGGAGCGCTACACCGCCCGCGGCCAGGTCTTCTCGTTCGTGACCAACGGCCTGCTGCTCACTCCGGCGAAAGCGGACCAGCTGGCGGCGTGCGGCCCGCTCCTCGGCTTCCACGTCTCGTTCAACGCCGCCACCGAGGACACCTTCTACAAGCTCACCGGCAAGAGCTTCGCGCGGGTGGTGGAGAACGTCCGCTACTACGTGACGACGTACCGCGAGCGCAACGGCGGGAAGGACCCGGTCCTCATCCTCACGTTCATCGTGATGAAGATCAACCGTCACGAAGTGCTCGATTTTTTGCGGCTCACGCGCGATCTCGGCGTGCAGGCCCTGCTCGCCTCATTGCATGACCGGCCGAGTGTTCCCCTCGGCCACTTCGGATACGACTTCGTCTACGAAGACGAGATGCTCTCCTACGCAGAGTTGGTGCAGATCGGGGAAGAGGCGACCGCCTTCGCCAGCCAGCTCGGCGTCAGCTGCGCCTTGCAGTGGGACGCGGCGCGCGACAGCGCCATCCGCGGCTTCGCCGAGGAAGGTGTGGCGACACCGTGCCTGATCCCCTGGCGCTTCCTCTTCATCCAGGAGCACACGCGCAAGGTCTTCGCGTGTCCCTACCACCGTTATCCCTACGGCAATCTCGAGACCTCCACACTCGAAGAGATCTGGAACAGCGACACTGCCCGGGACATGCGGCGCTCGCTGGCGGCCGGCGAAGTCCCGCGCTACTGCCTCAACCATGGCGCCGGCTGTCCGCTGGTGATGGAGGAGCACACCAAACCACTGCTCCAGGTCCACTGCAACATCATCGTGGGGGAGAACGACTTTCACCAATTAAGAGAGGGCTGGCACACACTCGACTTCGCCCCGGCACCCATCCGGTGGACCTCACGGGACGCGCGATTCCTGGTCAAGACCGAGGGCTGCACACATCTATTCGTCGAGGCGAACGTCTGGGGCACGGACGACAAACCGCGCGCGATGGAAGGAAGCATCGAGCTCGCCGGCCATGAGCTTGGTCGCTTCCACGTCGAAGGCCCGGAGTGGAACCTGCTCGAGTTCCTCCTGCCGGATGGCCTCGACGCTTCGTGTGTGGAAGGGCATCTCATCACGGACGAGGTGTGGGTTCCTGACCCCGGAGGGCGGGGCGGCGACACGCGCGAGCTCGGCGTGGCCGTGCGGCGGATCTGGGCGTCCTGAGCGCTGCGCTATCATCATCGCACTCCCATGGCCGACGACGTCCGTTCCCTCATCTGCGATCTGGCCAGGACGTTCTACGGTCTCGGCTGGGTCAGCGGAACGGGCGGCGGCATCTGCATCCGCGACGGCGAGCACGTTGTCGTCGCGCCGAGCGGCGTGCAGAAAGAGCGGATGTCGCCCGGCGATATGTTCACGATCGCGCTCGACGGCGCGGTCGTCACGCGTCCCGCGAACGAGAAACTCCATCCCTCCGAATGCAGCTCGCTCTTTCTAAAAGCGATCAATCTCCGCAACGCCGGAGCGGTGATTCACAGTCATTCGATGTACGCGATGGCGGCGACGCTGCTGTTCGACAGCGAGTTCGCGATCTCGCATCTCGAGATGATCAAAGGCATTCAGGGATACGGCTATCACGACACGCTCGTGGTACCGATCATCGACAACACCGCGCGCGAATGCGATCTCGCCGACGCGCTCGAAGACGCGATCCTTCGCTATCCGTCGACGTCCGCCGTGCTCGTGCGGCGTCACGGCGTGTACGTGTGGGGCAGCGACTGGGTGCGCGCGAAGACGCACGCCGAGTGTTATGAATATCTCTTCCGCGCCGCCGTCGAAATGCGGCGCCTCGGCATTCCAACCCGTTTCGAAGGAGCGTAGCGATGCGTGCCTATGTTCTCGACAACCCGACGCGCGTGATGGGACCCGACGACCTCTCCAAACACGGAGTGAACTTCTGGCGCGTGTCCGCGGATGACGCGGATGCGACGATCGATACGATCAAACGCCAGCAGGGCTACGTCGATCAGGACGTCGTCGAGCTCTCACCGGCGAACGAAAATCTCGACGCCATCTGCGCGAAATTCGACAAAGAGCACTACCACACCGAAGACGAGGTGCGCTTCGTCCTCGAAGGCGACGGCATCTTCGACGTCCGCGACGAAGGCGACGCCTGGATCCGCATCGAAGTGACAAAGGGCGACATCATCTCCATCCCCGCGCACAAGTACCACCGCTTCTACCTGACGGATACGCGCCACATCCGCTGCATGCGATTGTTCGCGAACCACGAGGGGTGGGCGCCGTTGTATCGGGGAGAGTGAAGCGCGGGTGCTGGTGCGGCGTGCGCAGCGCGAGTGGTGTTGCTCGTCGCGCACGGCCCCGGAACGCAGAAGGCAGAGCGCAGAAGCCAGAACTGAGAAGCACACCCAAGTACGCAAAACCGCACAAATGTTTTTACGTTTTGCGCAGAGTTCCTTTTAGGGGCGGGCTTCTCACTTCTGCCTTCTGCGCTCTGCCTTCTGCGTTCCTGGCCCGTGCGCGAACGAACGTGCAACTCGTTGAAAGCGAGCACAAAAAGGGAGGGCCGAAGCCCTCCCTGAAAACCACCGTGGAATTGCCACGCTACGGAGTCGTCACCACCACATCATCGATGTACTCGTTGTTGCCGAAGCCGCTCATGCCGAGGAAGCCGAGCTGCACGGTGGTGCCCTTGTAGGCGGTGAGGTCGATCGTGTGCTGCTTCCAACCGGTCGATCCGTCGTAGCGGTTGATCGCCGTTCCGACGTTCGCCCACGTCGAGCCGGTCGACACCTGCACCTGCACCTTGTCGGGGTAGGTCGAGTAGCCGGTGTCGTGATACATCCAGAACTTCAGCGTGACCGTCGACGCGGTTCCGGGAACCGCGAAGCCGGTCGTCTGATAGATGCGCGTCTGGTGTCCGCTCGTCGCGTCGTACGAATTGAATTTCCCCATGTACGTGCCGCCGTGCGGGCTCAGCGTCGGGTTCGTGCCGGATGCGACGAGAGTCCACGCGCCGGTCGTTCCGGAAATCTGTACGGTTGCCCATCCCGTCGCGCTCTCAAATCCGTTCGAGAACAGCGTCGAGCTGCTGCAGTTCGCGGTGAAGTTCTGTCCCGTCACGTTCGCGCCGCTGACCGTCACGCTGAGACTGGCCGGCGAGAACGTGCAGCCGCTCTTCGTCGGCGTCACCGTGTACGTGCCGTTCGCGAGACCGCTGACCGCGTAGTTGTTCGAGCCGTCGCTCGTGCCGCTCTGCGATCCCGCGGTCACGATTGCGCCCGGAGTTCCGGCGCTGCCGGAGATCGAGTACGTCGGCGTCGGAACCGTCACCGTGCCGGTGATGGTGAAGCTGCCGGCGGCGTAGCCGTTCACGCCGACCCACCACGTGCCCGCGGACGGATTCGTGGCCGAGCAGGTTTCGTTGCCGGACGCGGTGAACGGACGGCAGATGTACGAGGAGCTGGTCGGCTTCGCGCCGAACTGCGTGAAGATGTCGACGTCGGCCGTGGCGTTCGTCGTGGCGAACGTCAGGTTCGTCGCGCCCGACGGAACGGTGATGTAGTAATACTTCCACGCGCCCTGCGCGACGCTTTGTCCCGTCACCGGCACGCCGCTGGTGAGCTGGATGTCGCCGCTGCCGCAAGTCGCCGTGAAATTCGCCGTCGCGTTCGACGACGTGATCGTCACCGACTGCGATGCCGGCGAGAACGTGCAGCCCGACTTGCTCGGCGTCACGGTGTACGTGCCGGCGACGAAGCCCGACATCGCGTAGTTGCTCGATGCATCGCTCGTCGTCGACGAAGAACCGGCGGTGACGGTCGCGCCCGAAGTTCCGGCGTTGCCGCTGATCGAGAACGTCGGCGCGGAGCACGTCGCGCTGAAGTTGACGCCGGTGACGTTCGACGCCGTGATCGTCACCGACTGTGATGACGGCGAGAACGTGCAGCCGGACTTGCTCGGAGTGACTGAGTATGTGCCGGCCGCGAGACTCGCGATCGAATAGTTGTTCGATGCATCGCTGGTCGTCGACGAAGAACCGGCGGTGACGGTCGCGCCCGAAGTTCCGGCGCTGCCGGAGATCGAGAACGTCGGCGTAGTGGACGTCGTGATCTTCGCCGTCCAGATTTCTTCCTTCGCGTTGTTGCGGCGGTCGGTCCACGACGGGAAGAATGCGTTGCCATAACCCGACAAGCTGTTGTAGTCGCCGAACTGGTTGCCGGAGTCGGCGCCGGCGATCGTCTCGTCGGTCTGCGCGGTCGTGACTTTCACGGCCGCGTCCCAGGTCACGCCGCCGTCCGACGACATCTGATAGTAGATGTCGACTTTCTTGCGGCCCGCGTCGGCGACGGTGTCGTAGTAGATCGCGCCGATCGTGCCGTTCGTCTCGTCGACGGCCAGGAACGGATTGAACTGGTCATTGAGTCCGGACTGGTCGTTGATCTTCACGCGTGCGCTCCACGTCGCGCCGCCGTCGGTCGAGCGCGCGAACCAGATGCGCGTCTTGCACGTCGAGCTCACGCTCGATCCCGGCTCGTTCGTCGAAGTCGTGCAGCCGGTCGCGCCGGAAAGATCGGTCCACAGCGCGTAGACGTTGTTCGTCGTGCCGTTGCGATACGCGCCGCCCGAAACATAGAGGAGGATGCGCCGGCTGTTGAACGCCGGCACGCCGATGTCATAGGAGTCGTAGGTCGTGACGAGCTTCACCGGCGCCGCGTAGCTCCCGCCGCCGTTCGTCGATTTCACGACGTAGATGCCGCGCGATCCGGTGTCGGGAAAGAAGCCGAACACGTCGCCGTTCGCGTTCGTCTTCACGTCCGCGCCGATGCACGTGCCGGTCGCCTGTCCGTCGCTTACCTGGATGGGCGTTCCCCATCCCGTCGACGTGCGGCGGTTCATGAACGCCGGATTGCCGTTGTGCCAGATGACGTAGTTGTTGTTCGCGAAGGCCGACGATGCGCTGTGGTCGATCCACTGCATCTGCTTGTCGGTGTTGGTCTGGCTGCCGGAGATCGTTCCGTCGAACGTCCACGTCGCGCCGCTGTTGGTCGACTTGTACGACTGCACTTTCAGCACGCTGCCGTTGATGCCCATCGTGGTCGACCACGCCGTGCCGTCCGAAGACCAGTCGACGGTGGGGTCGGAGTGGAAGGAGTCGCCGCTCGCGAGCGGGAGGTTCGTCTGGCCCCACGTCACGCCGGCGTCGCTCGAGTAATACATGCCCTGCGTGCCCGAGCCGCCGATATTGTTCGACGCGGCGATGATCTTCTGCGTGTTCCAGTAATTGATGCGGATGTCGGACTCGCTGCGCGACGCCGTCTGCGCGCCGGACGTGCGGACGTTCGTTCCCGGCGTCCCGCCGTTCGACTGCAAGCGCCACCATCCCGGCACACCCATTCGCTCTTCTTCATCCGCGTCGTGATCGCCGAATGAAGTTCCCTCCTCCATCGACGCCTCGGAGAATCCCGGCTGGAAATCCTGGTGGGTCATCATCCACTCCAGGACTTCTTTCAGCACGAGCGGATAGCCGCCCGTCGGGTCATTCGGATTGTCGTAATTGGCCTCCGGATGTCCCTTCCGCCAGTACACCTTGAGCCACGGCGGAACGATCTTGTCGTCCATGTCCCGCGATTTCAGCTTCGAGAAATCCTGATTCGCATGGATCAACTTCTCGAGCGCGCTGCCTTTGTTCGCATGCGCGGACTTGAGCTGTTCATCGACGGTCGGGAACCGGCTGGGGGTTCCTGGAGGAGGAGCGGCGCTTCCGATGGCCGCATAGAAAAGGGCGACAGACAGGACGACGAAGGCCTTCTTCACTCGATGTTCCTACTTTCTGAAAACTTTTTCGATTGTCAGGGAAGAAAATCGGGCGACCTAGATCAAGTTCTGTGCCGCACCTAAAGCGGGTAGTAATGGTGAATATCGGCAGCTTTGTTGACCCGTACTGAGGGGAGAGCGAGGGTCAGCGATTAGGCAGGGTGGCGGGAAGTGACCCACTTGGATGTGCACGCTCTATGGTGCAGCGCGCTATCGGGGCTGACGGCATGATCGTCGCGCACCGGACGGAAAGGCAGAAGGCAGAAGGCAGAATGCAGGCACCACCGGCGGCTGACGACCACCGTTGACCAAACGGGAGTTGCGAGGGCGGGCCAGTCTGCGGTACCTCTGGCGTTGCTTGAAGACGCGTAGAGGTCGTTTTTTCTGTGGAGGTTTGAACCCCGCAATGCAGGCTGACCCGCGCCGTATAGAGGTACCACCTTTTGTCGCTCCGCGCCACTGGCCGGAAG